>Ga0335075_10002740_pt1 | contig 28129 bp, 40 predicted proteins | sample Lox_Sample_24_FD_206723 | JGI IMG/M metagenome (GOLD analysis project Ga0335075, IMG submission 206723) | Soil microbial communities from Loxahatchee National Wildlife Refuge, Florida, United States - Lox_Sample_2.4 | ecosystem: Environmental > Terrestrial > Soil > Wetlands | place: USA...
ACGGGATCGCGCGGTGCGAGTGACGGGTGGAGCAACGACGACTTCGGACATCGGAATACCTCCCAGAGAGCGGGCGACCTCTCGAAGCTATCCGATGCGTCAAGGACGTGATGCGCCGGGCGCGTACTGTGTAGTTGCAAAATCAAGCCAATGGAGGGATGGTGAAGAAGTCAGGTTCTTGAAAGACCCAGGCTCGGTTTTACAGTTAGACACCACGGATGGATTGGGCGTTGCCCTCTTCACCGATGCAGACCTGGCCGAGCGGTATATCCGCGATGGCAACCTTACTGGTTACGAAGCAGTGTTTCTTGGCGACTTAGCCGACCTCGTGCATTTTGTAAAGGCGATGCTCGATCAAAAGGTAGAATGCTTTGCTTTGGACCCAACCTATGGACACTACCACTCTCGACTTGCTCCTATCGGAAGTTTTATCCGCGATCTCCAAGAAACGGTTAAAGAACTGTCGGATCAAGATTCCGAGCCAGGAGATTCGTGAAGGCAGTGTACTGGCCTTACGAATTCAGAATGTGCCCACTCCGAGGAAGAGGCTGCACGATAACCCATCCACGCCTGCTTATTAGATGCTTTAGCATCCACGCCCGCTTATGCGAAGGAAAGATTTTTCAAACTGTACCACTACCCCGCTGGTGTCTGCTTTGACAGACTCCGGGTTGCGGGGTATCCTTCCCGGGACGCTCTGCCCATTCCGGAGGGGATGCTGCCATGTTCAAGCTCACCCTGGAAGTGCTCGAAGACCGCACCATGCCCAGCAGCTTCGGCGTTTTGCCGCCGGAAATCAACTCCGCGCGCCTGTACGCGGGTGCCGGCTCCTGCCCTCTATTGGCCGCCGCAGCTGCGTGGGACGGCCTGGCCGGCGAGCTGGGCTCGGCCGCGGCGTCCTTCGCGGCGCTTATAGGGGGCGCGGCCGTCAGCTCGTTGGCTCAATCGGCGCCTTCAAATGCGGCGACGGAAGCGCAATACACGCAAATGTGGGCTCAAGACGGATCGTCAATGTCTGCGGGGGCCGTTTCCGAGGCCGCCTTCGCCATGACGGTCCCCCCTCCGGTGATAGCGGCCAACCGGGCACTCCTGGCATCGCTGGTCGCGACCAACTTTTTCGGCCAGAACACGCCGGCGATTGCGGCGACGGAAGCGCAATACGCGGAAATGTGGGCCCAGGATGCAGCGTGTTTAGCCGGGTAGATCGACCGGCGAGGGACAGACCAGCTGGTCCGTCTCCCAGCGATCTCTCAGGTCTGGCGTGCGATCGATTGCAAGAGGTCCTCGAAAAGACTACCCATCCTAGCCGAGCAAACGGGATGTAGGCAGGCCACGGCTGTGCGTGTGATCGGCACTTGAGCGAGAGATTGTACTAATGCTGAGGCGAGCAGGCCCACCAGGATGGCGATGATCCCAATGACGACCAGAAGCTCTACCAGGGTAAAGGCTTGACGACGCAAGGGTTGTCCTCCTCAAAAGCGACTTTCGTACAATTCCTGAAACCTCTTTCAGGAGCGAAAACATGCTGACGACTCTCTTGCTCGTGGCTGCTCTCCCAGCAGCCGACATCAAGGTCCACGAAACCGACAAGACGATCGAGATCGAAACCGACTGCCTCAAGGCCCGTATCAACAAAAAGGGCTACGTCTCCGGCGTGGCCGCTGGTACGCTGGTAGATCGCAAGACCGGCGCTCATGATCTCGGCTTCGGACTGCATATCATGGATTTCCTCATGGCCCCTGGCTGGAGGGACGACGGCTACAGCCGTGACCCTAGGCTGCATGGCCACGGGAAAAGGCCAGACGCCGCTCCTGGCGAATTAGGGTCCTTTGATTTGTCGAAGCATTACGTCGAAGGGCCGCAAATCTGCACGCAGGCCAAGGAGCTGAAACCGGAGATCGTCAAGGGTGAGGACTTCGTCGCCGTCCGCCAGCGTTACACGTTCAACAAGCCCGGCAAGGGCTACAAGGCCGGCTCGACCTGGGAACAAACGCTCGTCTTCCAGCCCGGCATTCGCTGGTTTTTCTCCTCTGAGCGCATCACCAGCTTAAACGATGTTGACGATCTCTTTTATCGTATTGACATGCCCGGCCACATTCGCCACAACGATGGCGACAATTTTTCGCGGATTTACCTGAGCTATCTCGACAAAGCGATCCCCGCCTCGGAATTCAAGGACAATTTCGGTCCCGATGAGAAGTTTTTGTATCAGCGGAAGGCGGACAAGATCCCGAAGCGCATGATCCGCGGCTATCAGGTGAAGCGCGACGGCAAGCCCGGTCCCTGGCTGGCGGGGATGACGCTCGATCCCGCCGAGGTTTCCGAGGCATGGTGCCATCAACGCGGCTATGTCTGCTTCATCGAGGAGCTGCATCGAAGGAAAGTCAAGGCCGGTGAGTCGTTCGGCGCCGCCTACATCGTGGGTTGGTTCGACGATGTCGCTGAGATGCGCCGCGTGTACGATCGCTACAAGGGCAAGCGCAGCATCGTTCTCGACAAGGGGAAGCTTCACCTGGAGTGAGGTCGAGCCGCGCAGCCTCGCCAGCTCTCCGGGCAATCATGCCGCAACCAGTGCTTGCTCGACGGCAGACCACAGCTCGTTCATGCGGAACGGCTTGCGGATCAATCCGACGGCGCCGCAACGCAGCAATTCCGGAGCTGGGTCGGCCTGCGGCAATCCGGTACACAGCAGCACCGGCACGGCGGGCCGGCGCTGCCGAACACGCTGGAACAGTCCGACGGCATCCTCGCGCGGCATCATCAGATCGAGAATGATGAGGTCGCACGGCCGGCCAGCATTCAGATGCGCCAGCGCATCCGCGCCGCAGGACACGCAAGCCACCTCGTGGCCCGCAATTTCCAAAACGCGACGAACCACGTCGAGTACTGCTTCCTCGTCGTCGATGACGAGAATCGAGTAGCTTCGCGTCGTTTCGGGCTTAACGTCTTCGGCATCGCTCGGAGGGGGAGCCGTCGTGGCGGCGTCCACTCTGGGCAAGGCACGCGGTAGGTAGAGACCGACGCGCGTGCCGCGGCCGGGGGCGCTGTCGATGGTCAGATAGCCTTGATGCCCCTGCACGATGCCGAACACCATCGGCAGGCCCAGGCCCGTGCCCTGACCGACCTCCTTGGTGGTGAAAAACGGATCGAGAGCCTGATTGAGCACGTTGGCAGTCATGCCGCTGCCGTGGTCCTCGACCTCGACGATTACGTAATCGCCCGGCGGCACCTGCTGCGGAAACGCTGCCTGCTCCTGAGCGAACACGGCGGAGCGTAGACGAAATACAATTGGCCGACCGGTCTCCGGCAGGAGCGAATCGCGCGCGTTGAGGGCGAGGTTGACCATCGCTTGCTGCAACTGATTGGCGTCCGCCTCGACGATCAGCGCTCGATGCTCTTTCTCGTCGTTGGGCAGCTCGACCACAACATCCTGATACAGCGTTCGCCTGACCAGCTCGACCGTGTTGCGGACGAGATCGACCATCGGCGTGCGCTGTCGCGTCAGGGCCGGCTTGCGCGCGAAGGCTAACAGCTGCCGCGTCAGCCCGGCGGCGCGCTCGGAAAGCGCTTCGATGCGCTGCAAGAACTCCCGCAGCGTTGGGCCGATGTCCCGCTCACGCAGTCCCAGAGCGGCGTAACCGTTGATGCCGGCCAGCAGGTTGTTGAACTCGTGCGCGACGCCGCCGGCCAGCGTGCCGACGCTCTGCATCTTCTGCGCTTGCAGCAGCGCTCGCTCCAGCTGCTTGTGCTCCGAAATGTCGCGCTGAATACCGACGAAGTGCGTCATGCGTCCCTGGCCGTCGATAATCGGCGAGATCGTCAACGAGACGGGAAACAGCGAGCCGTCCTTGCGGCGATTGGTCAGCTCGCCCTGCCAGCTTCGCCGTGCCAGGATCGTTTGCCACATCCGCGCGAACAGCTCCGAGCCGTGAGCCGCGCTTTTCAAAAGCCGCGGCGTTTGGCCGAGCAGCTCCTCCCGGCTGTAGCCGGTGAGGCTCTCCAGCGCCTGATTCACCTTGAGAATGACGCCCTGCAAATCGGTAATCATGATGCCGTCGCGCGCCGATTCCAGTGCCTGAATCAGCAGGCGGTTCGACTGCTCCAGGCGATGCCGCGTCACCGCTTCGCGGACGCGCTTGGGCAGCTCGCCGAGGAAGGTCAAGGCCGTGTCCTTGACGATGTAATCGACGGCGCCGGCGCGGAAGACTTGGCGAGCCGTCTCCGCATCCTGATCCTGCGTTACCATCAGCACCGGAACCGAGATGTCCTCGTGTGCCAGGCTGTGCAAGAAATCGAGTCCGCCCATGTCGGGCAGACGCGATCCGAGCAAGACCAGGTCGTAGGCGGTATGGCCAAGCACGAGGAGGGCGTCGGTGCCGCTGCGGCAGGTCGTGACGGTGTGCCCGGCACGCTCCAGATGGCGGCGGATCAGCAGGGCCGAGTCGGGGTCGTCCTCGATCACGAACAGGCGTAAAGATTCGCTCATGACTCACTCCCGACACGGCGGCGAGCGTCGCGCACGGCTCCTCTATAGCATAATTCCGTGGATTGGGCCAAGCCGCAAGGCGCCGATTGGGCTTGGTGGGATCGACCAGATTCGTTAATCTGCTCTGATTCCCAGAGCGCGGTTACGGCGCCGCACCGGGAGAGGTCCTCATGTGAGCGATTCATGAATATCGGCGAATTGCTGAATTATCTTCTTCATCCCCAGCAGTACTTGACGACATGGATGGGGCCGTGGTTGTATCTGCTGCTGTTCGCCATCATCTTCTGTGAGACCGGCCTGGTCGTGACGCCGTTTTTGCCGGGCGACTCGCTGCTTTTCGCGGTGGGAGCGCTGGCTGCTGGAAATTCCTCGCTGAGCATGCCGCTGCTCTTTGGCCTGCTTATCGCCGCCGCCGTGATTGGCGATGCCATCAATTACGCCATCGGCTACTGGCTTGGGCCAAAAGTGTTCAAATATGAGCAATCGTGGTTTTTCAACACCAAACATCTCCTGCGGGCGCAGGCGTTCTACGAAAAGTACGGCAGCAAGACGATCATTTTGGCCCGCTTCGTGCCGATCGTGCGCACCTTCGCACCGTTCGTGGCCGGCATCGGCAAGATGCGTTATCCGCGCTTCTTCCTGTACAACTGCGTCGGCGCCGCGGCCTGGGTGGCGATCTGCCTGTGGAGCGGCTACTTGTTCGGAGAGCTGCCGTGGGTGAAGCAGCACTTCGAGCTGGTGGTGTTGGCCATCGTGTTCGTTTCCGTATTGCCGATGGTTGTGGAATTCCTCCTGGCTTGGCGGCAGCGCGTCGTGCTGGCGAAGACCCTGCAAGCAATGGAGCCAGTCAAGGAAACGGTGGTCGAATCGCTGCCCGCGACGCGGCAGGCATCCTGACATGTCGAACGGGCCAGCAAGCCCGTCCTACCCGCGGAGCTTCCCATGCCGAGGTCATAATCGCGCCCCTCTCCCACCGAATCCGCTTGTCCCAGACGACCAGGATGCCATCTCGGGTCAAGCAGATGTTTCCACTCGCTTCCCATTTTCCCATGTTTCAGGGACGGAATTTCCTTGCATTCCGTGCCGGCGGGTGGTATTAAGATTAAGATATTGTTATGTTTGTCAATACTGTCCGAATTGCCAAGGGCGTGAAAGTTGCCCACAATAGGGCGATAATCAGAAAACCCGCCTGTAACTCACGCTGCGGAATCCGAGCGCGCGACAGCGGCTCCGAACAGGTGTCGTATTCATCGCGAGCTGGAACGTGCCACTTTGTGGAGGAACCTGGTATGCTCTCCCGTGCTCGCTCACGTTCGGGCTTCACGCTGATTGAATTACTGGTTGTCATCGCCATCATTGCCGTGCTCATCGGCTTGCTGCTTCCCGCCGTGCAGAAGGTCCGCGAGGCGGCGGCGCGGACGCAGTGCATCAACAATCTCAAGCAAATCGGGGTCGCTTTCCACAACCACCACGACACCTACGGCATATTTCCGTCGGGGGGAGCAGGTTGGACCACCTTCCGCAGCTGGGTCGGCTCAGTCCCCGCTCCGGCCACAAGTCAGGATTGGGGCTGGGCCTATCAAATCCTTCCGTTCATCGAACAGAACAACCTGTACTACAACACCAACGATGACCTGGTGGAGTCTACTCCCATCAAAATCTACAACTGCCCCTCGCTGCGAGGACCGACGGTTTTCCCCTACACGCAGAACGGCGAGAACGACAGCCGGGCGATGATGGATTACGCCGGCAACGGCGGCAGCTACTGGTCCACCAGTTACGATGGCCCTCTGCGTCCCTACAGCGTTGGCCCCACCACCGTCGCCTACATCACGGACGGTACCTCGAACACCTTGCTTGTGGGCGAAAAATACCTCGATCGAGCCATCGCCACCACCCAGTCGGACTGCGACGACGACCAGGGCTGGGTAGACGGCTGGGACAACGATACCATCGCTTGCGCCACCGACTCCTCCTCCAATCCACCCAAACCGCCCCAGCCCAACTACAACACCACCACCTGCGGCTATTTCTTTGGCGCGCTACATCCCGTAACCATGACCGGATTGTTCTGCGACGGCTCCGTCCATTCGATTCCCTGCTCCATCGATCCGACGACCTGGCTTAGGCTGTGCTGCGCCAACGATGGCCAGCCGGTCGATCTCAGCCAGTTTTGACCTTCGAGGAGATCCACCCGCAAAGGATAGGCGTCATTCAAGCCGGCGTTCGATCGAATTGGGCTAGCACTTCCGCATGGGGCGGAGCCTCGAATCGAGAAGGCGGTACGGCGACGAGGTTGACGAACGCTCCTGCTCCCAACCCCGTGAGATCGCCAATCTTCACCCGGCGATCCCAGGCGATGTTGCGTCCCGGCAACGGATGAATGCTGTAGCCGTGCCTCACCAGCTCGGCGAACAGCTCCGCCGCACTGGTTTGCATCTTCGTCAGCCACGAGGGACACACCTCAAAGACGATCAGCGGCCGGAAGCGCTCGATGGTCTGGCGCGCCCCGCGCAGCACGCGCACCTCGGCTCCTTCGACATCGATCTTCATCATGTCCAAACGCGGCAACGGATGATCGCGCCAGTAATCGTCGAGACGAATCAGCCGGACCTCGAAGCGATAGTCGCCGCGCGAGGCCAGCGACCAGTTGCCGCCGTCGGCGCGGGCGGTGCCGGTCAGCGTCGCGGCGGCTTCGGCCAAACCGCAATTCTCGGCGACTACGTGACGCAGACGGTTTTGTTCGAGGTTGTGGACGAGAAGGCGGTGATTGACCGGATGCGGCTCGAAGGCGACGACGGCCCCGCCCTCGGCGACGTGATGGGCGACCGCAAGGGTGTGGAGACCGACGTTGGCACCGACATCGATAAACACGCCGTCGCGCGGCATCAGGGCGCGGGCCAGCCGCACGATTGCGGCATCATCCCGGCTCAGGCCGGCCCAGTAAACGTGCTGCTGCATCTCGATCCCAAGATCGAGCGTCACGCGACCGACATTGGCCAGCTCGAACGTGACCGGCTCGGACGGAAAGAGGCGTTGGAGGAGGGCGGCGATGCGCCAGCGGCCCTTGATCGGCAGCGAACGCAGACAGTGGGCCAACGGATTACGGAGAAAGTGCGGAAACAGCATGGTTCGGCCTCCTGCCTGGTGGAAGTGTGGAGCCGTCGCTCCGCGACGGGTTCCGACTCGCGGAGCGAGCTGTCCACAGGATGCTGGATGTGGGCGGAAAAAGTAATCAAGGGATGTTAATGTATCCTCTTGGGGATGCGCGTGTCAATCGCAAGCGCCGGAGCGGTTCGGTTCACCGTCGCCGCCGACCGGGCGGCTTTTTGACCTGCGGCGAAGCGCCTCGGCTCACTGTTCCTCTTGGCGATTCGATGACGATTCTCGTCGATTGTCGAGGGAAAGGCTACGCCATGATCGCGGGGAGGGCCATCCGATGACTGTCGAGCGCGAAGGGCTGCGCGACTGGCACCGCCTGTTCGGCTTGCTGTTGACCGATTTCTTCAGCGGCTCGCCCTTCGAGATCGAGCGGGATCTGTCGGTCCAGCAGCAACTGCTCGATGTGGTGATCGTTCGCCGCGGTCGTGGACGCTTCGCCGGCCGGCTGTCCGATGGTCTTGAGGAGCTGCGACGGCATAATTTGCTGACCTTCAAATCGCACCACGAGACGCTCGACGCCTGGGCCATGAAGGAGCTGACGGGGCTGGACGTCGCCTACCGCAAGTTTGTTAGTCCCTCGCCGTCGGACCTGCTCCCCGACGACTACTTTGGCCTATACGCGGTATGCGCTCGTTTCCCACATAATCTGTCCGGACAAGTCCCCTGGCAGCGGGTTCAGGCGGGGGTGTATGATTGCCGCTGGGGTACGGAAACAATTCGGGTGGTGGTAGCAGGCGAATTGCCGCGCGAGCCGCACAACGCTCCGCTGCATCTGTTCAGCGCAACGCCGGAGCTGGTGGGTTTTGGCCAGAGCACGTACCGGCGGCGCTCCGAGCGAACGAGCTATCTGTTGAGGCAGTTGTTCGAACGGTTTCGACAGGAGGGTTTCACCATGACCTACACGATGGAGGACTTCATGCGCGATTTTGTCAAGTCGCATTTCGCGCAGCTGACGCCGGAGGAGCAGCAGGAGGCGTTGCAGGCGATGCCGCTGGAGACGCGCCTGGCGGGTTTATCCCCGGAGCAGATTCAGCAATACCTGGACCGGCTAACCGCCGGCAAGTCTCCCCAGCCGCGCAAGCCGCGCCGCAGGAAGTAAGAGGCATCGGTCGTGACGGTGTCGAGGTGGGAGAGCGGACGATTTGCGTTCGTAGAACGTTCCTGAGACCGCTTCTGGCTCCGGCTCCTTGGTGCGATGAGGGAGGTGTAGGCGTGGCAGCACCGGATACCCTGCTGATCCCATATGAGAACTTCGAATACGCCCGGTTCAGGCACCTCGGGAGGTACGGCGCGGGTAATCAGTTTATGGGTTACGTCACCTACGCCTACCCGAAATACTACCACACCGAAGAGGTAGGCCCAGACGGGCAGATCAGCTGGCGGGAACACACGAACTGCTTCGCCGTCCTGCATCGATTTGGCCTCGCCGGGCAACATCTCTGGATCGATGTTGAGCGGGTCAGTGGGGCAAGAGGCTCGGAGGAGGAGGACTGGAGCAATCTGGAGAAGATGATCAAAGGGTTAGGGGAAGTCGAGTTCTGTGACATCCGAGTCAAGCCATTCCAGATGGAGGTAGACAAGGTTGTTCATGGGCTGATCTACGAGTGCGAGCGAGACGAGGAGGACGACTCGGAACACGAGTGGGTCATGCTCGAACCGAATGACATCATGTTCCACCCACCCTGGGACAGTGGCGAATACTCGACCTAGCGGGGCGGCTCCAAACCCTACAGACTTTTCTCTCACCCACCCGAATACTTCGCTTTGATTATCGCGTTCACCGTCGCCGCCGCCCGCGCGGTTTCTTGACCTGCGGCGACGCCACCGGCTCGCCCTTCATTTTGGCAATCAGGTCGCGCAGCTTGGCGGCATCCTCGTAGCGGCGCTCGTCGGCGGCCTTGAGCATCTCGCGGTGCAGCTCCTCCAGCTGCTCCTCGCTGACGACATCGTCGCTCTTGCCGGCCGCCTCCGCCGCCAGCTTGCGAGCCGCGATCTCCTCCTCGATACCCATGCTGATCGCCGTGCGGACCGTCTCCGGCGTGATGCCGTGCTCGGCGTTGTACTTCAATTGCAGCTCGCGGCGGCGGCGGGTCTCGTCGATGGCGCGCTGCATCGAATCCGTCACGCGATCGGCGTAAAGGATGACCTCAGCGTTGACGTTGCGCGCCGCCCGGCCGATGGTCTGAATAAGCGATGTTTCGGAGCGTAGAAAACCCTCTTTGTCGGCATCGAGGATGGCGACCAGCGACACCTCCGGCAGATCGAGTCCTTCGCGGAGCAGGTTGACGCCGACCAGCACATCGAAGGCGCCTTCGCGCAGCTCGCGCAACACCTGCACGCGCTCGATCGCGTCCAGCTCCGAGTGCAGCCATTTGCCGCGCAGGCCGGCGTCGCGGAAGTAATGGCTCAGATCCTCGGCCAATCGCTTGGTCAGCGTCGTCACCAGCACCCGCTCTTTGCGTTCGGCGCGTTTCTTGATCTCCTCGATCAAATCGGGCACCTGGCCGCGCGCCGCCCGGACGTGCAGCAGCGGATCAACGAGGCCGGTCGGACGGATGATCTGCTCGACGACTTCGCCGCCGCAGCGCTCCAGCTCATAGGCCGCCGGTGTCGCCGACATGAACAACGCTTGCTTGACGCGCTTTTCCCATTCGTCAAAACGCAGGGGCCGATTGTCCAGCGCGCTGGGCAGGCGAAAGCCGTGCTCGACGAGCGTGAGCTTACGGCTGTGATCGCCGGCGAACATGCCGCGCACCTGCGGCAGGGTGGCGTGCGATTCATCGACGATCATCAGAAAATCGTCGGGGAAGAAGTCGAGCAGCGTGTAAGGCGGCTCGCCAGGCTTGCGGCCCGAAAACCAGCGGGCATAATTCTCGACGCCCGGACAGTGGCCGACCTCCAGCAGCATCTCGATGTCGAAGCGCGTCCGCGCTTCCAGGCGCTGTTTTTCCAGCAATTTGCCTTCGTTTTTGAATTGCTCGATGCGTTCGTCCAGCTCGCCGCGAATCCCCTCGACGGCCTGGCGAACGCGCTCCTCCGGCGTGACGAAATGCTTGGCCGGGTAGATGTACAATTCGTCGAGCTGCCGCAGCGTCTCGCCGCTGGTCGGATTGATGATGGCCAGGGTATCGACCTCGTCGCCGAACAGCTCGATGCGAATGCCGAACTCCTCGTAGGCTGGCCAGACCTCGATCACGTCGCCGCGCACGCGGAACTTGCCGCGCGTGAAAGCGACATCGTTGCGCTCATACTGAATGTCCACCAGGCGGAGAAGAAGATCGTCGCGATTGATGGTGTCGCCCTTGACCAAGCGGATCATCATGCGTTTGTAATCGCTGGGCGAGCCGAGACCGTAAATGCACGACACGCTGGCGACGATGACGACATCTTCACGGCTGACGAGAGCGCTGGTGGCGGCCAGGCGCAGGCGATCGATGTTCTCGTTGATGAGGGCGTCCTTCTCGATGTAGATGTCGCGCTGCGGGATGTAGGCTTCGGGCTGGTAGTAGTCGTAATAGCTGACGAAGTAGTGGACGGCATTGTGCGGCAAGAAGCCTTTGAATTCCTTATAGAGCTGGGCGGCCAGGGTCTTGTTGTGGGCCAGCACCAGCGTCGGTTTCTTGATTTGCGCAATCACATGAGCGGCCGTGAATGTCTTTCCCGTGCCGGTCGCGCCCAGGAGTGTTTGAAAAGGCCGGCTATCGCGGAACCCTTCGACCAGCTTGGCGATGGCCTGCGGCTGATCGCCGGCGGGCTGGAAAGAGCTGACCACCTCGAAATTTGCTGCCATCCGTTGCTCCGAAAGAAGATATTGAAACAGCCAGCTATTCCTCTTCTTCGTCGGGAGGAGTGGAATAGCGAGCGATGCGCGAAAGGACTTCAATCACGCGCAGAGAGAGCACCAGTGAAAGCGAACAGAAGATGCCCTTGGCCAGGAAGTAAAGGGCGAAGGGATCAATAGACTTGCCTCCGTCGAGTATCACCCAACGGAGAGCAGCATAAGAGCACAGGCCGAAGACGCTGATCGCAGCTATCCAAACGATGAGACGCAACGCGATCACAACTTTTTTTCTCCTACCCAGACATACGGCCGCAACCGCTCTAGCGTTTTCACTCCAATACCCCGCACGCGGCGCAGATCCTCCACCTTACGGAAAGGTTGTTTCGCGCGAGCTTCAATGATACGTTGCGACAAGGTCGGTCCGATGCCTGGAAGACGCCGCAGCTCCTCGGATGTCGCATGGTTCACGTCGATGCGCTCCGTCAGCGCCGCCTTTTTCTTAGGGACGAAGACAGGTTTCTTTTCTTTCTCCACCTGCTTTGCGACGACGCGGGCGGGTTCCGTCTGCGGATCGCCTTCCTCGTCGCTCCTCGCTTTCTCGACGTAGACAAAACCGCGTAGTTTTTCCAGCGTTTTGGCACTGATGCCGGGTACCTGCCGAAGCTCGTCCACGTCTCGGAAACCGTGATGCTCCACGCGGTACGTCTCGATGCGCCGAGCCAGATTGTCGCCGACGCCGGGCAGCTGCAACAGATGTGCGTGATCCGCCTGGTTCAATTCGAGGCTTGGTGAGAGAAGCGCGTCCGTTTCGAGAGCTGCCGGCCGGCAGCGGCCTCGCTGCGCACTCCAGGCGTGCCAGCCAAGAAGGACGAGAGCAAGCAAGAGAAACAGCGCGGCCGCTGCCTGAGCCGGACGCGACCAGGCCGGCGCAGGGTCGGAAGAGAGACGAACCGAGAAATCGTCCGGCGGCGAAACCCACCGCGGCGCCTGCGACCACTGAGGCGGCGGCGCGGGCGACACGGCGGCGACACCCACCGGCGACGATGCCGCTTCCATGTGGCAAATCCTTCGAGGTGTCAGACAACACAGCTGCAATTCAGTTATTGTATCGGAAGGCGAGGTCGCCGCAACCGACAAACCCGGCCATCAAGAAGCTCGAATGAGGACGAAACAAGGAGAACGATCATGATTGCCGCACCGAACACGCAAGGCAAATGGCAGCACGGCGAGGCGCTGGTCAACGACGTGCGGCTTCATTATGTGGAAGCGGGTTCGGGGCCGCTCGTGATTCTTCTGCACGGCTTCCCGTGTAGCGCATGGCACTCTTCGCCCAGCTGCGGGCGTAAGTGAATCACGCCTCCCTGAATGATGTAACGGGTCCGCTTGCCGGACGGTCGCCTCTCCCACGCCAGCTCGATCCGCACCACGGACTCCCGCACCACCTGGCGGAGCAAGAGAGGGTCGCCTTCCTTGACGGCTTCCCGCAGTCTCCAGAGCAGTGCCTCGCATTCGGCAATCGCATCGTCCAGCCCTTCCAGGGAGCCTCCGCCCTGCCGCCGGGCCAGCTCCGCCTTGATGCGGTCGTGCTCCTGCTCCATCTCCCGCACCACGGCGGAGACGTGCGGAACTTGATCTTCTGGAAGAATCGCCAGGTTACGGCGCCCCTGGGCAATGTGAGCCTTCAGCTCGGCGAGGCGCTTCTCCATCGGCTCGACCGATGCCGGGGCCCGCTCCGCCTCATCCTGGCGGCGAATCTCATCCCGGAGGGCCTGGAGCCGGTCGGGAGCAAGCATCTCCTCTTCCAGCACGCGGAGAACGCGGTCCAGCAGCCACTCCTCCGCCACGGCGTTGTAGCCGCAGACGACGGCGCCGGCGACGTCGTACATATGGCAGCGGTAATGCTTCTTGCCCTTCTTCGTGATGCTGTTCAGCGTCCGGCCGCAGTGCGAGCAGATCACCAGGCCGGAGAACAGGTAGGCGCCGATCGCCGGCTTGCCGCCCTTGTTGGCCTGCATGCGGGCCTGGGCACGGTCGAAGAGGTCTTGCGAGACCAGCGGCTCATGATCCGGCTCGGTGGAGACGATCCATTCCTCGCGCTCATTGAGGGTGTCAAGCCCCCCGCTCTTGGCGACGGCCTGACCGTTGGTCAGCTTGTGATACTTGCCGCGGCTGCGGCGGTTCCAGGTGGGGTAGCCGGTATAGCGCGGGTTCTTGAGGATGGCGCGGACACTGTTGCTCGACCAGCGCTCGCACGGCTCGCCGCGCTTGCGGCTGCCGTCCCTTCGCGCACGGCCTCCCTTGCGGGCCGGCGGCTCGACAGCGCGGGCGTTCAGCTCGACGGCCAGGTCCGCCATCGTCCAGCCGCCATCCGCGTAGTTCTGAAAGATCCAGGTGACCACGTGGGCGCGGCGGGGATCGGGGACGAAGCGGACGGGTCGGACGCGCGGCGGCTTGCCTGGCTCGTGAACCGTCTCGTATTCGGTGACGTAGCCGAAAGGCGCCGGGCCGAGGATGCGTCGCCTACGCGCGTGTTCCGCCATTCCGGTGAGCGTGCGATAGGAGCGGGTCTTGCTCTCGTCCTGGCTCTTGTCGGCCTTGACGGTCATCAGGATGAGCTGGGCCAGGTCGTCCCAGCGCTGCGCGCCCTCGGCAACGGTGTCGAGGGTAACGCCGGCGTCGCGGAGCGGCCGCGCCACGGTGGCCGAGAAATCGAGGGTGTCCTGACGGGAGAGACGGCTCCATTCGTCGCAGACGATCACCTGGAAGCGGCCGGCGGCGGCGTCGCGGAGCAGCTGCTGGAAGGCCGGCCGCTTGTCGAACACGTCGCCGGCGATGCCGCTGTCGGTGTAAGGCTCGCCGACGATGGCGTACCCCTTGTGCTCGCAATAGGGCAGGACGGAGGACAGCTGCCGCTCGATCGAGTCTTCCTGCTTCATGGTGGATCGTCGCGTGTAGATGGCGACGGTGATAGAATTGGTGTTGGACATGTGGCCTCCTGCAAAGGTTGGGTGTCCTGGCCCGGTGGAAGGTAGCGTTTCCACCGGGCCGTTTTCTTTCTGCAAAGCGCCTCGGCGCCGGCGGCCACGCCTGCGGGCTGCGCGGCGCGCGAGTGGGATAGTCAAGTCTGCGCGTTCTGTCCCGACGGCGCGGCGATGGCCTCGATATGCTCTACGAGGGACAGGCCGAACATTTCCGCCTTGGCTTGGATGCCTTCTTGCTCCGAGGGAGTAAAGAGGATGAAGCTACCCGGCAGCAGCTGGATCAGCTCCGGGTGGCGCACCTCGCAGACGCGCCCGCTGGCCAGCGTGACGCGGAAAGGGACAAAGGGCTGGGCCTGACGCCAAAACAGCAGATCTCCAGGATGCATGGTCATTTCTCCTTTCGTGCTCTCTTCTTCTCCACCGGCTTGCTCACGTCGGCGTCTTTCTTCACCGGGGAGGGCGGAGCGGCCTCGGGCGCTGAATGGTACGCCCGGCCGTTGGCTTCCAGGTGAGCCTGTAACGCGATCACTACCTCGGCGCTGATCTTGCGCATGTTCTTGCGGGCCACTTCCACGAGCTGCTCTTTCATGCCAGGCGGCAAGTAGACCTGGATCGGTGTTCCGCTCCGTCCGGTTGCCATACGTTCACCTCTCTTTCTTGCCTGCATAGTAGCGGACATCTCATGACAAGTCAACCGTATCAGTAGGCAACAAATTGCTCATGAAAAATCATGACTAGGAATTGACACGTCATGACTAGTCCGTTACAATGCCCTTGTGGACATGAGGAACCCCGGCAAGGAGCCGACGATGACGACTTACGAGAAGCTCTCGGCGGTGGTGGCCCTGGCCCTCGCCCTGCTCGGCGCGGCCTGCGTGCTGTGCGGCGGCTCGTGGTGGGTGGGCCTCTGCTGCTCCCTGTCGGCCCTCTGGGTGTTCGCTCAGTCGCAGGATGACGCGGACGATGAGGAGCTGGACGAAGAGGCGGCGTGAGACAAGACGGGCCAGCTGGGGACTGGTACTCCCCGCTGGCCCTGGTGATCGAACCCATGACAGGAGAACGACCGATAGCAAGTATCCCCCACACAACAGCGGCTCGCAAGAGCAAGATCGAGATCGACGCCGGCCACTCCGAGCCGGGTATGCCGATCTTTGTCAGCATCACCGTGGACGGCAAGCAATCGGACTATTGGGCCGAGCGCATCGCGGCCGATTTCGGCGTCGGGGTCCACTTCCGCAAGATCTGGGACGGCAAGGCCAGGGACTTTGCCAGCGAAGAGTACAGCGTCAACCTCGACACGGTGAGCCACTGCCATACCTGCGAGTGCATGGGCTTCCTCCGCTACGGCTTCTGCCGGCACGTTGAGGCGGCGATCCAGCTGTTCGACGCCGGCCGGCTCGTCTTGCCGCCGCGTCCCGAGCACGTCGAAGAACGACCCGCTCGCCAGGTGAGCACCGAGCCGTGGTGCCGCCACTGCAACGATGATCCGAAAACCTTCTGCTCGCACTGCTCCCTTTGACCCCTCTGCCGGCCGGCCGTCGCCCAGGCCGGCCTCTTCGGAGAACCGCCGATGAACGCAACCGCCAACAAGCCTGAAACCCACAAGCCGGCTCGCCGCGGCTTTCCGTCGCTGCCCTGCATCCTGTGCGGCAACGCCAACGGCGCCGTCACGGTGAGCCTGGAGGACCTGGGCCAGTTTCATTGCAACGAATGCGATGAGCACTTCAACGCCGACGCGGTGCGGCAGCAGCTGTCCCAGTGGCAAGCCGTGCTGACCTGGTGCGACCAGGCCCCGGCCGTGAGCGAATGACAACCCCACGGCGCCAGAGGAGAGGAGGGCCGCTTATATGGTGCGGCGGCCAGAGAAAAGAAAAGAGCCGGCACCGTGGATTTGCAGTCCCCACGGCGCCGGCCCCCACCGAAAGGTACAGCCTCATGCTCAAGTGTAGTCCAGCGCTGGCCGACACGCTACGCCAGCAGGGTTTTGCCGAGGGCGCGCCGGCGTCGGTGCCTGCCGAGGTCGTGCTCGCCGATCGGCAGATTTACGCTTCGATGAAGTGTAACCGCTCCAGCTGCCGGGGCAACCGTCAGAAAGTTACTCCCTACCATCGCGGCTGCACGTACAAGCTCGTGTGCGAGTGCCGGCGGTGTGGAAATCAGGTGGAGTGCTGAGGCATGAATCGACTTGCACAGCTTCTTGTCGAGCTTGCCGAGCTACTCGCCGAGGGAGAGCACGTTCACGTGCGGATTGAGCGCGGCCCGGTCTACGCGCAGCTGCGCATCGGCCCTACTGATGAAAAGCCGGGGTCCAGGCCCATGACGCTCGACAGCAACGGACACCAGACGCCTCGGGGAAAGATGTTCTCGAGTATCGAGGAAGCGATCCTGAAGGCGGGAGCCGCAGAGTGGCAGACGGCCGCCCAGCTGGCCGAGAAGACAGGCCAGAGCCACTCGACCTGGTTCTGTGCGATCTTGAGCAACCTGGTGGAGCGTGAGTATCTGGATGGAGGTAGAAACGGCTACCGTCTTCTGCCCGACGCGATCGCTACAGCCCCGGCCGGCAGCGCTCGGGCCGTCGGCCGCATGTACGGCCCCCTCGAAGAGAAGATCATGCAGGCCGCTACGCCAGCCTGGCAAACCCGGCTGGCAATTGCGGAGAAGATCGGCGAGACGGTCTCCAGCTCCTTCTCGTCCACGATGGCCAACCTCGCCGAGCGCGGCTGCCTGGAAAGTGGACACCGCGGCTATCGGCTCCCGGAGCAATCATGAGCAACCTGGCTGCGGGGGAAGGGGGCGCTTGTGCGCCCCGCTCAGTGGGCGGCGGCCGCACGGACGGCGCATTATGTCAACGACAAGGTGAAAGCGACGGACAAGTCCGTGGTTCCGAAGATCCTCGTTGTTCCCCAGGAATTCACCAAATACCACAAGTTGTCGCCGGGGTTTGGCGCGAGGTTCCAGCCGCGATAGCTCTTGTTCCCTGCCGGCGGATCCCAGAGGGAAAACACCATATCGACATCGTAATAGCAGTTGAAGTCTATCGGCGTCAGGTTTTGCGCCAGCGCATCGAATGGGGAGGCTACCGGCGTGGCATTGACGCCTGTGAGGCGCAGGATGCCGGTGTCCGTGTTGCAGTTGGTCGAATCGTAAATCCATAACGGAAAGCTGCCGTCGCGGAGCTGGTTGAGGCAGCCGCTCAGGTATCCGTTGAAGGACGGCGACGCCCCGGACTGGCCGAAGAGTCCGCGCCTCGGAAGCCTTCGCCAGCGCACATGGAGCGTCTCGCCGTAAATACTCAATCCCAGCGGTGCCGTCAGGCTGGCGCTTACCTTCGGCGCGCCAGCCCCTCCCGCTCCATTATCAGACCAAACCCACATCCAGCCCTCGCGCGAGAACGTCTCGACGTGCGGCTCCGGAACCACCTCGACGAAGCGCTGCCACTCCTGCCGCGGCAGGGCGCCGTAGATGCCGTCCAGCTGGGCGTCACTCAGGACGCGGTATTTCGGCACGGCGAAGCCGATGACAAGGTGCCAGTAGCTATACTCCGACACCGGCACTCCCGTACTGATGCTCAGCGCGCCGCTCTCGAACTGGTCGATCTTGGCGTTCCAGCGGAGCGGCGTGGCACTGACGATGCGCTCGGCGTATTGGTTGCTCCAGATCGGATGCTGAACGGGGAGCGTGCGGCTCAGCACGCCCAGCTGATCGAGGAACACCGACGTGCCGAGGATGGCTTGCTCCGCCACGGGACCGTCGTCCCAGTTGATGAGGATCTGGAACGTGCTGGCCGTGCCGCCGTCTCCCCAGCCGGCATTCCAGCTGGCGCCGTGCGAGCCGTCCTTGCCGATGAACTCGGCCCAGGGGACGGGAATCCAGCCGTTCATTCTCAGCTCGGGGACAGGCACGCTCTTCTCCTCTTGTCAGTTTGGATGCGCGCGATGGAGTTTTGAAACGCCATCCGACGGCAGCGGGGTCCGCATCCGTGTTCCCGGCACCAGCGACGGGACAATCTGGAATGTGAAGCCAATCTACCCGGCAGGTCTGCGCGGATCCAGCTGTTCGCGGGACCCACGTCGGCGAAGTCGCCGATGCGAATGAACTCGCTGTCCGGCGCGCCTTTCGGCTTCCTCCACAGGCACACGCTCTTGATGTCCAGCTCACGGAAGGCGAGCTGTACCGCTTCACGTTTGGGGGCCATTCTCTGTCTCCTCATAGATCTGCAACACGTCGTTCGGCGCAGAGGGAACGAGAGGCTCTCGGCGGTTCCAGGGGATGAAAATTGTCACTCGCTCCCCATCGTCGGGTGGCAGCTGGGCGGACACAACGCGTCGCAGCCGGGCAAGCTCAGAGCGGAGACTCACAGGCTTCTCCTCGGGGTGGAACGACGGTGATAACGATGCGCAGGCGGTACGGCTTCCCGCACTGCGCGCAAGCTGTCGAGGGCTCCGGCGCGCCCTCCTCGTGAAAGAGCGCCCACAGCCAGTCAGGGCCACGGCAGAGGCAGAATTGGTCCCGGTCGTGGGGAGCCGGCGGCAGGCGCTTGCGCAGCTCCCTGATTTCGTTCCTGAGAGTCATCCGACAATCCCCTTGGGTCGGTCACCCTGCCACAACTTTATGTCGCGCCTCAGCTCGGCGACCTGCCAGGCCAGGTCGTTCAGCTCGAAGCCGCGCCTCGTGTGCGACAGGATCACATGGGCGGCTCGGATGCGGTCTCCGGCACGTTTGGCCGTCAGGCACTTCCGCAGCGTCTCCACGGCCTGCGCGTTGGCGTCAAGGAGCGCCAGCAGCGCTCGCTCGACTACCTCGCCGCGGGCCTGGGCGAAGCGCTCGGCGAAGTCGGGATCCTTCCGCCAACGCTTGAGAGTTGAGACGGACACGCCGCTAAGCTGGGCCGCCTCTTGCAACGTGAAGGTCGTCAGCAGGGCAGCGATTGCCTCTTCCTGCTTGCGCGAGAGCTTCTCTCCGCCCACGGTGACCTCCGGTGGTCTGCTGGGTAAATTCCCGCGAAGCGTCCGCGCCCACTGTTAAACGCGGCCCCGAGGATGCCCGCCCCGGCTGCTTCGCGGGAACGAGGATCAGATGCCGCCCGAAGTCTTGGGCTTCGGCGCGGGAAGATGCTGCGGATGGAAACGCTTGTGCAGCTTGGTTTCGTCGTCGGGGAAGCCGCAGCGCGAGCAGCGCGTTGCCCCTTCGTAGAAGAGCTTTCCCGAGTATGTTCGGCAGTTGGCACACTGTGGCGCAGCCAACGCCGGGAGCGAGGTCGTATGAACAAAATTGGTCTGGGTCATTGGGCGCCTCTTGGTTAGGGGTCATCCCGGCACAATTCGCGGCGACGAACCGGGTGGACCGTTGCGGCGACTATTTGGGCATGTGCAGCAGCGGCGACCGAGCTGAGCACGCGCTCCGGCAGCTGGATCTTGGCGAGCGCCTCGGCATAGGCTTCCTGGGCCTTTTGTGCTTCCGCGCGCAGCCAGTCGAGGGAGTGATTGTGCCAGGCCACGCGCGCCGCCTGATGAGCGCGCGCTGCTTGTTCTTCCAAGATGGCCTGGCGGTGCTTCAAACGTTTCCGGGTCTCTTCGGCGTTGGTCTCGAGGTCCTCGAAAGCGGAAGGATCCGCATCCCGGCAAACCGCGGCGGCGATCGCTGCCGGCGCCGCGGCCACGCGTTGTGCGTGCTCGGCCAGCTCCAGCCGGGCAGCTGCCACTCGCTCGTTCGCCTTGACCAGCGAGAGATACGCCTGGTTCTCGCTGCGGAACCGCACGCGCTCGGCCTCGATGCGCTGGGCTATCTGCTCGCCGACGCTCGCCGCCTCGACGGGCAAGCTGACGGTCAGCTGCACGGTACCGCCCATGCCGGCAACGGCATTCGTAACAACGGGAGGGTTCTTCATCAGCTTTCCTCTACCAAAGGGCGACGATCGATGTCGCGGTAGTGCCGGTCGCCTTGACTTGCGTGCAGGCGATCGGCAGAAGACTGCCGGCCGGCGCGCTGGCGATCGTGACGCTTTGGCCGGCCTGGGTCACCAGGGCAACCGCGCCGCCTCCGCCAACCCATAGCGCCGTCGCCGGCTGGGCGAGCGGCTCGGTGTCGCTGGGTGTCACGCTGGCCGCATTCTCGGCCGATGGCAAGGTGGCCAAGGGCGCCGAGGGCAGCGTTGTGACTGGCTGAGCGAAGGTCGCGGCGGACATGTCGATCTCCTTGGCGCCGAGAGAGGCTGGCATCAGCCGGCACAGAATTCCTGGAACGTCATTCCAGGATTTTGTTTCCGGCAGGCGCGAAAGCCTTCCAGGATTTCCGCGTTGCCGATGCCGCCGCGCTGGTATTGCTCGGAGAATTTCTCGCAGTGAGCGACGGCCGCTTTCTCTTCCTCGTCCTGCGGCGTGTCGTCGAAATCTCCGCCCTCGGCCGCCTCGGCGCGGCTGGTCAGATCGGAGACGACGCGCGCCAATTCGGCGAGCTGGTCTTGATCGAGCGAATCCAAAAAATCGGTAGAGAAGCCGGCCGCGAGCATGGCGTTGCGGACTTCCTCGTCAGTGTTGCCGGTCTCGGCGTACCGCCGGCGTTGGGCTGGTTTCATGGCTCCCTCGGAAAAGGTCGTGGTTTTTACACATTTGCACATGCCGGCATGATCACATTCGCATGTAATCTTCCCGCCCTCTACTGGGAAGCTAATGCGAGTGAATGGTGCGGCCGGCGCCTCGGCGAAGCGCTCGACCCGATCAAAGTGATTGCTGGGCGGCGACGGCTCGGCAAAGTGAGGATCGCCCCGCTCATCCCAATGCGAAAACTTCCATCCCAACAGCCGCTCGGCCTTGCGGACGATCTGCTCGGCCGCCTGGCGTCGGGTCCGGCCGCGGCCGACGATGCGGAGGCCACCGGGGGCGAAGGTTTCAAGCTCGTGAATAGGCGGTCTCGTGGGCGTTTCGGCGTCCTCGCCGCTTCTTTTCTCTGAGCACGGCTTTTGCCAGCCGCTCCGCGTCCTGGATTCGCTCCAGCCACGCCAGCACGTCCTCGGTGCTGAGTGCGGCCAGCTGCTCCAGAAGGTTGCCGGCCGCAACGGTATCAGCCAACGCGGTGCTCATACTTGGATTATGGCGGAGGATGGAACGAAAGGGGAAGTGGTTGGCTGTCATCTGACCACACGAGTTTTTCGCCGGCGTGCCCGGCGGACGGCAGAGCGCACGCCTTCGCGGGTGAGGTCGCAGCCAGGCCGGCGTGCAATCTGTGCGTAAGACATGCCGGCGTCATGCAGGCGCATCAGCTCCGCATCCCTCGCCGGATCGACCGGGCGACGCTTCTGCAAGGACAGCTTCCATTTCGCGAAGAACAGCTGGTACTCGAGCAGATCCCGTTGCAGCTCCAAATCGTGCGCGTAAGTCATCCACGGCCGGAGAGCGCGCACGATGCTCTCCGTTATCTGCTCTTTCAGGCGGCGCCGCTCTTCTTTCGGAATGTGCATGGTACACGCGGTTTATGGTATCAAAGCTCAGCCGTTTCTTGCCGCGTTTTGCTGCCTCGCGCGGCGATATAGTGAAGGGCCTCGGTGTCCGAACGTAAAGCGGTTCCCGGCAAGAAGCTGCGCCGACAACCCTGGGTTGTCGGCTCCCGTAAAACGTGTTGCGTTTTGTTGCGTTTTGTTGCCCCTTTGCCTGCGCGCCTTTTGATGCCTTTTGCTCCTCATCTGGCGCTTCGACCCCCAGCGTACCCACGGCCGCCCGCGAGCAGCCGCCGCTCGATGTCCTCGCGCGCCGCCGGATGAAGACCGGCCAGAAATTCGAGCAGCTCCAGGGTCTCGGCCTCGGTGAGCCTGCCGCGAAGCGTATTGCAGCGGCGGCACGCCAGACAGAGATTGAAGAAGCAATAGGAGCCGCCGCGCGCCAGCGGATGCACATGGTCAAGAGACAGCTGGTCGAACGCCACAGGCAAGCGGCACCAGCGGCAACAGGGCGAGCCGTCGATGAGCTGCCGGATATGGTCGAGGTCGTAATCGAGCACCTGGCCGGCCTTCTTCGCGCGGCGCTGGTGATCCGAAAGCAGACGCTTGGCACGTTGTTCTAACGCTTGGCTCTGGGTCATTGCTGCGCCTCCGTTTGCGAGTCATCGTCTTGAGGGTGGCAATGGGTACATCCATCAGATGCGCCGCTTCGGACTGAGAGATGGGTGTCGGCGCGCCGACACCCACTTTTCTTGTTGCTCTTTGTTGCTCCCGGCTTGCCGCGTTTTCCCGTGTTTTCCTGCGTTATTCGCTCCGGGGAGGCGTTCTGACGCCGGCCGGCTCGCGGGGCGCCTCGGCGGCCGATGGCGGCTCGGCGCCGGCCTCGGGCACGCGGTTGGCGACGCAGCGGACGTGCCAGACGCGAAGGAGATGCTTCAACAACCGAGCCATAAAACGCGCGGCGCGATCGCCTTCTCCCGCTTCCGCAGGCAATTCAAAAACGAAGCTCCATCGTTCCGGCTTCATGGAAGCATCCCCACGAGGTTCAGGAAGACTTGCGGTACCGGCGGCTTGAGCGCGTTCAGGATGGCGGAGGCGGTCTCCTCCCATGCTTCCAGTCGGCAGCAGGAGCCATTGTTTTCATGCACGATGGCCACTTCGCTGACGCTGCCTTCCTCCGCTTCCAGCAGCCAGCGGCGAAAGCGCTTCATCTCGCGCGGCTGACGACGGGCGAGCTTGCCGTGATCGAAAACCAGCATGGGTTGTGCCTCCTGAGAGAGAGACTGTTAGGCGGTCTTCTCCCTGTTAAGGAACCGGCGCGGAACCGCCGAGGAACCGCGCGCGGAACCGGCTCAAAGCTAAAGTGCTGATTTCGAGGAACCGGAGGAACCGGAGGAACCGCATATCGCAAGTCCTTATCCCCAAGGAGTTTTGAACGTATCATCGCGGTTCCTTCCCGGTTCCTCACGGTGCCGAGGGCGATGGTTCCGACCGTCCGGTTCCTCCGGTTCCTCGATAATCGAGTATTTGCCGTCGCGCGACGCCAGGAGGCCTTCGCGGGCCGTTCGCCAGAGCAGCTTCCTCACCGCGTTGACCGTCTTGCCAAGTAGCGGCGCGGCCTCGCTGGGAGACATGCCCTTGGAGCTGCGTAGCAGGTCGAGGATGGCCTGGCGGTCCTTGGTGCAGCGAACTGTCTCAGCATCCCCGACGATTTGCCAGAGGCAATTTTCGCGCGCGAAACGAAGGGCCAGCTTCGCTTCGTCTACGTCGCGGCCGGTGATGTGCAGTGTGGCGTCTTGCTGGCCGCGCTCGCGACGCAGCACCAGGATATTGTCGCACGCGCCGGTCAGACCCACGGAGCCGCTTACCTCTTCCAAGGGATCGACGGCGCCGAGCTTGCGGCAGTGATGCAGCGTCACGAGGGCCACGCCGCGGTGATCGGCTACGCTCTTGACCATCGTGCCATCGGCATAGTCGAGGTCGTAGGCTTCCCCTTTCGCCAGACGAAACGGCTTGAACCGCGCCCAGGTGTCGATAAAGACGGCTCGCGCGCCAGGATGGGCATCCAGCCATTCCTCGATCGCGTCGAGGCCGCCGGCTTCCATGCGCGGCCAGGCATGGGCCAGCGTCAGACGCGCGTAGGTCTCTCGTGTCTCGGTCGGTCCCATCAGGCGGCGCAGCCGGCTCTGCAAGCGGCGTTTGGTGTCCTCAAGAGCGATGTAGAGCACATCTCCGCCCTCCAGGTCGATCTCGCCCAGACCCACTCCGCCCGCCGCGATCGCCATCGACAGATGAAGGGCGAGCCAGGATTTGCCCAGCTTTGGCTTGCCGGCCAGGATGGACAAGCCTTCCGGCAGCACGCCATCGACAGCCCAGCGCGGCGGAGGCAATTCCATGGAGAGGAGGTCGGCCGCGGAGAAAGTCTCCACGATCGGAGGCGGCTGTTTCGGCTTGTCGCCGTTGCCAGCCGGCTTCGGCACGCCATTCTTTTCATGGGGCTTGCTCCGCGCCTGCGCTTCGCGGAACCGTGCGTCCATCCGCTTGCCTTGACGCGTCACTGCGTTTGCCTCCCGCTTCGTGCGGTCTGCCGCATGGCCCGGAGCAGGTCCGGCAACTCGCTCACTACGGTGTCACGGATCGGCTCGACGATGGCGTCGCGGACGTGAGCGATGATGTGCTCGGGCAGACCGTGGACGCGGAGCACGTCGGCCAGGTCCGGCGCCTCCTGCACCAGCAGCTTGACCAGCCGGCGGAAGAGGCGCCGCTCCTGGGCCTCGTTCTGTTTCTGCTCTTTGTGCTTCGCCATCTCCCGATCAAACCACGCAAGGGAGGCTCGCTCGATTTGCTTGGCGATGTGCGGCGGATAACGCTCCCAGAAGTAGGGAGCGTGCTGCTTGTGCGGCTCGGGATTCGCCGTCATAATGACATGGCTCCAGGGCGACGCATACGACCAGGGGCAGACGAGCGGGGCATCCATGCCCCGCGGGCCGCGACGCCGACTGTGCCTGATCACCCAGGTCCCGAGGCGGCGTGGCGACTATCCGGCGGCCGGCCTTCCGCAATTCATGGAAGGCCGGCCGTTCGGTTTCTCTGTATCTCCTCTCCGCCTCTCCTCAGCCCGGTCCCGCAGCGCACGCAGCAGCCGGGCCAGGGCCGCGATGGCGGCGCCGGGCGAGGCGGCAGCGTCGGTGCGGACGGAGAGGGGATGCTCAGGCACGTACCCCCTCCGTCGAAAGAGGCTTGCCCTCGCGGAGGCGACGCGCTGCATCGGCGTCGTAGGCGTCCTGGCAAGTGCGGAGGAGGCGACGGAGTGCGCGCATCTCACGTTCACAAGCATCGATGCCGCGGCGAATTTCATCGGGGTGTGGCAGCTGGATCGGCTTCATGCAACCGATCATAGCCAGCGCCAAGCCCTCTGAAGGGCAGGATTTGGGCAGGATTGGTACGTGATAAGTACGACGGAGAAGTTAGTTCTCTTTGGCGGCTTTGTTGACGAGGTCTCTTCCATCTGACGTGAGCGCCACGCCACCCTTTCTCCCAGCTGGCCGGTGAACGAGGCCAACCAAGAGCAATCGCGGGACGCGCTCTTTGAGCGTGCGCTGCGGCACGTGAGGCCATCGTGTTAAGAGGGCGAGCCGGTCGAGCGTAAGCCGACTGGGAAAGGCTTGCTGCAACGCCCGCAAAATGGAAAGGTCGATCGTGTCCACAGCGGCTTCGGTAGTGTTGCTGGCAACCGCCGCGCTTTCACCCAAGCAAAGAAGCATGTCGTCCAGAGGTTCCAGGGCTTGTAGTAATCGATCCACACGCGCGTAATAAACCGCGGTCACGGATGGCAGTCCAGGGAGGACAACGGCCAGCCCATCCCCCTCGTCAATTTGTCGCTCGCCGTTCTCGACGTTGAAGATCAAGACCTTGAAACAACGCCGGGAAATGCGGCGAAGGATCTTGCCCATACACGAGGGGCTTTCCCCCAACTCCCGATAACCGGCCTTCAGGACCTCCTCGTAAAGTGATTCCAGCTCTCTAATTGCCAGCAGCGATTTATCGAGTCGCTCCTGGATGTCGTCAAGAACCCATCTTTTCGGAGGCTCTTCACCTGGCGAGAGGTTGGGCACGAAATGCGGATAAGGTTCCTCGACGACGCGGCCCGGTAGTTGACGGCGAGCGGCAACCCGATGCACGAGATGCAACTGCGCCTCGATCAGCTCGACGACGATCTTCCGGTAACGGATGAGGACATGAGTGGTGTCTGACATGATGCCGGTTCCTTGAGCCAGGCCGGCGCCGATCGGGAGATGCAAGGAACCAAACCGCCCCCGATCGGCGCCCGATTCAATCCTCAGCGGCTGGCCGGCCGAGAGGACCTGACAGGTTGATTATTCCGCTTCGCTGCTACGATTTCCAGGTCGGCAGGTCTATGATGAGCGCATGGCCGACAGCGAAATTCTCCCTGGCAATCCGCCTTGCTCCGTTCAGCACCGCTTCGCGCGCGTCAACGGTGTCCGGCTCCATTACGTGGAGGCTCAGCCGGCCGCAACAAACGGCAGGGAAATGACTTCGGGAACGTTGTGCCTAACGCTGCACGGCTTTCCGGAATTCTGGTACGCGTGGCGGCATCAAATCCCCGCCCTCGCCGCAACCGGCTTCCATGTGATTGCTCCAGACCTTCGCGGCTACAATCTATCGTCTAAGCCGCTGGGTGTGGATGCGTATCGCATGGAAGCGCTCCTGGGCGATGTGATCGATCTGATCCAGCACACGGGCGAGGAGCGGGCGGCGATCGCCGGACATGACTGGGGGGCGTGATCGCCTGGCACCTGGCCATGCATCATTCGCTAGTGGTCGAGAAGCTTATCATCCTTAACGCGCCCCACCCCGCCGCTTACTGGCGCGAGATGCATTCCTGGAGGCAGCTGCTCAAGTCCTGGTACGTGTTCTTCTTCCAGGTGCCGGAGCTGCCGGAGCAGGTGCTGGCCGCGGGCGATTTTGATTTGCTCGCACGTCTGTTGCGACGGCAGCCGATCCATCGGGAAGCGTTCACGCCGGACGATGTGCGCCGCTACACGCAAGCGTTGGCCCAGCCCGGTGCGCTGACGGCAGCACTCAACTACTACCGTGCCCTGCGTCATCCGGCTCAGCGCGCGCCGCACGAAAAGGCGCTCGTAAACGTGCCCACTCTACTGCTCTGGGGCGAGTGCGACGCGTATCTAAGCCCCCGCTTGACGGAAAACCTTAACACCTGGGTGCCGAACCTGTGCGTCGTGCGTTTTCCCGATGTCAGCCATTGGGTCCAGAATGACGCTCCGGAGCGGGTCAATCGCCTGATGATTGATTTCCTCCGCGGCGTCCCCATACCAGCTCTTGACGTTTCCGCGCCGCAACGTTCAGCTACTGGCGCTGCGATACGACTGTAAGGCGCGGCGGAAGAAGCGGCGGCTGACGACGAGCATCGCCAGAGCGGCGAAGATGGTCCAGACGATAAAGACGGGATCGAACGCGCGCACCAGCGTGTCCGCCGGCACGTTGACCACCACCAAAACGGGCACGACGAAGGTGAAAAACAGACCGAACGGCTTGGCCCACGGCCCCTCATAAATGGCGCGCGGATAACGCATCAGCGTCGTAAAGAGCCACCACATCTCCATCAGGTTCTGGTTGCGTACCAGCCAGACCGCCGTGCATGACAGCATAAGGAGAAAGCTATACGCCAGTGCGCAGCCGCAGACGAACAGTATCAGGAACAGGACCAGACGCAGCGGATCGAAGGGCCAATCCATGACGGTGAGAGCGATCGCCATGATGGCAATTCCTTGAAGGATGTTCGGCAGCGTGGACCAATCGATCCAGCGACAGCTGATGAGAAACTGCTCGTCGATCGGCTGGAGGAGATACGTATCGAGATCGCCCGAGCGCACCAGCTCCGCGAACTCGACGCAGTTGGAAAGAAAGAAGGTCTCGACGAAGCCGGCCAGCGCGTAATGGCAGCCGACGAAAAAGAAATATTCGCTGCGGCTCCAGCCGGCGATGCTCGACGTGTTCTCGAACAGCTTCCAGTAAAAGACGAGCAGGATGCCCAGCCACAGCACCTCGACGAGCAGCTTGATGAGGAAGTTGGCGCGGAAGGCCATCTCGGTCGCCAGACCGAAGCGGGCGAAGGCGGTGAAAAGGCGCAAGTATCGTGCCATGCGTGTCAGTTCTCCCAATAAACCGCCAAGACGCCAAGAAAGAAGAGAGAAAAAAGAGACAAGAAGGCACGATTCTACTTTTCTGGTTTGATTCTTTCTCTC
>Ga0335075_10002741_pt1 | contig 28122 bp, 23 predicted proteins | sample Lox_Sample_24_FD_206723 | JGI IMG/M metagenome (GOLD analysis project Ga0335075, IMG submission 206723) | Soil microbial communities from Loxahatchee National Wildlife Refuge, Florida, United States - Lox_Sample_2.4 | ecosystem: Environmental > Terrestrial > Soil > Wetlands | place: USA...
TCGGCACAAAGTCAGGGGGCGGTTACGCTCATGGCCCTTGGAGATCTCAACCAGTTTTCCTTTTTCCAGAACGCTTAAATGTCGACTCAGATTGCCATCCGTGAGAGAGCACAGTTGCTTGAGGTCGTTGAACGTCAACCCTTTTGGATTGCTGACTAAAGAGGTCAGGATGCTAAGGCGAGCGCGTTCATGGATCACGCGGTCGAGTCCCTCGTATGCAAAGCGCCCCTCGTCCGATGGAAGTTTAGACTTCATCCCCGCCCTCCGTGCTGCTGAATAGCAAAATTGCTGCAACCAATATCTGACCCGCTCCGAAGGAGATTCCCATCGTCCATGGAGAGAGGGCGCGGTTTCCTCCCATAGCAAGGCAACTCAGTCCCGTCAACAGATACCATGCTCCGGCCAATGGCATTGGCCGTGGTAGGAACCGGCACGAGGAGAAAATGCCCAGTCCGAAAATAACTTGCCACATACCGGGGATCATCCAGACGGTATGCGAAACATAGTGCACGAGCACAATCGTCACCAAGAAGCCAGCTCCTACCGAAGGCAGAAACTGCTCGACTGCCATGCGGAGCATCTCATTCGACATTCCTGAATGAATACGACGCGTCCGCGTGTACATCTGTACTCCAGTCAAGAGAGCAGATAGGACGGCAGTATAGATCCAAATTTCGAGGTACGCAGAGATATGATTGGCTGGGTCACGTAGCCATGCGGCCTGGACTGCGGAGGCCAGTAGCGCGAAGAGGCCTGTAGCAGTAAGCGTGGCCGGTCCATAACCACGGAACACCGTAGTGTTGGCCATTTGTTTGCGAATACTGCGGATGTCGCCGAGTGCCTTATAGAGGTCGTTCATATCAATTTCACTTTACAGTGCAAAGTAACTCACAAAACGGCTTCTGTCAAACCGGGTCGAACGATGCTTCTGTACAAAGCAGTACGATTTGCTGATGACCGTGCTCTTCGCCGATTTGCCGCAGTAGTTGGGCGATTTTCAGTGGCCGTTTTGATGGCTGTTCGTTATTAACTTTTGTGCATTTTGGTGCGGTAAGCTGCAATCTGCATGGGCCGCGTACTATGTTGCATATAAACAGCTTATGCTGACTTCTGCGTTCGCTTGCGACTGGCTGCAAAACGCTCAAAAATAGACTTAAAATCCGCAGCGCTTAACAGCGCGTGGGGGTTCAAGTCCCCCTCCGGGCACCAGGTGACAAAGGATCTATCGATAAATTGGCTGCTTGTTTTGAGGTGACACGGTCTGTTTTGCTTCCATCCGAACAGGCCTGCTTGAGCATCTGCTGGTAGAAGTGGCGGGCAATGCCCATGATTGTCTGATCGCCCGCGCCGCTTCCCACCAACCCCATTATGAGCGTATGCCAGTTGTCGTGCCACCGTCCGTGGCAAGCCCTCCGTAATCCTGCATACTTTCTTGACTTTCTGGATCGGAATGCAGAAGGAATTCGTAGAACGTCGGAATCCGGGCTCAGCACTGCGAAATTCTATGGGCGCAAAGTGTAGAGGCTCCGCCTTGTCCGTGCACTCGTGATCGTGATGAGTGCGCATAGCGGCGGCAAGGAATGGCGTAACCCGATTTCGGCTAATGGGCCGATTAGGCTTGCGTGTGCGTAAACGCTCCTGTCGCGACCGACGGCCCTAAGCGCAAGGGATAGAAAACGCGAACGTAGATCCCGGCCCATCGTTGGCCATTGCCCACAGCCGACCATTGTGAGCTTCAATAATGGAACGGCTGACCGAGAGTCCGATACCCATGCCATCCACTTTTGTCGTGTAGAACGACTCAAAGAGCTTATCAGCATCTGCAGTATCGATGCCGATGCCGGCGTCCCGGACTTTGAGGCGCACCTGTTCACTCTCCGACTCTGTCATCACCAGTAATTCCCGCGGACGGTCATCAACGTTTCTCATCGCATCGGAAGCGTTGCGGAGCAGATTGAGGATGACCTGTTGAAGCTGAATGCGATCGCCTTTGATCGTTGGCAGACGCTCTGCAAACTGATAGCGCAGGGAGACCCCGTTCCTCTGCAACTCGCTCTGTGAAAGCGCGATGACTTCGCGAGTCGCTTCATTGAGATCCACTGCTTCGGCTGCAACCTCTTTCCTACCAAAGAGTGTCCTTAACCGGATGACCACTTCCGAAGCTCGATTTCCATCGCGGATCGTGCGGCGCACGGTTTCGCGTGCACCATCGACATTCGGCGGCTTGTCGTTCAGCATCCGGAGACATGTATTTGCATTGGTGATAATGCCGGACAGCGGCTGGTTGACTTCATGCGCGATGGAAGCGGTGAGTTGACTCATCGCCGTTATGCGCATCACTTTTGCAAGTTCCGCCTGAGCGTTACGCAATTGCTCTTCCGCTTGCTTCCAGTCGTGCATGTCTACGACTGTGCCATGCCACCTCACGATACGCCCTTCTTCATCCACCAAGGGAAGCGCACTGATTACACACCATCGATACGTCTGATCGGCAGCGTGAAAGGCTCGAACTTCGACACGATACGGGCATCCAGTTTCGACACTCAATCTCCAGGTACGGTCCGTTTGATCGACATCGTCCGGGTGGAGAAACTTTATCCAGCCATCGCCCATGCCATCTTGCGCTGAAAATCCAGCGTAGCGAAGCAGACGATCGTTCCAGTAGTCGATTGCCCCATCCGGCGCCGCGCTCCAGAGCATTTCCGGAATCGTCTCTGTTATCTGGCGGAGATTGAGTTCCCGCAGCCGCAATGCTTCTTCTGCACGTTTCCGGTCGTCAATATCAGTGTTGGTGCCGTACCATCTGCAAATGGCTCCTGAGTCGTCTCGCAACGGATTTGCACGAAACAAGAACCATCGATAGTTGCCGTCAAAGCGTCGAAGACGCGCTTCAATCTCGCCCGGTTCTCCAGTAGCGATGATTGATTGCCAATACTCAGTCAGACGATCAAGGTCATCCGGGTGGAAAGTCTGAGCCCACCCCCAGTCTCTAGCCTGAGCGGGAGACAAGCCGGTGTAATTGAGCCAACGTTGATTAAAAAAGTCGACGCCACCGTCCGGGCGAGCCGACCACGCGAGGACAGGCATTGTATTGATAATCAGGCTAAGATTCTGTTCGCTCGAAAGTAGAGCCTCCTCGGCACGCTTCTTTTCAGATATATCACGGATGAATCCGGTGAATACCTTTGGCCCATCTACCGTCATCTCTCCGAAAGAGACTTCCACCGGAAATTCCTCGCCGTTCGCGCGCAAAGCAGTGACCTCGGTCCCGCGCCAATTCAGATGTCTTTCACCGGTTGCCAAATATTGTTTGTAGCCAGTCTCATGGAGTCTCCTCATGGATTCGGGCATCAGTAGGGTGAGAGGCTTTCCAATCAGCTTGGCCGGCTCATAGCCGAAGATCCTCTTCGTCGCGGGATTCGCAAGAATGATAACGCCGGCTTCATCCATGCTGATCACTGCGTCGCTGGCTGTTTCAACTACAACGCGGTGGCGCGCTTCGCTCCGTTTTAGCTCGTCTTCGGCTCGCTTGCGATCGTGGATATCTGTACTTGTGCCATACCATCGCGCAATCTTTCCAGCTTCGTCCCAATATGGCGAGACACGGATGAGAAACCAACGATACGCTCCGTCGTAGCGGCGAAGGCGCGCCTCGATTTCGCCTGGTTCTTCTGAGAGCAATAACTCTTGCCAACGCTTAAGTAACGGTGGCAGGTCATCTGGATGAAATGCTTCTTGCCAACCCCAGCCGTGCGATTCCTCATGAGAGAGTCCGGTGTACTCGTGCCATCCCTTGTTGAGAAACTCGTTCGGACCATCCGGCAGATTGCACCAGACCAGTGTAGGGATGGCGTCGATCACCTGCCATAGTCTGGTTTCCGAGCTTTTAAGGAGAGCCTCACTCTTCAGTAATCGCTTCTCGATCGCTCTTCGTTCTGCGATCTCTGCTCGCAGCTCTTGATTGGCCTGAGCCAGTTCTGCAGTCCGCAGTGCCACACGGTGATCGAGTTCACTGGCCACCTGCTTCTGTTCAACAAGCATCCTCACCTGTTGAAGCCCGATAGCCGCCTGATTCGCGGCGACGCTCAAGACCAGTTTCTCTGTCTGCTCCGGAAAGCCAATTCTCTGAGAGCCTGCTACGAGGAGTCCTAGTTCGCCTTCAATTCCCAATCGCATGGGGAAGACTGAAACGTCCGGCTCACCCGGGTGAGTGTTGACATCTGACGGCCATCGCTGCGGATCTTCTTCAGCGCACCTGCTTAGAACTTGTTGAATAACGTCAGCGTTATGGCTTGCCCTATAGGACTGAGCGGTCCGGAACATCTCGACCGAGCCTGCACGAGATTCAATCCTTACACGCGCATAAAGAAAATCAAGTTCGAGCATTTTCAAAAGGGCATCGAGTAAGATTTCCAATATTCGACCCGGCTCGCGGCCGCTCCAGATGGCTGGAAGCGCGAGCACGCTGACAAGATCACTCATGCACCGCTGCAGGCGCTTGATCTCCAGGGCGGGATCGCTTGGAAGCGCCCGCATGCTAGACCTCCGACACTCCTGGGCTATCGCGTCTGGCCCGCCGTTCACGATAGTCGCGGAGAAATTCTTCCGGAGGCATAAAGAAGGGGTTCTGTTGAAGGATCCCGCCCATGATCACCATCGGATGAGTCCTCATAATGTCAATGATAGCGTCGCCGCCGAACCTCGCAAGGTGGTAAGTGCAGATGACCGCATCATCATGTCGACGCCATACATCATTTACACGCGACTCAAATTCAATGACGTTCTGAATGCGAAATTGATCTCCGCTGACCCAGTCCATTCGACAGATGATCCGGCTTAGCGGAAACTGCCCTTCGGCATTGCCGCTTGCCATTTTCTCAAACTCCTTAAGCATGCGATCCTGGTCGAAGCGCCCATCTCGCAGATAGGCTTCTGTATTGTCCCGAACTTCGAGCTGTCCACGTTGCTGAACGGCTGCTGTGTCGATGCCCGCCTTCGTCAGGCGCCGGAAATGCTCACCGCGCTGCTCCGGGTTGACAACATGTACGGCCTTATCTCCGCACGCAAAGCCGTCGCGAACAAAAGGAAGCAGTACGCGATACTCTTCCTCATCGTCTGCGAAGAACGCGCAAACGTGGCGCACTTCCTCGAGTTGAGATCCGGCAAGGGAAATGGGCGGTGCCGTCCGTTTCATTGACAAGTCCTCCGAATTCCTCGCGTGAGTAAGGACAGCAATCGACATCGCACCGGCCGCAGCATGCGGGGCGGGAGAGATGCACTTCTACAGCTCAAATCACGATAGTCAGCGCCAGCAGCACCGAGCGGGAAGGGGCGTCCTGCAATGCGCGGCGAAGCTTGCTGGCTTCGCGCGGTCAATTATAAGCTGAGATTTACGGGATTTCATCTCGTCGCTGAATTGCGAGAGAACACCGGATTCTCCAATGACCCAATCCACTGATATTCGACTGACGAGAATGCCGCTCAACAACGGAAGCGGCCATATACCCGCACTGGGCTTCGGCACCCTAATCCCCGATCCGGCCGTGACACTAAGTGCGACCGGTGATGCACTGGGAGCCGGATTTCGGCACTTCGACTGTGCAGAGCGATACCAGAATGAGCGCGAGGTAGGCGAGGCGTTGCAGGCTGGACTTGCCGCCAGGAAGATTGCACGTGACGACATTTTTGTGACCACGAAGGTATGGAACACGAATCATCGGCCCGAGCGCGTCGAACCGGCTTTCGAGGCGAGTCTGGACAGACTCAGGCTCAAGTTTCTTGATCTCTACCTCATTCATACTCCTTTTGCATTTCAACCGGGAGACGAGCACGACCCGCGAGATCATACCGGCAGGGTCCTCTACGACAAGGAAGTGACGTTGCTCGATACCTGGAGAGCAATGGAATCTCTCGTGGACGACGGCAGGTGCGGCGCCATTGGATTGTCAGACATTACTTTGAACGCTTTGACACCCCTGTATGAGGCTGCAAGAATCAAGCCGGCAGTGGTCCAGGTTGAAGCACACCCGCATCTGCCTGAAACCGAGCTTCTGGAATTCTGCAAGCAGAGGGGCATTGTGCTTCTGGCGTTCGCCCCACTAGGGCATGGTGTGAGGCCGGGGCTACTCGATGACCCAGTCATCTCCGCCATCGCTGCACGGGTTGGCAAGACCTCTGCACAGGTGCTGCTTGCCTGGGCCGTGCAGCGCGGTACGGCCGTTCTGACCACACCGAAGAGTGCATCCCGGGCCCGAGAGAATTTTGACATCTCAGTCCTTCCGAAAGACGCTTTTGAAGAGATCAATCGCATTCAGACTAGACAGAGACTCAATGAAGTGGTGAAAACCGGCATCCCAGGTTTCATTCCACGAGGTCGTTTAACATGAAAGCCGCAGGTCTCTTGCGCTGACTGTCCGGCCGGGCAACTGCAGAGGTGATTCCATAACCATAATCGAGTAAGAGGCGTGCCTCGTCAGGTTCTAGTTGCCCGGCGGTAAAGCCTGCGAGGTGAAGCACACGCCAAAAGCGGTTAGTTCGGTTCGCGAAGTCCAGCCGGACTGCAGCCGACCGCATTCCCGGATTGATTCCACAGAAAACTACGTTCAGGGAGGTTGAAATGATGTCTGGCAGGTCCATTGAATGTGACTGTAGATTAGAAAAAAGTGCTTGAGAACACTAATTCGGCGGTTGGGATCCGCCTCGCTGGTCCATTACCTCACAATCTGATTGCTCGGCTCGGCATGAGAGCGAAAATGAGTTGACGATTTCCATATCGGTCATTCTTTGACTAATCTTTTGAAGCGACTTTGTGTATTTATTGCACGTTCGTAGAGGCGTAATAAACGGCCCTCTGCGTGAGTCAGGCCGATACGCACGCGTTTGCCAAACGAAGACCAGCATTCTTCGCGCGCCCCCCAAAAAGGGCTCAATCTCACCGCAACCGCGTAGAAAGTCACTTGGCATCAGCCTGGAGAGGATGCCCCACCTGCTCAACCCATTGGGCACGCCAAGATGGTGCATCAAATGGGTCGCCGAAATACTGTGTCTCTCGCCGACATTTCCCTTTTTCGAATTCCATGATACTGACGGTATACACTGGCCTCCCTTCGTAGTCGATCAAATATTCCGTGACCCAGAGATTTCCGGAGCCGCTCATGCGTCGCACGGTGAATCCACCTGGGCGGCCTGGATGATGCTCTCGCAGGCTCTTTAGATTCTCTCTGCCGTGTATCCGCTCACCCGATTGCGGATATTCGCAAACCACGTTCTCTTGATAAATGTCGTGTTCCGCTGCCAGATCGCCGGCCGCAGACGCCGACCAATGCTGCTCCAGAGCTGCTCGGATTTGTTGCTTTCTGGTCGTCATTGGGATCCACTCCGACTCTTCCTAGTGGAAGCAAAAATTGTGCGGCCGGTGAACAGCGAAGATCCCCGCCGGTTTACTCCTGACGGGCGAGCGGTGCGTCCGAGCCCGTCTTTCCAGCCGTTCGATTTCGATCGAATCGGCCGCGATGGACTGATTAAACCCGAGGTGCTCCGGCAAATCAATTAGACGAAGGTATCGACGATATCTTCATACCGGTTGAGGGCAATTGCGGTCGAGGCGAAATCATGGGTGTCCGTCCTGAAATTGAAGTGTTGTCGCTGGCGGCTGATTCCTCAGTAGATTTCCGGTAGCGAATTCGAGGTTGACTGCGTCTAGAAATAATTCTGATCGTGCGGAGACACTGGATAGTCGAGCCTGGGCTAGTTGCTGCTCTGCGGTAACAACATCGACCAGATTTTTGACTCCATATTTGTATGCCTCGAGCGACGCCGAGTAAGAGGCGTTGGCGGATTCGAGAAGCGCCACAGCAGCCTCGTGCTTTCGCAATGCGGTCTGAAACGCTATGTAAGCTGTCCAGACCTCGCGCGTCGTCTGATCATCCATCGTCGTAAGGTCATCTTCTGCCTCGCGGCGTTTCGATTGGGCGATCAACAGATCGTTCTTGCGCACACCTCCGTCAAAGATCTGCCAATGGACGCCGAGTGCGACGGACCAGGTAGGCTCGCTCGCGGGACCGAGCTGGCCGTAATCCGCCGTGGGCCACAGGGAGGTCTGCGCAACCGATCCCGAGAGAACGATCTGCGGTTTGTATTCTGCCCTGGCCGCGCGAATGCGAGCCTCGGCGGAGCGGATTCGCAGAGCTTGCGCCATGAGTTCGGGGCGATTCTTCATCGCCCGATCCATCAGCGCGTCGATCGACATTGCGAGTCTCGCCGGCAACGGCGCACTGCTCTGGCTGTCAATCACTATGTTGGGAGAGGGCTCAGCTCCCACCGCTTCAGTCAGCGTAACGCGCGCAATCTTTTCGTCCCCATCCGCAGATTCCTCGTCGAATACTGCTTGTGCCGTTTGGGCCCGGGCGTTCAGAACATCGGGAAGAGTTGCAAGACCGTTGTTCAGCCTGTCTTCTGCCGCATCCTGCGTGGTTTGCGCAGTTTGCAACGTGTCCTGAGCGGCCTGCAATCTTTCCTGTGCGGTCACCAGCTGGTAATACGCACTGGCAACGTGAAGGGCGAGCGCTTGATTTACACGAATGATGTCTGCACCCGCGGCGAGCTTCTCCGCTTCCGCGGAGTCTACGTTCGCCTTGCGTTTACCGAAGTCGAAGATGAGATATTGGAGCGTGACTTCAGGCCGGACGGTGGGCACCTCGACCATAACGTAGCCGCGAGGAGCCAGCGGCTTCGGGAATGGATTTATCAATCTCTCGTCGCCAAAGACGGCCAAACTATCTAACTTGGGATAATAAGCAGCTTTTGCCAAACCGAGTTCGCGGGCCTGCTGTTTTGCGCGCTCCCAGATTGTGCGCGTGCTAGGATTGTGATCTTCGGCAAGGTCAATCAGCTCGGCCAGCGTGTAGGAGTGATGTGGATCGAGAATCGCTCTTCCCTCGCGAGGGGTTTCGCGAGCGGCGCAGTCGGCGGCAGCCCCGGGGGAAGACACTTTACCGGCACATTGCCCCAGAGCTCGCGCCACAGAGAAGGCAAGGAGCAGCGACAAAAGCAGAATATTCAAAGATGCGTTGTATTCGATGGATCGAAGCTTCTTCCGGTTCATTGTTGGCAGCACATCGGCAATCGCTCGCCACGCCTTTGTTGTATGGGGGTCCGCTTTCACGATCATGCCTCTGCTCCGGTGGGTCTTGAGGGGCTCAACCTGCCTCACTCGAGCGCGGCACCATTGCAAGAATCTGTGCCTCGCCGCGCTCTTGCGATTCCACAGATGAGCGTGGCGCTCGCCGTGGACCGAACTTTGTCACCGCGTTGACAAATGTACCCAACTTGCGTTCTGCATGCGCATCTTCTCCCCATCCACCAGCGATTAAGACAGAAGTGCGAAGCCGAATCTATTAGACGAACGTATCGATCGATACCAAAGGACTGTCAGGTATGGTGCTTCCACCGATTTACCCTGCGAATCCTCTCAGTCTCAGCGAGTTCACGAGGTCCGGCGTCTTTTCGCCGACTGTAATCGCGAACTTCTAAGGCGGTTCCCCAGTTTCTGTAGAGTTTTCAATAGCGTACAGGGCGCCTTTTCTCAAGGAAAAAACCACTTCAATGCATTGCCTCCCCTCTACAGCAACTGGAGAACCGCTATATCCTTCCAGGATCAACATACGCAGCCGTCAACACGATCGACCGATACGAAGGTATTGATCGATACCTTGGTCCCATACATCAGGCGTTCAACTCTGTGGCCTAATCCAGGGTGAGACTGAATCTCTCCATTCATCGTCCAACGGCCGCGATAAGAATGGCAGGAAAGGAACTCGAGGTGAATGCTATCCATGAATGACTGAAAGTGGCCGCGGGCTGATTGATGTAGTGAGTGATCCGACTGTGGCTTCGCCGCCCTTCCATATTAAGCGCGGAATGGTCGTGGGGTTCGGATTGACCATGTGGAAGCTTGACGCTCGGGTCGTATCGAGGGGTACTGAGCATCGATGGACGAGTTTTCTACATATAAATGAGGCGTACTGAAAATGAAGACTGAATCAACAAAGCGCGATCGACGCCTGACGCGCTCGTCTCGCCAACTCGGAGCCCTATCTCTGATGGTGCCGCTGACGTTGGTTGGTTGCTCTCACGCGCCCGAATATACGATCTTCGGATCTTTCTTCCCCGTGTGGATCTTCTGCTCTGTCTCTGGTCTCCTATTGGCGATGGGCGCACGCGCTATGATTGCTCGCACGGCTATCGCTGAACACCTGGCTGCGCCTGTACTTCTTTACCTCAGCATGGCTACCTTCCTCACATGCATTTTGTGGCTCCTGTTCTATAGCTAGGTGAATGCGATGCCGACTCAAGACACCGGCCAACCCGAGCAAGACAATCGCTTCGCGAAACTTCACTGGTACGGTCACGTCTTCACCGCAGTCATGGTTCTGCTGGCGATTGTTAGCTTGGTCGTTGTGTATTTGGTCACAACGCGGCATCCCGAGACCGATGACGCAGAAGTCTTTGCCAACTATATCGGAATCGCCCCCGTTGTCGAAGGGCCCATACTGCACCTGAACGTCGTCGACAATCAGCGCGTTAAACAGGGTGACCTACTTTTCGAAATCGATGATCGCCCTTATAAGTATGCCCTTGAAAGCGCAATGTCGAACCAGGCCGACCTCGAAGGCCAGATCGTCGACGAACAGCGGCGCATTGGGGCCGAAGAGCATGCCGTCACCGCCTCAGGGGCGGCAACCCGCAGCGCCAGTGCCAACGTCGACCGAGCGCAAGCCTCAATCCGTGAGGCGGAGGCCGATGTCGGCCACTCTGAAGCTGCGCTGGATCGAGCCAAGGATGAGTGGGGATACGCCAAAAATAACCTGCATCGCCTCGAGCCTCTGCTCGCCAAACAGTTCGTTACGGTCGACCAAGTGGACCAGGCACGTACGACGGAGCGAGCCAGCGCGCAGTCCGTGCACGAGGCCGAATCGCAATTGGCTCTCAACCGAGCCCAACTCAACTCCATGCTTGCCGCTCTTGCGCAGGCCAAGGCTTCGGCAGAGCAGAGTACGGCACAGCTTCAGCAATCGCAGTCCAGCGTACTTACCCTCGATCCCCTCTTGGCCCAGCGGGAGGGACGGGCCGCTGCAATCGCCAACGCACAATACAACTTCAACGAGTGCCGAGTCTATGCTCCCTTCGACGCACGTGTAACCGACCTAGTCATTTCCCAGGGTGCTTATGCCCACGTAGGACAGCAGGTATTCACGCTCATCGACACTCGCGTCTGGTGGGTACTTGCGAATTTCCGCGAGACGCAACTGAGGCATGTCCAACCAGGTATGACTGCGGATATCTACCTTATGTCTGAACCAGGCGTGCGATTTACGGGCGTCGTCGAGAGCATAGGATACGGTGTTACACCCGATCCCTCGATCCTCGGCCGAATTACGTCCGGCCTGCCCGACGTACAACGCACTCTGAGTTGGGTACATCTGGCCAGCCGCTACTCCGTCCGCATCAGAATTCAGTCACCGCCCTCTGATATTCGTCTGGCGGAATCTGCAGTAGTAGTTATCCGCGGATACAGACGGAAGCCTTGATATGGCGACCCGAGCCACTCAGTTCCGCCACCAGCCAGTCGCGCGAGCCACTTCCTGGCTTTGGCTTCGGGAATTCATCCGGTGGGAAGTTGCTCCGTATCCAGGACGCGTCAACACGGTCGTTCGCATGACCGTCACGGCTACGCTGGTCATGATCATAGTCGTGGCCTTCCGCATTCCTAACGCGTTCCTGGCTGCTCTCTTTTCAATTCTTCTGGCCCGAGAAAATCTCGCCGCTACCTGGCGAGGGGCGCGAATCCTCGTCCTTGCATTCGTCGGTGCGAGTCTCTACACCCTGCTCGGGACGATCCTGTTCCGAGGTTATCCGATTACTCATTTTTTCTGGGTAATCGGAAGCCTGTATATGATCTTTTTCGTTATGCGCACCACCACTAACTACGCTGCTGCCTTGGCTTTCGCCGTTCCGGTCGGCGTTGCCGTTCCGATATGGGACCGCTCCTTGCCGAGCCAGGTGTTGGTGGAGGGTACTCTCTGGCTTGTCCTGATAATCGCCGTCGGTACTGGCGTCACTCTGGGAACCGAGGCGCTATACCGGATCTTCGATCGCTCCGATCCGCTCATCACATCCGTAGACGATCTGTTGCTCACGGTGCAGCAGGTAGCAGAAAGCTTCGTCGCTCACCATGCCCCTCCGGAGTCGGTTCCCACCAGGGTGCTTCAATACCAAATGACCGGCACTGGCCGACTCAGAATGGCGCTACAGCGCCAAGGCCTGGACCCGACCCAGCGGGCGCAGCGCGCGGCCCTGATTTCGCTGGCGGGCCGGCTCATTGGTCATGCCGCGAATCTCGAGAGCAACTCGTCCGACCCAGGCAGCGACGACGCGATCCGCTTGCGTGCGGTTGCTGAGAGGCTCAAGGCAATCCGAGCGGAGCTTCGCGAGTCCGGGTTCATTTCCCCATCGCCTCCTGTGCTCGAGGGGCAGCCGTCCTCTGGCTTCCCCATGCTTCAGGAGATGGAGCGAACCGTCACACTCATCACCGAAGTCTTTCAACGTGTTGAGACTATCGATGGTTACCAGAACGCGCCAGCACGGGACTGGTGGCGTACTCTGTTTTTACCGGATGCATTCCAGAACCCGGAATATGTGCGCTTCGCATTTTCCGGATGCCTGGCTGCTACCACTTGTTATGTACTCTACAACGCGGTCGCGTGGCCCGGCATCGGCACGACCGCCGTGCTTACTTGCATTGTTACTGCGCTCACTACGATTGGCACTTCGGTCCAAGCGCAATCCCTCCGCCTTGCCGGATTTGCTTTCGGAGGGCTGGTTCTGGGAATTTCGGCGCAGATTCTGATCCTGCCGGGTATCGACAGCATCTTCGGCTTTGCTCTCTTCTTTGCTGCGGGGACCGCGATCGCCGCGTGGTTCGCGACCTCCAGCCCGCGGCTTGCTTTTTTTGGCGTACAGATGGCACTCGCCTTTTACTTCGTCAACTTGGCGGATGCGAAGATCCAGACTGACCTAACGATCGTACGCGATAAGTTAGCTGGCGTGTTATTGGGTATTCTCGCCATGGGCTTTATCTTCGACCGCTTCGGAACGAAAAGCGATGCCGAGCAGTTGCGGAAACTGCTGGTGCGGAATATACGGATGCTAGCCCAGCTCGGAGTTTGTCCTGTGGCACGGGGGAGAGCGATTGCCGCTTCACAGGTCACCCTCCTCCGCAGTCAGATCAATGACAACTTCGCCAATCTGGAATCGCAGACGGACACCGCGCGGTTTGAATTTGAGTTTCGCCGTCGCGGCGAGAAAGACGTTGCCGAGTGTGGGCGAATTCAGAAGGCTCAGCCAGCGTTGCGCTCGATCTACCTGCTGGAACTCACTCTTCTCTGGCATCGTGGGCGACGCGAGATCGACTTCGAATTGACCCAGCAGCAAAATCAGGCGCTGGACCATTTTCTAACCGAATATAGCGATGAACTCATGCACATAGCCGCGTGGATCGCAGACGAAGAGGAAGCGCCTGCGCACATTAGCGATGATTCCTTCCGGCTATTACAACAGGCCTTCTATGACCACAACTCCCCGAACTCGCGGGCTATCACTGATATCGGTCAGAAGATGGTCTCCTCTCTCCTTATGCTGCGGGACGAGTGCTAAATCGTATTCTTAGCAAGGTTCTTGCGCCGCAGTCGGGTTTCTCCATACTCCTGGCGGCGATGCTCGCTCAATCTAGGCCTCCGTCTCGACGATATGAGCGCTTATCCCGCTTTACACGGCCTTGCGTACGAGCGTCTTCTCATAAGAAATCGAGCCAGCTTTGTCCTATGACTCGGTAAGCTGGCTCGTGATGGAGATCGTAGCGATCTGAGTGTAGCTCACGGCGATTTTCGCATAGAACGAAGCCAGTTCCAGATGTTGCTGATGCTCCTTCGGACAGTAATTACCGCGAGAGCGTGAGAATCATTGGGTCATCGCCCTGCAGTTTGCTGACCTTCCGCAGCGTGCGCGCATGATAGGCAGCTGATAGTCGGGGAAAGTGTTTCCAGGAACGATGTCAGAACGCATTTTGTAAACTCCTTCAATCAAGATGGCGGTGGGAACGAAGGGGCAGCTCCGTCCCAGCAACCCGGATGAAGTTCCCAGGGGAGCGGCAACTTTCCTATTACCGCCTTGGATAGCGTCGGAGCTATGGACTATAGATCTAGCTCGATTGGCGATTCTGGTGTCGAGCAACAGATCAAAGCGTTGCCCAGGGCTGGTCGGTCAAGTGGCTCCGGCGCGTATCGTAGCCGCCCACCCAGAATGCCGCACTCGCACGTGTGACACACGCCTGTCCGACAAGACCACCTGACAGGGACATCGCATGCCTCAGCCAATTCGAGTATGCTCTTGAACCTGGTGTCCCAGGGAACGGCTAAACCGCTTCGCGTAAATGACACGATGGGTCCGGTTCCAAGAGGAGCCGGAGAATGCGGGGCATTTACTTCTGACTTGGTTACACCTGGCTCGATGCTGTCCGCCGGTCCGAACACTTCGTGATGTATCGCATCTTGCGGCACGCCCAGGGAGATGAGATCGCGGTTCATGTCTCTCAGAAACGGGGATGGCCCGCACACGTAAAAGTCAGCCCCAACGGGAAAGGCGAGTTTCTCCAACCGCGCGAGGTCCCAGTGCCCTTCAATGTCGAAGTCCTTGCCAGGCTGGTCAGTTGGATCCGGTTTGCTGTATGCGATTGCCGAGTGACTTCCCGGAATAGCGGCCAACAGTTGCTGGGCTTCCTGTGCAAAGACATGCTCCTTCGCGCTGCGTGCAGTATAGATCCACCACACTTCACGAGGAGATTTTGCGTTCCCGGACGCAAGAGCGTGCAGCATCGAAAGAACTGGAGTGACGCCAATGCCGGCGCTCAATAGAACAACTGGTCGCCTGCCCGGTCGCAAAATGAATTCGCCGCGAGGAGCGCTGATTTCGAACTTGTCACCGATCTGCGTTGCATCCACAACATGCCGGCTACCTGAACCGGTTCCACGCTTCACGCTGATACGATAGGTATCCGAATCGGAAGCGCCCGAAATGGAATAGCTTCGCACAACAGGCGGGGAATTTTTATCGGAGAGCCAGCGCAGAACCAAATACTGACCGGGAACCGCCGGCGGAAGGGCTGATCCATCTAAGTCTGCCAAAACAACTGAAATGACCTCGTACGTCTGCCAACGCACTTCAACTGCTCTCACCCAGCGGAAGCCTTTCCATACGGGTAGAGGTGAAGTATATGGTGCGAGTCCGGGATTGCCATTGTGGATTCCGTTTTTTTCTGCCTGGAGAAAGCCTTCGAATGAGCTCTTCCAGCCCGGGCTCAGAGCAGGGATGTGGGCCGCGATTGCGATGCGGTTGAGATCATGGTTTGCCGTATAGAGCAGAGAATCCGCTTCAGCGACTGAGATCGTACCGGGTCCATCCGCGATCTTCTGAATATTATCTCCAGCACCAACTTCGCCCTCCGTGATAACACGGCAATAGAACCCTGGCCTGCGATGCGAAACAAGCAGAGCTGCCATCTGAGGATTGTTCATTCGGATTCCGAGGCGATAGCAGGTGACACGCGGTTGAGTTACTTCAAAGACCGCAGTTCCGATTCTGTACCGGTCTCCAATGCAAACCTCATCGTCGGGGAGAGCTTCAACGGTGAAATTCTCTCCAAACTGTCCGTACTCGAAGTCATTTCGACCGAGTTCGCGCTTCCAATGCCGGTAGGCCTCGAGTTGATAAACCATAATTGCACGATGTTCACCGCCGTGGCCTTTGAGATCGGCCTGGCCATCGCCGTCCAGGTTGAGCCGTCGAGCAAAAACACGTCCAGAGACGGGGCGTTTCCAGATCGCGGTCCGGACGACTTTGCCTTGCCACGCTATTTCACGTGGAAGGCCCACGTTGACGGACAGAAGCTTCGGCATTCGCTCCTCCAATGAAAGCGGCGCCTATAAAAGGAGCGCCGGCGGAAAACTGGGCGATCAATCTCCGGATCCATCGGATGTGCGAGGCTAGCATCGCGATTCAGTTGCAGGCTTCCGGGCAACTCGATCTGAATTTCAATAGCACTTCTTACTCCTGCCGATGGCTAAGCGTTAGCGCATACCACGCGCGCGCGTCCTTCTAAGCCTATTAAATTTCGAAGAGTGCGTGTGATCTTACCTAGCCAAAGGCAAAGCGGATCCAGTCGGGCGCGTGAGGCGGAGGCGTGTAGCAATGCTTACTAATTCTGCGAGGGATTCAGCCCTCATCTTTCGCATCATGCTGCCGCGATGAGCTTTCACTGTAATTTCGCTGATGCCAAGTTCGCCGCCGACCTGTTTATTCGGCAAGCCAGCAACCACTAACGTCATCACCTCACGTTCGCGAGCTGTGAGACGGGAGTAGCGGGCCTTCAAAGCCTGGATCTCTGTGCGGCGGTCAAGTAATGCCTTGCTGCGTACCAAGGCGTTGCGAATGGCATTCAGCAGAATTTCGTCACTGAACGGTTTGGTCAGGAACTCTACAGCTCCCGCTTTCATCGCCTGCACGGTTATAGGAATATCTCCGTGACCCGTGATGAAGATAATCGGCATCTCATGCCGTTCCACCGCAATACGTTTCTGCAGATCGAGACCATTGAGTCCCGGGAGAGAAATATCCAGAAGCAGACAACTTGGAACAGTTACTGGTGGGCGGCTGAGAAATTCCTGAGCTGAAACAAACGTCTCCACGTCCAAGCCCTCATGGCGGAGCAAGAGTTCTAGCGATTCGCGAACAGAGACGTCGTCATCGACGACGAAAACAATTATTGACGAGCTCTCTGACATAGGCAAGGCCCCCACCTCAAAACCATGTGCACTTGCATGAGTCATTGTATATCTGCAAGATAATTCGAGAGGCAACGATTATTTGACCTGAAGCGCGGAATTCAGCGCCTCCAGCATCGCAACATCGCTGAACGGTTTGATCAAACATGCAATCGCGCCTTGCTCGATAAGCCGCGACCGTGCGGTTTCGTCTCGATGCGCGGTGATGAAAATAATAGGGATCTTGATCTTGCGACGATTCAATTCCTTTTGGAGTTCGGGCCCACTCATTCCCGGCATAGCAACGTCGAGGATCAAACATCTGCTTCGCGAGATTCCATCCTTCGCAAGGAGTTCATCAGCAGAAGAGAATGTCTCGGACTCCAGACCGAACACCTTGAGGAGATCTGGCAGGGATTCGCGGACCGATTCGTCATCATCGACGATTGATACAAGTAATTGTGGATTCATCATGGAGGTCTCAGTCCGCTCCGAAAAGACAGCATTCCCTAGCCTTGAGAAGTGTGGATTCGCTCCAACGCTGCTTGAGGAAGTCGATGTGCACCTTCGGAAAGCCCCGGTTACACCACCAGGGTTGCAAATCAACAATGTGGCCAAGTTTGTCTCTATGGAGTCCCCTTTTGACGTGCTCCACAACACCATCATCCGCTCCGCCGTCGGCGGAGTCTATTGTACTTAGGTATTGGTTGCCGTCAGGCAGCAAACCCTGCAGAAAGCATTCGTGCGCTCAACTATGCGTCGGCTGTGAGATCTACCGGAATCTGGATCGGGACGAGAAGGTTGCTCGCGAGAGCATAGTCATAAAGGTGGCGGAGCGGCGGTAGAGGATGAAGCTGACCGGCTGAAACCCATCCGTTGGTATCGGTCCACTGCCAGCCGGTGGCGGAGATGCCTTGAATCGATTGCTCAAAGTCATTTGAACTCATCGGATAAGCGTAGATGCGGACGTTTTGTGCCAGAAGACGAGATAAAGCTTCAAGAAAGCTTCCTGCGAGCTTAGTGTAACGATATTCCCATACGCGAACCAGAAGAGTTAAGCCTACGACGAAACGGACACTCTCGTTGGTGTAGCGGTTGACGAGATCGGTCATGCAGTAAAGCTCTCGCTCACGGAACAGCAATATGTCACCACCACGCGCGTGAAGTGCATCAATACGTTTCAGCAAGTCAGAGATTCCCGGGGGCGGATCACCTTCCCAGAGCGGCTTCGCAGACAAGCAGAAAAATCCTATTGGCGCGGTATCTTTTCCAACTAACTCTTCGCGCAACTGCCGAACTCCCGAGGCCAGCATTTCTTCATGGATTGCCGCATGAGTGGGATCTAAGTGTTCGAACGATCCTGGCGCGAGCACGATGGCTCTTTTATGAAGGGCTTCGCCAGGAGGAAGGGCCGATCCACTCGATGGGAAAAAGACGACCTCTGCCAGACCTGCGCACACCAGCTGGGCCAGAAACGCGCGCTGGTCCCACCCTTTGAAGGCGTCCCCGCGCAGTTCCACATGGTCGATTTCAATGCGTCCCCCGAGGTCCTGAGCAACATTCTCGAGAAATGACTCTTTCATCTGCAATTGATAAAAGACGGCGTAGATCAGGTTCACACCCAAGATGCCGATAGCTTCTTGCTCGAGGGAGTTGGAATGGTCCCGCATGTTGATATGAACAATTATTTCGTTCAGTTGGCCCCCAGGTATCAGCTGGAACCGCAGGCCTACCCAACCGTGAGGCTCATTTGTTCCGGCATAGTTACGGGCGGAGATTGTGTTAACAAAGGAAAAAAAACGAGTATTCGATCCACGACTTTTGTTCAACTCGTTGATGAGTTGGGCCCATTCACTATCAAGCATGGCTTGGAGGCGCTCTTTCGAAACGTAACGCGCACCGGGGCCGTATAAATCGTCGCTGACTTCCTTGTCGTAGGCAGAGATCGATTTGGCGACTGTACCAGACGCACCTCCTACAACCAAGAACCATCGCGCGACTTCCTGACCGGCACCAATTTCCGCGAAGGAGCCATAACTGGTTTTATCGAGATTGATTTCGAGAGCCTTCTGATGGGTCTGTAGCTTCTCCATGGATGTCATGGAACATCCTCCTTGCTTATAGCCCGGGTGAATGGCACTTCATCATTGGCAGCAATAACGCATTGTCAACATTGAGCATTCGTCCTATCGCCATCAATGGGAGAATATTACCCCATCTCGAACCCGCCCTTTGTCGGTGACTGACCAGTAGTCAACCAAACTCCAGTCATTGAGATGCAGAGAGTTCCTGGAAGTAGCAGTGAGTTAAGATGTGCTGCCGTTCTGACTTCGGGCCGATCTTTGACCGCTCAGAATTTCGGGTAGGGTTTCGGTTTGTCGCTCCCGCCGGGTCAGCGCAGGACAATACAGTCCTGACGTGATTGAACCCGAAGGCGCATTCTCGTCCGTCTTCCGTACTGCGCTTCGCGACCAACGGCCCATCGCATCGGTTGCTCAGCTCTCACACCCCCCTTTTTGAATTTCGTAGTTTTGCCAAACTGATACGAAGGTATCGACCGGTACGTTCGTCTGATAGCGCCTTCGGAGACTTCGGAGGAGACTAACACGCGGAGGCAATGCGTCAGCGACGCGATGAAAACACATGTTATTGATATGTGTCCATTAACCGAATCTGTGAGCACACGCTCGTTTTATCAAATGAGTACAGGAGGAATCACTCTCGGGATTTGCCTCCAGCAATCTGTCGAAATGGCAGGCCAAAGAGTCGAGGATTACGCACCACCGACGGCGAAGCAGGTGCAGGAATACCAAGGGAGGAGTTGACATGCGGTTTCGAACTTGGGCAAATACGTTGCTGCTCGCAGCGTCGCTGCATGGTGGACTCGCTGCGTTTGCGCAGTACAGCCCACCCGCCACGCCGGCGCCGTACAACCCGATTGCTCTAGCGCAAGTAACGGGAGCGCCGCGGGCAGCGGTCCAAGCGGGGCAGAATAACAGTCGGATCGAGTCGCAGAATCCATATCTGGGAGGAGTTCCTTCGGGAAAACTCAGTGCAACGCCAGTGGCGCTGTCCCTCGAGGGCGCTGTCGCCCTTGGACTTAAGCACAATCTCGGTGGAGTTTTGGCGACAGACTCTGTCACCGACGCGTCGGGACAGCGCTGGCAAGCGCTGAGCGAGCTGCTTCCCAATGTTGTCACCGATACGGGATTCGGAGTCCATCAAATTAATGTAAGGGCCGCTTTCGGACTGACTATACCTGGACAGCCTCCAATCATCGGACCATTTGGCTATTTCGACTCGCGGGCTTATCTCACGCAATCGGCTTTTGATTGGGGTTCAATCGAGCGGGCGCGATCATCACAGGCGCAGTTGAAGGCAGCAGAGTTCGGCTCCAAAGATGCTCGCGAGTTTGTTGTTCTTGTGATTGTGTCCAACTACTTGTTGGCTATAGCCGACCAATCGGAAGTTGAGTCAGCCACAGCACAACGGAACACCGCCAAAGCGCTTTTTCAGCAGGCATCCGACCAGAAGGTCGCGGGCGTTGCCTCAGCCGTGGACGTTCTGCGCGAGCAGGTACAACTGGAATCACGCGAGCAGAAACTAATTAGCGCACAAAATGATCTGGACAAGCAGAAATTGGTTCTCGCTCGAGCTATCGGACTTCCTCTCGGCCAACAGTTCGAGATAACCACCCAGATTCCTTACAACAAGCTGACGCTTCCGAGTCTCGATGAGGCGATCCAAAGTGCCTACAAGGCTCGTGCGGATTTTCAAAGTCAGGCGAGCCGGATTCGGTCCGCGGAGTTCGCGAGAAAAGCCGCCTCTGCGGAGCGTTATCCATCATTAGGCGTGGAAACCGACTATGGCCTATCGGGAGTTAATCCAGGCTCGTCGCACGGCACTGTTGATGCGGCTGTCACACTCCGCATCCCTATTTTTCAGGGCGGGAGGGTGCATGGGGATGTTCTCCGGGAGGACGCCTCGCTGGCAAGGGAAAGACAACGATTGGAAGACTTACGAGCCAGCATCGATCAGGAGGTTCGTGACGCTTACCTCGATCTGGAAGCAACTGCGCAGGAAGTGTCTGTCGAGAAGAGTGCCGTGACGCTCGCCACTCAGACCTTGGAACAATCTCGCGATCGATTCGCCTCGGGAGTTACAGACAATGTCGAAGTCGTTCAAGCTCAAGATGCGGTGGCAATTGCCAATGATGCCTACATTGCGAGCCTATACAGCTACAACCTGGCCAAAATATCTCTGGCGAGAGCAACCGGAGTCGCGGAGTCCCAATACTCAGAGTATCTGGGGGGAAATTGAGTATGTCTGATCAAAATCAAACCAAGACACCACCAGAAGCAAGCAGGCAGGAGCCAAACACGCCAGCCGATAACGCCGCGGCAGATGACGTGCTGGTCTCAGCTTATCCACGTAGGCGCTCCATGAAGCTCTGGATCATACTTGGGGCGATTGTTGTGCTCGCTGTGGCTGGCGTTTTTTTGTGGCATTACCTCTCCGGTTTCGAATCCACCGATGATGCGCAGGTAGACGTGCATCTTTACCCGGTCAGCGCCCGCATCTCTGGATATGTCCAGAAAGTCAACGTGGGCGACAACCAGTGGGTCGACAAAGGTTCCACACTCGTTGCAATCGATCCGACGGACTATGAAGTGGCGTTGGCAAGAGCGCAAGCCGCGCTGGAAGCATCAGAAGCTACCGCGAGAAGTTTGAACATCGATGTGCCCGTAGCCTCAGTGAATACGTCAAGTCAATTGAAATTTAGTTCCTCGGGCATTAAGGACGCTGAAGCTGCGATCGAGGCAGCCAAAGAGCAAGCTGCTGCTGCCCACGCCCGCATTTTGGAGGCTCGAGCGGAAAACGTAAAGGCGCAGGAGGATGTCACCCGCTATCGCCTGCTGCTCGCGAAGGAAGAGATACCGAAGCAGGTGTATGACCATGCTTATGCCGGCGCTGCCGCAGATTTTGCCGCTGTTACCGCCGCAGAAGCAGACGAAGTTGCGGCTAAACAAGCCGTTCAAGAAGCTCAGAGCCGCCTTGCTGAGGCTGAAGCGCGTTATGAAAATGCCGAAGCCGGGCCGCAGCGCGTTGCCTCAACACGAGCCAAGGCACTCTCCGCTCTAGCCGCTGTGCATCAGACAGAAGCTGCTGTCGAGCAAGCGCAGTTGAACCTGGGATACACCAAAATACACGCACCCGTAACTGGCGAGGTCACAAAGAAGGTTGTGGTTGGGCTGAATGTGGAGCCTGGGGAGCAATTGCTCACAGTGGTTCCGCTGAATCAGGTGTGGGTTACCGCAAACTTTAAAGAGACCCAACTCAAACACATGCGTGTTGGGCAGAAAGCAGAGATTCACCTCGACTCGAATGGCCGCACATACCACGGTCACGTGGATAGCATTTCAGGAGCAACAGGGCCCCTGTTTAGTTTGCTGCCGCCCGAGAACGCAACAGGCAATTACGTAAAAATCGTTCAGCGCGTTCCGGTGAAGATCGTTCTGGAGCCGGGCGAAAATCGTGATCACCAGCTTCGGCCGGGGATGAATGTCGAAGTGAAAGTGTACTTGCGATGAGCGCCACTGCGCTGACTCTTTCGTCAGAACAGGCCGTGTGGCGCCCTAAGGTGAATCCTTGGGCGATTGCAGCCACCGTGTCGATGGCGGCATTTATTGAAGTCCTGGACACGAGCGTTGCCAACGTTGCGTTGCCTTACATCGCCGGCGACCTGGGGGCCAGCTACGACGATAGCACCTGGGTCCTCACCTCGTACCTCGCTGCGAACGCGATCGTGCTACCCATCAGCGGATGGCTCGCGGAGATGATTGGCCGCAAGCGGTATTTCATGATGTCGCTTGCTCTTTTCACGGTGAGCTCACTGCTTTGCGGCTTAGCGCCCAGCCTGCCGCTATTGCTGCTGTTTCGAGCTGTGCAAGGCATCGGCGGCGGTGGACTACAACCGATGGCACAAGCCATTCTTAACGATACATTTCCGCCAGAGAAGCGTGGCTCTGCATTTGCTCTCTATGGCATTACTGCAGTTCTTGCCCCTACAGTCGGGCCGATGCTGGGAGGCTGGATCACCGACAACTATTCCTGGCGCTGGATATTTTTCATCACGCTGCCCGTCGTCGCCCTCGCTCTCTATTTGACGCACACCCTGGTTGAGGATCCTCCGTTCCTCCGTCGCATAAAGAGGGGGGGTATCCGGGTGGACTACATTGGAATATCCATGTTGGTGCTAGGGGTGGGTTCGTTGCAGGTGCTTCTGGATAAGGGACAGGAGGACGATTGGTTCGGCTCGCATTTCATCACGACCCTGGTGATAACCGCAACCGTTTGCCTTATCTCGCTGGTCATCTGGGAATGGTTCCGCAAAGAGCCGATCATCGATGTCCGCATGTTCAAGAGCTTCAACTTCGCAACAGCAAACTTAATGATGTTCATGATGGGCTTCATGCTTTTCAGCACCCTAGTCTTGATTCCAGAATTCCTGCAGACGCTAATGGGTTACACGGCAGAGCTTGCGGGTCTGGTGCTCTCGGGCGGCGGGGTTGTCTTACTGGTGATGATGCCCATCGTTGGCCGGCTTACATCAAAGATTCAAGCCCGATGGCTTATCGCGACTGGTTGGTTGTGCCTTGCCATTGGGCTATTCTATTGCGCGCACCAGATTGATTTGTTCGTCAGCTTCCGATTTGCGATGTGGCTGCGCGTAGCCCAAGTCGTAGGAATCGGATTTCTATTTGTTCCCATCACCGCGGCGGGTTACATTGGAGTTCCTCCAGAGAAAGGCAATAGCGTCTCCGGCATGATCAACTTCATGCGCAATATCGGCGGCAGTATCGGAACTTCCGTCGTGACCACCATGATTGCCAGACGGGTTCAATATCACCAGCAAATCCTCGTCGGCCACATCACTCCCGATTCCCCTACATACCGTTCTGCACTCCACGCACTGAGCTCAAGAATCGCGCACTCTGGGCTTCGGGCCGCGGATGCCCACGACCAGGCAATTGCGAGGTTTTACCGATTGGTGCATCAACAAGCGGGCGCACTGTCCTATATGGATATCTTCTGGGTGTTGGGCATGCTTTGCGCCATTATGTTCGTTCTTGCGTTCTTCTTGAAAAAGAATGATCCCGGAGCGGGCGGAGATGTTGCGGTGGGCTGAGGAAAACCAGAATGATTAGAGCCATCACAATTGAGCGCGAGTTTGGCTGCGGGGCACCTGAAATTGCCCGTTTGGTCGCCAGCCGTGTCGGATGGAGTCTGTGGGACGAACGGTTGACACAGGAAATCGCACGGCTGACGCAGAGTACGCCTGAGGCAATCGAACAGAGAGAATGGAGAACCGATCCTGTCGTATACAGGGTTTTCAAAGACTTTCTTCGCGGCGCGTTTGAGGGGGGCTTGCCGCCCGCTAACCGGCTGCATTTGTTGGATGCGCGCCGGATCGCAGCAGTTTCGGAAATAGCTGTCAAGGGCGCCCTTTCCAGCGGGCCATCGGTGATTGTTGGACGGGGTTCGCAGTATTTTCTGCGGAATCGCAAGGATGTCTTCCATGTGTTTCTCTACGCATCCCGCGATCACAAGATCGGAAGACTGATCTCCAAGGGTGTAACTCAGGATAAAGCGATCGAACAGATCGACACAACGGACGAAGCGCGAGCAGCGTTCGTCCGGCAGTATCTCGGGCTGAAATGGCCGGAGCCAAATCTATATCATGTAATGTTCAATACGGAGATGGGGGAGTCTTGTACGGCTACGATGCTTGTTGAGTGTGTCCGACAGTTCGAGCGTGAAACTGAGGGATCTCTATAACCTGGGCAGCAGGATTGGGATTGAGAACGCCGGATAAGGAGACCCTGCACCAGTGCCCCAGCTTCGCAGGAAGGAACGACAGCCTCGATCTGCTCCATCAGTCGTCCAACTCGATTGATCGCCTGGTTATTGGCTGAATCTCTTTGTTTGGGCCTTTCCTCGTTGGACGGCTTCCTTAAAAGAGAGCGCACAACGGCAGGACTTATTTCGGAACCTCATGTGTAACAAACCGTCGGAACGTTCTCAGCAGTGGAGCGTATTGCTCGTTTTGCCACCGCCGCATGTCAAGATCGCTCTCGGCAAAGCTCGCTCGAATCTCCCACTGGAGCTAGGCAGGCAAGCCACAAGCCGAAACTACGACCTACGTTCTTTGTCCTGGCTCGTTCACTCTGACCTCAATCGAATTTGACAGGCCTCTAACCTCTGAATTCGACACGCCGCATCGGTTTTTCCAATCCGGGGCGATACGACCGCCAAGGCCAGTCTCCTTGAATGCACGGGTGCCGGCCAGCCTTCTGCGGGCCCGAAGAAGCCTCGTCTTGAGAGCCGCCTCGGTGATGTTCAGCGTAAACGCAATCTCCTTGATGGAACCTTGATGCTTGATTCGGCTCAATAGTGCGGAGCGAAGTGTGGGGTCAAGCCTTTGAATTGCGGATAGAATTCGAACGCACCGCTGATGCTGGTCGAAATGCTGCTCCGGATTGGGAGCAGAATCACTGAGCACGAATGGTGTCAATTCTTCTCCTGCTTCAGGTTGAAATTGGAAACAGATTTCTGGATGTGAACGACGTTTACGAAGAGTCAGTAGCGCGGAATTGATCGCAATCCGTGTCAACCAGGAATACACGCTGGACCTGCCTTCGAATTTACGGATGGCCACAAATGCCTGAAGAAATGTATCCTGCAATGCATCTTCGGCGTCCTCGCGGTTTTTTGTGATCGCATAGATTGTCCGGTAGAGCCTTCGCGAGTAGTGGCTCTGCAATTCCGCAAATGCACTTGCGGACCCTGCTTTGGCCGCCGATACAATCTCGGCCTCGCCTGGTTCATGACGTTTCCTGAAATCCAAAGGAAAAATTTGCTGCTTCGCAGTGCTCATGACGGGACACCTCATATTTACCGTGATGAATTTCTTAAGCTGCCAACTCGAAGCGGAAAATCGAGTGGCCGTGAAATTGAAAATGCCTGATGCATCTCAGGTCACACTCAAGGCAACGTCCACATTCCCGCGCGTGGCTTTCGAATAAGGACACACCTCATGTGCCGCGTCGATGATGGTCTCAGCGAGTTTGCGATCCACTCCCGGAAGATCGACGTCAATGCGGATCTGGAGAAAACTCTCCCCATTCTTTAAGCGCAGGCTCACCTCGGCATCCACGGCCAGATAAACGGGCAGCCTGACCTCCATTTGGCGAGCAACAGCCTTGATTGATGTCAGAAAGCAAGCAGACCAGCAGGCAGCAAGCAATTGTTCGGGATTTGTTCCTGTGCCGAAGAACCCTGGTGTCGATAGATGAACGTCAAGTCGACCGTCATTACTGCACGATCTTCCGCCGTCGCGACCACCGATCGTATGCACTCTGGCGGTGTAACGCACTTTTTCATCTGATCTCGCGCTGGCATCTTTGGCAGAGTGAAGTTGAGGCATCTTACGCTCCCTGCGTTTCGCTCCCCAAGTCGCTGACCTCGACGGAGAGGGTACGACTGTGATTACGCCATACAAGGACAACTGAATCCATTGGACGAAGGTATCGTGCAACACCTTGGTATCGTTGAAACTTAACGACGCCGCCTGTTGCCCGCAACTCGCGCGGAAGGGATCAGAAGGCGGCCTTAATCTGTCGACCAGAGCCGCTGTTCGTACTCATAATTGGGAGGTCACTTTGCTTGATACCAAAGTATTGTCGATACCATCGTCTAATTGTTTCCTCATTGGCGATCTGGCCTAATCGCAGCTGTGAATTTCTTATCGCCGGCAAGGCGAGGTCTTCCAGAAGTAGAACTGCGATAGGGTTCCCGGGAAATTTGCCTGCCAGCCGAGGGGTCATTCGATCCATGTATCCATCGACAGGAGCGATGAATGACAGCTAAAAGTGTGGTCATTGTAACTGGGGCGTCACAGGGCATTGGGGCCGCAATAACTCATGCTTTTCTTGATCGCGGCTACAACGTCGTCGCAACCGCTCGCTCGATGTCCGGTTCGGACTTTAAGACGTCGGCGAGTCTGGCGCTTGTGGACGGGGACATCGGACAGCAGTCGACAGCGATGAATGTGGTTGAGACCGCCATCACGAAGTTCGGCGCGGTCAACCATGTCGCGAACAACGCGGGAATTTTCAATAGTAAACCTTTCACAGAATACAGCGCGGCTGAGTTTCGTAGTTTTGTGTCCACCAATCTGGACGGGTTCATTTTCGTGACTCAGTTCGCGGTCAGACAGATGCTCGCACAAGGCAAGGGCGGTAGTGTGACCACGATTACTGCTGCATTGGCGGACAACCCGATCATGGGTGCGCCGGCATCGATTCCGATGATCACCAAAGGGGGACTTAACGCAATCACCCTGAGCCTGGCAAGCGAGTATGCAAAGGAACATATCCGCTTCAACGCAGTTGCGCCTGGCGTCGTCGATTCGCCGTTGCATGAGAAAAACCCTAAGGATTTGTTGAGAGCGCTCACTCCGATGGGCATTATCGCGGAACCGAAGGACGTTGCTGAGGCGGTCGTCTATTTGGCGGAAGCTCGGTATGTCACCGGAGAGGTGCTGCACGTGGACGGTGGAGCGCACGCAGGCAAATGGTAAGCGGAAAAGCATTACGATTGAACGGCGCAGAAGGCCGGCTGGAGAGGCTCGGTATTCAACTCACGCCGCATGAGCTGCAACGGAGAGTTTTGTGTCATTTTGACTGAAGCTGGGAGAGAGTTGCAATGTGGCCGCGTTTGACGCCAGCGCACCAAGCTCTCTCACGACTGTCTCCGCCGGGCGGCTTTATGGCCTCAAAAGGGCCCAGGCTATGGTGGTGGCTCCGGTTGTGCCGGATTGGGCTTCGGCCTGGGTGTTGAGGGCGGTTTCGAGAGGGGTCCAGCTGGTGTCGAGCACGGCCTCTAGAATTTGTACCTCATACGCACCATTGAAGTTAAGCTCGCAGACTCCGATGCCTTCGTCGGAGCGGATGGGCGGCCCAAAGACGCGGCAGGTTACGGGACGGGCGGCGTAGAGGTCGCAGGCTCCGGTGACGGGGTCGAGCACGGGGCAGGGCTCGTCGTTGGCGAAGTCTTCGTAGCGCGGGTCGGACTCGTCGAGCTGGCCGGTGGCTGGGTTGCCGGGAAAGCTGGGCCGGAGGCGCTGGACGGATTCGGCGGCTCGGCGGCGGATGGTGGCTGCTTTTTCCGGGGCCTCCGATTCGAG
>Ga0335075_10002742_pt1 | contig 28118 bp, 20 predicted proteins | sample Lox_Sample_24_FD_206723 | JGI IMG/M metagenome (GOLD analysis project Ga0335075, IMG submission 206723) | Soil microbial communities from Loxahatchee National Wildlife Refuge, Florida, United States - Lox_Sample_2.4 | ecosystem: Environmental > Terrestrial > Soil > Wetlands | place: USA...
ACAAAGAACTCACTCTGCGTGATGCTGGTCGCACCGAAGGTATTGGTCTCGATGATATCGGCTCCTGCTTCCAGAAAGCGGCGATGTATGTCGCAGATCATCTCCGGACGAGTCAGGGAAAAAAGGTCGCCGTTATTCAGCAAATCCTTCGTCGAATCCTTGAAGCGCTCCCCGCGGATATCCGCTTCCTTCATACCGTACGTACGGATCGTCGTGCCCATCGCGCCATCAATGATGGCGATTCGGTTTTCCAGGATCTTTTGAAGAGGATGTTTGTGGGCTGGAGTCATTTTTCTCCCTGAAAGTCTTGCTCTCAAAAATGCCGCTCTTAGAAATCCGCTGCACCCTTCCGCCTCAGCTCCGCGATATTCAGCAGCGGCGGGGCTCTCTTCATTATATAGAGGCCGCGGGCGCATAGCCGCGCTCTGGGGCAAGTCAGACTGCAGAGCTTTCTGCGTAAAATTAAAGGAGTGAGATCCACAACTAAGGTCAGGCGAATGCCGTTCGTTCCTGCGGGCGCGGTTACGGGCATTGGCAGCTTGCCCCTCACCTCTGTTGCATCGGCAATTTGCTCCGTAGCGCAATTCTCACCGGAAATTCCGTTCTGGCCGCAGCTGCCGCGCATCTCGGCACAGGAGAGTGCCATCGGTCAGGGCCTGGATGTCGTGGCGCATCTGATTGAGCCTCGGAGCGGCGGTTACGGTTATCAAGTAAAAGAAGGCCGGATCGATTCGCTGGTGGCGCTTCTTCACAGAAGCAATGGCGAGCTGACGTCGGCGAATGCGGCGGGCTTTGGTGCGTTTGAAGAAGCGCTGTCATCCGGCCTCTTCAACTCCGCAGTCGCCGTCAAAGGTCAGGTCGAAGGTCCAATCACGTTGTCGGCCTACTTGTTTCACAATGACCTCCCTTTCCTGTCCGATCCGGCACTCTTCGCGGCCATCGCATTTCACGTCTCACAAGTCATCTGCTGGCAGATTGATCGTCTGCGATCGGCTGGGCTGCCTGTGCTGCTCTTTGTAGATGAACCGGCTTTATGTCTGGAAACACCGGCGAACGCAGTCTCCGAGGAGAAGAGGCTCAGTGCCTTGGCAGCCACACTGGAAGATGCAAAAGTTCGTGGCGCCTATGCCGGGTTGCATTGCTGCGCGGCGCGTCCGTTCGAGCGCATGCGCCATGCCAAACCAGACATTCTCTCGTTCGATGCGCACGAGGGACTTGAATTGTTCTTTGCCGATTCGCATGCGCTTGACTTTGTGCAGCAAGGGGGGAGAGTCGCCTACGGAATCGTTCCCACGCGGCCGGGTCTGAATGCGGTAGATGCAGCAAGCATCTTTCTCCGCTGGCTGGAAGCGGCGTCCCTGGCTGGTGATCCTCAGAAATTTGCCCAGGGCGCGATCATCACGGCAACCTGCGGACTCGGGCTCCTTAATCCTTCATCCATCGAAGAAACATTCAGCGTTGCGCACAGCATAAGTAAGCTGATCAGAGGCTTAGCGGGCGACCCGGAGGAATGACGAAGCACTGAAGTGTGCGAGCGCTAGTGAGCAGACGGCGCGGCTTGGGCGCACTGGGGAACGTTTCCGTACTGGAAGCTCACTGGGTGTCCAAGCTCGATGATATTTCGTCGAATCATCTCGCGGGCATATGCTGTGCCGTCGAGTTCTGCCCGCGATAAGTAGACCGTCTGCAATGCACTGCATGGGGCGACGTAAAGCATCGCGTCGGCCTGATCGGCAAGGGTCAGCGAAGTTGCCTGTGCGCGCCCGCCGGAAATCACCGGCTGCGCCGGGAGCGCTCCCACCCAGTTGCCGGACAGCGGAACGATGACCGGCGCCGGCCATGTGTTGAAGCGTTGATCGACGTCGCCGCGGTTGTCGATCATGTTCGTTCCGAAGACGACGAGATAGGGGTTTGCGCCGGCAGCCCGGAGTTGCCGCTCGATGAAACCGGGGCCGAGATTCGCTTTGTTCACGGGCGGCGCCACGCGATGTTGTGCCGCGGCGAGCTCGTCTTCGAGCGCCTGCTCGTGTCCGCGAAGAAAATGTCCGGCGCCCATGATCAGCAAGGCACGGTGGTGTTTTGCCAGAACGTCCTGCTTGACCACCTGTGCATACCACCGCTCGCGCTCAGCCTCGTAGGGAGCCAGCTCGGCGGATGTTTTGATCTTGCTCCAGTCCGCTGACGGGCTGCCCATCAGGACACGAATGCCGCGCTGGCCGGGGCGCTGCAGGTTGGCTTCGCGCACTGCCCGATAGAGGCGTCCATAGACCGGCGACACGGGCTCGACGTCGGCCACCATGTTGCGCCAGGCCTTCTGCACTTCGTCGAAGGTCACGTCCTCGCCCGCAACATAGCGGTCAACAGTTCTCTGGTAGCGGGCATTCCCGAACTCCACAACGATCTCGTCGACGCGATCGGAAAAACCGGGTGTCTTCACCAGCTTGCAGAGCCAATCGTATTCCTGCTCGCTGTCATGGACTTCGCCAAACATCACCAGATCGTGCGTCTGGAAGAGTTGAGCCATCGCGCTGAAAGCATTTTCCAGCCGCGGCTGCCCAGAGATTGGGACGCTGCGCTCAGGATTCGGGGTTCGCACGACGCTCGCGACGATCGATGGCTGTTGTACGGCGACTGCATGAGGGGCATCGCTCCTGGTCCCCGGCGGCGGGGTCGAAGGAATTGCAGGAACTGAGGTCGAAGGAGGGTTTCGCGTCCCAGCCGGTGCGCCCGCGGCAGAAGCCGCAGATGCATCGGAACTCGCGCCGATCGAATCTTGTGAGATGGGTTGATTGAGACGACGGAGCACCGATTCAATGGGCGACTCTTTGCCGCTAAAAGAGGAGGACTGCCCGGAGAAAATCTCGTGCGTCATCACGAACGAGAACGCGAAAAGCACCGTAAACGCAAGAACACTGCCCAGGAGTATCAACGTGGGCGACAGCGGTTCCTTGTCAAGAAGCCGGAAAGACGGAACTTCACCGGAATGCGCTGCCAGAGAAGCTGCCTTAATTTCAGTTTGCGAGTTTCGATACGCCTGTGGCAATCCGGCAACGATATCGGCGATAAGGTCAAAATAGAGACGTGCCTTTGGCAACAAACCCCTCTCGTCCCGAAAACGGTCTCGATAGAGTTGAAGGGCATCTTCCGCATACTTATTGCGGAAGCAGGGAGGATAGAGGCGAAGGAGGCAGGCAAATATCTTCTCAGACATAATCCCCCCTGAAGATTTTCCTGGCGCGCGCAACGCGCAGAACGTCCGCCATCTTCTCGGCCTCAGCTCTGGCCAATTTCCGCCCGGCAGGAGTCAGCCGATAAAAGCGGCGCCTTTCCTGCAGAGCCTCGGTATCCTCCGGAGAACCAACTTCCTCGATTAACCTGGCTTCCAGCAACGCCTCGATTGAACTATAGAGCGTCCCAGGGCCGAGGCGCGTGCGACCGCCGGTTTGCTCTTCAACCTGGCGCATGATGGCGTATCCGTGCCGATCTCCATCTGCGAGAGAAAGCAGAATCTGAAAGGCTGCGGACGGGAGCGGATCGAGTTTTCGTTTCGGCATATGTAATCGATGATCGATATATCGATAAACGACTGTATACGCCAAATGGTTTCAACCTGTCAAACGCATTCCCGCGATTACTGGGATCACCGTCAGCAAACCATTTGCCTGGTCATTTCGTGAAAGCGGAAGCGACGATCCGTCCTCGCCAGCAAGGGAGGGCTGCAGATGAAGTACGTGCGCCATTGTAGCTGTCGTGTCGTACTGCATGATCTGGTCGGTGATTTCATGGTCTTGTCTAACACCATTGCCGATGATGATCCACGGAATCTCTGTTTCAACCATCGTCAGCCCGCCATGCCCTTTACCTTTCCCACCGTGATCAGCCGTGAGCAGGATCGTCGTAGAACCCTTCAGCCCCATGGACTCGACCAGAGCCCTGACTTGCCCGACCATGCGATCGGTTTTCTCGACCGCCTCGAGATATTCATGACTTCCCCATCCATATTTATGGCCCGCATTGTCGACGAGGTCGAGATGGAGAAAGAGGAATTCGGGCTTCTGGGTTTTGAAGTAATCCATGGCTTGCTCGAAAGCCTCATCTTCGTTCTCATCTGTTTTTTAAACCGGGTCCACGATTCCCGGCTCAACCAGCCTCACGAAATCTGGCCAATCGGTAAAGATTCCCATCCTTGCCGTTGGATGCTGCTGGTGTTCCATGCTGAAAATGGTGGGGAAGATTCCGGGGGCATCTTCGCACGCCGGTTTGATCGCCGCTCCTACAGGCTGCCACTCGTTGGAAAGCACACCCGTCATTTCTACCGGCGCGCCCATGATCATGGACGCCCAGTTAGGGTTGCTGACCGTGGGAAAAACAGCGTGCGCATGATGAAAAGACCGGGAACCCTCCTTCGCCATCGCGTGGATATTTGGAGTCTGCGCCGCCTCGATGTCCCGAGGGTAAAGCCCGTCGACCCCGATCACGATGAGATGGCTCCCTTAACCGCAGCGGCCGCTGGGAAAATGGCCCAGGCCGAGAGACACAACAACCAGCAAAGCCTGCTGAAACACGATGCTGCCACGCTAGCCCGGTTGAAGGGATTCCGTGACTGCGGTTTCACTGCGACGGTCATCGCAGATTTCCTGTGAACATTTCGCTTCATATATCCGCCTTTGCTCATTTCAGGGTGATGATGGCAAGTTCGTTTTCAAGCAACTGCAAACGCAGTTCGCCGTGATGAAGGCTGTGCACCTCAGGCGGCTGCAGTTTCGCAGCCTTGCGTAAGGCTCTTATCTGGAAACTCGTGGGATACCGAGGGCTGCCCATCGCCCTGTAAGCTGTGGACACATCGGAGTGCGTGGCATCGAGGCGCAACACCTCTGCCTGCGCAGGCTGGCTGCGCATGTGGGTAATTCGCAAGACCATCGTCTGCGGCGCTCCGGATTTTCCCGGATCGATCAGATTCCACGCTGCCAGCACCAGTGCGCCATTCTCGCGGCGAGTAACCAGCAGGTCTGGTGCGGCCTCCTCAAGTCGCACCTTGCCAAGTTGGTGAAGCGATTCGAAAGCAACATAGGCCGGCTTATAGATACCCCCGGCGGCGATAAGCCCATATCCTCCGTGAAATGGTTCACGAACTGGTCCCTGCTCTTCGAAGACATCGCTGAAGGTCCAGTACGACATCATGTTGGCAATACCATCGCACTGACTGATGGTTCGAGCGAGAAAGGGGCCAATGTAAAGGGTGTCGTAACTATGCTGCTCTTCAAACCCCGCATTGAATTCCGTTATCATCAACGGCAGGTTTGGATTCGCGGACTGCGTAATTTCATCCTTCATCCTGCGGGTAGCCGCACATACCATGTCATCGGGAGAAACGGCCTTTGTGTTGCCAGATCCAAAAACTCGCTTTGGGTTATCCCCTCCATAGACGTGTCCGCTGATGAAGTCTAATGGGATACTGTTGCGGGCAGCGTGATCAATCAGGTCGGGAATCCACGCACCGTATGCGGTCGCCCGACCGCCGACCCTGAGTTGCGGGTTCACCGACTTTACCGCTTTTGCAGCCCGATCATAGAGCTTGAAGTAAGTGGCCTGCTTCGGACTTCCGTGCCACGTTCCAGTATTTGGTTCGTTCCATATCTCAAACCACCACTGTGACACCTCATCTACCCCGTACCGGTCCACAAGATGACGGACGAAGACACGCACCAGCTCTTCCCACTTGTCGTAGCTCTTGGGCGGATCTACAAGCATGTGTCGGAGCTATAGCGAACAAGGACGCATAGTGATGATAAAGATCACAGCGGCAACCGCCGGCATGAGACGGAACCAGGCTAAATGAGGTAACCATCGCCACCTTCTTCCTTCAAGACTCGGAAAATACGATCTTGAATACACCATAGAAGCATAGAAATATGGTCTGAAAAACTACCCCGAGCGATATGGTTTAAAGCGGCATTTGATAAGTCGCTGCTATCAGATATGTTGTTGAGCAAGCCTGAGTCTGGCTGAAAAGAGGCGCCTCAACGGTCCGCATGTCTCGCCCCACCCCGTCGCGCATGGCCGCTCCCTGGAGACTCCCAATCGGCAAAAGACAGCGCATTCCATAACGCCTATCATGGCTATCGTCGATGAATCCCTAAGCCACAAATCGGAATCTATAGGTCATTGAACTTTGATGCCGTTCGCACCTCTCAGCTGCGAAAACGGAAGCGGAGACCAGGGTTTAGGTGCGAACGAAGGGACGCTTCGGAGTATAGACACAGAGTTCTCATACCTGAGGCGATGTACATAAACTCATTGCGGTTTCCATTTGGAGCCCGCAGTAGGGACTTTGAACTGTCCCTTTTGTGGATCATGCAGAGCGCGATGCCCCAATCTTCGTTCACTGCTTACAAAATAGAACAAGGGTTTATCTCGCGAAAGCGCCTTTATCCAGTCACCGCCTTTTATGGTTTGTTTTCTGGGGCGGTGGGGATTCTGGTTTGCCGGTCGCGGCATGCGATGGTAGGCATTCCGTTCTACCTGCTTGGGATAGCAGTTTGGACCCTCCTCGAATACCTATTTCACCGCTATGTCCTCCATGGACGCTTTCCGCCAGGAGAAGGATTTGTCAGGCGCTTTTTGCATGAGCGCCTGGATCCTCTGCATTGGGAACACCACAAGCACCCCTTCAACGGGGCTCACATAAGCGGCAAGTTGAGTGACCTGCTTCCACTTTTTGCCATTGCCGCACCAATGAGTTTTATTTTTTCCGTCTACACAGTACCGATATTGCTGGTCGGCATCATCGATGGCTATCTTGCGGAACAGTGGCTACACCACGCAATTCATTTCTGTAGTTTCAAAAATGGCTACTTCAGAGCTATGAAGCGATACCACTTGTATCACCACAGCCCTCGTGGAATGGAAAGAGGATTCGGCTTAAGCAATTGGTTTTGGGACATCGTTTTTAGAACGCAGTTCCCTCCGCCTGTTGAAGATGCCCTGTTCAGACGGAGAAATGCGTCGCAGCTAGGCCAGTGACGGTCGCGAGCATCAAGTTACTAAGCCTTGACCCACGCGCAGGCCTTCATTTGCTCCGATTCGAATGGGTCGGATGAAAGCAATTCGATGAAGCAAGAACATGAGACTCCGCTTCTCGAAAGAAACCCTCATCAGGGCGCCAACTGGTACCTGCCAGGTCTTAACTCCTGTCGCAAGTCGCACATAATCATCAGACTCTGCATTCGTGTGCTCATTTTCTGCATATCTGCCCGTGTTGTTGGGGTCGCGCAGCGAGTCTCTACCACCGAATCGCAGGCGGCAACCATTATTGGCACGGTAGTCGACGTGCGGAATGACATCGTTCCTGGTGCTACAGCTGTTTTGGATGGCCCTGCCTCGAGCGATCACCGAACAGTCGTGGCGAACGACAACGGGTTTTTCGTATTCAAGAATGTAAAGCCGGGGCTTCCATATCACATCACGGTGAGCCAGACAGGATTTGCGAACTGGACTTCGCCAGCGATAATCCTAACGCCCAACCAATTCCTGCAGCTCACGGGCGTCAAACTCACGATCGCCGTCGCCGTGACCACTGTGGCTGTGGTTCCCAACGCAGAACAGCTTGCGACACAGCAGGTCGAGGTCGAAGAAAAGCAGCGCGTCCTCGGGATCATTCCTAACTTTTATGCCGTCTACGATCCCCACCCCGCGCCGCTCACTCCCAAGCTGAAGTTCAAGCTCGCCTTCAGGACAGCGACGGATCCGGTCACGTTCCTAGGCTCGGGCTTTCTGGCCGGCATGGATCAGGCCGCCGGCAAGTTCGATTATCAGCAGGGCGCAAAGGGCTACTTCCAGCGCTTTGGCACCCGCTACGCGAATACTATTACGGAGATCATGGTCGGCGGTGCTATCCTGCCTTCCATCCTGCACCAGGATCCCCGTTACTTCTACCAAGGCACGGGCACAAAGGAGTCGCGTATCGCTCATGTCCTCTCCTATCCGTTTATCTGCAGGGGAGACAACGGGCATCTACAGCCGAACTATTCAAGCCTTGGAGGCTATCTCGCCTCTGGGGCCATTGCCAATGCCTATTATCCAGCGTCGAACCGCGGCCCCAGACTGGTCCTCTCTACTGCCCTTGCTGAGATGGGCGGCAGCGTGGCCAACGCTCTTTTGGCTGAGTTCTTCATGCACAGGCCAACTCGCGTCTCCAAAAAATAACGACTCCAAAAGCGGAGGCAATTAGTCAGGCTGAGGTTTCGTCACTTCAGTGGAAGTCTAAAGAGGCTACACACGACGGAGAAAAGAAGACGGCCGGTACTGCTGGCCCGTCTCCCAGCAGAAGCGAGATGCGACCTCAAGAGTTATTGAGATGATGTTGCCGGAAGAAGTGAAGGAATCTCCAGCACCCTTCCTCAGCCTCGCCGGAAGCGGCCGCAGTGTAAGTTGCCGATTTTTGGTTGACCGGATCGGGATCGAACCGATGACCTCTTCCATGCCAGAAGCTATGAAAAATCTATCTTATTGACTGCACAGCAGCTATGAGACTGCCAAACCGGCGCTTCTGGTGATTTGTTTGCTGGAAGTGATCGGCAGCTGTATGGCAGGATCATTGAACTTCCTGTTCGAGCAACTGAATGCTGCCCAGGATCCCCGACGGGACCGGCTTGACTTTGTCGAGATCCTGCATCTGTAAGCGGTCGCCATATTTAGCCTTTAATGAACCATAGTCGCGGGGCGGGATGCCGGACCAGGCGTTAATCGCCGTGTTGTATACGTGCAACTCGATCCGGTTCGTGCCGGCGTGGAGCAGCGATGTAATGTCGAGCTGATACGGCGGGTGCCAGAGAGCGCCTCCTCGCTTGTTATTCACCAGAACGAGAGCAGCTTCGTGCAAGGGAGGATCATAAAAGGCGTGCATGCCCGGGCCGGTGCTGGTGACCAGCGGGTTTGGCATGCCATCGGGCCCGAGCACGCGGTGCTCCTCGTTATGCCAGGGAGCATTGGGGTCTCCAGGTAGAGCCTGGCCGCCGGTAATGCCCAGGAGAATGCGTTTGTGGGCGACAAGCCAGGCACCGTCGACTACAACTTCACGCGTATAGATAGCTTCGCCGGAGTAGTGAAGAGTTACGGGGTCGGCCGTCCAGTCCCTGAGTTTAATTTCATTGGTGGTCTTGTTCAGAGCGGGAAATGTGACGTGCCAGTTAGACGAGATGTCGGCGAGCAGTTTTGGCTGTGAGGCAGCATGGTTCTTCGGGGAGTTGTCGTCAGAGAAAACCAGGACACGCGATTCGTACGCAGCAAGGTCGAAGGACGCGTTCTGTGAGGAAGTACCTGTCGTAATGCCCGAGTCGGGATCAATCATCTCGCCGTTACGATGCGTAGTCGCAAAACTCGCAATGAAGCGGGCCGGGCGGTTGGAGGTGTTGGAAACGAAGTAGACGTCGGAGTGGGGCAGCTTGCGGCGGATGAAGCCGATGGTTCTGGTGAGAGCGGGGTCGTCGGTTTTAAGTGCGAAATCAGGCACCACTATCGAGGGCATGATCTGCTTGAGTGAAACGGCATCGTCGACATGCACGGCTTCCTGCAGCAAGCCCGCAGTAGAAGCGCTGAGAGGGTTACCCTCAGGGTCGAACGTCGGACTCCGGCCGACGGTGATGACATGGCCGCCAGTCTTCATCCATAAGGCGAGTTTCGCGAGGGTGGCAGGTGGAATGCGTTCGATAGGCGGGAGGACCAGAATCTCGTGCGTGCCGAGACCGACAGAATTGATCGCGTCCGCGTCGATGAAATCCACGTTGTAGCCCGCAGAAAGGATCGTATCCATGAGCTGGCGCGGAACGAGGTTCTGCATAGCGTCGGTCACACTGACCTTACCGGGGGAAAAGCCGGCCCAGGCGTCATCGATCGGCAAAACCAGCGCGACCTGGTTAGCGGGTTCACCCAGGCGGAGAAAATGGCTCACACGGGCGATGTAGGCAGTCACGGCGGGCATCACGGGGTGCCACGGGTTATGGTCGTTAAAGACGGCAGCCGCATAGAGTGACCAGCCGGGATCGCCTTTAGGCAACATGCTTGCCGGGGGAGAGTAGGGCCAGCCATGAAAGATCAGAAGGTTTTCCCCCGTGAGGAAGTCGATGTCAGCTTCCGCCTTCATGTCGAGCGGCGTGGCACGGAAAACAGGCGAGTGCAGCCAGGTGAAGGTCTCGCCGGAGCTGATGTTGTTGCCGAAGACGTGATTCGCGCTGGTGGCCCAGCGCAAGGTGGAGAAGGCGCGCCACTGTGGGCCTTCTCCTTCAGGCAGAGCGACCAGACGCTGGCTCGAGAACGAGACGGCGGGCTCGCCGTAGGTCTGTGAACGGAAGCGCGTGTGGTGCTCCTTGGCCCAGTCGTTGATCTGGAGCAGATAGTTCTCATTGATAAGCTCCGTCAGGGTGAGACCGTAGTCGTGGCGGACCTTTTCGGCTTCGGGAGTACCACCGGCGACAAACTCCGGCAGATGCGGCAGGAGATCGTATCCGCGGCGCTTGGCGAACTGAGTTGGCATATCGAATGTCCAGTCGGCGCCGTAGGCTTCAAGGGAATCCGAAAAGATGGCGTACGGCGGCTGACTGCCGAAGGACGAGAGGAGTGGTTCGCCGACAGCCTTCAGGTGGGTGGCAACGGCCAGGTGGCTGAAGGGGTCGAGCACGAAGCCTTCAGCGCCCGCAGCGGCTCGCTTAACCATCTGATGTGTGTAGCCTGAATAGAAAAACAGCGCCACGCGCGGATGATCCGCTGCGGGGATTGTGAGTTGCGTCGAGCCCGCAGGAAGATTCGCGGAGATTAGCTTTGCTGTGCGGACATCCCACCGGTGAGGCTGCCCATCGGCGAGCGACGCCGATATGAACCTCTCGCCGTCGCCAACCACGGGCAGGGAAACCACTGTGGTGCGTGCAGGCACTTCCACTTCGTAGACGCGCAGCCGACGGGCCGAAAGAGCGAGCGGGATGTGCGGGCCACCATAAGGCCAGCCGCTGCAAAGTGTGAGGTCGACCCGCAGGCCAAGCTCGCGGCCTTTGCTAGCGGCATAGTGCACCATATCCAACATCTCGGGGGATAAGAAAGAAAGATTCTTGATGCCATGGGAAGGGTCATCGAGCGCAAGCGGGTATACGAACGCAAGTTCAGCCCCTCCGATCCCGTCGGCCTTCATCTGCTGAAGCTCGCGAAGGATCTCCGGCTTCGTAACTGCAGGGCCGAACCACCACCAGCGTACCATCGGGCGTGCGTCGCTGGACGGGTCCGCGACGGCCGAGCGGAGATCTCGGGACGCGGTCTGGCACCACGTGCAGGTGAGTACAAGAAAAGCTGTCAGCGTGATTGCAAAGCCAGCGCGAAGACAAATGAGCTTCATAGGATCCAATAAAGCGTCTATCCGCGACGATAATAACAACGCTGAGAAGTAGAAAGGAGCCGCACGCCACCTAATGGGAACTTCCGATGGTGACGAAGTTTTCTAAATCAATTTCGGTCACTGTTGGATATCCGTCGCGCGTCCGTCAGTAGGTGAGTGAGATCCTACAGATCCGCCGGCCGCTCGCGTAAGGGCCATTCCGCCGGCGGCCATCTGGCTGCTTCGCATCGAACTCATCCGGCGGTCTCACTCGTATTCTGCATGAGTGGACTATACGATCTCGAGCCGACCCGGCTCTCCTATTTGAACGAGAAGGCTCAATCTCACCCCGGCCGAGGTCGCGGCTTACAGCCCGGAAAAACAGATCGGCGCGGGCGCGCGAACTCTGGTGACCGTTGGGAGCGCTGAACTTCCCGAACTGAAGCGCCAAACCGCCGATTACGCCTCTTCTCTGCGGGCAAGCGGTGAGTTGGTCGAGGAGATTTCAGCACCTGGTCGCAACCACTTTACGATAACGGAATTGGTGGCCCAGCCCGACGGTGCGGCGCTCGACGCTGTGATCCGGGCATTTTCTTGAGATGGCCTCCTCAGGATCAGAAGGGCGTGTTTGGTTACGGGGATCGACGCTAGCCGGTTCAGCTCTGCGCCCGCTCGGCGGCGACCGAGTTGATTTCAGCCTGCAGTTGATTCACTGCCTGCTGGAGTGCGGCGTTGAGCTGGTTATACACCTGGATGATCGAATTCTCCAGCGCCGTAATAGTCGGGCTGCTGATTGCGCCGGCGGTGAGTGTGCCCGTGACGGTAGTGTTGGTGGCGTTGAGTGTGAGTTGCGGAACGGGCTCGCTGGCGAAACCGGTGAGAAGGAATTCTGAGGCGCTGCTGCCAGCGTCCGCGCTGTAGGCTTCGAGATAGAGCTTATTGTCGTTGGGATTGTTGGCGATGCGGAGCCGTCCACCTCCGTTGTTCGCCAGGCTGAACCACATCTGTGTGGACTGCACGTTCAAGGTATCGGCGTTGAGAGTGAGCGCCGGAACGTTGGCGCCAAACTTGCCGGTGAGGAGCATTTCGGTGGCATTGGTGCTGCCGTCGGCGCTCCAGGCTTCCAGCCAGATCCGGTTGTCGTTGGCATTGTTGCCTATGTGAAGTTGGCCGCCGCCATTGGCCTGCAGGCCGAGGATGATTCGATTGCCGTTAACGTCGAACGTGCCCTGCGGCGAAGAGTTGTTGACGCCGACATTGCCGGCGGCATCGATGCGCAGGCGCTCCGTGCCTGAGGTTTCAAGAACCAGTGCGTTGCTGTCGGTGGTTCCCAGCACTCCCTGTGGCGGATTTCCTAAAGCATTGCCCGCAAGTGACCATGTGCCCATGACGATTTCTCCTTCGCGGAAATAGTGATTGTCGCGTGCGAAGCGTTGCGGGGAAAAACACTTTGCGGTGAGGGTGAAAATTCGGATCGCTCTGGAATGCCCTCAGAACGATTTGTGAGCACTTGGTGAATTCTCAGAACGAACTCTCGGGCATTGAGCAATCGTAAATGTCGGTCAGGTGTCGGATCGCGCAGTCAGACCGTCACCCCGATGTCATGGGAGCTATAACCTCGGCACTTCGACAAAATAACCGGCATTTCAGACACTGGATTGCTAGATGACCAGTCGCGCTCCTCAATGAGCGCTAAATTACCAAGGCACTCACTGAAGTCGTAGCACTTCGTGCCAAAGCGAAAGGGCGACTTCCCTTGCGGGTCATCGCCCTCTCTTCCGAACTTTTCGAAGATCTGGTTCGGCTGCCAGATCACAGCATTTGTTCTCCTGGAATCGGTCCGGATCCGCGAACTCACGCCCGCGTTCCCTTCCCTCTTCCGTGATCACATCCGCTGCAAGAGGTTCCTCGGATCTCCTTCGGGAGTATCGTTTCCGATCTTCCTGATGGCTCCAAGTTCGCTCTCTTCTTCAGGAAGATTGCTCTTCCGTTGAATTGAATAGTAGCCGATAAATCCCACTGAATTACGAGTGCACAACGATTTTTTAGTGTGGAAATGCCTGTATCTATTGTGGAAATGCGGTTCGGCGCCGCTGCCTTGTATGCATGCGCTTAGTAACACACTCCTGAGGTTCTAATCTCCTACTGTGTCAAAGTCGGGTAAACCCTAATTGTTGGACCTAAACTCCAGCGGAAGCGATGCTGAATGTATGAACTGTTCGCAAAGAAAGGGTTGACGTTGTCAGGAAAGTCGGGATCGAGCGCAACGGTATCAGCGCAGTTGGTAAGCAGAGGCCTGTCTTTTGTTTAGATTACCGACTAAGGAGGAGACAGAGCTGGACGGCCCTCCAAGGGTGCCGATGTCGACGAGCCTATAGCGAGGTTTGTGCTGACGAGCGGCACTTTCCTGAGCAATGAGGTCAGTGGAAAGGATTACCGAGCTGACTATTAGCATCGAGACGATACGAATGCGGTTCATGGCTGCTTCTCCTTCGTGTTCGTGGGGTTGACGAAGGCGTGTTTGCCAAAACACAGACTCCGCCCACTCGAGCGAAAACCGGGCTTGAGTGGGTGCAGCTGGCAGCGTTCCGTTATCAGCGTTCTGGTTGCTCGGGCTTTCCCCAAGCGCCTCCCGTGGTGGTCTGAAGCTGGTTCTTACACGGGCTCCAATCATCGCAGGGGAATAGCAGAAACGCGTGAAGACAGCCGTCCGGGAAACTGCATGCTGACGGGGAGCCGATGCCAGCGATCACACACCCTCTTCGTTGATGTAGCTGGCAGCGAACATCTGGAACTTCGAGCCGGGCGGGACAAGATCATTGAGCTAGGGTCAGAACTGATACTTAATCGCGAACTGGAAAAAGCGCGGATCAGGGGTAAAGGCACCGGTTTCGCGCGTGCTGGTGATCTGCCCGCCGAAGGCGCCGTCGTTGCTGTACGACGGAACGGCGAACCATGGCGTGTTCAGAACGTTGAAGATGTCAGCGCGGAACTGCAGTGTCTGCTCGCGCCACGTAGAGAAATTCTTGAAGACCGACATGTTGAAGCGGCGGAGCGGAGGACCGTAAACCGACATCAGAGGGCCGCCTGCAAACTGCAGCACGGTCGAGGGATCCGTAACCGGCCCGACGATCTGCGTACCCGTCGGAGTTGTACCGGGAGCGACGATATCGCTTCCTGGCCGTGGATTAACAAAAGCGCATGGGTTATACCACTGCTTTGGTGTGCGAACGCTGGACGGGCAGACATAGCCCGCAGGAAGCCCGCTGTTCAAGGTCGGGGTGCCGCCGCCGGCGAAGGGGCTCGCCTTGGTGATCGGCGGCGCGTTGTCCAATCCATTGGCCGTGGGAATGTCAGCATAGAGGGAGAAGGGATTGCCGGTCTGCCCCTGGAAAACTAGCGTAGCCGACCAACCGCCCGCGATCTGATCTAGGACGCCTTTATGGTTCATGAAGCGGCGACCGTAGCCGAAGGGCAGCTCATAGTTGCCGTTGAAGGTAAAGCGCTGCCGCACGTCGAAGGGAGAATTTCGCATCTCTGTGCTGATAGGCAGAATGCCCGGAGCGCGATAACCGTAGTCCTGGTTATCGGCCAGATCGCTCTGTGCGTTGTCGAGGGAGTGGGCCCAGGTGTAGGAAGCCAGGAAGCTGACGCCGTTCGAGTAGCGCTTCTCCAGTTTGGCTTGGAGTGAGTTATAGGAACTCGAGCCGATGGCCTGCTCGTAGTTGATTCCTCCCAGAGTCGGGAAAGGCTCGTAGTTGCGGATGTTATCGCCTGGAAAACTCAGTGCGAGGCTTGAGTTCAGGCTGGGATACTCGACATACAGATGGTGCGTGACTCCGCCAACGTAACCCAGCGTTGCCGACATATTACTCGTGATCGCGTACTGGAAGTTCAGATTATATTCCTGGCTGAATGGGGTCTGCGCATTGGCGGCAATCGCCGTGAGCGTGGGGAAGCTTATGGAGTTAAGCGCGCCCTGCTGCACCGACTGCGTAAAGCCGGTATTCAGGGAAATGCCGTTCGTCGGGCAGCCCGCGACAGTGCACGATTCGCTGAGCACGCCAGAGGTGAAGTTGAAGGGAACATTCTGGCTGAGGTTCACACCATAACCAAAGCCCTCAATGCCTCCATAAAAGATGCCATATCCTGCGCGTACGACGGTGCGGCTATCCACGCTGTAGGAGATGCCGAGACGCGGAGCAAAATTGAGCTTCTGAGAATTAACCAGCGAGGAATTGCCGGAGTACTGGACGTTGATGTTGTTTGCTGCAAGGATGTTGAGGAACGACTGTGGCAGCACGTCCTTCTGACTGTTCGGAAGCTCAAAAACACCCGAACCGGTGCCGAAGCCGAGCTGGCCTGTCGTATAGAAGTTCGCCTGCCGGCCGTTATCCTCGGTTTTGGGACCGAAGTAGTCGTAGCGCACCCCCAGATTCAGCGTGAGTTTTGGCGTGACCCTCCAGTCATCCTGTCCATACGCAGAGCGAAGCCAGCGATGATCGTTCGTATAGTTGGCGGTGCCGATAGTAGCGCTGTTCATGGAGTTCGCGAGGAAGTCGGCAACACCCGAACCGGTATTGGCCACACCTGGAATGCCAGTGTATTGTCCGGTGAAGTTGTAGGCGCCGGTGGCAATAACAGGTTGTAGCTCTGCCGTGTTGATCTGTTGGAAGTCCACGCCGAACTTGAACGCGTGATTACCAACAATTTTCGTGACATTGTCGAGCAGTTGGAGAACGTGCTCGTTTTCGAGTGTCGGATAGTAATACGGAGTGCCGAAGCCGCTAATTCCTGACATCGAGACATTGACCAGGCCGCCGAGATTGGTGCTGAATGGAATGCCGCCCAGGCCTAGGCTCTCGGAGATGTTTTCGTTCGCGTTGAACTGCTTCTCGGTGAAGTTCCCAAAGTTGTAGCCAATGCGAAATTCGTTAATCAGATTGGGATTAAAGATGTGGGTCTCGCTGCCCGCGAGGTTTTCTCCGATGTTGGCGTCATTGCCATCGCCGTAATAGCCGTCGAGGATAGGGCCGAGTGGCGAGGGCGAGTATTGATGCATGTTGGAATAGCTGAAGCGCGCGAACGCCTGGTCCTTGGAGCTTGCATTCCAGTCGACGCGCGTATCCCACTGGAAGGTATTGTTGGTGGTGTTCAGGTTGACGACATAGTTGTTGTAGACCGCGCCGTTATTGGCGTTGGGCAGCGGATACATGTTGAGAATATTCTTCGCCACTGCGTTGATCTGGTTCGAACAGAAGACATTGTTCTGGCCGTTGCAACTGAGAGTGGACGTCCCGGCCGGGCCGCCGGCCGAGCCCGGCTGATAGAGCTGGATGGGAATGCCGGTTCCGTTGAGAGACGGGTTCAACAGTTCGCTGAAATTTCCCTGGCGCTCGAGCGCTGTTGGAACGGTAACGGTTGTCGGACTGCCCTGCACGATGCGATTCGCTTCCGTGTCGCCGAAGAAGAACAGCTTGTCGCGGATGATGGGAAATCCCAGTGTCGCACCGAACTGGTTCTCACGGTACTCGGGAACTGATGTTGCGAAGTAGTCGCGCGCGTCGAGCGCATCGTTGCGGAAGTACTCCCACAGATCGCCGTGGACGTTATTGGTACCGGACTTGATGCTGGCGTTCACGACGGCACCAGCGGAGTGACCGAACTCCGCACTATAGTCGGAGGTCTGCACCTTGAATTCCGCCAAGGCGTCCGGCGGAGGCCGCACAACAAAGCTGGCACCGTTAAGAAAGTCCTCGGTATCGGTGTTGTTGTCCACACCGTCCAGGATGAAGTTGTTCTGCTCCTCACGCTGGCCGTTGGCGCTGAAGTCGCCAGTGCCCGAACCGCGCGAGCCGTTGCCCGGGTCGACACCGGGGGAGAATTGGGCAATAAAAACCCAGTTGCGGCCATTCAGTGGAGTGTTGTTGATCGTCTGCGTGGAGATGTCCTGTCCCAGTGACGCTTCCTGCGTTTGTAGGACGGGAGGCGCGGTATTCACGGTGACCGTTTGCCGCACACTGCCAGGGTGGAGGGCCAGTGGAAGGTTGAGGCGCTGCTGCACGTTGAGGTGCAGATGCTCCTGCACGACGGTGTCGAAGCCAGGAGCGGTTGCTGAGAGTTTGTAGTCGCCAATCTTGACAGGAGAGAAGATGTAAATTCCGGCTCCGTTCGATTTGGTCTGAAACGCCAGCCCCGTATCGGTATTGGTGAGTGTGACTTGGGCGCTGGGCAGGGCAGCGCCGGTGCTGTCAGTGACCACGCCGGTGATTGTTCCCTGGTCGGCCTGCGCGAAGAGCCGGGGAGCGAACGTGAACGAGAGGCACAGGCAAACCATCCCGAGCACGGCCCGCCTGATCAGCGCGGGAGCGAGCAACCTGCTCTTGCAGTTGAATGTCATCTGGAGACTCCTTTGTTCCCCGGGGACCGAAACCATATCGGTTCGGTGTTTAGAAACATTATTTGAAAGCTTTCATGCTGCGGCTGGCATCGTATCCACACGCTGCTGCGATTGTCAACTTTGTCTCGTGGGAACAGCCTCGGTACCCGGTAACTCAAAGATATACAGCGTGTTACGGAAGCGCCTATCTTCGTCGGCCTGAAGAGGGGAGGCCGGTCCGTTTCGCACCCGTATGACCCTTAATGCTGCCGCCAGAATGGATCTCTTGATGGCTGCGAGCAAAATTAGCGTGGCTGTCTGCACGCTGTCGTGCTGATAACTAAATTGACAGCATGACCTCCAGAGGTCTAATGTTTGGGACCGCTTGCCCAGGAAGCCTCTGGCGCGAGCGCCAGCCGAACAAATCAGGCAATCGGTTCATACCGTACCTCATTTATGCGGCTGACATGAAAGCTTTCAAATATTCAAGGCTAATAGTCCGTGCCGAAAACGCGGTTCGCACTCGCGGGCTGCATTTCCCACCACCGAACGATATGTTCCACAGGAGACCTTATGGAAAAGTTCCGGCTCAGCAGAATATCTACAGCAGTGGCGGCCTTTCTGATCGTGGTTGCCAGCCAGCAGTGTGCTCTGGCGGTCGAATATCCGGCCGGCTCGGGTGTGCTCAACGTGAAGGACTACGGTGCGAAGGGCGATGGCGTGACCGACGACACCGCCGCCATCAACAGTGCAATCGCGGCGAGCACGCCGGCAGGCAACACTGGGAATTACTGGGGACAGGCAAAGATCGTCTACTTTCCCAGCGGTACCTATCTCATCTCCGCGCCGCTTGTGAAGAATGATGGCTCAAATGCGACATACGGGATGGTGCTGATCGGAGAATCGGAGAGCACGACGAAGATCGTGTTGGCGAACAGTGCTCCCGGCTTCTCCAATACCTCGAGCCCGCAAGGCATGATCTATCCCACTTCGGACCCGCGCTATGGTTATTCGCCCTCGCCTGGGAACGGCAACGACGCCTATCAGAACACGATCCAGGACCTGACCATCGACATCGGCACGGGAAATCCAGGAGCAATCGGAATTGACTATCTGGCGAGCAATCTGGGTGCCGTCCGCAACGTGACCGTAGAAGCGCCATCGGGGACCCAGGGCGTGACCGGAATCCGCATGACGCGGCCATTGATCGGGCCGGCTCTGGTCGAGAATGTAACCGTAAGCGGATTTCCTGTGGGGCTCGACGTGGCGAATCTGCAGTATGCGCTGACCCTGGACAACGTAACGCTAAACGGACAAACAGTAGCCGGTCTGCGCAACTCGCAGAATCAGATTGCGGCCACCAATCTGACCGCGACGACGGCTGGTCCAGCCATCGTGAATAACAACTCTGACGGCGAGATTGTGCTCGCTGGAGCGACGCTACACCGCGCCACGGGTTACAGCGGTGCGATGATCTCGAACTCGGGAACCATTGTTTTTCGCAACAGCAACACGGTGGACGGCTACCAGACCTTTACGGGATCGAACCTGCCAGGCAACGTGGTGAACGGCATGTGGTCGCCGGCGGGATTCGAAAACGGATCGACAGGCACCTTCAACACCTTCACCGCGATCACTAATCCTCCGGCGGCGGTGAATAACCCGGTCGCGAACTGGGTGAGCGTGGCAACCTACGGCGCACAGCCCAGCGCATCCTTCACGGATACGAGCGACAATGTGCAGACAGTGACGGATGCGGCGGCAGGCATCCAGGCGGCGATGAACTCGGGGGCATCGACCATCTACTTCCCGCACGGGGTGTACTACATCTCGACACCTATCACGATACCTGCGACGGTGCAGCGTATTGTGGGGTTGGATTCATCGCTGCATCCGACACTCTACGAGAGCTGGCGGACGGAGGGCATGTTTCAGATTCTAGCCAACGCCTCAACTCCATTGACGATCGAACAACTGCGCTTCGATAACTCCAACGACGGGACACAGCTGGCGATCCAGGTGCAGAGCAATCGCACGCTGGTACTGCGCGACACCATGTTTCCCGGAACGCAGGCGCTGACGCGAAGCTCGAACGGCGGCCCGCTCTACATGGAAGATGTGAGTGCGGCGGGCAGCAATGTGACGCTGGCAGGCGCAGCGGGCTTCACGGCCAAACAGTTCGACTTCGAGCAGTGTGGCACGTGCATGTACCTGAGCGCCGCGCCGGCCGAAGTGGTGGGCTTCAAGGAAGAAGGGGACACGACCGAGATCGCCGCCACCAACGGCGCACAGGTTGATGTGCTCGGAGCATTGGGTTACATGGTGGAAAGCCCGACGGATCCGTCGACGCCTCTCTTCAGCACCGATCAGACATCGGCGCTGCAGGCATCGTTCGACGAAGCGGTGATCAGCCACAGTTGCGGCTGCACGATCGCGAACTACTTGACAGAAACCGTCAACGGACAGCCATACGACACACCGTCAAGCGCGTTTCCGTCCCGTTCGGACGGCGGGCACGTGGTGGGCATGTTGCGCACAGGGCCGTGGATTACCAGTCCGTCGGCCGCGAATGCGACGGTAAGCCGTACGGTCGCAATTACGGGAGCGAGCGTGATGGATTACTTCGCGGCGAACAACCCCGGCACGATGGCGCTGAACGTGAACACGACTTTGGGCACGGTGACCATGTTCGACGGGAGCGGCAATCCTCTGCCGGGCTCGGGCACCAACGCGATTCAGTACAACGGCACGCTGGATCAGGTGAACGCGGCGCTGAGCACGCTAACGTTCCAGGCAGAAAGCTCGCCGGGAACAAGCACGCTGTCGATCAACGTGTGGAACCAGCTGGGAGAGAACATCACCCAGGACACGTTTGTAAACGTAGCGCAGTAACGCGCAGAGCAACGGAGTGGGCGGGGAGAAAACACCCCGCCTCGCTCAGCTGCACCGAGTTGACAGGAAAGCAATGCACTGCATAGGATGGCTTCCGGAACTTGAATGCTTTCAAATAAGACTAATTTCGCCATCCGGCGCTTGGCGGCGCTCATGGCTCTTGGCATAATGGCTTCCCTGTCCGCACGTGCACAAGCCGGGGGGAAGCCGTTCGCTTTGAAGGACGGAGACCGCGTCGTCTTCTACGGCGACAGCATCACGGCCCAACGCCTCTACACACGGTTCACTGAGGACTTCGTGATCTCGCGATATCCGAGCATGCACATCACCTTCCTGACCGCAGGCGTGAGTGGCGACACAGTGGAAGGTGGCCATGCTGGCGACATGGAGACGCGCGTCAAGCGTGATGTGGCACCCCTTCATCCCACAGTCATCACAGTGATGCTGGGAATGAACGACGGCCGCTACACAACGGACTACGAAAAGAATTTTCAGGCCTACGCGGATGGATACCGTCGGCTGATTGCGGCGCTGCGGCAAGCGGCGCCGGAAGCTCGGCTTTATCTGATCGAGCCCTCGCCATATGACGAGATTGCGCATCCCCCGGCCATTGCCGGCTACAACACCGTGATGATGCTTTATGGAAAATTCGTGGAAGATCTGGGACGGCAGAATGACATCCCTGTGATCGACTTCAACCAGACGACGACAGAGGCGCTGGCGGCCGCAACTCGCAATAACGCGCTGATGGCAGGCTCGCTTCTGCCAGACCGGATTCATCCTTCACCGGCGGGGCACTGGATCATGGCAGCAGCCCTTGCAGCGGGGTGGCATATCGATCCGGTTGTGAGCCTTGTCACGCTGGACGCGCGCGCGGGCACGGTGACCAACGCAGAGCGCAGCACTGTCAGCGACCTGCATGCGGCGAACGGCGAGCTGACTTGGACGCAACATGACCAGGCTGATCCGTTACCGCTCGAGATGAACGATACGATGATGCAGTTCGTGGTAAAGATTTCCGATCTCGGATCGCTCGACAAGGAGATACTGCGGGTGACGGGGCTGACGGAGCCGGACTACACGCTGACGATCGACGGCCAGATAGTCGGAACGTTCAGTCGGGAGGAACTCGACAGCGGCCTGAATCTGGCGCTGCATCAGACGCCAATTGAGCAGGCGGCGAAGGCGATTGATTGGACAGCAGACGATCGCGCGAAGCTGAGCGGAACGCGCTTCGACCTGTTAATGGAAACTGGGCATGTGCCTGCGCGTGAGCAGGCACTGACGGCGCTGGACTCGCTCGATAGGCACATGATTGACGAGGAGTACAAGGCCGCGCAGCCGAAGCTTCACACGATGGAACTGGTGCCGGAAGCACAATGACGAACCGATGGCTGACGGGAATCCTGATCCTCCCGACGGTGTTTTTCAGTGCTGGCGCACAAGCGGAAAAATTGCTGCCCGTGAAGAGCCCTGACAGGCACATCGCGGTGAACCTGTCGGTTGAGGCCGGTCAGGTGGAGTGGTGCGCGCTGCTGGATGGCGTTATGGTCCTGGAGAAAGCGCCGTTGGAGATCAGCGGCGGCGAGCCGTCCACGGGGCCAGTGCATTTCGGCCGTACGAGGCGCTATCGAATCAACGATTCGTATCCCTGGTATGGCGTGCACTCTGTTGCGGAGGAGCGCGGAAGTGGTCTGGAGGTTCCGCTGCTCGCTCACGATGGAACCGTCGCGTGGATTCTGGAGATACGCGCCTACGATAACGGGATCGCGTTCCGGATGACTCTGCCAGGTACGGAGCCTCGCGTTCCGCAAGAGACAGCGGCATTTCGTCCTGTGGCCGGAAGCGCGGTATGGTCTTTCGATCCGACCTACGGCCACTACGAGGGAGTTTATCAAAAGAGCGAAGCGAGCTCGACGCCGAAGGGGCGCTTCATGGCGCCTCCGGTGACAATCGAACTGCCCGGAGATTCGGCGTACCTCGCGATCACGGAGGGGCGGCTGCAGAATTATCCGGGTATGGTGCTGCAGTCTGACGGCACCGGCACGTTCTTCGCGCGCCCAGGAGATGAGGTTCCCGCCGACAAGGCCCTCATCTACTTCCAGGGGGCGGACATGGCGCGGAGGCTTGCGGTTCCGGCTGTGCTTTCCGGGACCATCGTGACACCGTGGCGCGTGGTGATGATTGCCCGGAATCTCAACGAACTGGTCAACAACGACATCGTGAGTGATGTGTCCGATTCTCCGGATCCAAAGATTTTCCCGGAGGGACCGCGTACTGCATGGATCCGGCCTGGCCGCGCTGTGTGGAATTTCCTCGACGGTGGCGCGAACACCCTGGAGGGGTCGAAGGATGTCTCGAAGATGGCCGCCGAGCTGGGTTTCGAGTATCAGGAGGTCGAAGGCTATTGGGAGAACTGGACAGAAGCACAGATCAAAGAGTTGGTGGACTATTCACGCAAACTGGGTGTCGGCATCTGGCTCTGGAAGAACCGCCGGGAGCTCTCGACGCGAGAGAACCGCGAGGCGTTCTTCGACCTGTGCAATCGCACGGGAGTCGTCGGCGTGAAGATCGACTTCTTCGATTCCGAGGCAAAGGACGTGGTCGATTTGTATCAGGAATTGTTGCAGGAAACGGCGGCTCATCACTTGATGGTGAACTTTCACGGCTCGAACAAGCCCACAGGAGAGCAACGCACATGGCCGAACGAGTTAACGCGCGAAGCGGTGGAAGGGATGGAATACTGCTGCACCGACACCGGGCAACCCGATGCCCCGCGGGCGAGGCATGCGGCGACGATTCCGTTCACGCGTCTGCTGGCGGGCCCGGCAGACTACACGCCAATGCTGTTCGACAAAGGGCTGAACGGCACAACCTGGGCGAATCAGATCGCTTCGGCCGTGATCATTACGTCGCCGTTGCTTACGATTGCGGCGAATCCGAAGACAATCCTCAGTAATCCGGCGGTGCAGGTGATCCGCGACATTTCGCCTGTATGGGACGAGACGATTGTGCTGCCGCCGTCCCGCATCGGCGAGCTGGTGATTTTGGCGCGGCGCAAGGGAGACCGCTGGTTCCTGGCCTGCATGAACGGCGATGCTCCGCAGAGCTTCGATGTTCCGCTGCGTTTTCTGGGAAGCGGAGGCTGGACGGCGCAGACGGTCAGCGATGTGGCGAACAAGGCTGCCGCGGTCCACGTGGAGGCGCAGAGGTTCAATGCTGACGGCGTGATCCATCTTGCTCTCGCCCCGGGCGGAGGATATGTGGCGAAGTTCGGGCGCGAGTGAGCTACCATCACAGGGATATGAGCGGCCGCATCAACATGCACCACATCGCGAAGGAGGCGGGTGTATCGCTGGGCACGGTGTCGCACGTCATCAACCAGTCGGCGGTTGTACGGGAGCCGCTGCGGCAGCGCGTGCTGGACGCGATTCGCTCACTCGGCTACCAACCGAGCCAACTGGCCCGAGGTCTGCGCCGCGATTACACAAACATGATCGGCATGATCATTCCCGACATTACGAACCCGTTCTTTCCCGCATTGGTGCGGGCTGCGGAAGATGTGGCATACCGGCACCAGTACCGGCTGGTGCTGTGCAATAGCGACAACAATCCAGACAAGGAGTCGTCGTACTTGGAGGAGCTGAAGTCATATCTGCCGGCGGGCCTGCTGGTGATTCCGGCAGAAGACAGCGGCCTGAAGGATCAACCGATGCGCAACGGCCGCAAGATCCCGACCATCTGCATCGACCGTGAACCGGCTGGATGGAAGGGCGACAGCGTGCGCGCGGACAACGGGACCGGAGCGTACATGGCCACGCTGCACCTGATTGATCATGGCCACCAGCGCATTGCGACGATTGCGGGACCGCCGCATCTGACCAGCGCGATCGAACGACTTAAGGGATTCCGGCGCGCATTAAAAGAGGCGTCGCTACCGCTGTCGGCGCGATACATAGTGCATGGGCAGTTCGACCGGGCGAGCGGGTTCGATGCGGCGCTGAAGTTACTGCGGCCGGCACCGCGACCTACGGCAATTTTTGCGGGCAATGACTTGATGGCGATGGGTGCGCTGATGGCGCTGCGCGAACTCGGTCTGCACTGCCCGGAAGACGTGTCGATCACCGGCTTCGACAACATTGATACGGCTGATCTTCTGCACCCGCCGCTGACCAGCGTGCAACAGCCCGTGTACCGGCTCGGCGCGACGGCCGCAGAGCTATTGATCCAGCGCATCGGCGGCCAGAGCGGAGCGCCCCGAAAGATTCTGCTGGAGACGGAACTGGTGCGCCGGGCTTCGGTGGCTCGGCTGGTGCAAGAGGCAGAGCCGCGGGTAAGGCAGGCCAGAATCGCAGCACGCTAAGTAGAAGAACGATAGTCCAGAAGGGCTTGACAATGCTATTGAGGAGTATCGATGGTGGTGCGTGAGATATTAAATCTTTCAATACTGACAGAGGTGCCTCGGCGCTTCTGTCGCGGGGATAACTAGCGCCTTGTATCAGCCAGAAACATATGCCGCCGCGCTGCTGTTCATGCTCCTCAGCATGCTTTGCTGGGGATCGTGGGCGAACGCGATGAAGCTATGCCCCGGCTGCCGCTTCCAGCTCTTCTATTGGGATTACGTGGTCGGTGTGCTCCTGGGATCGGTGACTTGGGGCCTGACGCTGGGTAGCCTCGGAGGAGTGAGTCGGGCGTTCGTGGACGAGGTCCTGCATGCGGGAGCGACGCCGGTATTGCTGGCGGGCGTGGGCGGCGTACTCTTCAATATCGCCAACCTGCTGCTGGTAGCGGCCATCGAAATCGCCGGACTGGCGGTGGCGTTTCCCGTGGGGATAGGGCTGGCGCTGGTGATCGGTGCGGTGAGCAGCTACATCATTGCACCGGGCGGGAACCCGTGGATGTTGTTTGGCGGCATTGCGCTGGTGCTCACCGCGATCGTCTTCGATGCAGCGGCGCATCGCCTGCGCGAGCAACTGAGCCGGTCGGCGGGCATGCGGGGCATTGTGCTCAGTCTGGCCGCAGGCGTGTTGATGGGCACGTTCTATCCATTTGTGGCGCGTTCGATGACCGGGCCGCACGCAACGAGCCCGTATGCGGCATCGTTCTTTTTTGCGGTGGGAGTAGTGCTGTGCTCGATTCCGGTGAACTACCTGCTGATGCGGCGGCCGCTCGATGGACGCGAGCCCGTGTCGCTGGTGGAGTACGGCGCGATGCCGCCGTCGTGGCATTTCTGGGGACTCGTAGGTGGAGCGATCTGGTGTACGGGAGCTGTGCTCAACTTTGTGGCGTCGCAAGCTCATATTATTGGACCGGCGGTTTCGTATTCGATCGGGCAGGGAGCCACAATGGTTTCAGCTTGCTGGGGAGTCTTCATCTGGAAAGAATTTGCAGCGGCGCCGCCGCGCTCGCGGCGTTATCTGGTGTGGATGTTCGTCTGTTTTGTGGTCGGCCTGACGGCTGTGGCCCTGGCCCCGGTTCTGTAACGATCGTTCCGGGGAAATCATGGGGTTGGGAAGGTAGCAGTTCATGTCGGAGAAACCGATTGTTGTTGTCGGCAGCATCAACATCGATCTTGTAACGCACGTGGAGCGAATTCCGATGCGCGGCGAGACGCTTCCAGGGTGGGACTTCGAAACACACCCAGGAGGAAAGGGCGCAAACCAGGCGGCTGCCGTGGCCCGGCTCGGATATCCCGTAGCGATGATCGGCAGCGTGGGTTCGGATGCGTTCGGCGACGAGCTGCGACAATCGCTGGCAGACGCGGGCGTGGATACGAGTGCGATCGCGGCGAGCAAGGGACCGACCGGGACTGCGATGATCCTGGTGCAACCGGCGGGCGATAACAGCATTGTTGTGACGCCGGGTGCGAACGCATTGCTGAGCCCTGACGATCTGGATGCGCAGCTGGACCTCCTGCGAGGGGCGGCGATGGTGCTGACGCAACTGGAGATTTCGACGGCGACCGTGGAGCACCTGGCCGCGATCTGCGCGCGAGCGGGTGTACCTCTGATGCTGGACCCGGCACCTGCGCGGGATTTGAGTGCCACGATGTGGCGCAACCTGAGTTGGATTACCCCGAACGATACCGAGGCGCGGCAGCTGTGCGGAATGATCACCGCTGCAAGTGAGTGCGAGCCCACCGCGACGATCGAGGCGCTGCATGCGCTGGGAGCGCGGAATGTTGCGCTGAAGCTCGGCAGGCACGGCGCGTATTTGGGCACCCAGGATGGCCTGCGCGAGCGGGTGCCAGCCTTCGCCGTGAACGCGACGGACACCACAGCTGCGGGGGACGCCTTTAACGGCGCGTTTGCAGTGGCGTTGGCGCGCGGAGTAGATCCACGGCAGGCAGCACGCTTTGCGGTAGCAGCGGCGGCGGTCTCCGTGACACGGCGCGGTGCGCTGCCCTCAATGCCGACGCAGGCGGATGTGACTAAGTTCATGGAAGAACACCTTCGCGAAAATCAGGAGCTGACACGATGAAGATTTTCGGAAAGCAGACTCAGGCCGGAAGGACGGCCCTTATCGTGTTCGCTCTGGTGGCAATTTTCGCCGCGAGCGGGCGGCAGCTTGCGGCGCAGAGCGCGTCCGAGAGCGACGTGCAAAAGATCATCCTCGACAGTGATATCGGCGATGATATCGACGATGCCTTTGCGTTGGCTCTTGCCGAAAGCAGTCCCAAATTGCAGCTGCTGGGCGTGACCACAGCGTGGGGCAATACAGATTTGCGCGCACGTCTTACCGCGCGCTTCCTCGCCGAGACGGGGCACGGCGATATGCAGGTGTATGCGGGCCCAGCCACGCATGCTAAATCACTGTTCACGCAGGCGAAGTGGGCTGAAGCCGGACCGAAGTCCGCGGGCGGATGGCCAGACGCGGTGGACTTTATCCTCGATACGATCCGGCGCTATCCCGGCCAGATCACGCTGGTTTCGATTGCGCCATTCACAAATGTCGGCGCAGCGATCGATCGTGATCCCGCGACCTTCCGGAAGCTGCGGCGGGTTGTGATCATGGGAGGCTCGGTGCGGCGCGGATATGGCGACCTGGGCTATCTGCCGGATCACGGCCCTGATCCCGAATACAACATCCTGACCGACATTCCCGCAGCGAAGAAGTTGTTCACCTCGGGCGTGCCGCTCTATGTAATGCCGCTGGACTCGACGCAGCTGAAGCTGGACGAGGTGCTGCGCAACACACTGTTCAGCCAGGATACGCGCGTGACCAACGCGCTGGTTTCGCTCTACGAGGAATGGACGGCCTCGACGCAGAATCCGACGCCGACGCTCTTCGACGCGATGGCGGTAGCCGCGACGATCGATCCGGCACTTTGCCCGACGCAGGCCATGCATCTTGAAGTGGATGATCGGGGATACACGCGTGAGACGCCAGGCGCGCCTAACGCGAACGTGTGTCTCGCGTCGGACTCGGACCGTTTCTTCCACTTCTACATTCCGGCGCTCCTGCGCACCCAGGAGCACTGACGGCCCG
>Ga0335075_10002744_pt1 | contig 28117 bp, 27 predicted proteins | sample Lox_Sample_24_FD_206723 | JGI IMG/M metagenome (GOLD analysis project Ga0335075, IMG submission 206723) | Soil microbial communities from Loxahatchee National Wildlife Refuge, Florida, United States - Lox_Sample_2.4 | ecosystem: Environmental > Terrestrial > Soil > Wetlands | place: USA...
GCTGGCGGCCTAGCGGCGGCTGCCGTTCTGCAGATGGGCGAAGGAGCCGAGCAGACCCCGATCGCTGTTCTCACCGAACTTCCTTTCGTCCAGTTCCAAGACCGGGACCCGGCGACGGTCCCGCCCGGCTCGGGCGATCGCCGCAAGGTAACTGACCGTCGCGCGTCGGCGCAGGTCACAGTGGTCACGCTAAACAGCGCTTTGGAGAACCGGCGCGGGTCCTTTAGAGACTGAGGCGGTCGGCAACTCGCGCGATCGGGGGAGCGGACCCGTGGATGACTGGCTCCGCCTGGGTATACCTAGGGGATCGCTGGGGGCTGCGGTCGGGAGCGTCTGGATCTGCTTGCTAGCTGGGGTGCAGGTTCGATGTTGAGGCACCTGGAGGACATAACAGGGATACCCACGATGGGTTTCCGGTCGCTCGCTGACTCGGCGCCGGCCTGGAAGTTGACCGGCACAAGGCCCGAGGGGGGCTGCTAATGGGCCGGGGTCTTAGATTGCGTCACGCTCTATGTTTCCTCGGCTGGGCGGCGGCCTGCGTAGCCGCAGCGCCGTCGGCCCTAGCTTCGACGCACGCGCCTGGATCGGTACGGACCCCTTCCTGGACCGTTTATCACGATGATCCCGCCGGGACCGGGATCGCGGCCGGGGTGGGCTCGGTGGACACGTCAGCTAGGGCGTGGACGTCACCGATGCTGGACGGGCAGCTGTACGGCGAGCCGCTGGTGTCCGATGACCGGGTATATGTGGCGACTGAGAACGATACGGTCTACGCATTGTCCGCAGCGACCGGCGCCATAGCCTGGTCGGCGCATCTGGGTAGCCCGGTACAGGCCGCGGCGCTGCCGTGCAGCAATATCAACCCGACCGTCGGCATCACCGGCACCCCGGTCATCGATACGGCCCGTCACGAGATCTTCGTCGTAGCCGATGAGCTGAAGAACGGCAAGCCCGCCCACATGCTGACCGGGCTGAATACCGCCACCGGTCAGGTTGAGCTGGCTGAGGACGTGGACCCGCCCGACCAGATACCAGCGAACCTCCTCCAGCGCACCGGGCTGACGCTGGACGACGGGAACGTGTACTTCGGCTTCGGCGGGAACGCCGAGGACTGCGGGAAATACAAGGGCCGGGTCGTGTCGGTCCCTGAGGCAGGCGGGCCTCCGCGCTTCTTCACCGTCGATCCGGCACCGGACGAGAACAACGGAGCGGTCTGGATGGGCGGCGGAGCACCCGCCGTCAGCCCGAACGGTGACATCTGGGTGACCACCGGCAATGGATCGCTGAACAAGCACCCCTACGACGACAGCGACGGGGTTCTCGAGCTCTCCCCGTCCCTGCGCCTGCTGCAGTTCTTCGCGCCCGCTGACTGGCGGCAAGATAATGCCAACGACCTGGACTTCTCCACGGAGCCGATACTGCTGCCTGACGGCCAGGTCATCGGCGCCGGCAAGAGCCAGGTCCTGTACTTGCTCAACGGCAACCACCTGGGCGGTATCGGTAAGCAGCAGGCCGAGATCAGCCCTGTCTGCAGCACCAACATTGACGGCGGCAGCGCCCATGTCGGGATGACCGCATTCCTGCCGTGCGAGAGTGGCGTCCTTGCAGTCAAGGCCACCAGGTCCCCGCCCGCACTGCACGTGCTGTGGAGCGCGAACGTCAGCAGCGGGCCACCGATCGTGGCCGGCGGCCTGGTCTGGACGATAGGCCAGAACGGCAAGCTGTACGGCCTCGACCCGGCGACCGGCAAGATACGCCAGCAGGCAACCGTGGGCACGCCGGCGAATCACTTCCCGACGCCCGGCATCGGCGCCAGCCTTCTGCTCGCCCCCAGCGCCCGGAACGTGATCGCCTTCCGGACGTCTGCCACCGCCCTGACAACCTCGACGACTCGGGGCAGTGACTCCGCGCATGGCCCGCCGGGCGGGTTCACCGTCGCCGGGATCATTCTCGGCTGCCTGGTCGCCGTTGGCGCATCGGGCTGGCTCGCCTGGCTGGTCCGGAGGCGGCGGCACACATAGGCGGGAAACAGGTCAGCCCCGTTCCTGGCAGCACGACCGGCCCGTTACTCGTTACATTCGTTGAATGATCGGTTACGCAGCCGAGGACCTCGAGCCATTCCGGGGCGAGCTGGCAGCGTATTGCTACCGGATGCTCGGCTCCTTCCATGACGCGGAAGACCTTGTCCAGGAGACAATGCTGCGGGCATGGAAGGCCCAGGGCCGTTACGATCCCACCCGCGCCTCGTTGCGGACATGGCTCTACCGGATCGCGACTAATGCGTGCCTTACCGCGCTGGAAGGCCGCTCGCGACGGCCACTGCCATCCGGGCTGGGCGCGCCGAGTAATGACCCTCAAGCGCCGCTCATTCCTGCGTTCGACATTCCCTGGCTGCAGCCTTTTCCTGACGCTCGTTTCGACATTGGAGTGCGGGCTGACCTGCGGCTCGCGCTGGTGGCCGCGATGCAGGTGCTGCCACCTCGGCAGCGGGCTGTCCTCGTGCTTCGCGAGGTGCTGGAGTTCACCGCAGCCGAGGTCGCTGAGCAGCTTGGGACCACTATCGCCGCGGTCAACAGCGCGTTGCAGCGAGCCCGCGCCGCCCTCGCGGACGTCGATGACGCGACGGAGATCGCTGAGCCAGATGATCCGGATGCCATTGCGGTTATCCAGCGATACGTGCGGGCTTTCGAGGCGGCCGACGTCGAGGGCCTGGTACGGCTCCTGGCCGACGACGCGGTCATGGAAATGCCGCCGGTGCCGCTGTGGTACCTGGGCAGCCGTGACTACGGCCTGTTCATGCGCCGCGTCTTTACTATGAGGGGAACGGGCTGGCACGTTCGGCAGCTCTCCGCCAACGGGCAGCCAGCGCTCGCCGCGTACGCGCCGAGTGCTGGCGGCGGACACCAGTTGCATACCCTGCAGGTCTTCTCCGTCCGCCGGGGACGGATCGCCCGCAACGTCGTGTTCGCCGATCCGGCCGTGTTCGGGGCGTTTGAACTGCCCGGACGGATTACTTAGCCGATTCTCGGCAGGCCGCGATGAGTCGCCCTGGTGCCGCCGGTATATACGGCGAGCATCGACAAGTGGAGGCCATCGTGAGTGTCATCGTCATCGAATTCATCACTCTGGACGGGATCGTGTCCGACCCCGACGGTTCCGGCGGCACGCCCGCGGGAGGCTGGGCATTCCGGCACGGACCTCAGGAAGTCGCCGGAGACAAGTTCCGGCTGGGAAGCACGCTGGACGACGGAGTCCTACTGCTGGGCCGCGCTACCTGGGAACTGTTCTCGAAGCTCTGGCCGGGACGCGACGACCCGTTCGCCACGCGGATGAACGCCGTACCGAAGCTCGTCGCCACGCGGACTTTGTCCGACGCCTCGGCCTGGGCCAACTCGGACGTGATCGGCGGCGAGCTGACTGACAGCGTTCGGCGTGAGCGGCGGGACGTCATCGTGGCCGGGAGCCTGAGCGTCGTACACGCGCTCATGGCCGCGGACCTCGTTGACGAGTACCGGCTGCTGACGTTCCCCACGACCATCGGCGTCGGGGAGCGACTGTTCCAGGCCGGTAGCTCGCCGGCCTACTTGGATTGCCTGTCGGCCGAGCAGACCGGAGCAGCGGTGCTGACGAGGTACGCGCGGACACCGTGATGAGCGTCGGCCGGCGATCGCCTTTGCCGGCGGGGCCGGCTGCCTGTTCCGTCAGATACTCCAGAGCGCCTGGGTGGGTGACAGGCGTGCGGCGCGGATGGCGGGCAGCAAGCCGGCGAGGGCACCAATCAGGACGGCGGCGGCCAGGCCGCCGGCCCAGGCGACAGGCGGGATGACGGCGGGCTCACCATGGGCCCCGGCGTATGCGGCGGTGGCGGCTGCGCCGAGTATGACGCCAGCAACACCGCCGGCCAGGGAAAGCAGGACTGCCTCGGACAGGAACTGGGTGCGGATCTGGCCGCGCGTGGCTCCCAGCGCGCGGCGCAGCCCGATCTCAGAGCAGCGCTCAAGGACCGAGATGATCATGATGTTGGCCACCCCGATTGCTCCGACCAGCAGCGCGACTGCGCCCAGGCCGAGAAACAGGGTGTCGAGGGCGCCTCTGGCGTCGGCCTGGGCGGTGAGCGCGGCTGAGGGCTGGGAGACCGTGACCTGGCTTGGGTTTTCCGGGTTGGCCTGGTATCCGAGCAGTCTGTCCACGGCCTTGGTTGCGGCCGGGTCGTCGTTGGCGGTGCGGAGGTAGATCTCGGACGGGTGTCCATCGAGGCCGAGGTAGCGCTCGGCGGCGGGGAAGCCGACCAGGACCGCCGAGTCGATCTCGGGGGCGTAGGCCGCTGGAATTGACCTGAGAATGCCGGTTACGTAGAACCACTGGCCGGGGTCGCCGATCCAGATCCGCTCTCCGGGCCGGATCCGGTCTATGCCCAGCAGTTGGGCGGCCTCGGCGCCAAGCACAGCGACTGGCTGGTTAGCGGTGGCGACGTTGAGGTAGCTGCCCTGCGCGATGGAGGTGCCGACCACGGCGGGCAGGCCGAGACTCGCGGCGTCTACAGTCAGCGCGTTCGTTTCGACCGTGGGGATCAGCGGGCTGCGGTAGGCGCTCGCGTTGCCGACTTCGCCGGTGTACTGGACGCCGGTGACGTCAGCCAGTCGGCCGATCATGCCCGGTGCAGCTACCGGAAGCTCGGCGGCCTGGCCGGTGAGGGTCTCTCCGCTGGTGACGGTCAGCAGGTTGGTGCCCAGCGCCTGGATCTCGTTGAGCAGCGTGGCGGTTGAGGAGGCGGCCAGGCCGAGCACCGCGACGATCGCCGCGACGCCGATGGCGATGCCCAGCGCCGACAACCCCGCGCGCAGTTTGCGGGTCCGAAGCCCGATGCTGGCCAGGGCGGCCAGGTCGTAGAGGCGCAGCCGGACCGTCGGCGGGGCCGGACGCGGCGAGGTGCCAGGCGTCACGGTCCTGCCTCCACGGCCGCGTGGCCGGGGGCTGGGCTTGTGTCGGTGACGATGTGCCCGTCGAGCAGCTCGATACGCCGCCGCGCACATGCGGCCACGGCGTGGTCGTGCGTGATGATGACGATTGTGGTGCCTACGGCGTTAAGCTCCTCGAACAGGGCCAGCAGGTCTGAGCCGGTGGCGGAATCGAGGTTGCCGGTGGGCTCGTCGGCCAGCACTACGGGCGGGCGGCCGGCGATCGCCCGGGCAATTGCGACTCGCTGGCGTTCTCCGCCCGACAGCTGCGTCGGCAGGGCCGCGGCCTTGTGCGCAAGCCGGACCCGGTCCAGCGCCTCATGGGCGATTCGACGGCGGTCGGTGCGGCGGATGCCGGCGTAGAGCAGCCCGTCGGCGACGTTGCTCAGCACGGCCTGATGCTCAGCGAGGAAAAACTGCTGGAAAACGAATCCGATCCGGCCCGCCCGCAGCGCCGACAGCTCGCGGTCGTTCATCGCCGCCACGTCCAGGCCAGTGATGCGCACGGTCCCGGCGGACGGCTTGTCGAGGGTCCCCATCAGGTGAAGGAGCGTGGACTTGCCCGAGCCCGAAGGGCCCACGATGGCGGTGAGCTCCCCGGCGGCCACGGTCAGGCTCACCTGATCCAGCGCCCGCACCGGCGGTGACCCCGGATACTCCTTGGTCACGTGTCGCAGCTCCAGCACCGGAACCGCCAGAGTCCCGGCCGCAGCCGCGGCCGGGACCGCCTGGGTGCCGCCGGTCACGACGACGCCACCACGACACGCTGCCCTGGGCTCAGCGGTCCGGTCACCTGTACCAGGCCGGAGTTGTCGTCGAAGACTGGCCCGACCGTTACCGGCACGTACCGCCGGGTGCTGCCAGGGCCGGCGACTTCCACGACGTACCCGCCGGGCGACCGGGCCAGCAGCGCGGTTACCGGCACCGCCAGCACGTCGCGGGCGGTGGCGGTGGTGATGTTCACCGTCACCGGCGCCTCATCCAGGCTGCCGGCTGCCGCCGGGTCGGTCAGCTTCACCTGCACCGGGATCGTCGTGACCGTGGTACCGCCCCCGGAAGCGGACGTGGTCGCCACCCTGCCGACTGACGACACCACGCCGGGCGCCGCCGTCCCGTCGGGTAGCGTCACGGTCACAGCGTCACCGGCCCTGATCTCCGACTCCTCCGAGACATCCAGGGCGATCATCACCACATGCTCATCGGAGGTCGCCGTCAGTACCGGCCCTGACGCCGGGCCGCCGAGCCTCCCGGTCACTCGGGCGATCCGCAGCGCGGCCGGCTCGAACACCAGCTGCCCGAGCGACAGCGACCCCGCCGGGAACGGCACCTCTAGGTGCTCCTCCAGCCGCTGCACCCCGTACGCCGTCTCGGCCGAGTAGTAATCCCAGCCTGCCGCGACGATGTCCGCACGGCTCGCGTAGTCGAGTTTCACCAGGTCGTGGTTGAGCTGGGACACATCTGCCCCGGTCATCCCATCGCCGAGGGTCCGCCAGGCCGGCACCCTGCCGTACAGCAGCACGACCGGGGAGCCGTTGCCAATCCGGTAGAGCACATCCCCCTGGCTGATCACCTGCCCGGGATGCGGCAGCCGGGTCAGCGTTCCGCCGCCCTGTCCGATCACCGTCCAGGAGCCGGCATACCCCAGCGTCGCGGCCACCGGCGTCGTCGCTGCGATGTCCTCCCGCACCACGGCCGCTGTCGCTGGCGCGGTGGCTCCAAGCGTCCCGGCCCCAGGCGATCCGGCCGCTGAAAATATGCCCGCCCGCCACCCGGCCGCCAGCCCGGCGCCCAGCACCACCAGCACAACCCCGGCCACCCAGCCGCGCCGGCGGCGGCCGCGCGTCTCCTGTGCTTCCGCAGCCCCTGGGGCCTCAGTCGGCCGAGGTGCCTGTCGCCCGGCCTCCGGGCCGCGCGCGACCGCCCCGCTCACAAGCCGGCCATTTGCTGCTGCGCGCTCTGCCAGTCGGGGTTGTCTATGTGCCCCAGGGCATAACTCATGGGCACCAGCCGCAGGCATTCCTCCATCTTGGAAATGGTCTGCGGTACCGGCTGAATGCTGGCGGGCAGCATGTACGTAGGGTCGCTTGGGTACGGGGGGTACGGAGTTGGGTCGGGCCAGTTCGGCTCCCCGTGGGAGCGCATGCACCGGGCGAATTTGAGCATGCCGCTCCACTCCTGCCGCTCCTGCGCGGGCGTGCGCCCGCTGCTGCTGCCGGCCGGTAGCAGGTGCCCGCAGGTTTGGTTCGCCGCCCGGTACTGCGAGTTGCTGGCCGCGAGCTGGGCCAGGGTCGCCTTGTCGAACCCTCCGCTGCTGTCTGGGTCAGGGAAGTGCGCGACGCCGTGTGAGCGCATGCAGCTGGCATAGGCGCGCTGCTTGGAGGCTACGGAGCCCGTCGTGTTCGCTGCGGCGGCCGAGTGGGTGGACGGCCGGCTCCCGCTGCACGCTGCCGCGAGTAGCACGGCGGCGGTCGCGAGGATGGCGGCCGCGGCCCGCGCTGCTGGCTGAGCGAGGATTGGCTTCATGCCGGCAGTTCTACGCCCGGGCGGGTGACATCAGCGCTACCGGCGATGTTGCACGGATGTCATGCCGCCGCGCGCGGTGACCGGGTGTGCCGCGCGGTGGCGGGCTCTGGCCCGCGCATCCTGATGCTCACCGCGGCTGTCGGCATCGATGACCGGGTAGACGGACTGGAACTGGGCGCCGACGACCACCTTGGCAAACCCTTCGCGTTTGTCGAGCTCGTCGCGCGCGTGCGGGCGCTGTCCCGGCGCGCGCCGTCCGTGCCGCCGATCTTGCGAGGACCTGGCCGTGGACCGCGCTCGGCACCGCGCCAGCCGCGGGGGCAACCCGCTATCGCTGACCCGCAAAAGTTCGGGATCCTGGAGATGCTGCTCGCCGCCGTCGTGTTGTTCCTCCCAGGCGCGGCATCGCCGGGATGGTCACGAGCCGTCTGGCTTTGAGCTCACGCACTGGCGCCCTGAACCGCCGGAGACGATACAAATCGTCTTGGGCTTCTGCCCAGGTGATTTCTGCAGCAAAGTCAGCCCAAGGGCCTCCGGGAGCGTTACCCGGCGGAAGCCGGCTGGGATGGGCACAGCGAGCTTGGCGAGGTCCCGGGGATTCACTGCGAGCCAGGTGATGTCTGCTGTCAGCCGGAAGGCTTGCTCGCCGGGCACCGAGCCGACGACCACGCGCAGCGGCAGGTACGTGCCTGGGCTAACCCAGATGGTCTCGGAGATCAGGTCGCTCCGGCGGCTCGTCAGCTCGATTGCCTGGACCCCGTCGACGCGCTGTCGGCCAGCCACGGTCAGGACTCCGCAGGAGACCGCGGTGCGCAAGGCCCTGGGCGCAGTCGCGGGCGGGGAGCTAGCGGAGAAGCCGATGCCCGGCAGGCCCGGCTGGAATAGCAACAGAAGAGCAGCGCCCACGGGCTCGCAGCCGCGCGGAATATCTACGGGCCCGGCTGATGCTTTCGGCGCTACTCCTCCAGCGCCGACCACGGGATGCCTAAACGGTTCCACGCCTAGCTTGCGGTTCGGCGACTCCAGTCCGAGCGGGCGCCCCAAGCCCGAGTGGCGTGTCCATACCTGGGCCGGGTAGCTGACCAGGGTATAGACCGATGTCGCGCTGACGCCCTCGTCATAGGCCGGATGCCCGTCCGTCGAGTACGTGACCGAGCGCCACCGCTCACCATAAGACCAGTCCTCGGCGGTCGTCGTCACGGTCTTGCCGCCGGGCGACGCAGCGCTGCGGATAGTGACCGTCATCTGGGCGATGTCGCCGGGCTCAGCCGCGCCTAGCGCGCGATCGACGCGCTTCACCACAGCAAGCGCGACCCCGCTATCACCTGCACCAGGCAACACGACAGTCACTAGAGCCACGGCACCCACGGCCAGCGCTGCCGTCACTCCGGCCACCGAGCGCAGCGCTAGCTGTCGGTGGCGGCGCCGCGAGGCTCGGCGGAGCATTCCAGCGGGTGCCCGGACATCCCCGGTGAACCGCTCCATGCCCTCGCGGAGCAGGTCCTCGATGTCACTGTTCATGGCCGCTTTCCATTCCGGCCGCACATGGCCGTCGTCTCGTTCCAGCCGTCGGCCAGCTCGCGCAGACGCGTAAGCCCGCGCGAGCCAGCGGACTTCACCGTGCCCTCGGGGCAGCCGAGGACAGCCGCCGTTTCGGCGTCGGTCAGCTGGTCCCAGTAGCGCAGCACCAGCACGGCGCGTTGCCTCGCCGGTAGCTGCAGCATCAGCCGGACCACAGCATCGCGGAGGTCCACCTCGCCGATGGCATCCTGCGTCAGCCGAGCCCCCGCCCGCAGCAGACCTTCCCGCTGCCGCCACCGGCCCGCCCGCCGGTAGCCGTCGATCGCCAGATTGCACAGTGTCCGGCGCAGGTAGCTCTCAGGATCCCCGTCGAACCGGCGCCACCGCCGCAGCAGCCGTTCGAGCGCCGTCTGCAGCAGGTCCTCTCCGGCTTCTCTGCTGCCAGTCAGCAGCACGGCCGTACGCAGCAGGTGATCGGCGCGCTCGGCAAAGAAGCGCTCCAGCTCAGCTGCGTTCCGGTCAGCTGCCATCCAGGTCTCCTCCCAGCTCGCAAACCAAGCACGAAGAACTCGGCCGGAAGGTTCCAGCCAGCCGCAAACGCGCAGCATCCCGCGCGCTCAGTCGGCTGGCTCTGCTGTCTAGGCGCAGTCCGTCACAACGCAGAATCCGCCCTCGTGGTCGAAAGCAGTCGTCGTGAGGCGGGCGCTGACGGATTGGCCAGACTGCCCAGTACTGCTGTCGTTGATGTAGAAGCTCAGCGGCGCGCCGTCGTAACCGTCACGGGCGACGCCGGTAATGCTGGCGGCGTGGGCACGTCGGCGCAGCTGACGATGCCGCAGTCACCACGGTCATGCTCGGGGTTGTCGCCCTGCAAGTGGTTGAACGCGGCATCGCGGCGCACGTCCCCGATGGTCAGGCTCTCCAGGACGCCACTGCCGTCGTGCTCCACTGAACCCCGCGCGAATCTGGCTAGACGCTGGATATCAGCCGCGCCTTGAGATGCTCGAACTCGTCGTGAGTGATCGTCCCGTCTTGCAGCAAGGATGCGAGCTTGCCGAGCTGGTCCGGGATCGAGCCCGATGACGACTCCGCCGGAGCTTCAGCATGATCAGACGGCGCGCCGCGGGCCGCTTCGATGGCCGCAAGAGCCGCGGAAAGCTCAATCCGCAGCGCGTCGGGTTCCTTCTCCTTACTCAGGAAGTAGAGGTCAGCCTCAGGGCGGCGGATTCGGACAATCGTTTCGACCCTCGTCGAGGCGGATCCTGCCATGGCGCCGATCAAGCCGAAGAGGACGGCTCCGAGCAGGAGGCCAACCACGCCGAGGACGAGAAGTCCAAGCACCGCGCCAAGCAATCCGAGGCCCAGCACCCATACGAGAACGTCGCCGAGCGGCTTGGTGACCTTTCCCGGGCCGCTGACTTCCACGGCATCGACATCCCGGTAGGGCACCGTGATAAGTGCGTCTAGCCGGCCGGGCATGGTCACTGTGATCCGATCACCGAGGAATCGCAGCTCGTAGGCCTGGTCCTCGGCCAGCGGCCCGCCGCCGGATCCGCCCTTGAAACTCATGCTCCGTAGCGAACACAGAGACCCATGGTCCAGCGCGACGCGCGCTGCTGCCGCGCTATCGCGCACTGCCTGAGCGGCGAGCTTGTCTGCAACGGCGGCCGCCGCGCTCGCGTCAACCCTGCGCAGTTCTCGCCAGGCGCTTTCCCATCCCTGCTCGGTAAGGGGGAACCGGGCTTTGACGCGCGTGCCGGACCACCTCAGCCGGGCCACGACGAAGCTGGGACCCGGTCTCCGATGATCCTGCCAGCCAATGCTATAGCGAACGCCATAGCCCACCAGCAGATCAGGCGTGCCGCGATAAAGCATGCCGGGGGACACGCGGGGCATTGCTGGAATCGCAGTCGGCATGCCAGCGTCGGGCTGCTCAAGGCGGCTGCCACTCACCGCATTCGACCCCCGATATGAGGCGTAGCGGAAAGAATTACAACTTCCATTGTCTCCATGCTGCCAGAGAAGCCATTGCCCGCGACATCCTTCTTCAGGTTGTTCCAGTTCAGCATCGGCGTTCCGTCGCGATCCGGACTGGATCCCCGACTGAGGCGACCAAGCCCCGGACGGCCTCCTCCGCCGCCGTATGCTCAAAGTGCCGTACACTGTGCGGGGTCCGCCTGCGCTCGTAGCTCAACGGATAGAGCATCTGACTACGGATCAGAAGGTTGGGGGTTCGAGTCCCTCCGAGCGCGCCGCAGGTCAGGGCACAATCAGCCGGGTCCGGAAGGGTCCGGCTGATCTGTCTACAGCAACGGCTACAGCAACAGCCTGCGAGAATGGGCCCAGGCGCGCCTCATCGCCCTGTCCTCGCCGCAAGCCCGCGTGCCCTCGGATCTTGGCGTCATCGGGCGCGTCCAGCCGATCGCAGGCGGCGACGAACGCCCGGAGCTCGCCTGAGCGTCCTACGGGGTGAGGGGTATCTGAGGTTCGTGCCCGGCCGGGGGCTGTTTGTCGTTCCCGCCAGCGAGCGGCGCCCCGTTAAATAGGCCGGCCGGGACTGCCTGGTGGCAGCCCCGGCCGGGAGTGCGCTGGTGAACTACCTGACGACGAGGCGGAACGAAACTGTTCCGGTCACGCCGTTTGCGTCCGTCGCAGTCACAGTCACGGTCTCGCTGACCTTCTTGGTGACCTTGCCGGTGATCAGCCCGGACCTGCTGATGCGCAGGCCGTCAAGATTCCTGGCGCTCAGCTTCCAGCCGGTGATGGCGGCACGCGCAGCCGACGTGGCGTGGACACGGAACCGGACCTTAGCGCCCGTCTTCTTCGAGACCCGAGCGTCGGGCGTAGTGACGGTCACCTGGTCCGGCGCGGTGCCGCCCGGGTGCGAGCCGATCTGGACGGCGAAGTTGGACAGCGGCAGGCTGGCCACATTCTCCGTGGGTATCCAGAAGTAGCCAGGGCCGCCAGCGTTGGAGGGGGTGGCGGGCACGCCGTTGACAGTGACCGGAGCGTCAAGCTCGCCGCTCCACACGGCGTAGCCGGTCGCCTCGCTGCTCACGCTCTGGTTCAGGGCGATCGTGCCGGCGTCCGGGGTGAAGTCCCACACCAGCCGGTACCATCCGGCGGACGTGATCTGCGCGGTCGTGGCTCCATCGCAGGACTCCATCGTGCCGGCGCTGACAGCCAGACCCCCGCCCGTGACTGGGCAGAAGTTGATGAAGATGTCGTTGCCGTAGGCCCCGTCGCTGTTGTTCAGGCCGATGTCCGCGGTGATGTCGCCGGGCTCAGTGGGGGTCAGGTACAGGTCGGTGGTCACCGTGAAGCCGGTGGATGGGAACGTGGCAACACCGCCGCCATCGAACAGCGCATACGGGCCGGTGCAATACTCCGACGTGCCGCTAGGGCATCCGGTGCTGGTGGCCTGCGAGCCTGCCGTCTCGGCGTAATAGGGGAGCCCGGCCGGGGCAGTGACGCTGTTCGTGCCGGACGCCACGCGGGTGATGGTGCCGTAGTCGCCGACTGCGCCGTCACACGGCACGTTGCCGCTTCCAGCCGGGCAGAACGGGCTGGTGTTGACACGGAACTCTTGCACCAGCGGAGTCAGGGTGCTGCCGGTGCTCGCGCTCGCAGCCTTGGCGCCGACCTGCGGGTGGAGACCTGCCGTGCTGGCGTAGCTCGGTGCTGCGGCCATCAAGGCTGCCGCAGCTGCTGCGGCGCCCAGAACGATGAACTTACTGATCGGGTTCTTCAAGGAGCTGCCTTTCAAGCGTGGTTACTGCGATATGTAGACACGTCATGACCTGAAAAGGTTTACACCGATGTGCACCGCGGCTCGGGCATGCCGGTGATCTGGATGACCTTGCAGAGGGCCACGTAACCTCACCACGGCTTCTGCAGTTCAGCGATCTTGGTCTCGTGGAATCGCAGCATGTCGGCGCGGGTGGCGCGCTCGTGCAGGATGAGCTCGTCGACAGCGACGATCAGGTGGTGGGGTGGATCAGAAGGTTGGGGGTTCGAGTCCCTCCGAGCGCGCTAGCTCCGGAAACACGGTAGCGCTCGCGGCTATCTCGTTCGGGCATGCGCAACGAGCTGTTCCGCTACGCGCTTGACGGTGTTGCTCGGGATGGCAAAGCCGACGCCAGGTGCCTTGCCGCCCTGCTGCGGATCGGAGACGTTCAGGGTCGGCATGCCGATGACTTTTCCGCTAAGGTCCACGAGGCCGCCGCCGGAATTGCCCGGATTGATCTCGGCGCTCGTCTGGATGACGGTCAGTACTGCGCCTGAATGCTGCTCCCTGACCCTCCGGTAGCCCGACGAGACGATGCCCTGCGTAACGCTGTCGGTCAGCCCTAGCGGGTCGCCCATTGCCAGCACGTACTGGCCGATCTTCACATCGTCAGAGTTACCGAAGTCGGCGGGGTGAAGCGTGTCCGCCCCGGTCCGAACCCTGATCACGGCCAGGTCGTTGGCCGCTGATACGCCGATGACGCTGGCCGGGAGCGGCGGCGATGTCGCGTCGCGACGGACGCTGATCGTCCGGGCGCCCGCTATCACATGCGCATTAGTGACTATGTCGCCTTTTGTGTCGTAGACCACGCCGCTGCCGATAGAGGAGTTCGCGTCGATCTGCACGATCTCCGCTGGGAGCACGTCGTGGATGGTCCGCTCGATCTGCGTCTGCAGCGGCAGTGCGCCGACGGCCGAGCAGCCGGTCACGAGTGTCACGATGACCAGCGCCAGCCAGGACCGTGCGCGTCTGGCCATGAACCATCCTGACAGAGTTAGCCACCGCCAATCCGCGCCGACCGCCTGGTAACCGCGCCGCCTGGAGCCAGTCCCGGTAGTGCGTAGGGGCCAGGTGTGCGCCTGGGCCTGCGGTGAGCACGTCGCCGCTGACCGGGGCGAACATGCCGGCCTGGTCGTCCGTAATCACGGTCCGGTCGTCGTGCTCGGCTGTCAGGGTGAGCCGGCCGAGTTCGTCGAGAGGGAAGACGTCCGGGCCGGCGATGCTCCGGATGCCGTTGAGCGGCGCGCTGGTCGAGACCTCGGCCACCTCGTCGGCAACGTCGGCGGCAGCGATCGGCTGAAGGCGGGTCGCGGGCAAGCGGACCGTGGTCTCGTCGGAGGTCTCTGACACGACGGTGTCCATGAACTCAAAGAACTGGGTGGCGCGAACGATGGAGTACGGCGTGGGACTGCTTCGGAGCAGGTCCTCCTGCAGGGTCTTCGCCCGGTAGTAGTCCATCTCGGGCACCTGGTCAACTCCGACGATCGAGAGAATCTCCTGGTGCCGGACGCCGGCGCGCTCTCCTGCCGCCAGCAGGTTGGTCATCGAGGTGCGGAAGAAGTCCGCTGACGCCTCGTCGAATGTCGGCGAGTTCGCCACGTTGATCACGACCTCGGCGCCTTCCAGTGCCTGGTCCAGGCCCTGGCCAGTGATCAGGTCAACGCCGGTCGACGGCGCCGCGGGCACGGCTCGATGCCCGGCTGCGGTCAGCTTCTGGACCACCTGCGAGCCGATCAGCCCGGTACCTCCAATGACTGTGAGGTTCACGGCTGCCCCCTTCCCTGAAATGCCATGCCCGGTCGCGATGGCAGCTACACCGTCGTGGGAACTGCCGAGGAGTCGGGCGAAAAAAGACAAACAAAGTGATAAAACGTGCGCACCGCGAGAACGAGAATCCGGCGTCCGGCTATGCTCTGTCGGGCCTCTGAGCGCGCCATCTCGGAACTGATCAGGAATCGAGAAGCGTTATCTGGTTCGCCGTGGTCATACTCCTGACGAAACGCAGATCGACGGCCTGGCCGATCGGGTGTCGATTTCATCCTGCGGGTCAATGTGACCCACGACTTTAGGAGTGACAATGGCTGGCTCTGCCACAGAGGGGATCAAGACCGTGCTGCATCCGGTGTCCGACCTGGATAAGGCCAAGGCGGTGTACACCGCCTTGCTCGGCATGCCCCCGCAGCACGACGCGCCCTACTACGTCGGCTACGAGACCGACGCTCAGCACATCGGGCTCGTGCCCGGCGGTGGACCGCAGGGCATGACCTCGCCGGTGGCGTACTGGCACGTGCCAGACATCGAGGCGAAGCTAGCGGAGGTAACAGCTGCGGGCGCTACCGTCAAGGACCCCGTGCGCGACGTCGGCGGCGGCCGCCTGGTTGCCACGTTCACCGACCCCGACGGCAATGTCCTGGGACTGCTTCAGGACCGCTGAGCCAGGCGGCGCCGGCGGGGGCTGGGCAGGCGGCCCCCGCATCGCAGATGGAGACACCATGAGCAAGGCCACCAGGACGGACGCCGAATTCTCGGCGCAGGACGGCGCAGACAGCCACGAGGTCATCCGCGTGCACGGCGCGCGCGAGAACAACCTCAAGGACGTCAGCGTCGAGATCCCGAAACGCCGGCTGACGGTGTTCACGGGCGTCTCGGGTTCGGGCAAGAGTTCTCTGGTGTTCGACACCATCGCGGCCGAGTCTCAGCGGCTGATTAACGAGACCTACAGCGCCTTTGTGCAGGGCTTCATGCCGACGCTGGCGCGACCGGAAGTTGACGTGCTCGAAGGGCTCACGACGGCGATCATCGTTGACCAGCAGCGTATAGGCGCCGATCCGCGCTCGACTGTCGGCACCGTCACCGATGCCAACGCGATGCTGCGCATTCTCTTCAGCCGCCTCGGGCAGCCGCACATCGGCTCGCCCAAGGCGTTCTCCTTCAACGTCGCCTCAATCAGCGGGGCGGGCGCGGTCGAGTTCGAACGTGGCGGCAAGACCGTGAAGGAACGGCGGAGCTTCAGCATCACTGGCGGCATGTGCCCGGTCTGCGAAGGGCGCGGCACTGTCTCCGCCATGGATCTCGCCCAGCTCTTCGATGACTCCAAGTCGCTTGCCGAGGGCGCGATTACCGTACCCGGCTACACGGGTGGCGGCTGGAACTCCCGGCTTTACATCGAGTCGGGCTTCGTCGACCCGGACAAGCCGATCCGCAAGTACACCAAGACGGAGCTGCACGACTTCCTGCACCATGAGCCGGTCAGGTTGAAGATCGCGGGCATCAACATGACCTACGAGGGGCTGATCCTGCGGATCCAGAGGTCGATGCTGTCCAAGGACAAGGAGGCGATGCAGCCGCACGTCCGGGAGTTCGTCGACCGCGCGGTGACGTTCACCGAATGCCCGGAATGCGGCGGCACCCGGCTCACTGAGATGGCCCGTTCCTCGCGGATCAAGGGCGTCAACATCGCCGAGGTGTGCGCCATGCAGATCAGCGACCTGGCCGCGTGGGTGGATGGCCTCGACGAGCCCTCGGTGGCACCGCTGCTCGCCGCATTGACGCAGACGCTCGACTCGTTTGTGGAAATCGGCCTGGGCTACCTCAGCCTGGACCGCCCGTCGGCCACGCTATCCGGCGGCGAGTCGCAGCGCGTCAAGATGATCCGCCAGCTCGGATCCGCGCTGACCGACGTCACCTACGTCTTCGACGAGCCGACCGTGGGCCTGCACCCCCACGACATCCAGCGGATGAACGAGCTGCTGCTGCGGCTGCGCGACAAGGGCAACACGGTGCTCGTGGTGGAGCACGATCCGGAGGTGATCGCGGTCGCGGACCATGTAGTTGACCTCGGTCCGCGCGCCGGCATCGAGGGCGGCGAGGTGGTGTTCGACGGCACCGTCGAGGCGTTGCGAGGGAGCGGCACTCTCACCGGCCGCCATCTCGATGATCGGGCGGGCCTCAAGCAGACGACTCGGAATGCCGCCGGAAAGCTCGAGGTCCGGGGTGCGAGGACGCACAATCTGCGCGACGTCGACGTCGACATCCCGCTCGGGGTGCTTGTTGTAGTCACCGGCGTCGCCGGCTCCGGGAAGAGCTCGCTCATCCAGGGCTCAGTCGCTGGCCGCGCGGGAGTGGTGTCCATCGGCCAGAGCGCGATCCGCGGGTCACGGCGGAGCAACCCGGCGACATACACCGGACTGCTCGATCCGATCCGGACGGCGTTCGCGAAGGCCAACGGGGTGAAGCCCGCCCTGTTCAGTGCGAACTCGGAGGGCGCCTGCCCCAACTGCAACGGCGCCGGTGTCATCTACACCGACTTGGCGATGATGGCCGGTGTCGCCACGACCTGCGAGGAGTGCGAGGGGAAGCGGTTCGACGCGTCCGTGCTCGAGTACCGCCTCGGCGGCCGGGACATCAGCGAGGTACTTGCGATGTCGGTAACCGAGGCCGAAGAGTTCTTCGGCGCAGGTGAGGCGCGCAATCCAGCTGCGCACACCATCCTCGGCCGGCTGGCTGACGTCGGGCTCGGCTACCTTAGCGTGGGCCAGCCGCTCACCACTTTGTCCGGCGGAGAGCGGCAGCGGCTGAAGCTGGCCACCCATATGGCCGAGAAGGCCGGCATCTACGTCCTCGATGAGCCGACCACCGGGCTTCACCTCGCCGACGTCGAGCAACTGCTCGGATTGCTCGACCGGCTTGTCGACTCGGGTAAGTCGGTCGTTGTCATCGAGCACCACCAGGCGGTTATGGCGCACGCCGACTGGATCATCGACCTCGGCCCCGGCGCCGGACACGACGGTGGCCGGATCGTCTTCGAGGGCACGCCCGCCGACCTTGTCGCGGCCCGCTCTAGCCTCACCGGCGAGCATCTCGCGTCCTATGTCGGCGCGTAACTAATTCCGCTGATGCGCCCCGCTCTGTAGCCAACCGGTAACCATACGCCGTCCCTCGGCAGGTCACTCGGCATCGAGATACCCCAAAACAGACCGTTGATTTGTTACTGGCGGTAGGGATACCGTCTAGTCGGCATGTAGTAAACCACGGGCAACATCCGGTCTCAGCAAGGAGGGCCGTATGACAGCTACCACCGCGGAACCAGTCTCCGGGCAACGGGGAGGGTTCTCCTGGCTGATTCACAGGCAGCTGGATTCCTATCCCGACACCGGCCCCCGGGTTATGTTCCTGGCGATCACGGTCGTTGCCACGATCACGATGTACTACGAGCTGTACGTGGCCGGCTCGGTCTCCACGCTCATCCTGGCCAACCTCGGCATGACCTTCACGTTCTACGTGGCTACCGCCGCATTCGGTAACCTGATCGGCGCATTCGGCTCGCTGTTCGCCGGGCTGACAGACAGGTACGGCCGGGCGAACCTCGTGGTGTTCGGGCTGTTGTTCTCGGGCGTCTTCGTGACGTTCATAATTCCGCACGCCACGAACAAGTGGGCATTCACGATCGAAACATTTGCCGTCGGCTTTGTGGAAGGCGTCTGCCTGGTCGCCACGCCCGCCCTCATCCGCGACTTCTCCCCGCAGATCGGTCGCGCCACCGCGATGGGTTTCTGGACGAGCGGCCCGGTCCTCGGCAGCCTGATCGTGGCGATCGTCGGCTCGATCACCATCCCGCTCGTTCCCTCCCTGCGGTTCTGGACGCACGAGTACTACATCTGCGGCATCGTGGGTCTCGTGGTGTTCCTGATTGCCCTGATCGGGCTGCGGGAACTTTCGCCGCCGATCCGAGACCAGCTCATGGTCACGATGCGGGACCGCGCGCTGATCGAGGCTCGGGCCAAGGGCCTCGACGTCGAAGCGCTGCTGAAGAACCACTGGCGGCAGCTGCTCAAGGCCGACATCATCATCTCGGCCCTGGCCGTCTCCGTCATGCTCCTGATCTACTATGCGCTCGTCGGCTTCCTGGTCATCTTCGCGACCACGATCTTCGGCTATTCGCTTAAGGAAGCCAATAATCTCGGTTACTGGTGCTGGGCCTTCAATGCCGGCGCGGTGATCCTGGTAGGCATGACCTCCGACCGGTTCCGCGTCAGGAAACCCTTCATGGTGATCGGCGGCGTCGGAGCTGCCGTCATGGTCGTGATTTTCCTGATGCAGTCGAAGGTGAATGCGCACCCGAGCTTCGGTACGATCGCGGCGATCCTGGCGATCATGCTGTTCTTCCTGGGCGTCGCTTACACCCCGTGGATGGCCAGCTTCACCGAGACGGTCGAGCACCGCAACCCGGCGGCAACGGCCACGGGCCTGGCAATCTGGGGTTGGATCATCCGGGTCGTCGTCTTCGCCTCGTCCCTGCTGGTCCTTGTGGTGATCAACTCGGTCACCCCGCTGGTCGTCTACGCGGGCAATGTGGTGACGTACTCGCATGAGTACCCGTCGCTGGTGTGGGCAGGGTCGCATCCGCAAGTCATTGCCGACGCGACGAAGTACTCAGCTCCGCTGACCTTCGCCGGGACGCACCCGAGCATCGTCGCGACCGCGAAGGCCGATGCCACTCAGATCGCCAACGCGGCGAAGTTCGCGCCCGAGCTGGCAGTGATCGAGTCTCACGCGGCGCTGTTCGCCGAGGCGGCCAAGTACCCCGCGAACAAGGTCCCGGCGGCGCTCGCGGCCAAGCTCGTTGCTGCGGCCGGCGGCGGCTCCAAGGGCCTAGCGGTCCTGGGGACGATCCAGGCCAACAGCGCCGCGATCCAGGGCGTCATCTCAGTGGCGCCGCAGCTCCTGACGATCAAGCCGTACACCGCTCAGCTGACGGCTCTGTCCAAGGTACCGCCGTCAGTCATCGCGGCCGTGTCGGCGCCAGGCGTCTCAGCCGAGCTGGCCGCGCTGCAGAAGGTGCCGCCGTCGGTGGCCGCGTACATGACTGCGCACGGGTCGGCGGTTGCGTCAGCAGCGGCTAAGTCCCCCGGCCAGTGGCGGACCTGGTACTGGATCTGCTTCGGCGGGATCATAGCCTTCCTGTTGTCGATTCCGCTGTTGCGCGGCCGCTGGCGCCCGAGCGACGCGAAGCGGGACGAGGAAGAGCACGAGGCAATGGTGCAGGCAGAGCTGGCCAAGCTGGGCACCGCCTGACCGAACTGCTAGCAACTACGACAAGCCGGCGGGCCGCGTCAGCGGCCCGCCGGCCTTGTTCTGCGCATGCCGTTAGTAACGCTGATGCATCAGTTCACGCACCCGCTGCAAGGTTCCGGTCGCGATCGCGGCGGCCTTCTGGTTGCCTGCAGACAGGACGGCGTGCAGGTAGCCAGGATCGGCGGCAAGTTCGGCCCGGCGAGCCCGCAGGCCGGCGAACCTGTCGTTGATCGCCTCGATGGCCATCGCCTTCAGCCTGGCGGCACCGCCGCCCCCGATCTCCACCGCCACCGCCTGCGGCGTTGTGTCCAGGCATAGCGCGGTCAGCAGAAGCAGGTTAGAAACCTCAGGCCGCCGTTCCGGCTCGTAACTGATCTCGCGCTCCGAGTCAGTCTTCGCCCGTGACACGAGTCGCGCGGTCTCGTCGGGCGTGGCGCGCAGTGGGACCGAGTTGTTCCGGCTCTTACTCATTTTCTGACCGTCCGTTCCGAGCAGCAGCGGGGCAGTGCTGAGCAGGCCGTCGGGCACCGGGAAGTAGGGGGCGTCCGGACAGTAGCGTTCGTTGAACCGGCGGGCGATGGTCCTGGTGAGCTCGATGTGCGGCAACTGGTCGCTGCCGACCGGCACCAGGTTCGCATGGCAGAACAGGATGTCGGCCGCCTGGTGGACCGGGTAGGTGAACATCAGCCCGGACACCGTCACCGAGCCACTAGCCGCGATCTCATCCTTGACGGTCGGGTTGCGGCCAATTTCCGCGACGCTGACGAGGCTCAGGAACGGCAGCAATAGCTGGTTGAGCGCCTCGACCTGGCTGTGCGCGAAGATCGTGGAGCGCTTTGGGTCGATGCCGAGCGCGAGGTAGTCGGCTACCAGCCCGATCACAATGTCGGGAAGCTCGGACGGCGCGAACCGGTCCGTGATGGCCTGATAGTCGGCGATCAGCACGAACAGTTCGACCCCGGCATCCTGCAGCCGGACCCTGTTTTGCTGGGAACCAAAGTAGTGGCCCAGATGCAGCGCGCCGGTCGGGCGGTCTCCGGTCAGAATCCGGAACGAGCTGGGATCCCGCGCGATTGCCCGCTCCAGCTCCGCGGTGCGATCCTGGCTCGCCAGAACAGGCGGGGTAACGGCTCGGATAGTGCTGGTGAGAGTTGCCATTGCAGTGACCTCCTGGGAAGTGGGCTGGGCCCGCCAGGAGATCACGCCTTTGACATGCAAGACGGCGCCACCCAGCGGGACGCCGTCTGAACATGCAAGGACTGGCGGCCGCTAAAGCGGCCACCACCAGCAGGAGCGCTGCGGTCGTTGCACGCATTCAGTTTAGCCGGACCGCTAGGTGCGCACCAGATCGCTGGTCGTGAGCTGGCAGCCAGGCATGATGAGTTCCTCGGCCGCTGGCCTGATACCCGTCAGGATCCAGCGGCACAGCGCGGCCAGCTGGTAGCTGATCAGCGGCGGTACTGCGTCGCCGATGTGGCGGTACATATTCGCCAGCGTCCCGGTGAACAGGTAATCGCGGGGGAAACCCTGGAGCAACGACATCTCCCGCACGGTGCAGAGCCGATCCTGCTCCGGATGTGCGTAGCGGCCGTTGCCGACGTGGCTGCACTCCCGCTTGATTGTCACCGCCGGCCGGTCCCACCACAGCCGCCCGTAGATGTCGGGGTGACTGCCGAGATCCCCGCTGGCAGCGCGGCGCGTCATTGCCGGAGTCAGCAGTCCTGCTCCGTCCGGGAGTGTTCGGAGATCGGCCCAGCTGCCGCCATCGCGGGGCACAGCCGCTAGCCGCCGTCGGTTCAGCTCCGACCGGAAGGCCGGGGCGACATGGAGCGGATCTGCCTGGTGGGCTTGGCCGGCCCGCACCGGCGGCAGATCCCAGATCGCCCGCCGGACATGGGTCGCCTTCTCCTCAATGCGCCAGCCGCCCCAAAGGTCAGTCAGGCTGCGGAGCCGGAGCGGCGGTCGCACCGCAAGGACGATGGCCCGCTCGCGCCGCTGCGGTAACCCGAACTCGGTCAGGAAGTGCGTCCGGGCCGATACCTGGTAGCCCAGTTCAGACAGCGTCCGGGCGAGGCTCTGCAGATGCCTGCTGAAGCGTCCGGTTACCAGTTCCCTGGCATTCTCGATCACCACGATGTCGGGACGGAGCAGGGCCGCGTAGTCACCGATGCGGCCGACCAGGCTGTTGCGGTGATCGTCGCGCACGTGATTGCTCGCCACGGCGCGCGAGAATCCGGTGCACGGGGGGCACGCCGCGAGCACGACCGGCTGGCGGTCGCCGATTGCCATCGCGTGGCATATGTCAGCCGGTTCAGTGCAGGCGAGGTCGGCTTCGATCGGACATATCTCGATATTGGCGGCATAGCTGGCGTTGCAGCCGAGCGAGCCAGGAGCAGAGCTGGGCTTGCCCAGCTGCGCGTCCGCTGCTCCGATCACAGCGAATCCGGCCTGGCGGCTGAAGCCACAGCTCATGCCTCCAGCACCAGAGAACAGGTCGATGACAGGCCATTGCTGCGACAACGGTTACCTCCAGGGGAGAACATTAGGAGGTTTCCCCGCCGGTTGCCGCTACCGGGCCGACGGCCGGCGCGTTCCCGATGAGCGGCGCTAGCCCGCCTGTTCGCGCTCGTCGAAGATCAGGTTCAGCAGCCAGCCGACGATTCCGACGATGATGGCGCCCCAGAAGGCTGGCCAGAAGCCGGTGATATGGAACGGCAGGCTGAGCTTGCCGGCCACCCAGCTGCATAGCCACAGCAGCAGCCCGTTGACGACGAGTCCGATGAGTCCAAGCGTCAGCACATAGAGAAAGCAGCCGATGGTCTTCACGATCGGCTTGATGACGGCGTTCACGACTCCGAAGATGAGGGCGACGACGATGAGCGTGCCCGCCTTGGACCAGTCGCTGCTGCCGGTCAGCTCGATTCCCGGGATCAGCAGGTGGGCGACACCTAGCGCGGCGGCAGGGATAAGGATGCGCAGCAGGAGCCTCATGCCGCTATATAACCATGTCAGTCCAAATGCTCATGATCCATGGAAAGGCTCTGCTCTCGCGCCCGCTCGGGCCTGGCGGACCGGCACAGGATACTGACCGATCAATAGGCAATATGTTCGGATATTAGTCAGGTACCTGGCTCGGCTGTGAGTTATGGAGTGGACATCTGGCTTCTGCACTGCCACCATCACATGCGGGGATAGTTCGTAATGCCGCGGCGGCGCGCGCCGCGGCACTCGGGGGACGACGATGGGCTTCGCGTGGATGCCGGAGGGCAGCCGTCATGCGTCTGACGGCGGAACTGTGGACGATGACACAGGCTGGCCATACGGTCGTGGGGGTAACCGCCCCGGTGCGGCCAGTCCAGGGCTGCGCTCAAGGTCGGCGCAGAGCCGCGCTGGGGGGCGGGTGTGGGCGCCGGCCGGGCACCGGGCGGGGCGCCACGCCCAGGCGAAGGGCCGCCGGCCTGTCCTAACCCGCCGCACCGTGGCCCGGCTCCAGTCGCTGAACCGCGCCCGCGTCTTCCGACGTAGCATCCCTGAGACGCCTGCTGGCGAGACCGAGGCGCGGCGCCAGCCAGGCCGGCGAATCGCTGGGCGTGGAGCCCACGCGGCAGCCTGGCCGGCCATGCCTCCGCGTTAGCGGACTGCCGTCAGCCGGCTTGAGCGCCCGGCGCCTGAAGCACTACCAGCGGAAGTGCACGAAAACCCGGCCGAAGTTCTTCGAGTCTTTCTCCACCCGGTGATAGAGGGCCTTGATCTCCTTCTGCTCCAGGAACCTCAGGACGTGCTTCTTCAGCTGGCCTGAGCCTTTGCCTGGGATGATCTCGACCAGTGGGGCCTTCGTCCGGACGGCCTCGTCGATGACGGCCCGCAACGCGCGGTCGATGTCCTGGCCGCGGTTATAGATGTCATGCAGGTCGAGCTTAAGTTTCACAGGCCCTCCGGGTGCGTGCGTCCACGCTACCCGGAGGGGCCGTTAACCGTGTCGGACTGCAAGGGCCCGGATCGAGCTCAGGTCGTTGGAATCAGCACCTTGTTCACGATGTAGAGCCTCGCGTTCGAGGTCAGGATGTTGCCGCAGACCACCTCGGCGTCGTTGACCTTGTACTTGTCGCCTGACTTGGCCGGGTGCACCGGCAGCCCGAGCTGCGTGGTCAGCGGCTTGGCTGCTGCCAGGTTGGCAGGCGTCACGGGAGTGGTCACGACGTGGTACTGGATGACCTTGGTCAGGTCAGCCTTGTTGCCCATCAGCGTCTTGACGTTGCCAGCGCCGAGGGCCGTGAGCGCCGCATTATCGGGTGCGAAGACGGTGATCGTCTTAGCCGAATCGAGCGTCTTCGTGAGGTCGGCTGCAGTGATGGCCTTGGAGAAGTCAGTTAGCTGCGGATTGTGCGATATCGCGGTCGCCACCGGCTCCGAGGCCATCCCGCGGACGCTGCCCATGCCACTGGTCGGCAGCTTTGCGCAGCCGGACCCGACCGTTGCGGCGGTTCCGCTGACCGCTGATGCTGGCGAACCGGATGCCGCCATGTGGCTCGGCGTAGAGCTTGGATGCGGCGTGTGAGTATGTGCAGCGGCCGATGCTGAGGTGCCGCTAGAACTGCAGGCAGCAGCGGCCAGCCCGACGCTGAGCGCCGCGACGGCCACACCGATGAGCCTGGGTTTCATTGCAATCATCTCCGCTCCGAGCACCTAGGGTGCTCATGAAAATGCACTGCGTAATCTCACCACGCCGTCGTGAGGCCACCTCAGGCAGCCGGGTTGTCCTTACTCTCGCGTGACGCCCGGCCGGCCACGAACAGGGATTTGAGCGATCCGTAACGCCGGGGCGCCTGGCGCCGGCGCCGTCGATGACCGGCACGAGATCACGGCCGAACTTTCACTGAGAGCCGGCGCCCTGCATACTGTCGCGCGCCCGGATTGTCCTGAACGCTGCATATGAGGTGCACCCGGCTTTGCCGGCCTCGGTACGGTCTCCAGACCAGGCGGAGGCCCAACCGGAATACGGCCATGACTCACTTGATCTCGTTGCTGGTTGCCGCAGCGGGGGCCGGGTATTAGTGGTTCATAACTGTCTGTGACCAGATGTGTTCAGCCGGTTCCTCCGGGTACGAACTGAGATGGGCCTAGCGGCGGCCAGTTGGGAAGCTGCCGCAAAACGTCTTCATGGCTGGTGTGGGATCGGGGGGTCAGATGAGCAGCATGCCTGAGCGAGACGCGCCCGGACAGGCGGGCGGCACGCAGCAAAGTGCTCTTCCCGGCGAGTGGGGCACGCCGCCCCAGGGCTCGGTGCCGGGCCAGGAACAATTCGGCAGCGTGCCATCCGGCGGCAACCCTGGACAGCCAGGTGGCGACATGCCCGGCGGTGACTGGGGAAGTCAGCCGGGATCCGGGAGCCCGGTGAGCGAGGCAGAGACGCGGGTGACCTGGCGCCGTATCTTCCAGTTCTGGATCGACGCCTTCCTCGTCTCGATAGTCCCTTACCTGGCGTCCATCCCATTCGACCGCAGTAACAGCACACTGATGAACATCGTCGGCGGGCTTGTCTACGTGGTCCTCTTCGTGCTCATCGGCCTCTGGTACTGGGTCGTCAGACCGCATTCTCACAACGGGCAGACGTTCGCCATGCAGTGGCTGGGGCTGCGCGTCATCAGCAAGAGCGGCGGCCCGGCGAACGCGACTCAGCTCTTCATCCGCTGGATCGGGCTGCTGTTCGATGCCGCGCCGTGGATGTGGCCGATCACGGGGCTACTCGGTCTCGTCGTTATGCTTTGTTCTCGCTACCGCCAGCGGATCGGCGACCATCTCGCCCGTACCCTGGTGATCTCGACCAGGCCGCTCACCTACCGGTCGCCGCAGTTCGCCGGTCAGCCGGGGGCGCGCGCCGAGGATGTCGGGACCGGTGCGGGCCAGCCTGGTACAGGTCAGCCGGGCATCGGGCAGGCCAATATGGGGCAGCCTGGTACGGGTCAGCCGGGCATCGGGCAGGCCAATATGGGCCAGGCCGGGACGGGTCAGCCGGGCATCGGGCAGCCCAGCATGGGGCCAGGTAAGCCTGGCGATATTCGATAGAGCAGCGGCGGGCCCGGGCAAAGGGCCTAGCGTACGGCCTATGAGTGGGACGGGCAGGCGGCGGTCCGGTGGTAGCTGGCCGAAGCGGGCGGCGGGTTACGCCGTTGCCCGCTCGTTGCCGGTCTGCTCTGCCAGCCGGTAACGGTGGACGCCGTCATCGCCTGTCTGGCTGACTGCGGCCTCCTGAGCTACCAGGAGGTCAAGATGATAGACGGTCTCGCAGATGGCGAGCATCTGGTTCATGAGATCCAGATCGGCTAGCTTGTGCTGCCGGCGCGTCCAGCCGATAGCGAGCGCCACATCGTAACCGGTGCAGGGGCCCGCCGCGACTACATCTGCCATGATGCGCAGCCGGTCAGCGTGGTGATCTATCAGCTCGTCGATGCGGCTGTGGGTACTTAGCGAGACCGGGCCGTGAGCCGGGAGCAGCCGCATGTCGGGAAGCCGACGTACGACGTTCAGCGACTGCAGGTATTCCCGGAGCGGCTCGGCCGATGGAGCTTCCTGGAAGCCAATCGACGGAGTGATGTGCGGCAGAACGTGGTCACCGGCGAACAGCAGGCCCGCCCTTGAGTCGGCGAACACTACGTGGCCGCGGGTGTGTCCGGGAGTAGACACCGCGGTCAGCGTGCAGGTTCCGAGGTCGAAGACCTCCTCGGGAGCGATCCACTGATCCGGCTGCTCGTAACCGAGTGCGGCCCCGATGGTCGCGCCTGGCCGGAGCGGAGGATGCCCGGGCGCCAAGGCGACTGCCTCGGCGGGCTTCTGGTCACGGCCTGATGGCTCGATCGACATCATCGCGGCGAGCTGGTCAGCGATCTGGCTTGCCCCGGCGCTTCGCAACATCGCCAGCTGGGCCCGGAACGGCCTGAATTCGCCTGACAGCAGCCCGTCGATCGACGGCTTCTCGCCCTCGCCGAGCGCGACCGGCGTTCCGAACAGCCGCCGAATCTCGACCGCCTGCGTGTAGTGATCGCGGTGCATGTGCGTGACCAGGAACTGCCGGACGTCAGGGAGGCCGGCTCCGATGGCTGCGAGCGAGCGCTCGAGCTGGTCGCGGGCGTTGGCCAGGGCCCACCCCGAGTCGATCAGCACCAGCCCGGTGTGCGCCTCTATCGCGTACACATTGACCGCGCGCAACCCATCCGAGGGCAAGGGGAGCGGTATCCGGTGAACGCCTGGCGCGACGGCATGCGCGCCTTCCTCAGTCCACGCGTGCCGATCTGTCAAGGCCGCTCCGCGCCCGAATCAGACGCCGTCGCGGCAGCGAAAACGACCGGCGTCCAGAAGCCGATACCATCGATGTCGGCCTCCGCGGCCAGGCCACGAGCCTGCAGGTAGCGCAGGTGCGACAAGACCTCGCCAACGGCGGCCTGGCGCTGGAATGAGACCAGGTCTGGCCACAGGCGCGACCAGGTCACTCCGGTAGCGACCTCCCAGGCAGTCAGACCCCCCAGGCCGGCCCCGGCTAGGATGTCAGCTGCCTCGGCCAGCCTTTCCTTGTGATGCTCAGCGAGGTCATCGAGACGGGAGTCAAGGCCGGCGAACCGGTACTCGTGCGCTGGCAGTACCTCAGCGGGCTGGATGCCGCGCAGCTTCGCTAGCGACGCAAGGTAATCCTTGAGCGGATTGTCGGCGGAGTCATACGAGGACACGTTCGGAGTGATCCGCGGCAGGACGTGATCGCCAGTCAGCAGCAAGTCGTGGGTCTCGTCGTAATAGCACAGATGGCCGGGCGTGTGGCCTGGTGTCCAGACGGCCCGCAGTCGCAGGCCCGGTGCGTCGATGAGGTCACCGTCGGTGAGCAGCCGGTCGGCGCGCACCATCGGGGTGACCTGGCCGTCCTGCTGACGGCTGGAGATGAGTTCCTCAAGGTGGCTGGCCGGGGCCCCGCACCAGCGCAGGTACATCGCCATGCCGTCCCGCATGAGGCCGCGGTTCCCCTGCATCTCCAGAAAAGCGTCCTCGGCCGCGTGCATCCCAATCCAGGCTCCGGACACGTCGCGTACCTGGCCCGACAGGCCGTGGTGGTCCGGATGCATGTGCGTGACGACGACAGCCGTCACTGCGTTCATCGGGATCTCGCACTCGCCCATCCCGGCCGTCAGCGCCCGCCAGCTATCCGGGTGGTTCCAGCCGGGGTCGACCATGACGAAGCCGGCATCGTGCTCGCTCAGCTAGGTGGGCA
>Ga0335075_10002745_pt1 | contig 28116 bp, 27 predicted proteins | sample Lox_Sample_24_FD_206723 | JGI IMG/M metagenome (GOLD analysis project Ga0335075, IMG submission 206723) | Soil microbial communities from Loxahatchee National Wildlife Refuge, Florida, United States - Lox_Sample_2.4 | ecosystem: Environmental > Terrestrial > Soil > Wetlands | place: USA...
GTTCACCGGCACGCCGCCCGGCCCCAGCGGTTGCTGCGGGACGCAGGCTGCGCCGTGCAGCACCCGGCCCCCGCCGTTGTCACAGGTGGTGTTGACCGATCCCGATGCGAACAGCCCGACCAGGTCCATCAGCACGACCGCGATCACGACCGCGATGACCCAGCCGCGCACGGTGCGGAACTTGATCCACTCGGCGCGCAGGACGCGGCCGAAGCCGTCGCGTCCGATGTCCTCCCGGCCCTGGCCCGGCCGGTGCCGGGCGACGGTGGCGGTCATCGCGCGGCCTCCGTGTCCGCGGGCGTACCAGGAGCGCCGGGCACCGCCGCCCGGTACTCGGCGGCGTCGCGGGTCAGGTCCAGGTACGCCTCCTCCAGCGACGCGCGGTGCGCGGCCACCTCGGAGAACGGCACCCCGGCCTCGCCGAGCAGTATCACGATCTTGTCCGCGGCCAGCCCGGTCACCGTCAGCGTGTCCGGGCCGACGGCGGCGACGGTGCCGCCCCCGCGCTGCACCGCCGCGGCCGCATCGGCGGCCGCGGCGGTGCGCAGGGTGACCCGGTCCCCGGACGCGGCCGCGAGCAGGTCGGCCGTGCTGGCATCCGCGATCACCCTCCCCCGGCCCACGATCACCAGGTGGCCGGCGGTGTCCTGCAGTTCCCCCATCAGGTGGCTGGAGACGAGCACGGCCCGGCCCTCGGCGGCCAGCGCGCGGAGGAACCCGCGCATCCAGATGATGCCCTCGGGGTCCATGCCGTTGAACGGCTCGTCGAACATCACCGCGGCCGGGTCGCCCAGCATCGCCGCGGCGATCCCCAGCCGCTGGCGCATCCCGAGCGAGTACCCGCCGGTCTTGCGCCGGGCCGCGGCCTGCATCCCGGCCTGCTCGATCACCGCGTCGACCCTCGTGGCGGGCAGGCCCTGGGAGCTGGCCAGCCAGAGCAGGTGGTTGCGGCCGCTGCGGCTGGGCTGCAGCGCCGACGCGTCCAGCAGCGACCCGAGCCGGGTCAGCGGCCGGCGGAGGGTCCGGTAGGGCCGCCCGCCGACCAGCGCGCGGCCCTCGTCGGGGGCGTCCAGGCCGAGGATCACCCGCATGGTGGTGGACTTGCCCGCGCCGTTCGGCCCGATGAACCCGGTCACCTGCCCCGGCGGCACGGTAAACGTCATCCCGTCCAGCGCCACGGTTGCCCCGAACCGCTTGCGCAGGCCGCTCACTTCGATGGTTGTGTCCATGCCCCTGGTTTGTACGGGAGCGGCCCTAACACGGCCCGAACGCCAGCCGTTACCCCGTTGTTAGGTACGGCCAGGCATGCTGGGCTGATGATGATTCAGCAGGCCGGTTCGACGACGCCGGCACGCCTTCTGCGCCGCCTCGTCAACGAGATCGGGCGGCATATCCTGCCGCGCCGGACCGTGCGGTTGCGGCTGACCATCACGTACGGGGTGCTGTTCCTGCTGTCCGGCGTGGTGTTGCTGGCCATCACCAGCGGCGTGGTCTACTCGCGATCCAGCGTGGCGGCCGTCCAGGCCAACCCGTCGGTCCCGCAGACGGCGCTGCAGCAGGCGCGGAGCCAGGTCCAGCAGTTGCGGGACGAACTGGCCGCCGAGCAGCAGGCGCAGCACTCGGGCATCTCCCGGGACCTGCTGATCGGGTCGGCGGTCGGCCTCGGGATCATGACCGTGGTGTCGGTCGCGCTGGGCTGGGGCGTCGCGGGCCGGGCGCTGCGGCCGGTGCGGCAGATGACCGTGGCCACCCGCCGGATCTCCGAGGACAACCTGCACGAGCGGCTCGCCGTGGCCGGGCCCGATGACGAGCTGAAGGACCTCGCCGACACCATCGACGGGCTGCTGGGCCGCCTGGAGACCGCCTTCGCCGGGCAGCGCCGGTTCGTGGCCAACGCCTCGCACGAGCTGCGCACGCCGCTGGCGACCATGCGGGCCTCGCTGGACGTGGCGATGGCCAAGCCGGAGCCCGCGCCGCCGCAGACCGTGGCGCTGGCCGCCCGGCTGCGGACCGAGCTCGACCAGGTCGACCGGCTGCTCGAGGGCTTCCTCACGCTGGCCCGCGCGCAGCACAACCGGACGCTGCCCGGCCACGACATGGTCTCGCTCGGCAACGCCGTGTCCGCCTCGCTCGCCGTCCGGGCCGACGCGATCGCGGCCAAGCACCTGACCGTCGACCACGGCGGCCTCGGCGGCCGGCCCGACGGCGCCTGGGTGACCGGGAACCAGGCCCTGCTGGGCCGGATGGTCGACAACGTCATCGACAACGCGATCGCCCACAACCACGACGGGGGCTGGATCCGGGTCACCATCGGCGCCGGCGGGTTCGCCTGGATGATGGTGGAGACCGGCGGCCCGGTCCTGGACCAGCGGCTGGTCGCCCGGCTGGCCCAGCCGTTCCGCCGGCTGGCCGCGGACCGGACCGGCTCGGGCCAGGGCGCGGGCCTGGGCCTGTCGATCGTCTCGGCCATCGCGTCCGCGCACGGCGGGATGCTGGACCTGCAGGCCAGGCCGGAGGGCGGGCTGCGGGTCGGCATCGGCCTGCCGCTGGCCGGCTGCGCCGCCCCGGCGGGTGCGCCGGCGTGAGGGTGCTGGTGGTGGAGGACGCCGGCGCGCTGGCCGACGTCCTGGTCGAGGGGCTGCGCGACCAGGGCATGGCCGTGGACGCGGCGCGCGACGGGCTGGAGGCCGCGGCCAAGCTCGACGCGAACGCCTACGACGTGGTGGTGCTGGACCGCGACCTGCCCGGCATCCACGGCGACACCCTGTGCCAGATGATCACCGAGCGCGACGAGCGGGTCATGGTGCTCATGCTGACCGCCGCGGGCAGCCCGGCCGACCGGGTCGCCGGCCTGGGCCTGGGCGCCGACGACTACCTGGGCAAGCCGTTCCACTTCCCCGAGCTGGTGCTGCGCATCCGGGCCCTGGCCCGGCGCCAGCCGTCCGCGCGGGCCCGGACCCTGCGGGCGGCCGGGATCGAGCTCGACCCGGTGCGGCGCATCGTCATCCGCGACGGCCGCCAGATCGACCTGTCGGTCAAGGAGTTCGGGGTGCTGGAGGCGCTGCTGCGCGCCCGCCCCGGCTTCCTGTCCGCCGAGGACCTGCTCGAGGCGGTCTGGGACGAGCAGGCCGACCCGTTCACCAATACGGTGACCGTGACCATCGGCCGACTGCGGCGCAAGCTCGGCGATCCCGCCGTGATCCTGACCACGCCCGGCGTCGGTTACCGCGTCGCCGAGGTGTAGACCACGATTTTTTACGCCCCGTCTCGGCCGGCTCCGGGGCGCCATGACCCGACCCCAGACGGGGCGTAAAAGACACAGCCTTTGATTCAGCCTGAGCCGATGGTCAGCGTGGCGGGACTTGACGTGCCCTGGGCGGTGGTCACGGCGATCGCGGCGTCCAGCTGCCGCTTGGTCAGCACCGGCCGGACCTCGATGCCCTCGGCGGCCAGCGCGTTCTCGCCGGACCGGGAACGGTCGATGGCGCAGACCACCGTGGTCACGGTCGCGCCGAGGTCGCGCAGGGACCGGGCGGCGCTGGCCACGGCGCCGCCCGTGGTGATCACGTCCTCGACCAGCACGACGGTGCGCCCGGCCGGGTCCGCGCCCTCGGCGATGCGGCAGGTGCCGTACGCCTTGGCCTGCTTGCGCACGAACAGCGCGGGGATCCCGGTCGCGCCGCTGAGCATGGCGGCCAGCGGGACGCCGCCGAGTTCGAGGCCGCCGAGCAGGCGGGTACCGGCCGGAATCAGGTCCCGCATGCGGTCGACCACCCGCCGCATCAGAAGCGGGTCGGACTCGAACCGGTACTTGTCGAAGTACTCGTCGCTGATCTGGCCCGACCGCAGTGTGAAGTTGCCGCGCAGGCGGCACCGTGCATCAAGATCACGCGCCAGGCTGACCAGGTCGTCCGCCCCCGCCGGTCCCCGCTTCTCCATAACGATCATCGTAGAAGCAGCCCGGGGGTGATTACACGGCTGGACCGAGTAGCCTCGCACGCGATGGTCACCGCGCAAGAGGTGCGCGAGGTGGCGCTCTCGCTGCCGCGCACCGAAGAACACCTGATCCGCGATCACGTCAAGTTCCGAGTCGGGAAGATCGTGTACGTGGCGATCTCGCCCGACGAGACGGTCATGGGCTTCGGCTTTCCCAAGGAGGAACGCGCCGCGATGATCGCCGCGGAGCCGCAGCGGTTCTTCCTGGACCGCCCGAGCGATTCCCGTTTCAACTGGATCGACACCTACCTGGCGCTGATCGACGCGGCCGAGATGCGCGAGTTCGTCGTCGACGCCTGGCGGATGGTCGTGCCGAAACGGGTGGCCGCGGCGCACCTGGGCGACGACCCACAGTGATCTCGGTCTCGGTCGACGAGCTCGAGGCGGCCGCCGCCGGCGGCTGGCGGGCTCCGGAGCAGGCCGCGCTCGGCGGCTGGCGACTGCGCGCGGCCGGCGGCTTCACCGGCCGGGCCAACAGCGCGCTCGCGGTCGGCGACCCGGGCCTGCCGCTGGCCCGGGCCGTCGAAGAGGTCTGCCGCTGGTACCGGGCCCGCGGCCTGCGCCCGATGGTCGCGGTCCCGTTCCCATCCGGGCGGCCGGAAACCAGCGACGTTGACCGGTTGCTCGACGAACGCGGCTGGGCCGTCGATCACGGCGCAATCGTGATGACGGCGGCCCTCGACGAGGTGGCCGAGGACGATGTGGCCGGGCGCCCGGCCGCCGGCGTCGGCCTGGACGACGAGCCGGACGACGGGTGGCTGGCGCTGTACCGCCCGCGCGGCCAGCAGCCGCCGCCGATCGTGGTGCGGCTGCTGATGTCGGCGCCGTGGCAGGCGTTCGGCTCGGTGCGGGAGGCCGGCCGGACGGTCGCGATCGGCCGGGTGGCCGTCGCCGCGGGCTGGGCCGGCCTGACCGCGGTCGCTGTCGATCCACGTCACCGGCGCCGCGGCCTCGGCGGCGCGATCACGGTCGCGCTGGCCAAGGCGGCGGCGCAGCACGGCGCAAAGGGCATCTACCTGCAGGTGGAGACCAGCAATACCGCGGCCAGGTCGTTGTACCGGCGCCAGGGCTTCGCCGACCACCACGAGTACCACTACCGGGTGGCGCCGCAAGCCCAGCCCGCCCGCTAGCCGACGGCCCGGGCCGCGGCGCCGGCGTCAAGCCTTGTGCTGGAGGGTGTAGCGGAATATCCGGGGCGCCTGTGCTTACCGTACGGTCGTCAACACGGCGATGGAAGGGAGGCCGGGCCGGTGCCTGGTTCGCTGTTTGATCTGTCCGGCCGCCGCGCGCTGGTCACCGGCTCCAGCCGGGGCATCGGCGCCGCGCTCGCGGCCGGCCTGGCCGAGGCCGGAGCCGAGGTCGTGCTGCACGGCCGCACCGCGGGAACGCTGGCCCGGGCCCGGGACGAGCTCGCCGCGCGGACCGGCACGCGGGTGCACGCGGTGGCCTTCGACGTGACCGATCCGCAGGCCGTGGAGGGCGGGGTCCGCGATGCCGAGGCGGCGGCCGGGCCGCTGGACATCCTGGTCAACAACGCGGGCGTCATGCACCGCGAGCCCATGCTCCAGGTGCCGTTCGCGCAGTGGCAGCGCGTGCTGGACACCAACCTGACCAGCGCGTTCCTCGTAGGCCGGGCGGCGGCACGGGGCATGGTCGAGCGCGGCTACGGGAAGATCATCAACGTCTGCTCGGTGATGACCTGGCTGGCCCGGCCCGGCATCGCGGCCTATGCGGCGTCCAAGGGCGGCCTGGGCATGCTGACTCAGAGCATGTGCGCGGAGTGGGCGGGCAGCGGCGTCACCGCCAACGGGCTCGCCCCCGGCTACGTGGTCACCGACCTCACCCAGCCGCTGGTCGACGACCCCGAGTTCGACGCATGGATTCGCCGGCGGACCCCGGCCGGCCGCTGGGGCCGGACCGACGAACTGGCCGGCACGCTGGTCTGGCTGGCCGCCCCGGCCTCCGACTTCGTCAACGGCCAGGTGATCGCCGTGGACGGCGGACTGACCGCGGTGATGTGATCGCGCCGCCGTCACTCCCGCGGTCAGGGGTGCTGGCTGCTCACCGACACCACCTCGCCGGTCATGTATGAGGCGTAGTCGCTGGCCAGGAACGCGATCACGCTGGCCACCTCCCAGGGTTGCGCCCCGGGCCGCAGCGCCTCCTGGCCGGCGAGATCCGCTAGAGTCCGGGCGTTCATAACCTTGGACAGGAATGGGTGCATGGCCAAGCTTGGCGCGACGGCGTTCACCCTGATGCCGTGGGCCGCGACGTCAAGCGCCGCGCACCGGGTCAGCGCCATGACCCCGGCCTTGGCCGCCGCGTAGTGCGCCTGCCCGGGCTGGGCGCGCCAGCCCAGCACCGACGCGTTGGTGACCACCGCGCCGCCACGGCCCTGGGCCACCATCTGGCGCAGGGCGGACCTGACGCAGCGGAACGTGCCGTTGAGCGTGACGTCGAGCACCTGCTGCCACTGCTCGTCGGTCATCTCCAGGACCGATGTGGTGCCGCCGAGCCCGGCGTTGGCGATGAACACGTCCAGGCGTCCGAATCGCCGCACCGCCTCGGCCACCAGCGCGTCGACCTGGTCCTGGTCGGTGACGTCACACGCCGCCGCGTGCACCCGGCCGGAGTATTTCCCGGCCAGCTCGTCGCGGATCGCGGCCAGGCGCCGCTCGTGATGGTCGCTGATCACCACCTCGGCGCCCTCGTCCAGGCAGCGCCGGGCGGTGGCCGAGCCGATGCCGGTGCCGGCCGCGGCGGTGATCACGACCGCCTTGCCGGCCAGCAGGTCGTGCCCGGGCGGGGGCGGGATCAGCGCGGGGCCGGGCCCGGTCATGGCCGGGCCTGACGGGGCAGGCCGAGCGCCCGCTCGGCGATGATGTTCCGCTGGATCTCGTCGGACCCGCCGTAGATCGTGTCGGCCCGGCTGAACAGGAACAGGCGCTGCCAGTCATCCAGGTCGTACGGGGCGGCGCGGGCCACCATCGACGGCGTGCCGAGCACCTCCATGGCCAGCTCGCCCAGGCCCTGGTGCCATCGCGACCACAGCAGCTTGGTCACCGAGGCGGCGGCCGTTTTCTCGCCCTCCTCCAGGCTGTCGAGTGCGTAGGCCTGCATGACCTCCAGGCCGATCCACGCCCTGGCCAGCTTGTCCCGGCGTACCGGATCGGCTCCGGCCTCGCCGCGCCGGGCCGCGTCCAGCAGCGCGTCGAGCTCGCGCCGGAACCCGACCTGCTGTCCGAGCGTGGCCACGCCCCGCTCGACCGCGAGCGTGGCCTGGGCGACCCGCCAGCCGTCGCCGGCCTCGCCGACCACCAGATCGCGCTCGGTCCTGGCCCCGTCGAAGAACACCTCGTTGAACTCGGACGTACCGGTCAGCTGACGGATCGGGCGGACCGTGATGCCCGGCTGGTGCATGGGAACGAGCAGGTACGACAGGCCCCGGCTGCGGCGCGAGCCTGGCTCGGTGCGGGCCAGCAGGAAGCACCAGTCGGCCTCGCGCGCCAGCGACGTCCACACCTTCTGGCCGTTGATCACCCACTCATCGCCGTCGAGGCTGGCCGTGGTGGCGACGGCGGCCAGGTCGGACCCGGCGCCCGGCTCCGAATAGCCCTGGCACCACAGCTCGGCCACCGCGGCGATCGGCGGCAGGAACCGCCGCTTCTGCTCCGCGGTGCCGAACGCGATCAGCGTGGGCCCGAGCAGCTCCTCGCCCATGTACCCGACCCGGGCGGGCGCGCCGCTGCGGGCGTATTCCTCGTGGAAGATCACCTGCTGCGCGAACGTGGCGTCGTGGCCGCCGAACTCGGCCGGCCAGCCCAGGCAGGTGAACCCGGCCTGCGCCAGGTGCCGGTGCCAGGCCACGCGCCCGGCGTGGGCCTCGTGCTCCCGGCCGGGGCCTCCGGCTCCGCGCAACCCGGCGAACGGCCCGGTGAGGTTGTCGGTCAGCCACTGCCGCACGCGCCGGCGGAACTCCTCGTCCTGCGGGCTGAACCGCAACCGTGCCTCCGTGCCCGGTGTGTGTCAGGGCTCAGTGTCGTAGGCTCACCCTACCAAGCACTTGCTTGCCGGAGGAGTCAGTGCAGCTCACCATCCCGGGCGCCGTGGCGAGCGCGGCGCGTGAGTTCGCAGACGCTCCGGCTCTGGTCGAGCCGGGCGGGCCGCGGCTGACCTACCGCGAGCTGCACGAGCGGGTCCGGGCCGTGGCGCGGGCGCTGATCGCCGAGGGCGTGGCTCCGGGAGACACGGTGGCGATCTGGTCTCCCAACACCCAGCACTGGGTGCTCGCCGCGCTCGGCGCGCTGTACGCGGGCGCGACGCTGGTCCCGGTCAACACCCGGTTCACCGGACCGGAGGCGCTCGACGTGATCGGCCGCAGCCGGGCCAGGGCGTTGATCGTGGCGGGCCCGTTCCTCGGCACCGACCGTCTGGCCGCGCTGCGCACCGCCGGTGGTCACGGCCTGCCTCCCCTCATCATCCGGGTGCCGGTCGAGGGCGACCGCTTGTCCGCCGCCGACGGCGCGATCGACTGGGCCGAGTTCGTGGGCCGCGCCGCCGCGGTGCCGCCGGGCCGGGCCGACGAGCGCGCCGCCGCGGTCGCGCCCGACGACGTCAGCGACATCTTGTTCACCTCCGGCACCACGGGCCGGAGCAAGGGGGCGATGAGCGCCCATCGGCAGGCCCTGGCCGTGGCGCGGGCCTGGGCCGAGTGCGGCCGGCTCACCCGCGACGACCGCTACCTGGTGGTCAACCCGTTCTTTCACAGCTTCGGTTACAAGGCGGGGATCCTGGCCTGCCTGGTCAGCGGGGCGGCGATCGTGCCGCAGATGGTCTACGACGCCGAGCAGGCCATGCGGCTGGTCGAGACCGAGCGGATCACGGTGTTCCCTGGCGCGCCCACGATCTACCAGACGATCCTCGACCATCCGGGCCGGGCCGCGCTCGATCTTTCCAGCCTGCGGCTCGCGGTCACCGGCGCCGCCGTGGTGCCGGTCGCGCTGGTCGAGCGGATGCGGCGCGAGCTGAGCTTCGACACCGTGCTGACCGCATACGGGCTGACCGAGGCCGTGGTGGCGACGATGTGCCGGCCGGGCGACGACCCGGACACGGTCGCGCACACATCGGGCCGGGCGGCCGCGGATTTCGAGGTCCGCGTGACCGGAGCCGACGGGGCCGGCGGAGCCGACGGAGCCGGGCCAGGAGAACAGGGCGAGATCCTGCTTCGCGGGCCGAACGTGATGCTGGGCTATCTCGACGACCCGGCCGCGACCGCGGCCGCCGTCGACGCCGAGGGCTGGCTGCACACCGGCGACGTCGGGCGGCTCGACGCGCGCGGCTACCTGACCATCACCGACCGGATCAAGGACATGTTCATCTGCGGCGGCTTCAACGTCTATCCGGCCGAGGTAGAGCAGGTGCTGGCGCGGCTGGACGGCGTGGCCGACTCGGCCGTCGTCGGGGTACCCGACGCACGACTGGGCGAGGTGGGCCGGGCGTTCGTGGTGCTGCGACCCGGGCACGCGGTGGGCGGGGCCGAGGTGCTGGCCCATTGCCGGGAACGGCTGGCCAACTACAAGGTGCCCCGGTCGGTGGAGTTCCGCGCCGCGCTGCCGCGCAACGCTTCGGGCAAGACCCTCAAGCGCCTGCTGCGGGACGAGGCGGCGGGATGAGCCAAACAGAACAGTTCCGGGCCGAGGTCCGGGACTGGCTCGCCGCTCACGTCCCGGCCGAGCCGCTGCCCTCGGTCGATACCGCCGAGGGCTTCGAACGGCACCGGGCCTGGGAACGCGAGCTCGCCGAGGCCCGCCTGGCCGTGGTGTCCTGGCCGCCGCGGTACGGCGGGCGCGGGGCGTCCCTGCTGGACTGGCTGGTATTCGAGGAGGAATACCACGCCGCCGCCGCGCCGGTGCGAGTCGGTCAGAACGGCCTGTTCCTGCTGGCGCCGACGTTGTTCACGCACGGCACCGACGAGCAGCGCGACGGGCTGCTGCCGCCGATGGCCCGGGCCGACGAGATATGGGCGCAGGCGTGGTCGGAACCCGACGCTGGCAGCGACCTGGCCGCGATCCGGTCTACCGGCTCGCGCACGGACGGCGGGTGGCTGCTGTCCGGCACGAAGACCTGGAGCTCGCGGGCGGCCTTCGCCGACCGGGCCTTCGGCCTGTTCCGCACCGATCCCGGGGCCGGGCGGCACGGCGGCCTGACCTATCTGCTGTTCGACCTGCGCGCGGACGGTGTCACGGTGCGGCCGATCCGGCAGCTGGGCGGGGAGACCGGGTTCGCCGAGATCTTCCTGGACGGCGCGTTCGTACCCGACGCCGACGTGGTCGGCGCCCCGGGCGAGGGCTGGCGGATCGCGATGAGCACGGCCAGCCACGAGCGCGGCCTGTCGCTGCGCAGCCCGGGCCGGTTCCGCGCGGCGGCGGCGCGGCTGATCGGCCTGTGGCGGCGGGCCGGGGATCCTTCGGATGCCGCGCTGGCCGACCGTGTCGTCGATGCCTGGATCGGCGCGCGCGCGTACCAGCTGCACACCCTGGCCACGGTCGGCCGGCTCGACGCGGGCCCGGCCGGGGCGGCGGGCGCGGCGGGCGCGGCGGATGCGGCGGCCAGTCTGGGCAAGGTCTTCTGGTCTGAACTCGACGTGGCTCTGCACGAGACCGCGCTGGACCTGCTCGGGCCGACAGCCGAGCTGACCGACCTGCCGGAGCCGGACAGCCGCTGGCTACGGGACTACCTGTTCTCGCTGGCCGGCCCGATCTACGCGGGCACCAACGAGATCCAGCGCAACGTGATCGCGCAGCGGCTGCTCGGCCTGCCGCGGTGACGACCCCGCCAATGCCGATCCCCGCCCGCAGCCTCGAGCAAGATCAGTTCGCTGCGTCGCTGCACGACCTGCTCGGCCCGGCGGCACCGGGGGCGGCGCGGAGCTGGGCCGCGGGTGACCACTCCCCCGGCCTCGCCCTATGGCGCGGGCTCGCCGGGCTGGGCGTGACCGGGCTGGCCGTGCCGGGGCGCTGGGGCGGGGTCGACGCGAGCCCCATGGACGTCGTGGTCGCCTGTGAGGAGCTCGGTCACCACGCGCTGCCCGGCCCGGCGGCCGAGTCGCTCGCCGCCGTGCCGGCCCTGCTGGCCGCGCTCGGCGACGATGCCCTCTGCGAGCGATGGCTGCCCGGCCTGGCGGCCGGCGAGGTGATCGCCACGGTCGCGGTGCCGCCCCGGCTGCGCCATGCGGTGGACGCCGACGTGGCGGGCCTGGTCCTGCTCGCGGGCTCCGAAGCGCTGTACGAGGGGATACCGGGGATGCGGCACCGTTCGGTGGACGGCGGCCGCTGGCCGTTTGAGCTGAGCCCGGGACCGGTGCTGGCCCGGGGCCCGGCCGTTCACCCGGCCAGCTCCCGCGCGCTCGAGCTCGGCACGCTGGCCAGCGCGGCGCAACTGCTCGGCGCGGGTCAGGCGCTGCTCGAACACACGGTGCGGCACGCGCGGCAGCGGGTGCAGTTCGGGCGTCCGGTCGGAGCGTTCCAGGCGGTCCAGCACCGGCTGGCCGACGTCGCGATCGGGCTGGAGTTCGCGCGCCCGCTGCTCTACGCGGCCGCTCTCGCGCTCGGCGCCGCCCGGCCGACCGCGGCCCGCGACGTGTCGGCGGCCAAGGTCGCGTGCGCCGATGCCGCGCACCGCGCCGCCCGCGCCGCGCTGCAGGTGCATGGCGCGATCGGCTACACCCACGAGCTCGATCTCGGGTTGTGGCTGACCAAGGTCAGGGCGCTGCTCCCGGCCTGGGGCACCCAGGCGGAGCACCGCGCCCTGGTGCTGGAGGCGCTCACCGCCGACGCGGAGGCAGCGTGGAGCTGACCGCCGAGCAGCAGGCCCTGCGCGACGCGGTGCGCGGGCTCCTGGCCGACCATCATGATGACTCCTCCCTCTGGCGGCGGCTGGGCGAGATGGGCGTGGCCGCGCTCGCGATTCCGGAACGGTACGGCGGTGCCGGAGCCGGGCCCGTCGAGACGCACATCACGGCCGAGGAACTTGGACGCGACCTCATCCCGTCGCCGCTGCTCGGCTCGGCGGTCCTGGCCGCCCAGGCCCTCCTGGCGTCCGGGGACGACCCGGCTTGCGCGCGCCTGCTGCCCGCGATCGCCGACGGGGGCGTCGCCTCCCTGGCCTGGACCACCGCGGCCGGGCACTGGGATCCGGCCGAGGTCGCATGCCGGGCGACCGCGGCGGCACACGACTGGACGCTGAATGGCGAGGCCCGCTACGTGCTCGACGGCGATACGGCCGGCATCCTGCTCGTCGCCGCCGGAACCCGGGACGGGATCGGGCTGTTCGAGGTGGATCCGGCCCAGGCCGCGGTCTCCCGTTCGGCCGTCACCACCGTGGACGCGACCCGCGCGATGGCCACCATCCGGCTGGACGGCGCCGCCGGCCTGCGCATCGGCGGCCAAGCCCCGGAGGCCCTGGCCCGGGCCAGGGACCTGGCGTGCCTCGCGCTCAGCGCGGAGCAGGTCGGCGCGGCCCGGCGTGCGCTCGACATGACCATCGATTACACGAAGATCCGGGTCCAGTTCGGCCGGGTGATCGGCGGCTTCCAGGCGCTGCAGCACCGCATGGCCGACCTGCACGTCCTGGTCGAATCGGCCCGGTCGCTGTCGTACGCGGCCGCTCAGGCGGCCGGCGAAGGAGCCCCGGACACCGGTCGGCGCGCCGCCGCGGCCAAGGTGTACTGCTCCGAGGTGCTGCAACGGGTAGCCGCCGAGACCATCCAGTTGCACGGCGCGATCGGCATCACCTGGGAGCACGACGCCCATCGTTATCTCAAGCGGGCGCACGGCGCCGCTCAGCTCTTCGGCCGGCCGAGCGAGCACCTGGCCCGGATCGCCGCGGAGGTCATCGACCGTCGTTCGTGATGCCGGCGCCAGGCCAGCTCCGCAGCCGCACCAGCGGGTGCGGAGCCCGGCCGGGATCCACCCGGAGCCGCAGCCAGATCCTCCGCCTGCCGCCGGCCGACATCGGTCAGGTCACCGTCGAAGACGCCTGCCGTTTACAGGCGGGAGGTGAGTTCGGTCACGATGTCCGCGGCCGATTGCGGCTGCCTGGCCAGGGCGACGCTTTGCCCGGCCCACATCGAGAGCGCTTCGATGTCGCCGGTGGTCCCGGCCATCGGCGGCGCCGGCTCGTAGCGGACGATGGCCTCGCCGGAGGCGAAGTGCGCGATCACCTCGCCTTCCCCGGGCCGCTGGCCGGTCGGCGGGCGGCCCGCGGCCTCCCATGCCTTCGCCGTTGAGTTGGCCAGCGCGCGGTGCGGCGAATCGGGCCATCCGACGTTGTAGAGGTCGGGATACCACTGCGGGTCGGTCTCCGCCGCGGCCATCAGGTCGCGCCGGTAGTCCTCGTGCACCGGCATCTCGGCGGCCAGCAAGAACCGGGTGCCTAGCCACGCCGCCTGCGCGCCCAGGGCGAGCACCGCAGCGACCCCGCGCGCGTCCCCGATCCCGCCCGCCGCGATCACCGGCACCGGGGTCACCGCGTCCACCACCGCCGGCACCAACGGCAGCGTCGCCACCCTCCCCCACACGTGCCCGCCGGCCTCCCAGCCCTGCGCCACGACCACGTCCACCCCGGCCGCGACGGCCCGCCGTGCCTCGGCCGCGCTGCCGACCGTCTGCAGGACGATTCCCCCGGCGTCGTGAACCGCCGTCACGTACCCGGCCGGGTCGCCCCACATGAACGACACGATCCGCAGCCCTGCGTCCAGCGCCTGGCCCAGCCGCCGGTGCTGATCCTCGGTGAGAACCAAGTTCCCGCCAAACGGCCGCCCGGTCCGCGCCGCCGTCTCCCGCACCACGGCTCCGGGGTCATCGGACCAGGTCAGCGTCACCATGCCGAGCCCGCCCGCGTCCGAAACCGCCGCCGCCAGCGCCGGGATCGCCGCCATGGGCGCCTGGACGATCGGCTGGTCAATCCCCAGCAACTCGCACACTGGTGTGCGCACGGGCCTCACCCCTCCCTGATCACCTGGCCGGCCACCTCACTGATACGAGGTCGGCGTCGACCCCGGGGCGCGCCGGTCCCAGCCGTGGAAATGCGAGTAGTCCTTGGCGTCCCAGGCCTCGCGCAGCCCCGGGGTGCTCAGGTCCCAGTCCGGGCGAATCTCGGCCGTGGCGGCCCGCAGGTCGTGCCACAGGTCGTTAAACGACGGGCGGCCCCAGAACCAGTACCCGTTGTAGACGCTGTGCACGACCAGGCCCGGCTTGAGTACCAGCGTGTGCGGGATCATCGGGTTGTGCTCCGGGTCGGTGTACTCCTGTATGTCCAGATCCTGCTGCACGGTCCGCCCGGGATCGGAAAGGAACGTCCACTGCGCGCCGACCGACGCGCGGAACTCCTGCAGCACGTGATGATCATCGGTGGCGATCGTCGCGACCTGGGTGTACGCGACCGCGATCTTCGCGTAGTTCGCCGCGAGCTCCAGATGCTGCTGATGCTCCTTCGGACAGTAATTACCCCGCGCCAGGGTCAAGACCAGCGGATCGCGGCCTTGCAACTCGCTCAGCGCACGTACCGTGCCGGTGTGATCGGGCAGCGAGTAGTCGGGGAAGACCCCGCCAGGCCTGATATCAGGACGCATCGGATGACCGCCTTTCGGTGACGACGCGGGCGCGACCCGGTTGCCGTACCTACGGTCGCGCCTGGGACCGTCCCACCGCGCCCGTAGACACCCCGGTCGGCACCCTGGTCTGTCACCGGGCTGAAGGCACCGACTGCGTCACAACGCCCTCGTTTTACCCAGAAGCACCATACAGACACTCAGAGTAACTACCCTGACCCCGGCCCCGAGTTGCCGGGGCATCAGCCAAGCCGATGTCGGCCTCAGGTGGAGTCACTGGGTGCGGCGCCGGCCAGGCCGGCGATCTGCGCGTGCGTGGCGAACCACGGACGGCCCTGCCCCGCCATCTGGGTGATCACGCCATCCAGCATCCGCACCAGGTAACCGCGGCCGATGGCCTCGGGGTGCATCGTGTAGGTCACCGCCCGGCGATCCTGACGGGCCGACTCGAACTCCGACAGCCAGATGCGCTCGACGGCGGCCGGGTCGGCCAGCAGCCCGCCGTGGTAAGAGGTCCAGCCGAAGTAGGGCCAGTCGCACAGGCTCCAGTGGCCCGGCAGCTCCAGGAACGGCTGTGTCCCGCTGGTCACCCTCGACGTAACCGCGATCCAGCGGCAGCTGCGCGCGCTGGACATCCTCGCCGACGAGACCGCCTCGCCCCGGGCCGCGTTCTTCGCGGGGGCCCGGCGCGCGATGTTCGCGCTGGTCACCGACAACCTCGACGAGGCGGACCGGCTGATAGCGCGAACGGCGGAGCTGGGGGCAACCACCGCCGAGCCCGATGTGGAGGCGGTGACCCACAGCCTGGCCGCCACCCGGGCCCAGCGGGCGGGCGACACCGAGGCGCTCCGGCGGGAGGCGGCCGCGTACGAGGCGCACGGCACGTTGCAGGGAATCCCGAGCGTCTCGGCGCAGAGCGCACTGCTGTGGCTGCAGGCCGGCCAGCCCGAACGCGCGTTGGCCCTGGCGCAGCAGCTGGCCGGTGCCGGGCTTGATCACGTCCCGCGCGACGTGTTCTTCCTGGTGACGGTCGCCTTCCTGACCGAGATCGCCGCCGAGCTGAACGCCGAGCCGATGGTCGCGGATGGTGCGCGGCTGCTCGAGCCGTACGCGGGCCGGGCCGTGCTCAATGCCGGTGCGATGTTCCATGGCGTGGCGGACGATTACCTCTTCCGCGCGCACTCCTCGCTTGGCCGCGCGGACGCGACCGGGTGGCGGCACAGCGCCGTGTCGTGCTACGAGCGCATCGGCGCCGGGTGGTGGCGCGACCGCCTCGCGTGGCCATCGGGCGACCCCGTGCGTGAGCGCGCGGTGGCGGTGCATTTTCATCAACTTGATCGGGGCTGGCTCGTCGGCCGCGACGGCGCCACGGCCGTGCTGCCCGACGTCAAGGGCCTGCATTACATCCGGTACCTGCTGCAGCGCCCGGGGCTGGAGGTCGAGGCGGCCGACCTCGCGGCGGCGGTCGGCGGCCATCCGGGTGTCACGATCTCCCAGGCCGACACCGACGTGATCGACGGCGAGGCGCTTCGCGCGTACCGCGCCCGGCTCGCCGAGATCGATGCCGAGCTGAGCGAGGCGCAGTCGTGGGCCGACGAGCCACGGTCCGGCCGGCTCCGGCTCGAACGCGAGGCGCTGCTCGGCGAGATCGGCGCGGCCACCGGGCTTGGCGGCCGCCGCCGCCGGTTCAGCTCGGCCGGGGAACGAGCACGGATCGCCGTGCGCAAGGCCATTGTCTCGGCGCTGAACCGCGTCGAGCAGCACGACAGCTCGCTCGCCCGGCAGTTGCGCGACTCGCTCCGGACCGGCCGCGCGTGCCGCTACGACCCCGATCCCGCTCGCCCGGTGGCCTGGATCCTCGACGGCTGAGGCCGGCACCGGCGCAGCCACGCACGCGGTCGCGGCACAGGTCCGGCCGCCTGGGGCTGAACTGGATGAACTCCGTGCCTGCCTCGGCCGCGGGGAGGTGCCCCGGGCATGGTGCCTCCCCTTGAACGAGATTCGCCGGGCGGCCGGCATCAGGCGGTGGCCGTGGTGGCGACCTTCTCCTCGGGGAGCAGGCCATGCTGCACCGCGAACATCGCCGCGGCCGCCCGGCCGGAGGCGTCGATCTTGGCGTAGATGTGCTCGATATGGTTGCCGGCCGTCTTCGGCGTGATCACCAGCCGTTCGGCGATCTGCTTGTTTGACAGGCCGCGGGCGAGCAGGACGAGCACTTCGACCTCGCGCGCGGTCAGGCCCGCCAGGGCCTCCCGGCGGCGGGGCACATGGTGGCCGGCCGCCTCGAGCACGGCGTCGGCCGCCGCGCCGTCCAGGCGCCCGGAACGCACCTCGGCGCGCATCTCGCTGACCGCCTCCGCGGCCGAGCGCTCGGGCCGGTACGGCCGGGGCTCGCGCATCGAGGCGTACACATCCGCCGCGCCAAGCACCCGGGCCAGCACGGGGATCGCGGCGCCGGACAGCCCGCGCGGGTACCCGCCGCCGTCCAGGCGCTCGCGGACCTGCACCGCGACATCCCCGAGCGGCGCGAGCGCGGCCGACTGGCGCAGCATGCGCTCGGTCAGGTACGGGTACAGCCGGACGCGCTCCCATTCGCCCGCGCTCAGCGGGCCGGGCCGGTCCCAGATCGAATTCGACACCCCGAGTCGCCCGAAGCCGTGCACGAACCCGGCCCGGCGCAGCATCTGCACCTGATCTGGCGGCAGCCGCAGCCTCCGGCCGGCCGCCTCGGCCAGGCGCGAGACCGCCACCGAATGCCCCAGCATGTACGGCGATTTCAGGTCCACGAAGTTCGCGATCGCCTCCAGCGCGCGGTCCAGCTGATCGGGCGACAGCTCGACGGCCAGTGCGGGCTCCGCGGCGATCACCGTCTGCCAGGCCGGCACCGACTCCAGGCCGCCGAAGATCTCCGGGGCGTCGGCGCACAGCAGCGCGGCCAGAGCCGGATCGAACTGCCGTCCGGCCCGCCTCCGGGCGAGCAGCAGAGCGCTCCCGACGCCACCGACCCGGTAGGCCACCTCCATGAACTCCGCGAGCTGCGCGATCCTGGCGGCGACCGGTATTGCATCGCCTTTCCGTTCGCCCGGCCAGCCCCGGCCGTTCCACTGCTCATACGCCGCCCCGACCCCGTCGTGCACGGCGGCGGGCAGCTCAAGCTGCTCGGCCAGTGTCCGGGCGAGTTTCGCGTGCTCGGAGATCATCCCGTCAAGCTGGCGATGTCCGGAGAAGGCGAACTCCAGTCCGACCCGGAACCGGTGCAGCGGCGGGTTGCCCGCGCCGACGAGCCGCATGGCCGCCAAAGTGCCCCGCACGCTACGCAGCTCATGAAGGTATTTGCCCGACTTGAGGGCAATGTCGTCGCCGAACCATTTCGCCTGCTCGTGCGCATCGGCGTGACAGCCGACGTTGACCAGTAGCGCGGTGTAGTACACCGCGACCCGGTCCTGCTCGCCCAGCCCAGCACGGTCCGCGACCCGCAGGGCGATCAGGCACTGCCGCAGGACGTGCTCCATCGGCTGGCCGAACCCCAGGTCGACGCCAAGCGACAGCGCCGCAACGAGTTCCGCCAGCCGGACATGCGAACGGCCGGCCCCCCCTCCCATCTGCCGAGTTTAACCTCCGGCTCCCCGGCACGGAGTTCTCGAAGATGGGGCGTTCGCCTCATGTCACGCCCCCGGCGGCCTCGTTACGTTCGCACGGCCAGCAACGCAAGAGCAACGCAACCGCACCGGAACGAGGAAGCCATGAGCCTGCGGACCAAGTTCTTCGCCCTCACCTACGACCGCCAGATGGCCAAGACCGAGCAGGCCGGGCTGCGGGCGTTCCGCGAACGCGCGCTCGCCGGGCTGAGCGGGGACGTGCTGGAGATCGGCGGCGGCACCGGGGCGAACCTGCCCTGCTACGGCCCGGCGATCAGATCGCTGACGCTGACCGAACCCCAGCCGCCGATGCTGCGCCGCCTCGAGCGCGCCACCCGCGAGCAGCACCGCTCCGCCACGGTCCTGCGCGCGCCGGCCGAGGATCTGCCGTTCGAGGACCGCACCTTCGACGTGGCCGTGTCGACGCTCGTCCTGTGCGGGGTCGACGACCAGCCACGGGCATTGCGGGAACTTCGGCGGGTGCTGCGCCCCGGCGGCCAGCTCGTGTTCATCGAGCACGTGCGCGCCGATGACGCGGGAACCGCCCGGCTGCAGGACCGGATGAACTGGCTCAACCGGCTGGTCGTGTGCTGCGACTGCAACCGCCCCACGCTCGACTCCATCAAGGCGGCCGGTTTCACCGTCACCCGGCTGGAGCACGCGGCCCTGCCCAAGACGCCCAAGTTCGTTCGCCCGGCCATCCTCGGCACCGCCACCGCGCCGGCCCGTGTGACGAGCTCAGCCGGTTGAAGGTCTCGGACAACTCCGCGGAGTGCAGGTCGCTGGCCAGGTGCGTGAGCGCGAGGCAGCTGCCGGGCGCCAGCGGGCCGTGAGCTGGCCGATCAGGCCGCGCGGCGCCACCTCGTGCACGCTGTTTTCCTTGGGCAGGCCGGTGCCGATGTCGAGGAGCTGGGTGATGCCGGCTCCTAGCGGGTGAGCGTTTCCTTCGGTCGGATGACGCAGAACTCGTTTCCCTCCGGGTCGGCCAGCACGGTCCACGACTCGGCTCCGGTCTGCCCGATGTCGACCCGGCGCGCCCCCAGCGCGAGCAGGCGCTCAATCTCGCGGTCACGGTCCTCGGCGCCGGTGGTGACGTCGAGATGCACACGGTTCTTGACCGTCTTGGGATCGGTCACCGGCATGAAGCAGATGCCCACGGGAGCGTTGTCGTCGGTGCCGATGACGATCTCGCGCTCCCGCTCGGAGAGAACCTTCCAGCCGAGCGCCTCGGTCCAGAACCTGGCCAGCCCCGGCAGATCGTGAGCGTCGACGACGATGTGATGCAGTCGGATAGGCATGCCGTCAGTATGCGCGTTTACCGGCGAGCCGGACGGTCGCCGGCGAACGCGCGCGCCAGCGCGGTCCGCGAAGACGGCGGAACGGCGGGGGACGGTACGGTGAACAACGTGCCGTCCGTTGCAGCGGTCTTCCGCTACCCGGTCAAGTCCATGCTCGGCACCAGTGTCGAGCAGGCGGAGGTATGCGCATCCGGCCTCGCGGGTGACCGGGGCTGGGCTCTGGTCGACCGGCAGACCGGCAAGATCGCCAGCGCCAAGCAACCCCGCCTGTGGCGGTCCCTGCTGCAGCTGCGCGCCGATGACCAGGGCGGCGCCGGCGCCGATCCCGGCACCGCGGTGACGATCACGCTGCCCGACGGAACCCGGGTGCAAGCCGGCGAGCCGGGCGCGGATGAGGTGCTGTCCGGGTTCGCCGGGCGCCCGGTGGCGCTGCGCCACGGCCGCCAGGCCGGCGCCGGGATCGACCGGGCCGTGCCCGAAGAGGTCCTCGCCCGTGGCGTGAACGCCGAGGTTGCTGCCGAGTCGCTGGAGCTGGCCCGGGAAGCACCCGGTGACAGCTTCGTGGACTACGCCCCCGTCCATCTCATCACGACCGCGACCTTGGCCGCCGTCACCAGCGCGGCCGGCGCGGCCGGCGCGGCGCCTCGCCCGCGGGTGTTCCGCCCCAACCTGATCCTCGCCACCCCCGAGCTGAGCGGCTACGCGGAGAACGACTGGGTCGGCCGTCAGCTGGCCATCGGCGGCCAGGTCCGCCTGGAGATCTTCCTGCCCACCGTGCGCTGCGCCGTTCCGACGCTCGCCCACGGCCAGGACCCCGCCAATCCGCAGGTGCTCCGGGCGCTGGCCCGGAGCAACCGCATCCCCGTGGGCGACGGTGGTCCGCAGACGTGCGCGGGCGTCTACGCCCGGGTGATCAGCCCCGGTCGGCTCCGGGCCGGCGACGAAGTCCGTCTGACCGCATAGCACCCGGCCACCACACCCGGTCGCCGATGGTGAGGAGCCCCGCCGGGACGAGCACCGTGCGGACCAGCAGCGTGTCGAGCAGGACGCCGATCACGATGGCGCTGGCGACCTCGGCGACCGCGACGGTCGGGAGCAGGGTGAGGGCGCCGAAGCAGCCGGCCATGATCAGCCCGGCGGCGGTGATCACTCCTCCGGTCACGCCGAGCCCGCGCAGCACGCCCCGGCGCAGGCCGAGCACCGCGGCCTCCTCGCGGATCCGGGCGCTCAGGAAGATGTTGTAGTCCACGCCGAGCGCCACCAGGAACACGAAGATGTACAGCGGCAGCTGCGCGTTGACGCCGTTGTACCCGAGACCGTACCGCCAGAGCAGGCTGGCCAGCCCGAGCGACGCGCCAAAGCTCAGCGCGGTGGCCCCGACCAGCACCAGTGGCGCCACGATCGCCCGCAGCAGCAGCGCGATGACCACGAAGATCACCACCAGCACCAGCGGGATCACCACGAGATCGTCGCGCGTGGCCGCCTGCGCGATGTCGTACTGAACGGCCGGGTCGCCGCCCACCAGCACGTCGCGCCCGAGGCGGGCGCGCAGGTCGCTGACCAGCGCCCCGCCCTGCCCGCCGTACGGCGGGACCGATGGCACCACGGTCAGCGCGTCGTACCCGCCAAGCGGGTCCGACGGTGACACGGAGGCGACGCCCGGCGTGGCCCGCGCCGCCGCCGCCGCGGCTCGCACGCGGCCGGGCCGGGCCAGCACGGTGAGCGGGGCGAGGCCGCCCCCGGAGAAATGCTGGGTGAGCAACTGCTCGCCCGCGACCGCGCCGGCCTGGCCCTTGACGTTGGCCACCGGGTCGCCGTTGGTGTACAGGCTGGCCAGCCCGGCGCACGCCGCGGCCAGCAGCACGATCGACGCGGCGGTGACCCAGGCGGGCCGCCGGGAGACCCAGCCGCCAACGGCCGACCACGCGCGGGAGTCCTCCCGCCCGGCCTTGCCGTACCGGGGAACGCGCGGCCAGAACGCCGCCCGGCCCAGGATGAGCAGGATCGCGGGCAGGAACGTGATCTCGGCGAGCAGCGCGGACACGATCGCGACCGCGCCGACCGGACCGAGGCCGTGCAGCGAAGCGGACCGCGCCGCCAGCAGGCACAGCATGCCGATCGTGACCGTGGCCGCGGAGGCGACCAAGGTGGGCAGCGTCCGGCGGAGCGCCGCGGCCATCGCGTCCTCGGTCGCGGCGTGTCGCCTGAGCTCCTCCCGGTACCGGTGGATCAGCAGCAGCGCGTAGTCGCTGCCCGCGCCGATGACCAGCGCGGTGAGGATCGCGGTCGACAGCGTGCTGACCGTCAGCCCGGCGCTGGCCAGGCCGTGCGCGGCGGCCTTGGCCAGCACGTCCGCCCCGACGGCGCCGAGCAGCGGCAGCAGCCAGAGCACCGGGCTGCGGTACACCAGCAGCAGCACAATCGCCACGATCAGCAGCGCCCGCAGCAGCAGCGTCGACGTGTTCTGGACGGCGGTGTCCGCGGTCACCGCGGCCGACCCGGTCACGTCGGCCCGCAGCCCCTGCGCGGCCCGGGCCGTCGCCGCGTCCGCGGCCCGGGTGATCGCCCGCACCGCGCTGATGTCCGCGGCGTTTTCCGTGGCGGGCGCGGAGGTCACGTTCGCGGTGAACTCGGCCGCCTGGCCGTCGGCGGAGCGCCGCAGCGGGCCCGGCGAACCGATCCGCCCGCCCAGCCGGGCGACGGCTGAGCGCGCCGAGGCGACCGCGGACAGGTCGCCCGCGGTCAGGCCCCGCGACCGCGCGAACACGACGACCGCCTGGTCGACGTCGGTGCCGGCGCCCGGCGCGTCCTCCTGCAACTCGGCAACGCGCGTCGATGGCGCCGAGGACGGCAGGAAGGCCGAAGCTCCGTTGTTGGTCACCGCGGACAGGCCGTTCGCGGGCCCGTTGAGCACCACCACGAGGATTATCCAGGCGATCACGACCGGCCAGCGCAGCCGGCGCAGCGCCGTCGCGAGCCGGTCGGGTGTGGGGGACATCGAGGGACTCCTTCGGGTCGGTTACCCGATCCAGCCTTCGCGTCCTGGCCCGCGGAGCCATCGGCCCGCCGGGCTGAAGTCCCTCGGCGGCGGTATGAGGCCAGGTATGAGCCCGGTATGAGAGGCGGCGGAAGATTTCATGCCCCGCGCCCGCCGCCGTAGTATCCGGGGCAGCCGATAATGAGGACATGCTGCAGGTAGTGAACGTGGCGGTCAGGGCGGTCGTCATCGCCCTCGTCGGGTTCTTCACGTTCGCCACCCGCTCAACGGGCGCCGGCTACGAGGCGGTCCAGATCGCCGCGTTCGCGATCGCCGTCCCGCTCATCGGTTCGTGGACGATAGCCGAGAACTCTCTTGGGCGGGGCGACCGGTACGAGCCACTGGTGCCGTACGGCCTCGGGCTGATCTCCCTGATCTGCGGGGCGGCGTATGAGCTGCCGTCGGGCGGGCCGATGCTCGCGTTGTGCTTCATGGCTTCGCTCTCGGCGGGCCGGCGGCTGCCCCCGGCGCGGGCCTGGATTGTGCCGGCGCTCGGCGTGGCCGGGGTGGCGGCCGCCGGGCTCCTGGACCACTCTGGTATCTGGGAGTCGATCGGGTACGCGACCGTGCTGCTCCCGCCCGCCACCGTCCTCGGCAACAACATCCGGGTGCACCGCGTGGACGCCGAGCGCTCGGCCGAGCTGCTGGCCAAGGCCGAGCATCTGCGCGAGGAGCAGGCCCAGGTGGCGACGCTGCAGGAGCGAGCCAGGATCGCCCGCGAGATCCACGACGTGCTCGCGCACTCGCTCGGCGCCCTCGGCCTGCAGATCGAGCTGATCAGGGCGGTCCTGACCGATTCCGGCGACGTGCCGCACGCCGTGGAGCTGCTCGACCAGGCGCACCGGATGGCGACCAACGGGCTCGGCGAGACCCGCCAGGCCGTGCACGCGCTGCGCGGCGAGACGCTGCCGCTGCCCGACGGGCTGGCCGATCTGTCCGTCGCTCACCAGCGCAGACACCGCGCACCGGTGAGCTTCGAGGTCACCGGCGAGCCTCGGCCGCTCCCGCCGGACGCCGGGCTGGCCATCACCAGGACCGCGCAGGAGGCCCTGGTCAACACGGCCAAACACGCGCCGCACCAACCGGTCGCGATGCGGCTCGACTACACCGGCGACGGCACCAGCCTGGTGGTGACCAGCCACCTGGCCGACGGCGGCCGGAACGGCCGCGACCCCGGGCTCAGCACCGTCAACAGCGGCTACGGGCTGACCGGCCTGCGGGAACGCCTGCTGCTGCTGCGCGGCACACTGAGCGCCGGCCGGCGGGGCGGTGACTGGGTGGTGGAGGCGACGGTACCCCGGTGACGGCCGCGCAGATGACCGACGAGCCGCTGCGGATCGTGGTGGCCGACGACCAGGCCAGCGTCCGCGAAGGGCTGGTCGCGATGCTCGGCCTGCTGCCCGACATCGACGTGGTCGGTGCCGCCGCCGACGGCGAGCAGGCGCTGCGAATCGTGGAGCAGACACGTCCCGAAGCCATCCTGCTCGACCTGCACATGCCGGTGCTCGACGGCATCGAGACCACCCGCAAGCTGGCCGAACGCCACCCCGATGTCGCCATCGTGGTGCTGACCACATACGACGACGACTCCTCCGTTCTCGCGGCGCTCCGCGCCGGGGCCCGCAGCTACCTCACGAAAGATGCCCGAAGGGCCGAGATCGCGCAGGCGCTGCGCGGCGCGGTCAGCGGCCTGTCCGTCCTCGACCCGGGCGTCCGGGCCACCCTGCTCGCGGCGACCGCCGAACCGCGGCGCCCGGAACCGCCGAGACGGGACCCGCCGGACGGGCTCACCCAGCGCGAGGCCGAGATCCTCTCCATGATCGCCAGCGGAATGGCCAACCCGGAGATAGCGGCCGAGCTGTTCCTCAGCTCGCACACCATCAAGAGCCACGTCAACCGGATCTTCGCCAAGACGGGCTCGGCCGACCGCGCCGCCGCCATCCGCTACGCCCGCCAGCACGGTCTCGGATAGGCCCAACCACCCAAACCATAAAATCTGTTTCTTTAACGCCCCGGACCACGGGAAACCTGGCTACCGACCCCTCAGCGAGACCCCACCTCGGCGATCACCGGCTCGATGATCTCGTCGGCGAGCCAGCGCACCGGGCGTTCCCCGAGCATCGCGGCGAGAACAATGTGGGTGACGCCCGCGTCGATCATCTCGAGCAGGAGCGCCCGCGTGGCCGCGGGCGCCGCCGGGTCGTCACACCGGACGATGGTCTGCATCGAGCGCGTGATCTCGTCGCTGTCCCGCCCGATCGCGGCGCAGTGCTCGCGCAGGACCTGGTCGCGCTGCCGGAACTCCGGCGATGGCGGGCCCGGGTAGTTCCAGATGTCCGCGTGCTCGGCCACGACCCGCAGCATGCGGTCGCCCGCGCCGCCGATCATGATCGGCGGATGCGGCCGCTGCACCGGCTTTGGCTCGCACACGGCGCCCCTGAGCTGAAGGGACGCGCCGTCGTAGTCGAACGGCTTGTCCTCGGTCCACATCCGCCGGGCGATCTCGCACGTCTGGGCCAGGTCCCTGACCGCCTCGCCCGGCGAGACCAGGGGGATCCCGTAGGCCTCGAACTCTCGGACCGCCGGATTCTCGACCGCCACCCGGCTGCCGCCGGCCCCGATCCCGAACACGAGCCGGCCCGCCGCGATCACGTCGACCGTCGCCGCCATCTTCGCCAGCAGGGTGGGCGAGCGCAGCCGGTTGCTGGTCACGATGACGCCGAGCCGCAGCCGGCTGGTCTGGGCGGCCAGGGCCGATAGCAGCGTCCAGGCCTCCAGGGCCGCGCCCGTGATCTCCCCGCGCAGCGGCACCATGTGGTCCCAGAGCCACGCGTGCTCCAGGACCGGGATCTGGTCGGCCTCACGCCACACCCGCTGGATCTGTTCGTAGCCGATGCCGGCCTGGCTGGTCTTGATGCCGAAGCTGAGTCGCCGGTCCTGCGTGGTCATCACGCGCCTTCCGCTAGATCGTCAGTGCTACAAATCATCATGATAGCTGACGATCAGTCGCTCCTAGGATATGAGGGTGTCCACTCAGAGCGCCGGTGACCGCCCGGCCGAGGCCGCGCCGCTGCCCGCGCTGGCCGACCGGCTCGGCTACCTGCTGAAGCACGCACAGCTGCGGCTAGCCGAGCTCGGCCAGGCGGCGCTGGCCCCGTTCGGGATCAGCGGTCGCGAGCTCGCCGTGCTCGTCGCCATCGACGACCGCGCCCCCGCGTCCCAGCAGGAGGTCGCGCGGCGCATGGCCGTCGACCGGACGACCATGGTCGCGCTGATCGACGACCTGGAGGGCAAAGGCCTCGTGCAGCGCCAGCAGGATCCGGACGACCGGCGTAAGAACGTCGTGGTCCTCACCGACACCGGCCGAACGACTCTGAGCCAGGCCACGGCGGCGACCAGGGAGGCGGAGCGACGCCTGCTGGTCTCGCTCTCCGACGACGAGAGCGCGATGCTGAAGAAGGCGCTCCAGGCGATCGCGTTCCCCGGGTGACCAACGGCGAACTCGTGACGTTCGGCCATGGCACCGCCACGGCCGACCAGATAACCCAGCTCCTGCACGGCGCCGGGGTGACCGGGATCATCGACATCAGGACCGCGCCGGGCAGCCGGCGGCATCCGCACGTGGCCCGCGCCGAACTCGAACGCTGGCTGCCCGAGGCCGGCATCTCCTATCGCTGGGAGAAGCGCCTGGGCGGCTTTCGCCGGCCGAGTCCGGAGTCGCCGGACGTCGCGTGGCGCGAGGACATGTTCCGCGGCTACGCGGAGCACATGCGAACCGACGGCTTTCTCGCCGCGGCCGATGAGGTGATCGCGGAGGCCCGGGCCCGGCGGATCGCGGTGATGTGCTCGGAGAGCGTGTGGTGGCGGTGTCATCGCCGGCTGCTGGCCGACCTCGTGTCGGTCGCGCGCGGCGTGCCGGTGCGGCACCTCATGCACGACGGACGGCTGCAGGATCATCGTCCGTCGGCGGGCCTGCGGCTGCGAGACGACGGCCTGCTCGTCTACGACGCGGGCCAGTCAACGCTGTTGTGAGGCCGGCCGCCGCAGGTTTCGCCCATGGCTGGCATAGCAGACCGTGTCATGGTATTATCGAACACAGGTACGATAGATTCGATCGGGAGGAGGGCCATGACCACCACCCCGCCCCCCGACCCGGGTCACGACCACCACCCCGGCACGCTAGATGGCTGCGTCCTGGCACCGGGAGAACTGACGGCGGCGGAGATCGCGGTGTCCTGCTGGCTGGACCCCGATTTCGAGCCCTGGCCTGGCGAGCCCTGGCCTGGCGAACCCGAGCTCAGCGATCCGGGGCGTGACGGGCGCCGTGCCGTCGGTGAAGTGCCGCTACCGGAAGAGGATCGGTACGGGATCGTCATCCTTGGCGCTCGTGACAGACCGGTGGAGTGCTGGGAATCCATGTCGTGCTTGCAGCGGCGCGCGTTGCTGGGCGTTGACGACTACCCGGTCGACCCGGCGGAGGACCCGGACGCGAATCCCTTCCCTGACCTGATCGAGGCCGGGTTCGTGCACAAGTACCCGGTGCCGGGCGCGACCGGGTTCCGCGCTGGGGGGCCGCTGGATGTCATGCTGCCCGGCGAAGAGCTGGCCTGGCACCTGGGCGCGGCCCGCCAGCGCGGCCTGGACCAGCTCTCCGATGACGAGCTGATCGGGGTGCTGGCCGCGGCCCGGCGGGTCCAGTCCTGGCAGGCCGCGGTCGAACTGGCCGCCACCGCCGAGCTGGATGCCCGCCGCGCCGGGCCCGGCGGCCGCGAGGGCGAGCACGTGGCCGACGAGCTGGCCGCGGCGCTGACCCTCACCGGCCGCGCCGCCGCGGCGCAGCTGGAGCTGTCCCGCCAGCTGGAACGCCTGCCGCACACCGCGGGCCTGCTCGCGAACGGGATCATCGACCGGGCCCGCGCCGTCGTCATCGCCTCCCACCTGAACCTGCTGGGCGACGGCGACGCGGCCGCGGCCGACGCCCGGGTGGCCGCGCGGGCCGGGCAGATGACCACCGGGCAGCTCAGCGCCCGCTGCCGGGCCGCGGTGCTGTCGCTTGACCCGCTGGCCTACCTGCGGCGCAAGAAGCAAGCCGAGAAAGACGCCCGGGTCGAATGCTGGGCCGAGGACCCCGGGACCGCGGCCCTGGCCGGACGCGACCTGGACCGGGCCGCGGTCATCGCCGCCGACAAGAGCCTGGACGCGGCCGCCCGCTGGCTGCGGGGCCGGGGCGCCGAGGCCAGCCTCGATCAGCTGCGAGCCGCGGTGTTCCTGGCCCGGCTCACCGGCCAGCCGCTGCGCACCTTCCTGCCACCCCCACCCGCCGCCCCAGAAGACACAGACGCCCCGGCAGGCACAGACGCCCCGGCCGGAACGGATGCCGGGCCGGTCCCCGCCGGGCCGAGCTGGATCAACCTGACCGTCCCCCTGGCCACCTGGCTCGGGCTGGCCGAGCGGCCCGGCCAGATCACCGGCACCGGCGCCGCCGGGCCCGCCGACGCCGACACCTGCCGCACCCTCGCCGACGCCCTGGCCCGCGGC
>Ga0335075_10002746_pt1 | contig 28113 bp, 28 predicted proteins | sample Lox_Sample_24_FD_206723 | JGI IMG/M metagenome (GOLD analysis project Ga0335075, IMG submission 206723) | Soil microbial communities from Loxahatchee National Wildlife Refuge, Florida, United States - Lox_Sample_2.4 | ecosystem: Environmental > Terrestrial > Soil > Wetlands | place: USA...
TGACGACGATCGGCCTCGGGCTCGCCGCCGCCGCGCTCACCCTGGTTCTCGCACTTCCGCTCGGCATCCTCTCCACCCGCCGTCCCGCAAGCAAGCTCGCCACGACGCTCGAGCGCGGCGCCTGGCTCGCGCAGGGCGTGCCAGGCATCGTCATCGCGCTGGCGCTCATCTCGGCGACCGTGGGAACGCTGCCCTGGCTCTACGAGAGCACCGCGCTGCTGCTGCTCGCCTACGCCATCCTCTTCATGCCCTATGCCCTGGTCGGGATCCGCGCCGCACTGCTCCAGGCGGAGCGGCAACTCGAGGAGGCTGGGCGCTCGCTCGGCCTCAACTGGTTCGGGGTGTTGGTGCGGATCACCCTGCCGCTCGCCGCACCAGGGCTCGGCGCGGCCGCCGCCCTCGTCTTCATCGCCGTCACCACCGAGCTCACGGCAACGCTGCTCCTGGCGCCGATCGGCACAGAGACGCTTGCAATCCGTATTTGGGACGACACTTCCACGCTTGCCTTCGCCGCCGCCGCGCCCTTCGCCGCGATCCTGGTCGCCCTCTCGCTCACGGCGAGCCTGGTCCTGGCACGGCGGTTCGACCTCGCGACGGTTCGGCTCGATCTCGGAGGGTAGAAGTGGCCGAGCTTCGCATCGCGGCCCTCACCAAGCGCTTCGGCGACAAAACCGTCCTCGAGGGGCTCGACCTCGTCGTGCCGTCGGGCGAGCTGCTCGTCGTGCTCGGCCCCTCCGGCTGCGGCAAGACGACGCTGCTCCGGCTGATCGCTGGCTTCGAGCGGGCGGATGCGGGGACGATCCGTATCGGCGAGGAGCCGATCGTCGCACCCGGCCTCTACGAGCTGCCGGAGCGAAGGCGGATCGGCTATCTCGCCCAGGAGGGCGCGCTCTTCCCGCACCTGACGGTCGCCCGCAATATCGCCTTCGGGCTCCGAGGGCGGCCCGAGCGCTTCCGCCGCGTGGCCGAGCTGATCGAGATGGTCGGGCTGCCGGGCGACTATGCGAACCGCTTCCCCCACGAGCTTTCGGGCGGCGAGCAGCAGCGCGTCGCCCTGGCCCGGGCACTGGCGCCTGCCCCGCGGCTGGTGTTGCTCGACGAGCCCTTCTCCGCCCTCGACGCGGCACTTCGCCAGGCGGTGCGCGACACCGTGGCCGGCGCGCTCAAGCGCGCGGGCGCGACGGCGGTGCTGGTGACGCACGACCAGGCCGAGGCCTTCTCCATGGGCGATCATGTCGCGGTGTTGAGGATGGGCCGGATCGCCCAGATCGCCGATCCGGTCTCGCTCTACCGCCGTCCGGCCGACCCGGCGCTGGCGCAGTTCGTGGGCGAGGCCGTGCTGATCCCGGGGTTTGCCGCGGAGGGACGCGCATCCTGCGCGCTCGGGACGTTCCCGCTCGCCGTCGGCACGGAAGGCCCAGTGGAAGGCAAGGTGGAGGTGATGATCCGGCCCGAGCAGATCCGGCTGACCATGCCGGGTGCGGTGGGCAGCCGGCCGGCGGTGGTCACCGACGTTACCTTCTACGGCCATGACGCGGTGGTATGGCTGACCCTCTCCGGGGAACCGGGGGAGAGCATCTCGGCGCGGCTCTTCGGCCAGGACGTGCCGCGGCCGGGCCAAACGGTCGGTGTCGCGGTCGCGGGCGAGGTGATCGCCTATCAGGCGGCCGGCTCGCCCTCCGACACAAGGGGCTGAGACGGGGGCTTAGCCAGCCCTTGACGGCGCGCATTAAATGCGAATGATTCGCATTATCGATTCTGTGCGGAGCCCCTCGATGCACCATCCCCTGCCCGTCTCGCTGCTCCTGCTGGCCGCTTCACTCCCGCTCGCCCAGGCAGCTTCGCCGCCGGCCCTCGCCACGCTGCACGGCCACCGCCTGCTCGCCTCCACCGTGCCCGCCGATGGCGATCTCAACCCCTACGCGGTGGTGGTCGCGCCGGTCTCCGCCGGAACCGTCAAGGCGGGCGACGTGCTGGTCGACAACTTCAACGCGCGCAGCAATTTCCAGGGCACCGGGACGACGATCATGGACTACGATCCCGCCACGAAGGCGGCGCGCCTGTTCGCCGCCCTGCCGCGCGCGCTGGCCGGCTGCCCGGGCGGCGTCGGGCTCACCGCGGCGATGACGATGCTCAAGGCAGGCTGGATCATCGTCGGCAGCGCGCCCAGCACCGACGGCACGACAAAGACCCGCGGCGCCGGCTGCCTCATCGTGCTCGATCCGCACGGCAAGCTCGCCGGCACGATTGCCGGCCCCGAGATCGACGACCCCTGGGGCAACGTGGCGGTGATCGATCGCGGCGGCAGCGCGACCCTCTTCGTCAGCAATGTCGGCTTCGGGATCGGCGCCGACATTGGTCCCCCGGGCCAGCCTCCGGTGCGGCGGGCGAACGTGCTGCGCATCGATCTCATGCTTCCCGCGGGCAAGCCGCCGGTGGTCGAGGGAAAGACGGTGATCGCCGACGGTTTCCCCGCCGAGGCCGACGCCGGCGCCTTCCTCATCGGCCCCACGGGCTTGGCACTCGCGCCGGACGGCACGCTTTACGTCTCGGATGCGCTCGGCAACCGGGTGGTCGCCATCGACCATGCCGCCACGCGCGCCGACAGCGCCGGGACCGGCCGTGTCGTGAGCGAGGGCGGGCTGCTCAAGCGACCGCTCGCGATGGTGATCGCGCCCAATGGCGATCTGCTCGTCACCAACGCGCTCAACGGCCAGCTGGTCGAGATCGACCCCACCACCGGTACCCAGCGCGGCGCGCTCTGGCTCGACAGCGACGAGGCACAGGACCCGCCCGGCAACGGCGATCTCTTCGGGCTCGCGATGACCCCGGACGGCAAGGGCCTCTATTACGTCGAGGACGACACCAACGCGCTGATGCAGGCGCCCCGGTGACTTCGCGCCGCGCTTTCCTGGGCGGGGCCGGCGCCGCCGCGGCGGCGGTGACGCTTCCGGCCTTTGCGGGCTCGGAGAATTTCTTCGGGCCGCACCAGGCCGGCATCGCGACGCCGCAGCAGGGATGCCTCCAGTTTGGCGTCTTCGACGTCACGACCGAGCGCCCCGACGAGCTGATCGGGCTGATGCGCGCCTGGACGGTTGCCGCCGCGCGGCTCACCGCGGGCCTGCCCGCCGATCATCTCGGAACCGCGCCAGCCGCTCCGCCCGGCGACAGCGGCGAGGCGATCGGGCTCGACCCCGCGCGACTCACGCTCACCGTGGGCTTCGGGCCGGAGCTTTTCCTCCACCAGGGCAAGGACCGCTTCGGGCTCGGCTCCCTTCGCCCGCCGGCGCTGGTCGATCTGCCGCTCTTCCCCGGCGACCAGCTCGAGCCCGGCAAGACGGGCGGCGCGATCGCGGTGCAGGCCTGCGCCGACGATCCGCAAATCGCCTTCCACGCCGTCCGCCAGCTCGCCCGGATCGGGGAGGGTGCGGTCGCGCTCAAATGGACGCAGCGCGGCTTTTCGACCGCGCCGCAGACGAAGGGGACCCCGCGCAACTTGATGGGATTCAAGGACGGGACGATGAACCCCGACGCCGCCAACCCGCGCGCGATGACGGAGTTCGTCTGGGCCGGCGCGGAAGGCCCGGCCTGGATGCAGGGCGGCACCTACCTGGTGGCGCGGCGCATCCGCATCGCGCTCGAGCACTGGGACCGGATGAAGCTCGGCTTCCAGGAGCAGGTGTTCGGGCGGCACAAATATTCCGGTGCCCCGCTCGGCGAAACGAAGGAGTTCGCCCCGCTCGACCTCACTGCTGCGAACGCGGACGGCGATCCCGTGATCCCCGCAACCGCGCACGCCCGGCTCGGCGCGCCGGCGCTCAACGGCGGCGTGCAGGTGCTGCGCCGCTCCTTCTCCTATAACGACGGCGCGGACTTCGTAGCCGAACGCTGGCCGCCCTGGCGCCAGGCAATCGAATACGATGCCGGGCTGATGTTCATGGCCTACCAGAAGGACCCGCGGATCGGCTTCATCCGCATCTTCGAGAGAATGTCGCGGCTCGATGCGCTCAATCAGTTCACGACGCATGTCGGCAGCGGGATCTTCGCCTGCCCGGGCGGCGTCGCCGCCGGGTCCTATCTCGGCCAACCGTTGCTCGACGCGGCGGCGGGCTAAATCCGCTTCGAGAGATAGAAGCAGCGATGGCCGGGCGGGCAATCCTCGAGCGTGCCGATATGGGCGAATCCCATCCGCTCGTAGAAGGGGCGCGCCTGGAAGCTGAAGGTATTGACGACGATGCCGCGGCAGCCGCGCGCGCGGGCCTCGGTCTCGGCGCCGCGGAGAAGGGCAGCGCCGATGCCCCGGCCGCGCAGCTCGGGCGGGACGTAGAGGACCTGGATCGCAAGCCAGCGATAGATCGTCTCGCCCGAAAGCCCGCCGATCACCTCGCCGGCGGGCGGGCGCTGCAAGGCGAGCACGAGGGGGCGTGATTCCGCCGGGCCGGCGAAGGGCGCGTTGAAGGAGGCGAGCGGACGGGCGATTGCGGCGAAGAGGGCCGGCTCCGGCTGTTCGATAAGGGCGATTTCGGCGCTTCCCTCGGCAAATGCTTGGTCCACGCGTTCTCTCGGCTGCTGCCCGGACCGAGGGTACGGCGAGAGGAATTAACAATCCCTGGCCCGCGTGCCTCCTTTGCGATTTGCCAACCTCGCCTTTTTACGATCCGGCGATGGCAGCTCCCCGCGCGAGACTGGAAGAAGCGGCGCGGCTTCTCCGCGCGGGCGATGCAGAAGGCGCGGAGGCCTGCCTCAAGGCCGTGTTCGGCACCGCCCCTCAGGATGCCGACGCGCTGCACCTGCTCGGCCTCGCCGCCTATCGGCGCGGACTCCACGCGGAAGCATGCGCCGCAATCGCAGCGGCCGTGGCGCGAAGGCCGGAGGTCGCGCTCTATCGCGCCAATTTCGGCCGCGTCCTCGCCGCGGCCGGGCGCCTCGAAGAGGCCGAGTCCGCCTTGCGTGGCGCGCTCGCGACCGCGCCCGAAGACGCCGATCTCCATTACGATCTCGGGCTTGCGCGCGCGCGTTTGGGCCGCACGGCGGAAGCCGCCGCCGCCTACCGCGCCGCCATTGCGTTCCGTCCCGCGCACGCCGAGGCGCACAACAATCTCGGCGCGGCACTCGCCGCCCTCGGCGAAGCGGGGGCGGCGGAGGAATGTTACCGCGCTTCACTCCGCCACGCGCCGGGCCTCGCCGCGGCGGAGGCCAATCTCGGGGCGCTCCTCTGCCGGCTCGGACGGTGGGACGAGGCCGAGGCAGCGCTGCGGCGAGCGCTTGCCGCCGTGCGCGATTTTCCCGAGGCGCTCAACAGCCTGGGCACGGCGCTCGCGGCGAGGCGCGCAAGCGCGGAGGCGGAAGAATGCTACCGAAGCGCGCTCGCGCTCGACCCGAACTATGCCGAGGTTCACAACAATCTCGGCACGCTGCTCGAGGCGGAGGGACGCTTCGCCGAAGCGGAGCAGGCGCTCGGCGAGGCACTTCGGCTTCGGCCCGACTATGCCGAGGCCGCGAGCAATCTCGGCAATGTCCTCGTTGCCCTCGGCCGGCTCGACGAGGCCGAGCGTGCGTATCTTCTGGCGCTCCGCCTCCGGCCGGGCGAAGCGGAGAGCGAATACAATCTCGGCGTCGCCCTTCTCTCCGCGGGAAGGCTTCGCGAGGGTTGGGCGGGATACGAGCGCCGCTGGGACCGGCGCGGGGCAGCCCGCCGCGACTTCGCTGCCCCGCTCTGGGATGGGGAGGAGCTCGGCGAACGCACGCTCCTCGTGCATGCCGAGCAGGGTCTCGGCGATACCATCCAGTTCTGCCGCTTCCTGCCCCTGCTCCGGGCCCGACATATCATCTTCGAGGCGCCGAAGCCGCTGGCGCGGCTTTTCGCGGGGCAGCGCCTCGCCACGCGCGTCGTCGCAAGCGGCGATCCGCTGCCGCCGTTCGATGTGCACTGCCCGCTGATGAGCCTGCCGCATCGTCTCGTAACGACGCTCGAGACCATTCCCGCCGCCATCCCTTATCTCGCGGCCGACCCCGGCCTCGTAGCATCTTGGGCGGCACGGCTCGCGCTATTGCCCGGCGTCAAGGTGGGCCTCGTGTGGGCGGGCAACCCGGATTTCGCCGCGGATGCACGCCGCTCGATCGACCCGGCGCTGCTCTCCCCGCTGCTCGACCTCCCGGGCGCAAACTTCGTCTCGCTCCAGGTGCGCGCGCGCTCGCCGGCGCCTACGCTTGCCGATTGGACGGGGGAGATCGAGGATTTCGCGGATACGGCGGCGCTCGTCGCCGCACTCGACCTCGTCATCGGCGTCGATACCGCGAGCGTTCATCTGGCCGGCGCGCTGGGCAAGCCGGTCTGGCTGCTCAACCGGTTCGATAGCTGCTGGCGCTGGCTTCGCGATCGGCCGGACAGCCCCTGGTACCCGACGCTTCGTCAGTTTCGCCAGGCCAGCCCGGGCGATTGGGCGGGCGTGATCGGCGCCGTTCGCTCGGCGCTGGCGGCGGTGCTGGCGGCCGCTCCCCAAACCGGGCCGCCTCGTATTACGCTCCCGCCGCACCGCGTCATGACGGCGCGCGCGCCGACGGGGAGAGCATGATGAAGCGACGGACCCTCCTGCAAGCAGCAGCCGCCACATTGGCCGCGCCGCGCATCAGCGCCGCGGCGAACCAGCGCGTGCTCCGCTTCGTCCCGCAAACCGACGTCTCCGTGCTCGACCCGATCTGGACCACCACCTACCCGACGCGCGACCACGGCTACCTCGTCTTCGACACGCTCTATGGCCAGCAGGGTCCGGAGCACGGCTTCGCCGCTTCGCCGCAGATGGTCGAGGGCCACACGGTCTCGAGCGACGGGAAGGAGTGGCGACTCACGCTGCGGCCGGGCCTCAAGTTCCACGACAACGAACCGGTGCTGGCGCGCGACTGTGTCGCCAGCATCCACCGCTGGGGAGTGCGGGATTCCTTCGGCCAGGCGCTGATGGCGGCGACCGACGAGATCTCCGCCGCGGACGACAAGACGATCGTCTTCCGACTCAAGCACGCCTTCCCGCTCCTGCCGCAGGCGCTCGGCAAGAGTCCGCCCAACATGTGCGCGATGATGCCCGAGCGTCTCGCCCTGACGAGCCCGTTCAAGCAGGTGACCGAGATGATCGGCAGCGGGCCCTACAAGTTCAACGCGGCCGAGCGCGTCAGCGGCTCGCGCGTCGTCTATGACCGTTTTTCCGGCTACGTCCCGCGTCCCTCCGGCACGCCGGACTGGACCGCCGGCCCGAAGATCACCCATTTCGATCGCGTGGAATGGCACATCATCAGCGATCCCGCGACCGCGCTCTCCGCGCTCGCGACCGGCGAGGTCGATTGGTGGTGGGTCCCCGACGCGCTCCTTCTGCCCGCGCTCCGCACCAACCACGACGTCACGGTGCGCATCGTCGATCCCACCGGGTTCGTCGGCACCATGCGCTTCAACTGGCTCAATCCCCCGTTCGACAACCCGGCGATCCGCCGCGCCGTGGTCGGCGCGGTGAGCCAGGCCGAGTACATGACCGCGGTGGTGGGGCGCGATCCTCATCTCTGGCGGGACGGGGTTGGGTATTTCTGCCCGGGCACCCCGATGGCAAGCGACGCCGGGATGTCGGCGCTCACCGGCCCGCGCGATCTTGCGGCGGTGAAGAAGAACCTCGAAGCCGCCGGCTATCGCGGCGAGAAAATCGTGCTGCTCGCGCCGCAGAACATCCCGACCGTCAAGGCGGTCGCCGATGTCTGCAACGACATGCTCAAGAAGATCGGCATGAACGTCGATTACGCCTCGATGGATTGGGGCACGCTGGTTGCGCGGCGCGCGAGCATGGCACCGATCGACAAGGGCGGCTGGAGCATTTTTTCCACGTTCTGGGCCGGGCTCGACATGTACAGCCCGGCGATCAACCCGTTCCTCCGCTGCAACGGAAAGAACGCGGCACCCGGCTGGCCGAGCGATGCGAAGATGGAATCTCTGCGCGACGACTGGCTCGCCGCGCCCGATCTCGCGGCGCAGAAGAAGATTGCCGTCGCGATGCAGCTCCGCGCCTTCGACGTCGTGCCTTACATCCCGCTCGGCCAGCAGTTCAACCCGACCGCGTACCGCAACGACATCACGGGAATCCTGAACGGCATCCCGGTTTTCTGGAACATCCGGCGAAGCTGAGCGGCCCTGCCTGCTTTCAAGGGGCGGGGATCAGCACCGTCTCCTCCGCGCGCGCGGCGAGGAGCGTGCGGATTGTCTCCGCGCGCAGCGCGAGCGCGGCGCAGAGCACCGCATCCCCCGGCATGCCGCCCGCGATCGCGATCGCCCCGTCGGGGTGAAGTGAAAGACGGTGCCAGCCATCGCGTTCGACGGCCTCGATCACCTCGCGCGGGGAGAGACGCGCGGCCGCTTCCCGGCACCCGGCGTCATGGGCGGCGCGGCGTTCTTTTTCGAGGGCGGCGCGACTTTCCTCTTCCGCCGCCGCGATGCGCCCCCGCCACTCTTCGAGGATTTTGCGACATTCCTCCTCGTCGCCGGCGAAGCGCGCGGCGATGAAGCGGCGCTCGATCTCGGCGCGCCATGGGCCGGGGCGAAGGCCGCGGGCAATCGCCACCGCCATCGTTCGGTCGAACTCGTGCGAGAGGTCCTGCATCGCCGCCGCTCCCTTCATCGCCCGGTCGCCGCGGGCCGTTCTAGGGCGCGCCGGTCCACCGGCGCCAGCGGGGACGGCGCCGGATCAGCCAATGTCCCGGGACAGTTGGGTCGTGCGCGTCGTCCCCTTTCGGCGCAGCCGCTTCAGCGCCTGCGCGATCGCCGCCTCCTGCCGTTCCTCTCCCGCAGCGAGCGCGAAGGCGGCGCGGATGAAGCGCACGGCGGCGCCGTCGTTCGATGGTTCGTAGCGGCGGCCCGGGTTCGCCTCTCTCATGGCGGCGAGGAAGACGCGATAGAGCCCTTCGGCCTCTTCATGCCAGGCGGCCCTGCCGGCAGGGTTGGGGCTGAGTACCGGGCCGAGGCGCGCGAGCGCCTGCCGCGCGGCGCGGATGTCCGCAGCGATCGCGGCCTGCGCGCGGAGCGCCTCCTCGAGGAACGGCAGCGCAGGAACGCTCGCGATATCGGCAGGGAATTTCGCGTATGCCTTCTCGAGCCGGCCGAGCTCTGCCAGCAGTGTCGCCGCGGCGCGGGCGGCTTCGCGCTCAGGGGATGAGCGGGAATTGTCCGCGCATGCGCGTCGGAGCCGGAGATACTGGAGCCAGGCCGCAACCTCGCGGCAGCCATCGAGGCTCGGGGGCCTGTCGCTGCCGCGCAGCACCGAACGGAAGACCGCCCGCACCGATGCCGGCGTGATTTCGCCGGGCTCGGGCGTGCTCTTCATCAGGTGGACGGAATGAGGCCCGAGGCGACGGCGCGCGCGCGCGAGGCGTCCATGCTTTCGGCCACCATCAGCGCCGCGGCGAGGGCACGGCGGCCGGCGGCGGCATCGACGAATATCGGGCCCGTGCCACGCGCGCAGGCGAAGAATGAGGCATGCTCGGCCGCGAGCGAATCATGATCGTCCCACGAGCTCTCGTTCATCGTGAAGCCCTCGAGGCCCGGCAGTGGCATGCCTTCGCCGGTGCGGCCGATCATGAAGAGCTTGCGGTTCACGAAATCGACCGAGATGTAGCCCTCGCGCGCGAAGAGCCGCATCCGCCGCTCGGTGCGGAGCGAGATCCGGCTCGCGGTCACCGTGGCGACGCAGCCGTTGGCGAAGCGCACGCGCGCATTCGCGATGTCCTCGCTCGCCGAGGCGACCGGCGCGCCCACCGCATCGACGCTCTCGATCGGGCTCTCGACCAGAGCGAGCACGAGGTCGAGATCGTGGATCATGAGGTCGAGCACCACCGAGACATCTGTGCCGCGCGCCTTGAAGGGCGCGATGCGGATCGCCTCGATGTAGAGCGGCCGACGCATGTGCTCGGCGAGCGCACGGAAGGCCGCGGAGAAGCGCTCGAGATGCCCGACCTGGAGCACGAGCGGTCGTTCGGCGGCGAGGGCCACGAGGATGTCCGCCTCGGCAAGCGTGGCCGCGATCGGCTTCTCGACGAGGACGTGGCGGCCGGCGAGCAGCGCCTCGCGCGCGAGGCGGAAATGCGCCTCGGCGGGGGCGGCGATGATCACCGCCTCGGAGGCGGCGAGGAGGTCGGGCCAGGAGAGCGGGGGCGCGCCGGTTTCCCAGCCGACGGCGCGGGCGCGCTCTTCGTTCGGATCGTGCACGCCCGCGAGCCGCGCGGCGGCGCCTGCGGCGGCCACTTTGAGCGCGTGGAAGCGGCCGAAATGCCCGCAGCCGGCGACGCCGACCGCGAGCGCGACGGCGGATTCAGGCGCCAAGTCGGACACGGTTGGCGCGCGCCAGCACCGCCTCGAAGAGAACCTGGCAGCCGGCTTCGGCCTCCTCGGGGAGCATGCTCTCGGCTTCGTTGTGGGAAAGCCCGTCCTTGCAAGGGGTGAAGATCATCGCGGTCGGCACGCGGGAGGCGACATAGACCGCATCGTGCCCCGCCCCCGAGACGATTTTTCTCGACCTCAGGCCGAGCTTTTCCGCGGCCTCGCTGACGAGAGCGACGCATGCGGGATCGAAGGGTTGGGCCGGGATGCGGAAGAGCTCGGTGAGCGTCAAGGCAAGCCCGTCGGCGCGGGCGAGCGCGGCCGCCTCGCGCGCGAATTCGTCGGCGAGGCGCGCGGTCACCGCCTCGTCAGGATGGCGGAACTCGACCGAGAAGCGGACCTCGCCAGGGATCACGTTGCGGCTGTTGGGCAGGACCTGAAGCTGGCCCACCGTGCCGCGCCCGTCCTCGCCCTCTGCGCGCATCATCCGCTCGACGAGGAGGATGATGCGGGCGGCGCCGGCGAGCGCGTCGCGCCGCGCGGCGGGCGGGGTGGTGCCGGCGTGGGACTCGCGGCCCGTGAGCACGGCGTCGTACCAGACCTGCGCCTGGGCGCCGGTGACGATGCCGATCATTGCCCCCTCGCGCTCGAGGATCGGCCCCTGCTCGATATGCAGCTCGAAATAGGCATCGGCCGGAAAGGCGGCGGCGGGGAGCGCGCCGCGATAGCCTATCTCGTCGAGGGCGGCGCCGACGCTCACACCTTCGGAGTCGGTCAGTGCATAGGTCTTCTCGAGCGGATAGATGCCGGCCCAGACGCCGCTTCCCATCAGCGAATGGCCGAAACGGCTGCCTTCCTCGTCGGTCCAGTTGACAAGCTCGAGCGGGGCCTCGGTCTCGATGCCGAGCTCGTTCAGCGTGCGCATCACCTCGAGGCCGGCGAGCACGCCGAGCGCGCCGTCGAACTTGCCGCCCGAAGGCTGGCTATCGAGGTGGCTGCCGAAGAGGACCGGCGGGCGCGTGGGATCGCGCCCGCGGCGGTGGGCGAACATGTTGCCGATCGCGTCGACGCGCACGGCGAGGCCGGCCGCCTCGCAGAGCGCGCGGAAGCGCTCGCGGCCGGCGCGGTCGACCGCGGTCAGCGTGAGGCGGCGCACGCCGCCCTTCTCCGTGGCGCCGATCTCGGCCATCCGCATCAGCTCGTCCCAGAGGCGCTTGGGGTCGATGCGTTGGTTGGTGCTGCCGCTCACGCCGGCTCCTTCCGCCCTGGCCGGGCGCATCTTGCCCGCCGGACCGCTTCCTGCAAGCCTCGGCCGGGGAAGGAGGCATCGCCATGTCCGTGACCTCGCGCCGCCGCGCGCTCGGCACGCTCGGTGCGCTTGCCGGCACGGCATGGCTTGGCGGGTGCGCGCTTCCCGACCAGCGGACCTTTGGGGCCGCCGCCTATCGCCCGCCGGTGCCGCCCAAGCCGCCCGCCGCGCCCAAGCCGCCGCCCTGGCCCGGGCCGCCGCCGCTCGCGACGATCCGCTTCGACAGCCCATCGGCCGACTACCTGGACCCGCTGCGCCAGGCGATCCTGGCGGCGGAGAAGGTGAAGCCCGACGTCGTCTTCGCCGTGGTAGGGGTGGCGCCGGCGACCGGCGCGCCGGCCTCGCAGGCGGCGGCGGCCGCCGCGGCGGCCGATGCCGCGCGGTCGGTGATGCAGGCGATCGAGCGGATGGGCGTGCCGCCCGAGCGGCTGCTGCTCGCGGCGCGGACCGATCCCACGACCGACCATCAGCTCGTCGAGGTCTATGTCCGCTAGGGTCGAGCGGACGGGGCGCGCAGGGCGGGTCGAGGGGCTCTCGCTGCTCCTCTTCACGGTAATCGCGTGGGGCCTCAATTGGCCGGCGGTAAAGCTCGTGATCGAGCACCTGCCGCCCTTCTCGATGCGTACGGCGAGCGCCGCCGCCGGCGGTGTCGCGGTCATGGCGGTGGCCGCGCTGCGCGGCGAGCGGCTGATGCCGCCGCCCGGCCAGTGGCCGCGCCTCATGCTCGCCGCGCTGCTCAACTACACCTCGTGGCTCGGCTTCGTCTCGCTGTCGCTGGTCTGGCTGCCCGCCTCGACCGCGGTGATCATCACCTACACGATGCCGGTGTGGGCGATGTGCTTCGCTTGGCCACTCTTGGGCGAGCGGCCGCGGCCGATGCACGTGGCGGGGCTCGCGCTCGGGATCGGTGGCGTCGCCGCCGTGCTCGGCGGCGGGGCGACAGTGATCCCGCCCGGCGGGCTGCCGGGGGTGGCGACGGCGCTCGCCGCTTCCGTGATGTTCGCGCTCGGCTCGGTGGTGACCAAGCGCGCGCCGCTCACGCTGCCGCCCTTCGCCGCGGTGGGGTGGCAGATCCTGCTCGGCGTCGCGCCGATCGCCGTGCTGGCACTCCTCTTCGAGCACCCCGACTTCGCCGCGCTCGGGACGCTGGAGTGGCTGGCGCTCGCCTACACGGCCTTCGTCGCCCTCGTGCTCGCCTATCTCTGCTGGTTCCACGCGCTGAAGCTGCTGCCGGCCTCGGTCGCGACGAGTGCGACGCTGCTCGTGCCCGTGGTCGGCGTGTTCAGTTCCGGGCTGCTGCTCGGCGAGAGGATCGGGCTCGCGCAGCTCCTCGCCCTCGCGCTGACGATCGGCGGGGTTGCGCTCGCCGCCAGGGGTTAGATAACGCTCCCCATGGACATCGAGGCGCGGCCGCTGATCCGCCTCCGGCCCGGGGCGGACCGCCGCCTCAAGGCCGGCTACCCCTGGGCCTTCAGCAACGAGATCGCGATGCGCCCGGAGCTTCGGGCGCTGCCGGCCGGCGGCCTGGTGCGGCTCGAGGGGGACGACGGCGTCCGGTTCGGGACCTGCTTCTACAACCCGCACAGCCTGATCGCCGCCCGCCAGCTCGATCATGACCCGGCGGCGGAGATCGACGCCGCGTGGATCAGGCTCCGGCTCGCCGAGGCGGCGAGCCTCAGGGCACGCTTCTTCACCACGCCCTTCCATCGCCTGGTGCACGCCGAGGCGGACCGGCTGCCGGGCCTCGTCATCGACCGGTTCGGCCCACTCGCCGTCGTGCAGGCGAACACCGCGGGGATGGACCGGCTGCTGCCCGAGATCACGGCCGCGCTCGAGGCGCTGCTGCCGCTCTCCGGCGTGCTGGCGCGGAACGATTCGGGGATGCGCGGGCTCGAGGGGTTGGCCGCCGAGGTCCGGCTGCTCGCGGGTGCGCTCGCCCAGGAGATCGTGGTCGAGGAAGGCGGGCTCGTCTTTCCCGTCGATCCGCAGTCAGGCCAGAAGACCGGCTGGTTCTACGACCAGAAGGAGAACCGCGACCAGATCGCCGCCCTCGCGCACGGGGCGCGGGTGCTCGACCTCTTTTGCCACACCGGCGGGTTCGGCCTGCGGGCGGCGGCGGCCGGGGCAGAGCATGCGCTGCTGGTGGATAGCAGCGCCGCCGCACTCGCGCTGGCGCGCGCCGCCGCCGAACGGAACGGGCTCGCGGTGGAGATAAAGCGCGAGGACGCGTTCGTCGCGATGGGCGAGCTTGCGGCCTCCGGGGCGCAATTCGACATTGTGATCGCCGATCCGCCGCCCTTCATCCCAAGCCGGAAGGACCAGGCGGCCGGGCTGCGTGGCTATGCGCGGATGGCGCGGATGGCGGCCGCGCTCGTGGCGCCCGGCGGCTTCCTCTTCGCCGCATCGTGCAGCCACCACGCGCCGCCCGACGCGTTCGCCGCCGCGGTCGCGCACGGGCTGGCGCGCGCCGGCCGCGAAGGCCGCACCCTCTGCGCGCGCGGCAACGGGCCGGACCACCCCGTCCACCCGCACCTCCCGGAGAGCGCCTATCTCAAAACGTTGCTGCTCCAGCTTTTTTGACATGTTTTTTGACCCCGAGCCATGCCACCAGGCGTTGCCGCTCGCCGCGAAGCCGTCTATGGCGAACGGCCTCTAGCGGAAACACGATCAAGTTGGTGCGAAGCAGCATCCTGGCCGCGGTGCAGCGGTTCACGGAGATCGGCGCGCGGCGTGCGCTTAGCGTCGTGGTCGCGCTGGCGCTCGCGGGCTGCGGCGGACCCGGCAAGCCGGCGCCGCACGCGAACCGGCCGCCGCCCTTCATCGGCAGCGTCGTCTCGCCCGAGCCGCTCGCGGGCCAGGTCGCGCGGGAGGTGCTCGCCGAGGGCGGCGATGCGGCGGACGCCGCCGTGGCGCTTGGCTTCGCGCTCGCCGTGACCCTGCCCTCGCGTGCGGGGCTGGGTGGGGGCGGCGCCTGCCTCGCCTACGACCCGGCAACCTCCGGGCCCGACCATGGCGCGCCGGAGGCGATTCTGTTTCTACCGGCCGCCCCCGCCGGCGGGCTCGCGGGAGACCGGCCGGCCGCTGTGCCGATGCTGGCGCGCGGGCTCTATCTTCTGCACGCGCGCTACGGGCGGCTGCCGATCGAGCAGCTGATCGGCAATGCCCAGGCGATGGCGCGGCTCGGCGTGCCGGTCTCCACGGCGCTCGCCCAGGACCTTCAGGCCGTGGGCGGCCCGCTGCTCGCCGATCCCGCCGCGCGGGCGGTGTTCGCCGGACCCTCGGGCGCACCGCTCGTCGCGGGCCAGCAACTCATCCAGCCGGACCTCTCCGCGACCCTGTCGGAGCTCCGGCTCAACGGCATCACCGACTTCTACGCCGGGCCGCTCGGACAGCAGATCGCGGCCGCCGCAACCCAGGCGGGCGGCGGCTTCAGCCTTGCCGATCTCACGCGCGCGGTGCCGGCCCTCGCTACACCCATCACCGTCCAGGCGGGGAACAACTGGGCTTCGTTCCTGCCACCGCCGGCCGACGGCGGGCTCGCGGCGGCTGCCGCATTCGAGGATCTCTGGCAGGACCCGTCCGACGTTCAGGGCGCGGCGGCGTACGCCGCGTCGATCGCGGCGGCGTGGCGAGCTTCGCGCGGCGACGCGACGACGCTGCTCGCGGAGAAGAACCTGCCGGCGGCACGCCTGCCGCCGCTACCCGCGTCGGCAGCCTTCGCCACGCTTGATGCGCAGGGCAACGCGGTCGCCTGCGCCGTGACGATGAACAACCTTTTCGGCACCGGCCGGATCGCGCCCGGTACCGGCATCCTGCTCGCCGCCGCGCCTGGCACCGGGCCGCCGCCGCTCCTCGCGGCCGGGATTGCCTGGAACCGGAGCATCCATGCCTTCCGCGCCGCGGTCGCGGGGTCCGGCCAGAACCGGGCCGCGCTCGCGGTGGCGGTCGGGATCGCGAACACGCTGCGGGCGAAGACGCCGATGCCCGAGCCGGTGCCGGAGCCGGGGCGCGCACAGGCGATCGCGTGCAGCCGCTTTTTGCCCGGCCATGCCGATTCCTGCGCGGCGGCGACCGACCCGCGCGGAGGCGGGTACGCCTTCAGCGGAGGATGAGGCCAGCCAGGGGCTCTGCCCCTTGCAACCAAGCTGGTGCCTTGAGGCCCCAGACCCCCGAACCTTTTAGAGCGGGATGCGTTCGCTTCGGCTCACGCATCCCGCTCTAGGTCTTTGTTTTCCCGCGTGATTCACGCCTTCGGTGATTCCACCTTCGGCGATCACGCTCTAGGGAATGGATTGCAAAGGCTCCGCCTTTGCTGGGGGTCCCAGGGGGCAAAGCCCCCTGGTCGTAATGTCGAATGCCTTCAGGATTCGCCACACAGCCGGGTTCCGGTAGGCCAGGGGGCCGGTTTCGTCCTCGGGGTGGACCAGCATTGTCGCGTTCGCCTCGAAGACCAGCGCGCGCCCGTCGGGCAGGACCGAGAAATCGACGCCGGCGAAATCGAGATCGAGGCGTTCGCCGATCCGGCGGATCCCGTCCATTGCCGCGGCGCCGATCGCGCCTTCGGGGTCCTCGAGGAAGCGGTGCTCCTCCGCGCGCTTGGCGGGATCCGCCTCCATTCCCGCGGTCGCATGATGGACAAGCCAGTGCGACGCGATGGCGAGGTGATAGGGATACGGGCGCCGGTCGACGAAGATCATCCGGTATTTGCGATGCTGCCCGTCCGCCGAGCGGAACGCGTGGAATGCGGTGAGATAGAGCGTCTCCTCGCGAGCGGGCCATGACGCGGCGAGAGCTTCCTCGGAGGTGATGAGCCGGACGCCCTGCCCGCCGTGCGATCCCGCGCGCCGCAGCAGGACGGGCAGGCGAAGGCCGGAGGGAAGCGCGCCTGCGACGCGCCGGACGGACGGCACGACGATCGTTTCGATACCCGCAAGGAGATCGGGAAGAAGATCGCGGCGGGTGCGATGGATTTGCACCGGCGGGTTGAGGAGCCGCCGTGCGCGGAGGCAGGCGAGGGGTGCGGGCGGCGCCGCGTCCGGATCGCCGATGCCGTTGAAGGCGAGATCGTAGGGCGGGAGCGCGTTTTCCTGGCCCGGGGGCGCGTAGGCCGTGATCCATTTGATCAGCGTGCAGTGGCGGCGCGGGAAAAGATACTTCGTCGGCACGTTGCCGCCGTCCGCGCTCGTCAGCAGCAGGACGCGCAATTGCTCCCGTCCGGCAGGCTCGACGAAGATCGTCTGGCGGCGATAGGCGGCGGCGCGATGCGCGGAGGCTTGCGCGGTCCGTCCCGTGGCTTCGCAGATGGCGGCGAGGTTCTGGTGCGCGAGCGCCATGTCGGGATCGAGCGCGAGCGCGCGTCCGAACGCCTGCTCGGCTGCGCGCTCCTCGCCCGCGAGCAGCAGGACCGAGCCGAGGCTCGCGTGTGCCTCCTTGAGCGCGGGCTCGATTTCGATCGCGCGCTCGAGATGCCGGCGCGCCTCGTCCGCCCCCTCGATCGCGGCAAGCGCGTTGCCGAGATCGAGATGGGCTGCGGCGTGGGCCGGCGCGGCTTCGATCGCCCGGCGGAAATCTTCGATCGCGGGGGCGAATTCCTGGAGTGATTTGTGCGCCGCGCCGCGCAGGAAAAGCGCTTCGGCGCGCGCTGCTTCGGGCAGCGATGGCTGCTCCAGCAGCGGAGCGAGGGCCGCGATGGCGGCGTCGTTCTGCCCGGCCGCGAGGAGCGCGCGCGCGAGCGCCTCATGCAGCGCCGCGTCGTCCGGGCTTCGTTGCAGCGCTTGGCGGCAGGTGGCGATCGCCGCCTCGGGATCGCCGGCGGCGCGCTCGGCGTTGGCAAGGCCGGCGGCAAGCTCGGCGTCGCCCGGAGAGAGCGCGGCGGCGGCGCGGTAGGGCGCGAGCGCCTCGCCGGGCCGGCCGGCGAGCGCCAGCAGCCGCGCCAGCGCCGCCTGGCCGAGCGCGTTGGCCGGGAGAAGTGCGACGAGCTTCCGCATCAGGCCGATCGCGTCCTCGATCGCGCCCATCGCGAAGCGGACGAGGCCGTAGAGGTAGAGCGCGGCGGCGTCCGCGGGGTCGGCGGCGAGGATCGCGCGGCAGGCCGAGGCCGCCTCCGAATGGCGGCCGGCCCGATGATGAGAAAGTGCGAGCGCGAATTTTTCGGCTCGGATGTCGTCCATGGGTGGGCTTATCGCCCGCGCCGGTTGACTCCAGGTAAAGAGCTACCCGGCCCAGAGGTCCGGAACGGTGAAACCCTCGGGGTAGGGGTCCGCGGGGTCGAGCCCGTATTGGGCGATGCCGGTGACGAACCCGCGCCCGGAGATGCGGTTGATCACGGCGGGCAGGTTGCCCGCCCGCGTCGTCTCCTCGACAGTTCCGAAGAAGTGCGAGCCGATGATCGAGATGTGGTCGAGCGTCTCGCCCGGCGCGATCTCGCCGCGCGCGGCAAGGAGCGCCAAGCGGGCGGAGGTTCCGGTGCCGCAGGGCGAGCGGTCGAGCCTGCCCGGCGAGATGACGACCGTGTTGCGCGCCGTCTTGCCGTTCGCCGTCGCGGCGAGCGGGCCGGCGAAGAGCGTCTGGTTCACGGTGTGGATCTCGGGGTTCTCCGGATGCACGGCGGGAAGCTGCGCGGCCGCAGCTTCCTTGATCCGCTCGCCGAGTGCCACGAGGTCGCGTGCCTCGTCCGGCACGATCGCGAAGCCGAGCTTCGCCGCATCGACGATCGCGTACATCATCCCGCCATAGGCGACATCGAGCGCGACGCTGCCGAAGCCGCCAACCTCGACCATCCGGTCCCGATGCAGCACGAAGGAGGCCACGTTGCGGAAGCTCACGCGCTCGCAGCGCCCGTCGCGACAGGTGGCACTCACCGCAACGATGCCGCCCGGCGTATCGACGACGAGCTTCGTCTCCGGCTCGTGCATCGGAACGATGCCGGTCTCCAGCACCGCCGTCACCGCGCAGATCATATTCGATCCGGACATCGGCACGTAGAATTGCGATTCCATGACGATGAGGCCGAAATCCGCGCCCGGCGCGCAAGGCGGCGTTACCAGGTTGATCGAATGGTTCACCGCGCCGCGCGGCTCGAAGAGGAGGAGCTTGCGCAGGCCATCATCGTGATCGCGCAAATGGCACATGCGCGCGAACATGCTCGCTCCCGGCGGCGGCAGAACCCCGCCGGTGATCACGCGGCCGACCTCGCCCTCCGCATGCACGCCAACCACGGTCACGGTGCGGCTCCAGCGCATTCCGCCGCTATTTCGTGTAGGCGTCGAGCAGCCGGTGCCACGGCTGGATGAGCCGCGCGCCGAGAACCTGGATGCCGTGCCTTGGGATCGTAAGGAGCGGGGAAACCGGCAACGGCAGCGCCGCCTCCGCGAGCTTGCCGGCGAGGAAGGCGCCCACCCGGCTGCCGAGCGCCGAGCCGAGTGCGACGCCGCGGCCGGAATAGCCGCCGCAGAAGAGAACGCCCGGCGCGAGGCGCATCAGGCGCGGCAGCCGCTCGGGCGTGACGCCGACGATACCCTCCCAGAATTCCTCGATCGCGATCTCGCCGAGCGAGGGAAAGCTCTCCTTGAGCCCGCGCGCCACGCTCTTCTTCCCGCGCGCCGGCGCGTCATGCCAGAGCATCATCCGCCCGCCGCTGATCAGCCGTCCGTCGCGATCGTAGTGGAACGCCCGAAGCTCGCGGCGCATGTCGGAGACGCCCTCGTTGCCCGAAAGGATCGTCCGCCGGAGATTGCCGGTTAGCGGATGCGAAGCGGTCTGATAGAGCTTCACCGGGATCATCGCCTTCGCAAGCTCGGGCCAGAAGGCGCCGGTCAGCGCATTGGTCGCGATCAAGACCTGGTGCGTGCGGACCGTGGCGGCGCGGGCGGTGACGAGCCAGTCGCCGCCGTCGGCGCGGATCGCGCTCGCGGGCGCGTTCGCGTGGATGCGCGCGCCGGCGCCGATCGCCGCCCGCGCCATGCCTTGCGCGAGCGCGTAAGGGTTGATGTGCCCGCCCTCATTCGCAATCCACCCGCCGAGATAGCCGGCCGCGCCGAGCCGCTCGCGGAGCGTTGCCGCGTCGAGCCATGAAACCTCCGCGCCGAACGCGCGCCATTCGTCATGGAAGGTGCGGGCGCGCGCGAGCGTCGCCTCGGAATGGGCGGGCTGGACCCATCCCTTCTCGACCGGGTCGCATTCGATCGCGTGCCGGGCGGCGAGCGCGAAGAGCTCCCGCCCCGCGCCCGCGACGAGTGCGTTGTAGCGCGGGCCGAATGTTTTCCCGAGCGCGCGCTCGATGCCGGCGGGGCTCGCGCGCGAATGGTGAGGAACGACCAACCCGTTGTTACGGCCCGAGGCGCCGGCGCCGACATACTCCGCCTCGAGCAGGACCACCGAGAGGCCCGCCTCGGCGGCGGTGCGCGCGGCCGAGAGCCCGGTGAAACCGCCGCCCACCACAACGAGGTCGGCCGTCTCGCCCTCCTCGAAGGGCGTGAGCGCCGCGTCCGGCTCGCGGCTGATCTTGCGCCAGTGGTGCGGCGTCGCGGTATCGACCTGCATGGGCGGAATTGGGGCCGCTGGCGGGCCGCCCGTCAATTCAGGGTGTTCAGGCGGCGCGGCAGCGCGCCGGCGCCTGTTCGTCCACGTAGAGACGGAACAGTACCTCCTTCAGCACGTTGCGGGCCTCGGCGACCGAAAGGGAGATGTGCGCTGCGAGGATGCGGGTGCCCCGGGCAGCGCTGCGCGCGCTGAGAGCCGAGACCAGCGCGCTGTGCTCCTCGATGACGCGGAACTGCTGCGGCCCGCGCTCGATCGCGATCCGCCGGACGAAGCGGATCCTGGCGTCGATCGCCGCGAGCTGGCGCACAATCTCGTGATTGCCGGAAAGCTCGGCGAGCTGGCGATGGAAGGCTTCGTCGAGGCCCAGCATCTCGTCGGTGTCCCGCCGGCGATAGTTGCGCTGGGCGCCAGCCCAGAAGCGCTCGAGCGCCGCGATCCCTGCCTGCGGCGCGCGCTTGCAGGCGAGCTCGAAGGCACCACGCTCGAGGACCGAGCGCATCTCGAACACGCCGACGAGGTCGGCGATGTCGAGCGAGCGGCAGAAGAAGCCGCGGTTCGGCACGAAGACGAGGAATCCTTCGCTCGCCAGCCGGTTGAGCGCCTCGCGCACCGGCGTGCGGCTCAGCCCGAGCTTCTTGGCGAGATGCAACTCGTTGAGCCGCTCCTCGGGCCGGAGCTTGAACTCGATGATCCATTGGCGGATCGCCCGGTAGGCGCGGTCGGCGCTGTCGGCCGCACGGCGCAGCGGGTGGTCCGGCCGCGCCGCCGGCCGTGTCTTGCGTTTCGCTCCCATGGGCCTCGTCCGGTGATGTTCGGTCCAGTCAATCCGCCGCGCGTGGCGGGGTCAAGCGGCATCGGGCCTGCCCCTTGGGGCGGGAAGGCCGCGTTGGCCTTGGGCGAGGTTCCGGGGTAAGAACGACTCGCACCTCGCGCCCGGCCGTGCCGGGCTCCTCAACGCGGCTGCGGCGCCTCGAATGGCGCCACGGGGCCCCGCCCGGCGGCCGAAACGAGCCGCCGCGCGCATCGCGAACGTCTTCCGCGGCGAACCTCGCGGATTCTTGAAACGTTGACATGAGTTGACGTATATCATTACATGAATCATGTTACTTTCCATCATGTTCACGCGGAGCGCCCACGTGCCGGCCATGCCCTTGGGCGATAACGTCCGAGCTAATGATTTTCATCGCCGCGATTGTCCCGGCGCGAGTCTCGGTCAGGGCCGTCCTCCGTGCTCATGACGCGCGCCATGACCAAGGCCTTCTTCAACGCCTATAGCGACGGCCAGCCGATCCGCGCCCGCCTCGAAGGCGTCGCCGACCTGATGCGCCACGGCTATATCGACAATGCGTGGGAGATCATTCAGCAGCTCAACCATACCGAAGAGACGCTTCAGCCCCTGGAATGGCTCTCCTGGGCGTGCGACCGCCTCGAGATCCTGCGCCCCCCGCCGTACGACGATCCGAACGAGATCGAATCGATCACCGTGGATGGCCTGCGCCAGCCGATCACCATCCGCCCGCCCACCGATGTCATGATAGCCCGTTCCTGGGCCGCAACGAGAGCGCTGATCGCCTTCGGCGGCGTCGGTGAGGCGTTCTGGTCTGTTCCGCCCTTCCTCGAGCTGCCGAACTGCCATCTCATCATGCTCCGGGACACCACCCGGCTCTTCCATGTCGGCGGGATCGAGGGGCTGGGCGACACCTATCGCGAGTGCGTGGCAGCGCTCCGCAAGCTGATCGAAAAGCTTGGTGCCACCCAGCTCTTCGTCACCGGCAATTCCAGCGGCGGCTACGCCGCGCTTCGCTACGCGCTCGATCTCGACGTGCGCGGCGTCCTCGCCTTCAGCCCCTTCACGCGGATCAACGCAACGGAGGACGAGCTCGAGCAATTCCCCGCACTCCGCCCGCTGTCGCGCTCGCGCCCGGAAATGATGGAGGACCTCCTGCCGCTCTATTCCAATCATCCGAATCCACCCAAGGTGATCATCGTCTACGGCGACCAGCACAAGACCGACACCGAGCAGGCCTTGCGGATGAAAGACCTCGCCTGCGTGGAGATCGAGCCGGTGCACGGCTACGACGGTCATCACGCCTGGGCCAAGCTGATCGACGAGCAGCGCTTCCGCCCGCTGCTGAAGCGGCTGCTCGCCTTTTAGAATTCCCTCCCTGCGTCGCGGCGCCCTCGACCGGGACCTTGGGGGCGGGGCATGATGACGAGGCGGCCCGCGCATCCCATCGCGGAGCCGGGAGGGCCTTGCCATGCCGACCGACGGACTCGTCAGCCTGCGAAGCACGCACGATTTCGCGACCACGCTGGGCCGGCTCCTGGCAGCGCTGGAGGCGAAGGGGATCACGGTGTTCGCGCGCATCGACCATGCAGCGGGCGCCGCAGGCGTCGGGCTTGAGCTGCGACCAACAACGCTCGTCCTCTTCGGCAACCCGGCGGCCGGAACCCCGCTCATGCAGGCCGCCCAAACGGCGGGCATCGATCTGCCGCTGAAGGCCCTCGTGTGGCAGGACGCGGACGGGACCGTCCATCTGACCTACAACGATCCCGCCTGGATCGCGGCCCGGCACCGGATCGGCGGCGAGGCCGGCCCGGCCGTCGCCGCGCTCGCCGCGGCACTGCAAGCGCTCGCCGGGCACGCAACCGTCGTGGGCGACTGAGTAGCCCTACGCCCGCGCGGCGACGATCGCGTCGGTGAGCGCCGCGCCCGCCGCCGGCGGAGGCAGCTTATGGCCGAGATACTGCTCGAGCACCGGCTCGGCCGGTCCATCCATCCGGATCCGCCCCTGCTCGAGCCAGATCACCCGCGTGCACCAGGCCTGCAGCACCGGCCCCACATGCGATGAGAGCACCAGAATCTCCGCGCCCCGCACCATGCTCTCGAGCCGCTCCCGCGCCTTCTCCATGAAGGCCGCATCCCCGGCCAGGAACCACTCGTCCATTAGCAGCACCTGCGGGCGGATCGCGGTCGCCAAGGCGAAGCCGAGCCGCACCATCATCCCGGAGCTGTAGAGCCTGACCGGAAGATCGAGGAAATCGCCGAGCTCGGCGAAGTCCCGGACATCCTCCTCGAGCCGCCGGATCGCCGGTGGCGAGAGCCCGCTATAGAGCCCGCGCAGCAGGACGTTCTCCCGCCCCGTCAGGTCCTGGTTCATCCCGAGATTGGGGTCGAGCAGCGCGGTGACGCTGCCCGCGATCGTCACATCGCCAGCCACCGGCTCGTAGATTCCCGCGAGCACGCGCAAGAGCGTCGTCTTGCCCGCCCCGTTGTTCCCCACCAGCCCGAGCCGGTCGCCGCTGCCGAGCGCAAAGCTTACCCCGCTCAGCGCCTGCACCACCACCCGGTGCTGGCGGTCCTGGCCCACCCGCCCCGAGGCGGCGGCGAACACGGTCTTCTTCAGGCTCCGGCTCGAGCCATGATAGAGCGGAAAATCGACCGTGATGTTGCGCACCGAGATCCCGGCCATCTTGTCCTCGCGGATCCCCTCAGATCCAGAACGCCACCCGGTGCCGGGCGCGCACGAAGAGAAGCCACGCGACGAGCGTAATGAAAAGGCTGTAGCCGACAGCGCTCGCCCAGACCTCGAGGCTCGGCGCCGTGCCGAGCAGCGGCCCGCGCACCACCTCGAGCAGCGTGTAGAACGGGTTGAGCGGCAGCAGGTGCTGCCATTTCGTCGCGAGCGTCGAGGGCTCCCAGATGATCGGGCTGACGAAGAAGCCGATCTGCATCACGCTCGCGACGATCGGCGGCACATCGCGGAAGCGTGCGCAGAAGATGCCGAGCAGGTAAGCGATCGCGATCCCGTCGATCAGCCAGAGCGCGAACGCCGGCACCGCGATCAGCGCCGTCGCCCCGGGCGCGATCGCGAAGATCAGGTACACGGCAATGACCACCGGGATGTTGTGCGCGAGCACCAGCACATTGCGCACCAACATCCGCCCCGCATGAAGGAAGAACGGCATCCGGATCGCCCGGATCGTCCCCTCCGCCTGGAGGAAGCAGGTGCAGGCCTCGCCCACGATGGTCGAGAGAAAATTCCAGAGGATCATCGAAAGCGCGAGGAACGGCAGATAGTTGTGCAGGTTGGTGTGAAACAGGGCCGAATAGAGGAACCCCAGCGCGGCGATCATGATCGCGGTCGAAAGCGTGAGCCAGCCGGGCCCCAGCACCGAGCCGCGATAGCGCAGCCGGATGTCGAGCCAGCCGAGCATCCAGGTCAGCCGCCACAGCGAGAGCCCCGCGCGCAGATCCTCGACCGCAAGCGCATGGCGTGTTGCGAAGGACCGGTTCGGCTTGAGCTCGAACACCGGCTCGCGCGCCCGGGCAAGCCCGCTCGCCGTTTCCATCGGAAGCGACCCTTCCATGGCCCGCGCGTTAGCCGATTCGCCGCCCGGCCGCAACTCACTCCTCGGTTGTCGCCGCGAGGCGGGTCACGGTCCCGCGGACGATCATCACCCGCTCGCCCGGCGCAAGCCCTGATCCGCCCGTCTCCACCACCGAGACCACCTGGCCGTCGTCCTCCCGGACGATGAACTCCATCATCGGATCGTCCGCGCCCGGGACCGCGCCGAGCGCGGCCAGGATGCCCGGCGCCGCCTCCGCCCGCCGGACGACGAGGATGGTGCCGTAGCTCACGTTGGCGTTGGCGGGCGCGGTGAGCGCGACCGGCTTGGGCCGGGAGGCGGCGCAGCCCGCGAGGAGAAGCAGCGAGGCGCAGATCGGGACGATTCGCATGATCGGATTGTGCCCGAAACGGGTCGATCCAGCACCCAATGATGACCTGAACCGCCGGTCATGTCCAAAAGCTTGCCGCGGCGTGGATATTCGGATAAGAGGTTAGAGGGTTTTTCTGACCGACCGCCTCAATGACGGCCGCTCGGCCGTTGTCTTTCTGTTCCGGGTGCCGAGGGAGCTTTCGCCTGATGAGACGGTCTTGGCTGTCCGTTTTCACCGCCCTCTCGCTTCTTTCGCTCCTCTCCGCCTGCGCGAGCCACGGGCCGCAGCTCAGCGCGCGCCAGCAGGCCGCCCACTATGCGGCCGACGCCCCGCGCGATTACACGCCACCCGGGCCGTCCTGGGATCCCTGGGGCCCCTATATCGCCCAGGCCTCGCAGCGCTTCGACGTGCCGCAGGTCTGGATCAGGGAGGTCATGAACGTCGAGTCGGGCGGCCAGGAATATCTCGACGGCGCGCCGATCACCTCGCCCGCCGGCGCCATGGGCCTGATGCAGGTGATGCCGGACACCTACCAGAACCTCGAGTCCGAATACGGGCTGGGCGACGATCCCTACGATCCGCGCGACAATATCCTCGCCGGCACAGCCTATCTGCGCGAGATGTACGACCTCTTCGGCTCGCCCGGGTTCCTCGCCGCCTACAACGCTGGGCCCGCGCGCTACGAGGAGTATCTGACGGAGCGCGTGCCGCTGCCGTACGAGACCGATCGCTATGTCGCGATGCTGGCGCCCAGGATCCGTGGCGCCCTTCCGGGCAGCCCCGAGACCGAATACGCGATGAACACCGCGCCGGTCCCTCTGCGCCGGGCGCCGGTTCCCGCGACGCCCCTGCCGCCGGCGCCGCCCGTGGTGCGCGTGGCCCAGCTCTCGGAGCCGCCGCGCCCGATCCCGCCGCCGCCGCCGCGCCCGACTGCGCCGCCCCCACCCCGGCCGACGGGTGGCTTTCACCTCATCACGCCGGCGCTGGCCGACATCCCACCCCCGCAGTCCCACTTCTCGCTGCGCGGGCCGTGGGCCATCCAGGTCGGCGCCTTCGCACGGATGAACGACGCCCACACGGCCCTGAACACCGCGCTCCACCAGGCGCCCTCGATGCTCAAGGCAGCCTGGCCCACGGTGATGAACGTGCGCGAGCGAAACGAGATGCTCTACCGCGCACGGCTGGTCGGGCTCTCGCGCGAAGCGGCCGTCCAGGCCTGCGAACAGCTCGAGCGGGACCGCACCGCCTGCTTCGTGGTCTCCCCGGCGGCCCAATCGTAAGACGGAACGCCGGAGAGACTGCCCCTCCAAAGAAAGGCCAGGGAACACCGTTCCCTGGCCTATCCTTCTTCAGTCGCGGCCGGTTTGTCGGAAGAATGCGTCGGCAGCGGTGCGGTGGCCTTCCTTGCGCGTCATCTCGGCCTCGACGCGGATGATTTCCGCCCGCAATTCCTCGCGGTAGCTGCCGAGCTCCGCCAAGCCCAGAGGGTCGAGCGGGAGTGGCGAGAGGCGTGCCAGCGGTTTCTTCGGTGTCTCGTCCTCGTCGATCATCCGCCCCTCCCATGAAGGCCGGGAGCGCTTATATCAGCATAATCGCCGGGCTTGATCCGCGTATTGACCGGTGGAGGAGGGGCGAGCATATGCCCGCCTGGTCTGCCGGCGCCCGGTCGCGTCCGGCGGCTTTTTTCGCGTGCAACTTGGAACGTATCATGGCCCTGCCGCTGATGCCGAAGGCCACTGCCGTGTGGCTGATCGAAAAGACGGCGCTGACCTTCGAGCAGATCGCCGATTTCTGTGGCATGCATCCGCTCGAGGTTCAGGCGATTGCGGACGGCGAGGTCGCGCAGGGCATTGTCGGCTATGATCCGGTCGCCAACGGCCAGTTGACCGCCGGGGAGATCAAGCGCTGCGAGGCCGATCCCGAGGCGCGGCTTTCCCTCCTCGCACCGGCCAATCCGTTGCCGCGGCGGACGACCGGGGCGCACTACACGCCCGTGGCGAAGCGGAACGACCGGCCGGACGCGATTGCTTTCCTGCTCCGCAATCATCCCCAGCTCACGGACGCCCAGATCAGCAAGCTGCTCGGCACCACGAAGGAGACGATCCAGAAGGTGCGCGACCGCACCCACTGGAACAGCGCCAACATCAAGCCGCGCGATCCGGTCTTTCTCGGCCTTTGCAGCCAGGGCGACTTGAACGATGCGGTCGCGGCGGCGAACGAGCGGCTTGCGCGCGAGGGCCAGGCGGTGCCGCAGCCCCCGCCGCCGGAGACCGACGAGGCCGCCTGACTTCGGTGCCTTCTATTCGGCCCCGGCCCGTTCCTGGCTCCGCAGCCGCTCCATTTCCTCCTTCACCCGCAGCTTCTCGCGCTTGAGCCGGCTCAACGTATCGGGATCCGGGCGTGGGCGCTGGTCCTCTTCGGCGATCCGCGTCTCGAGGCTGGCGTGGCGGTCCTTCAGCGCGGAAAGGTGGGACTGCAGGCTCATCTTCGTGCCCTCCATCCTGCGGCGGCCGGCCGCCGGGCAGCCGGCCGCACGAACGAAAAACCTAGCAAAACCGGCCGGCCGGACGCCACGGGAATCGCTGCGCCGCTGCCGGGCCCGTGGTATGGACCGGCCATGTTGACCGACCACGACACGCTGCTCCGCAGGCTGCACGATCTGAGGAGCGAGCATCGGGATCTCGACACGGTCATCGCGCGCCTGGCCGCCGAGGCCGTCTGCGACCAGCTCCATCTCCAGCGGCTCAAGAAGCGCAAGCTCGTGCTCAAGGACGAGATCGCCCGGCTCGAGAGCCGGCTCATTCCCGACAGCATCGCCTGAGGTCGCATGCCAAGGGGCGCCCCCCAGGACAGCGTCGTCGGCATCATCATGGGTAGCCGTTCCGACTGGCCGACGCTCGGCCATGCCGCCGCCACGCTCGAGAAGCTCCTGGTGCCCTACGAGGCGAGGGTGGTCTCGGCGCATCGCACGCCCGACCGGCTGGCCGCCTATGCCAAGGGCGCGCGCGGGCGGGGAATCCGCGTGATCATCGCCGGCGCCGGCGGGGCGGCACACCTGCCCGGGATGTGCGCTGCCTTCACCGCGCTGCCGGTGCTTGGCGTGCCGGTGGAAAGTGCGGTGCTCAAGGGCATGGACAGCCTCCTTTCGATCGTCCAGATGCCGCCCGGCGTGCCGGTGGGCACGCTCGCGATCGG
>Ga0335075_10002749_pt1 | contig 28090 bp, 25 predicted proteins | sample Lox_Sample_24_FD_206723 | JGI IMG/M metagenome (GOLD analysis project Ga0335075, IMG submission 206723) | Soil microbial communities from Loxahatchee National Wildlife Refuge, Florida, United States - Lox_Sample_2.4 | ecosystem: Environmental > Terrestrial > Soil > Wetlands | place: USA...
GATGAGCCGCTGCTGGAAGTCTCGACCGACAAGGTCGACACCGAGATCCCGTCCCCGGTATCCGGTGTTCTGCGCGGCATCACCGTCGCTGAGGATGAGACCGTGGCCGTCGGCGCCGAACTGGCCATCATCGAGGAGGACGGAGCTGCCGGCCAGCTGGCTGCCGCGGCACCCGCGCCAGCCCAGCCTGCCGCGGCCCCGGCTCCCCCGCCGGCGCCGGTCCAGGCAGCACCGCCGATCCAGGCAGCACCGCCAGTCCAGGCCGCGCCACCCGTGGCACCACCGCCGGCAGCACCGCCTCAGGCGCCGGCGGCGGCCCAGTACGCCCCGCCAGTGCAGCCGGCTGCAGAGCCCCCGGCGCCACCGGTCTACGCTCCGCCTCCCCCCGAGCCAGTGGTGGAGACTCAGGCGCCAGAGGCAACTGCCCCGCCAGTCGCCCCATACCAGCCGGCCGCTCCGTACCAGCCAGCAGGCTTTGACGAGCGTGGCAACGGGCAGACCGCCCAGCCCGCGCAGTTCACCGCCGATGTCGCAGAGGGACCATACGTCACGCCTCTCGTCCGCAAGCTGGCCGCCGAGCACGGCATTGACCTTGCAAAGGTCACCGGCACCGGGGTAGGCGGCCGGATCCGCAAGCAGGACATACTCGACGTGGCAGCCCGCCAGCGGGGCCCGGCAGGCCCGGCCCAGGCAGCGCCCGCGGCAGCACCGCAGCCAGCGGCAACAGCCCAGCCAGCACCGCAGCCGGCGGCGGCACCCGTTGCACCTCCCCCAGCACTGCCACCGGCGGTCGCGCCGGCACCACCAGCGCAAGCGCCGGTCGCACCAGCCGGGGCTGAGCCTGCCCGGCCGCGACCGAGCATCGTGCCCTCCAGCCTGCGCGGCACCACCGAGCGCATGTCGCGGGCTCGCCAGGTAATCGCCCAGCGGATGGTCGAGTCGCTGCAGACCTCGGCGCAGCTGACCACCGTTGTCGAGGCCGATGTGACGGCGATCGCCAAGCTCCGCGACCGTGCGAAGGCGGCATTCGAAGCGCGCGAAGGCGTCAAGCTCTCGTTCCTGCCGTTCTTCGCGCTCGCGGCCGTCGAGGCGCTCAAGGTGCACCCGAAGCTCAACGCCGTCATCGACACCGCGTCCAACCAGGTGACCTATCACGACACGGAACACCTGGGCATCGCCGTCGACACCGAGCGCGGGCTCATGGTGCCGGTCATCAAGAATGCTGGCGACCTGAACATCGGTGGCCTGGCGCGCAAGATCGCTGATCTCGCCGAGCGCACCAGGGCAGGTCAGGTCAGCCCTGACGACCTGTCGGGCGGCACCTTTACGCTGACCAACACTGGCAGCCGGGGCGCACTGTTCGACACGCCGATCATTAACCAGCCGCAGGTCGGCATTCTCGGCACCGGCACCGTTGTTAAGCGCGCCGTCGTTGTCGAGGATCCCACCCTCGGTGAGGTGATCACCGTCAGGTCGATGGTCTACCTTGCGCTTACCTATGATCACCGGCTGGTGGACGGCGCGGACGCGGCCCGCTTCCTGCTGACGATCAAGGAGCGACTCGAGGAAGGCGCGTTCGAGACCGAACTCGGCCTCTGACTCCGGGATTGAGCCGGTCCTGACGGCTGGCGCGCCGCTAGATCGGCCGCAGGACCGGCAGCTCCGGATGCGCAATTCCGGCCGTCGAGCAGGACTGCGAGCCGGTGCCACTGTTCCGCGGTCACGTCCGCGACGGGAGCAGCCGGATCAAGGCCAGCTCGGAGCAGCAGCCGCTTTCCGCCGTCGAGCGCGATATCCGTACGGGCTGCGGGCCGACGGTAGGCCGCCTGGAGTATTGCCCGCAGGCGGCGCTGACCACGCGCGGAGATAGGCACCGGACGCGGTCGCACTGACAGCCAGGCGGCGTCCACCCGCGGTGGCGGCGCGAAGCTGGCCGGGCTGATCACCCTGGCCAGATGAATCTCATACCGAGCGCACCACCAGGCGGTCTCGGCGTCGCGCGGCCGCTGGGCGGCGAGCCAGCGGGCCGCACCCCACTGGACAATCAGCTCGGCGCCGGCCAACGGGACCACCGGATCTCCGAGCAGGCGCCTGCAGAGCGCTGTGGTGAGCGAGAACGGCGGACTGGCCACGACGAGGAAATCCCGCCGCGGCAGCGCGATCGCCCGCAAGTCGGCTTCGACGACCCGGACGTTCGGCGCGCAGTCAAAACGCCGCCGCAGTCGCGCAGCGAGCTTCGGATCCCGTTCGACCGCGATCACGCGGGCCCCGGTGGCAGCCAGCCCAGCGGTGATCGCGCCGCTACCCGCTCCGAGGTCGAAAACCAGCCGCCCGGTGCGAGCGCCGCTGGCCTGAGCGAGCCGGGCGATCAGCCTGCGATCACGCAGAAAGTGAGCACCGGCAGGATTCGGCGCAAGCGGCCGCCCTGCCACGGAAAACCATGACCATCATCAATGCCGTTCGGCTGTCGTTGCAGTTACCGCACCAGAATCTATGCCGCCGTCAGCGCAGCCGCCACCGAATATCAGCCGGACTGACATCGCCACGAATGGTTCACGTGGTGTTCCTGTATGTGCAATCTTAAGACGTGTCCCACAACAAGCCGCCGCGCGCGGCGTCGGTGCTCGGCGTGCTAGTTCTCTCACTAGCCGGAATATCAGCCCTGTCTGCCGTGCCGGCCTCGGCGGCACCGCGGGCCAGGACCACGGTCCCGCACGGAACTCCGGCCGTGGAGGCCGCTCCGCGCGTTCCGGCCGGCGCTCGGGCCCTGGGTGCCGTCCCGCTGTCCGCGGAGATCTCCGGCGACCTCGTGCTCAAGCCCCGCGACAACGCTGCGGTCACGCGATTCATAGCTGACGTCACCGACAAGAACTCGCCGTTGTTCCGCCATTACCTGGCGGCCGACGCCTACGCCAGCAAGTTCGGCCCGTCGAAGGCCACGATCAGCGCCGCCACATCGGTGCTGACGGCCGACGGCCTCCACGTGACCGGGGTATCCACGGACCACTTGCTGATCCATTTCCGCGGCACCGCCGCCGCGATCCGCGCCGCGTTCCACACCAGACTGGAAAGCTACCGGTTGCGCGACGGCTTCACCGGCCATGCCACGACCTCGGCCGTCCGGTTGCCGGCCAGCATCGCCGGCTCTGTGGCCGCCGTGCTCGGCCTCGACGACCTGGTGCAAGAACAGCCGACCGGGATCGTGCGCGCGCCCGCGTCGGACCGCGGCAAGATCCGTCCGGCCGCTACCGCGAAGTTCAGCCATCCGGCCGGAGCGCCTAAGCCGTGCAAGGCCGCGACGGCTACGGCGACCAGTTTCGGCGGGCTGACCGACGACCAGATCGCTCATGCCTACGGCGCGTTCGGACTGTACGGCAGCGGCGACTTCGGGGTGGGCCAGCACATCGCGATCTACGAGCTTGAGCCGTTCGAGCGCTCGGATGTTAAGACGTTCGATACCTGCTATTTCGGCGCCAAGGCGGCGAGGGCGATGCTCAGCCGCCTGCATGTGCACTCGGTCGACGGCGGCCAGCCAGCCGGGCCGGGCAGTGGCGAGGCGATACTGGACGTCGAAGACGTGTCGGCGATCGCACCCGACGCGACGATCGACGTGTATGTCGGGGTGAGCCCCGGCGCTGACGGCACTATCTACGACCCCGTCGACGGCTACGCCGCGATCATCGACGCCGACACCGACCAGGTCATCAGCACTAGCTGGGGATTGTGCGAGCAGGCGATCCAGGCCGGCCAGCCAGGCCTCCAGGCGGCGGAGAACCTGCTGTTCGAGCAAGCGGCCGCGCAGGGCGAGTCGGTATTCGCCGCGGCGGGCGACAACGGCTCCGACGACTGCAACACGTTCGAGACGTCCACCCCGGTGAGCGGCCAGAACCCGCTTTCTGTCGATGATCCGGGCAGCCAGCCTTACGTCGTGTCGGTCGGCGGCACCACGATCGACGACGCGGCGACCCAGCCGCCGGGTGAGCACGTCTGGAACGACGGCGCCGACGGAGGCGGCGGCGGGGGCGGGATCTCGCAGTCCTGGGTGATGCCGTCCTGGCAGCAAGCGGCGACCGTGCCAGGAATCGCCCAGCCGGGCAGCGCGGTATACGCCTCCGCTAACAAGGTTGAAGAAGCATCTGGTTACCAGCCAGATTTCTGCCAGGCAACCGTCGCCGGCGCCACTTCTGCCACCCCGTGCCGGCTCGTTCCCGATGTGTCAGCCCAGGCCGACGAGTTCACCGGCGCGATAACGATCTACCAGGCGGCCTCCGGCGGCTGGACCACCATCGGCGGCACCTCGTCGTCGACGCCAATCTGGGCAGCGATGCTGGCGCTGGTCAACGCATCAGCGACATGCGCCGGTACTAAGGGCGTCGGGTTCGCGAGCCCGCTGCTCTACGCGGTCGCGTCCGGTGCCAGCACCTACCACGCCTCGTTCAACGACATCACGACCGGCAACAACGACATCTACGGCCTGGACAACGGCCGGGTATTCAACGCAGCGCCGGGTTATGACGTGGCGTCCGGGCTCGGCTCACCGCGGCTTACCGGCCCCGACGGCACCGCCGGGCTGGCCTATTACCTTTGCAGCTTCGGCAGGGCCACGACCAGGCCGGTTGTCGGTCAAGTGGCTCCCGGCGAAGGCAGCGTCGCGGGCGGCACGTACATCAGGATCCGCGGCAGCGGGTTTGAGTCCGATGGCCAGTCTGACGTCGCTTCGGTCCAAGTCGGCGCGGCCCGGCTCGCAGCGAGTCAGTTCCGCGTGGTAACCCCGCAGGTCATCACTGCAGTCATGCCGCCCGCGATCCAGGCAAGCCCGCCACTTGCGCCGTCACCGCAGGACGGGGCGGGGCCCGCCGACGTGATCGTGACCTTGACCGACGATCAGTCCAGCCTGCCGAGCCCGGCGTCGGTGTTTGAGTACACCGATAGCAAGTCGGGCAACGCGATTCCCAGCGTGACCGGCGTGGTCCCGTACGGCGGGCCGGAATCTGATCCTGGTCCGGTGACGATCCTGGGCTCCGGCTTCGCCGGCGCCACGTCCGTCACCTTCGGCGGTGTCAGAGCTGCGAGCTGGACCGTGGACAGCCAGAACCGGATTACTGTTACCCCGCCCCCCTACTCCGCCAGCACGACTTGCGCACCGCTGCCCGCCACTGGCGTGTACGCGGGCGAGAACGCGGCGAACGACATCTGCCAGGTGCAGGTTCAGGTCAGCAATAGCCGCGGGCACAGCACCCTCGGGCAGATACTGCCGCCCGACGAGGGACCCTTCGCGCTGAACTCACTTGGCGTGCTCGTGCCACCGGCCGGCTGCGGCTGCGAGATCGCTCAGGCCCCGACCGAGTACGACTACGTGCCGCCGCCGAGGATCACCTCAGTGTCGACCTCGACCGGAGGGGCAGCGAACCTGGCCAGCGAGAACGGCACCACGGTTATCACCGTGCACGGCACCGGGCTTAATCCGCTCACGATCGACTGGGCCAACTTCGGACCCGCCAGCCAGGAAACCTCGCAAAATACCGGCTTCATCTTCATGACCGGGACCGAGTTGCAGATCAATGCGCCTAATGAGGCGCTCACGACCGGCCGGCTCAAAGTCCCGTTCAGCGTCCGGACGCTCGCCGGGCAGTCGGCAGCCACTTCGGTAACTTACGCGGGCGTCCCGCACGTGAGCCAGGTGGTGAACACGCGGGAGCACAAAACCCTCAAAGGCAGCTACGGCGCTGCGGACACCGGCGGTACCCCGATCACGATCAGCGGTAAGGGATTCACCGGCCAGGTCGGCGTGGTCGTATTCACCGACGCCGAGTCGCCGAACTCCACCGGCACGCAGTACACGTTCGACGTTGCCAGCTACCGGAGTCTGCGCACGCGGACCGTGCAGCAGAATCCGGCTCTGGCCAACGTCGAGGTCTGCACCGTGACCGGGTGCAGCCGGGCGGTCAAGGCTGACAGGCTCTACCTGTATCCGCCCGGAAAGCCTGACGTGACCTCGATCTCACCGTCGTCGGGCAAGGCTGCCGGGGGCACGAAAGTGATCATCCACGGCAACAACCTCGGCTGCGCAATCGGCGTGTTCTTCGGCAAGGTCAGGGCCAGGTCGTTCACCCAGACCCCGACATTCCTCGACTGCGGCTCGACGATCAGGCTCACCGCCAGATCACCCAAGGGAAAGGCAGGAGCGAAGGTAGCGGTCAGCGTCGAGACGGTCGAGAGCTACTTCACGGGCACCGGCCACGGCATCACTAGCGCGAAGTTCACGTACAAATAGACCGGCGGCTAGCCCCTCGACCGCCTGCGGGAAGATATCTAGTCAGGACGACCAGAGGGGGCCGCTCACCATGCGGGTTGCCATCACGGGTTCGACCGGGCTTATCGGTACCGCGCTGGCGCAGGACCTGCGCGCTGGCGGAACGGACGTCATCCGGCTGGTCCGCCGGGCTCCCGGCAGCGATCAGGAACTTCGCTGGGACCCGGCCGCGCCCGGCGCTGGCCTCAGCCCTGAGGCGCTGAACGGCGTCGACGCGGTAGTGCACCTGTCCGGCGCCCCGGTCGCTGGCGGCCGCTGGACCCCCGCCAGGAAGCAGGAACTGCGCGCCAGCAGGATCGACAGCACCAGCGCGATCATCCACGCGATGCTCGCCGCACCCAAGCCTCCGCCCGTGCTTATCGCCGGATCGGCGGTCGGCTGGTACGGCGACACCGGCAACAGGGTGGTCGACGAAACGGCGCCGAACGGCAGCGGCTTCCTGGCCATGCTCGTACGCGACTGGGAGGAAGCAACCGCGCCCGCCAGCGCGGCCGGTATCCGGGTCGCCAACCTGCGCTCCGGCATAGTGCTTTCTAGCCGCGGCGGGATGCTGCCCCGCCTGCTGCTGCCGTTCCGGCTCGGGCTCGGCGCCAAGTTCGGCGACGGCCGTCAGTACATCAGCTGGATCACGCTCACCGATCACATCCGCGCCGTCCGGTTCCTGCTCGGCAGCTCAGATCTCAGCGGGCCGGTGAACCTGACCTCGCCCGAGCCGGCCACCAACAGCGAGCTCACCAGGGCACTGGCTGCCAATCTGCAGCGACCAGCCATGCTGACCGTGCCGGCCGCAGCGTTGCGACTCGGCCTCGGCGAGGTCGCCACCGAATTGCTCGGCAGCTGCCGGGCGCTGCCGGCCCGGCTCGAGCAGGCCGGCTTCGCCTTCGAGTACCCCGCCATCAGGCCGGCACTGGCGGCGGCGGCCGCGGACAATCCGCCGGGCTGAGCGACCCGGCAGCGCTACCCGGAGTCGGCTTCCTGGGCGGTCAGCTCCGGATGCTCAGCCATCAGCCCACTCGGCTCGCTGAGCACGTCACTGAACGGCCGACGCGGATGGATGGCAACAAGCGCCATCTGCCAGAGCGCCGGGACTGGCCCGCAAATGCCCTGGCTGCGGAGCATGACTGCGTACGTGGTGCGCAGCAGCCGCCGCGCGAGGAAGATCGCGACTGCGGCCAGCGGAAGCTCGATCACCACTGCTGATAGCAGGCTGAACAAGAACCCCTTCGTACGGGCGTCCAGCACGACATCGAACCATGCGTCGCAGCAGAGCAAGGTGGCAAGCACCACGAGGCAGATGATCAGGATCTGGCGGCGTTTCCATGCGGCCCAGCCGGTCGCCAGGAAGGCGCACAGCTCAGCAATGTCGAAGCCGACCCACGCACCGCGCCAGCCTCCGGCCCGGTAGTACCGCGGCAGCGTGACGGCGAGCACGCCGATCCAGACAGCCAGGACGACGCAGCACACGATGATTGCGGCCAGCAGGAGCTTGCGGCGCCCCTGCCCCTCCTCGCTAGCGGGCAGGTCCCGTTCGTCGAATTCAGCCAGCCGCTGCCTCAGGCTGAGGCGTTCCTGCGGGCTCATGCGGCGCAGTTCTTGCTCATCGAGCATGGCAGGCACCTCCTGCTGACCCTAGCCACGCACGGCGGCCGGACATTCCCGCTGATTCGTGCCCAGGAAAGCTGAAGTCCACTCCAGCAAGCTCCGGCCGCCGCACCGCTAGGCGATAGTCACCGGCAGCGCGTCAAAGCCCCGCAGCAGGAAGGTCTCCCGTCGCACTGGCTCGGCGGCAGCCGTGATCTTAGGGAAGCGGGTCAGCAGGCGGGGAAAGGCAACCGTCCCTTCGAGCCGGGCGAGCGCCGCGCCGATGCAGAAGTGCGCTCCGCCGCCGAAGCTCAGCGGAGCTCCGTCCCTGCGCAGCGGGTCGAATTTATCCGGATCGGCAAACTTACGCGGATCCCTGTTTCCTGCGCCGATCATCGTCGTGACTGAATCGCCGTCGCCCACTTTGGTACCGCCTAGCTCAGTGGGGTAGCCAACCCTGGACGTCAGCTGCACTGGCGAGTCATAGCGCAGTGCCTCCTCGACGAACGCACTAGCCGGGACTGAGCCGTCGATGAGCGCGGCGCCTGCACCCGGCTGCTGCAGTATGACCTGAAGCCCGTTGCCTAGCAGGTTGGTGGTGGTCTCAAAGCCTGCCACCAGCAGCAGAGTCAGGTTATGCAGCAGTTCGGCGTCCGACAGCCTGCCGTCGTCGGAGTCGCTGACTGCCAGCAGGTCCGAGATCAGGTCGTCGCGCGGATTGGCGCGCCGCTCGGCTGCCAGGCCGGTGAAGTACGCGAGCAGTTCTACCGCGGCGGCATTGATGGCCGGCAGCGTAGCGAGGTCGTGCAACTCGAAAACGCCCGCTATGTCGCGGGCGATAGGGCGGAAGCTCTCCCGGTCGGCCTCCGGGATCCCGATCAGCTCGCAGATCACAGTCACCGGCAGCATGTAGGCGAAGTCATGCATGAACTCGACGACCGAGCCATCGGCTCCCCGCTCGGCCATAGTGTCCAGCAGGTCCTCGGCCATCCTGGCGATCGCCGGCTCTAGCCCGGCGATCCTGCGCGCGGTGAACGCGCGGGCGATGAGGCTCCTGATGCGCGAGTGGGCCGGCGCATTCAGGTTCAGGATCCAGTCCATCGCCTGCACGAAAACCGGGTTATCGCGCCAGCCGGGGAAGTCACGTTCGATCGCGGCCTCATCTGACACGCGGAAACCTGCGTCACGCAGGACCGAGCTGATCGCGTCGTACCCCACGACGGCTACCGCGCCAGGGCCCAGGCTTATCACCTCGCCAAGTTCGTGCAAGGCCGCGTAATGCGGGTACGGATTGGCCCGGCCCTCCGGCGTTCCCAGTGCCGTGAAGATCTCCAGCGCGTCCATCGATGTCTCGTTCCCCTCGTCGCGGCCCGCACGGTACCTAGACGATAAGTAGTATCGCGTTTGCGCGTCAAGCTATATCGCGTTAAACGGGCAAAGCGGGACACGGTGCAGCGCGGGGCTAAGCTGGCGCCATGCATGATGAGCTGGTGTTCGCCCGCCTGGGCCTGGGTACTTCCACGATCGGCTACACCGAGGCCTGGGAGCTCCAACGACAGGTGCACCAGCAGCGGGTGGAAGGCCTCATCCCCGATACCTGTCTGCTGCTCGAGCACGAGGCGGTCTACACGGCTGGCAAGCGCACAACGCCGCTCGACCGGCCGGTCGGCGATCCGGGCGCGCCGGTCATCGACGTCGATCGCGGTGGCAACATCACCTGGCACGGGCCCGGGCAGCTCGTCGGCTATCCGATCGTCGCGCTCGACGAGCCGCTTGACGTCGTCGCCTACGTACATGGCATCGAGCAGGCCCTGATCGGGGTCTGCCGCGAGTTCGGCGTGGCCGCTGATCGCGTCGATGGCCGCAGGGGCGTATGGGTGGCCGGTCAGGGCCAGGATCGCAAGGTTGCCGCCATCGGCGTGCGCGTGGCCAAGGGCGTCACGATGCACGGCTTCGCGCTCAATTGCGACTGTGACCTCTCGTGGTACGACCGCATCGTGCCATGCGGCATCTCGGATGCCTCGGTGACGACCCTGTCGGCCGAGGCGGGCCGCCAGATCACGGTGACTGACGCGCTGCCTGTCGTCGAGCGCCAGCTGGCGACGGCCTTCGGGGCCGGCAGCGTCCGCATCACTGACGGGGTGCCGGTGCCGCCTGCAATGCCAGCGAGGCAAGCCAGCTAACACTTTCCCGTCAGACGTCCGGCGGGGCCGCACCGTCTCCGTCAGGTAGCGGCACGTACCCCGCGCGCGGCACTGGCGAGATAGGTGCCGACCTCGGCGGCTGGCACCTGGACCTGCTCGCCCGATGCCATGTCCCTGACGGTCACAGTGCCCGCCTCGTGCTCCTGCTCGCCGTAGATGAGGCACCATCGCGCACCGCTGTCGCTCGCCCACTTCAGCTGCCTGCCGAGTTTGCCGGAGGTGCCGAGGTAGACGCTGGCGCGCAGGCCCGCCGACCGGGCCGCGCCGGCGAGCGCGAAGGACCGCGTGCCAAGGTCGCTGCGCATTGCCGTGACCGCCACATCGAGGCGTGCCGGCGTCGCCCCATCGGCGCCGGGAAGAAGCGAGATCATCCGCTCAATCCCGATGGACGACCCGGTCGCGGGCACATCCGGTCCGCCTAGCTGCTCGATCAAGTGGTCATAGCGCCCGCCGCCGCCGAGCGAGCCAGCCACTCCGGCCGCAGTAACTTCCCAGATCGGGCCGGTGTAGTAGCTCAGCCCGCGCACCATCCGCGGGGTGAAGACCACGCGGCCAGCCGGGACCTGTCCCGACAACAGGGACAGCATCGTGTCGACCTCGTCCAGGCCTGCGGTGCCTTCCTCTGTCTTGCTCAGCGCGACCCGGACCCGGTCGGCCGAATCCGCCTCAGTCAGCGCTTCGACGAGGTCACCGGCCTGACCGGCTGCCAGGCCGCGCTCCGCCAGTTCGCTGACCACTTCGGCTGGCGCCAGCTTGTCGAGCTTGTCAAGCGACGCCAGGACGCCGGCACCGATCTCCGGTCGCACGCTGAACGCCTCGAGCAGTCCGGCGAGCACCCGGCGGGAGTTCAGCAGGATCGTGAAATCCGGCAGCCCGAGGGCGGCGAGGGCGTCGTGGTGGGCGCAGAGTGCCTCCGCGTCCGCCAGCAGTGACTGTGAGCCGAGGATGTCGAGGTCGCACTGGGTGAACTCGCGGTAGCGGTCCTTGCCGGGCCGGTCAGCGCGCCAGACGGGACCGAGCGCGTACCTCTTGTACGGCGTGGGCAGCTGACTGCCGTACGCTGCCGCGACGCGGGCCAGCGGCACCGTGTGGTCGTAGCGCAGTGCCAGATCGGCCTCACCCGACGCCTCGTGCTCGCCCCGCCGGAGGATCTTGAAGACCAGTTTGTCGCCTTCTTCGCCGTATTTGCCTAGCAGCACGTCCAGCCGTTCAAAGGCGGGCGTCTGCAACGGCTCGAAGCCGTAACGAGCGAAGACGGAGCGGATGACGGCGAACGCGCGCTCGCGGCGTTCCACCTCGGCGGCGAGGAAGTCGCGTGTTCCTGACGGCGGATCGAACTGACTGGGCATGACCCTATGGTTGCCGATAGGAGCCCCTGGCGTCATATCGGCCCGCCGGACGCCCTGCCCCAGGCCCGCGTGCGCCGGCTTACTTCCTGGTGCCCACCAGCAGCGAGTTCGCCAGGTCTGGCAGGACTACCTCGGTCCAGACAAGCCGGGACTCCCCTGCGAAGAACTCGCGCTTGAGATCCGCCTGCCTGAACGGCGAGTCGGCGGGCAGCGCAAGTACCGGCGTTATGTCGTCATTGACTATCCGGCCGCCCGGCTTGAGCAGGTCGACGAGGCCACTGAAGGTCGCTACGTCATGTATCCGGGCGTCGCAGAAGATCAGGTCGTAGGGGCCGAGAGGCGGGAGAAGCTCGATCCAGTCGCCCGTCAGCACCCTGACCCGGTCGTCGCTGCCAAGCACCTCGGCTGCCGCGGCCGCTCGCGCCGGGTCGATCTCCGCGGTGACGAGCGTGCAGTCCGCCGGCATCGCAGCCGCCATCCAGGCGGACCCGATCCCCGCACCGGTGCCAAGCTCGGCGATCCGTCCGCCGGCGCAGCCCGCGGCCAGCATCGCCAGGAACCGGCCGGTACCGGGCAGGCTGGCAGACCCCCGGCCATGGCCGGGATCGTCGCGGGTCACCGGGAAGCCGATCCGGCGCGCGGCATCGCACGCCTGCTGGACCAGTGGCGGAACTTCCGTGCCTGCCAAGTCGGTCATGTGCGGCGACGATACGCCCGTGCAGCCAGCGGCGCGAGCACCATCAGGACGCGTCAGCCCTGCCTGCCGTAGAGGCGGATGGCGAGTGGCGCGAACACGAGGGTGATGGCGGCAATGGCGATGAGAGACCAGGCCACGGCACCGCCGGCGCCACCGGTGTTGTTCATCAGGTCCCTGGCTGCGTCGGCGAGGTGGCTGATGGGATTGATTGCGACGAAGGCCTGGAGCCAGCCGGGCATGGAGCGGGGCTGGACGAAGATGTTGCTAGCGAACGTGGGCGGGATCACTAGGGCGAGGCCTAGGTTCATCACCGTCGCCGGATCGCGGACCAGCAGCGCGACGGCGGCCCACAACCAGGACAGGGACAGCCCGAATGCGATGACCAGGGCCACTGCGGCGACCATGCCCTGGGGGCCGCCGCCGGGCCGGTAGCCGATGACGACCCCGAGTATGACGACGATGGCAGCAGCGAGCAGGTAACGGCCGGCGTCGCCAAGCAAGCTGCCGAGCACGAGTGCGCCGCGCCAGACGGACAGGGAGCGGAAGCGGTCGAACACGCCGGTGGTCACGTCCTGGGCAAGGCGGGCACCGCCGTACATGGTGCAAGCCGTGACACCCATGACCAGCGTGCCTGGCAGGAGGGTCTTGAGGTAGTGGCCGGGAGTGCCGCCGAGCGCGCCGCCAAAGATGTAGGTGAACAGGACCGTGAACACGACCGGGATCGCGATCACGTCCGTGAGCTGCTTGGGATCGTGCTTGATCTTGAGCATGGCCCGCCACCCGAAGGTTGCTGAAGCGGCAAGCGCGCCAGCACGGCGCGGCGGGCCGGCGGGCGCGAGCAGGCCGTCGAGGCGAGCCTCCGGGACGGCGCGGCTGACGGTGGCGGTCGGGGGGGTCATGAATACGTGTCCTCGTGATCGGTGGCGGCTGGGCCGGGTGGGTTGCCGGTAAAAGCGAGGAAGGCCTCGTGCAGGCTGGGCTGGCCGAGGGAGACTTCGGCGACCGCCACCCGTGCGTCGGAGAGCCGGGTCATGGCGTGCCCGATCAGACGGCCCACGTCGGTCGCGCCGGTCGGGCTGGCAAGCAGCACTGACAAGGCGAGCGGGTCGCCGTCCATCCGGACCGCCCCCTCCAGCGTGCCGGCCAGGACCGCCCGGGCCTTGGACCGCTGCTGCCCGTCGAGAAGCCTGATGTGCAACGTCCCGGCTCCGACCTGGGCCTTGAGCTGGGCGCTGGTCCCCTCGGCCACTATCCGGCCGTGGTCGATGACCGCGATCTGGCCCGCCAGCTGGTCGGCTTCCTCCAGGTACTGGGTCGTGAGCAGCACCGTGGTGCCGGCTGCGGCGATCTGGCGGACCAGGTCCCACACCTGAATCTGGCTGCGCGGGTCCATGCCCGTGGTGGGCTCGTCGAGGAACAGCAGGTCGGGGGTGACGATAAGGCTCGCGCCGATGTCCAGCCGCCGGCGCATCCCGCCCGAGTAAGCCCGCACGGGACGGCCGGCCGCACCAGTCAGGCCGAAAGCCGCGAGCAGCTCATCGGCCCGCTGTTTGCTGGCCGCACGGGACAAGCCACGCAGGCGGCCGAAGACGACCAGGTTCTCGTACCCGGTCAGGTCGTCATCGAGGGAGGCGAACTGGCCGGTCACGGCCACCCGCGCGCGGATCTCAGCCGCTCCGCTCACGACGTCGAACCCCAGGACACGGGCGGTGCCGCCGTCCGGCCTGGCCAACGTCGCCAGGACGCGGATGGTGGTGGTCTTACCCGCCCCGTTAGGGCCGAGGAACCCGAACACCTGGCCGCGCCCGACCCTGAGGTCGATCCCGTCCAGCGCCCGGTCCTTGCCGTAGGCCTTGACCAGACCGTGCGCTTCGATCGCCAGGCTGGCCCCGGCTCTCCCGTTCCCTGACTTCATCCGGGGTGCCCGGCGGTCGCGGCGAAGTCCAGCAGCAACGTGCCGGTCGCAGGCGTCCGGAGCGTCTCCGGTTCTGCTGTTCTCTGACATGCTGTAAGATTTACGCTAACTCTTACAGCTTGTCAAGGATTCGTTGAGCAGGTATGTTCGCTCTGATGGCTGACACGCTCGATACCGCCACGCCGGCCCGCCGCCGCCGGTCCGACGCCCGGCGCAGCATCGACGCCGTCGTCGACGCAGCGCGCACCATGCTCGGCGAGCGACCCGACGCCAGCATGGAAGACATCGCCGCTGCGGCCGGCGTCACCCGCCAGACCGTCTACGCCCACTTCCCGTCACGCGACGCCCTGATCGCGGCCATCCTGCACGCTGTAGGAGCCGAGACTGTGGCCGCGTTCGACGCTGCCCGGCTCGACACCGTCCCGCCCGCCGACGCACTGCGCCGGTACCTCGACATCGGCTGGGAGCTCATACGCCGCAACCCCAACCTGCTCAGGCCCGCCCTCGCGGGCAATCCGCCCGGCAGCGACGAAGCTCACCGAGCCGGCAACGCCCGGCTCGAAGAGATCATCAGGCGAGGCCAGCGCGCCGGCGACTTCGACCGCGTACTCCCAGCCACCTGGCTTGCCGCCGCGATTCTCGGCCTCTTCCGCGCAGCTGCCGAGCAAGTCGCTGCCGGACGCCTCACCACCAGCAAGGCAGCCGCCCTGCTCCTGGACAGCGCGCTGCGGCTCTGCGGCGCCGCCAGCGCCTAGGACGGGCCCTCACTCAGGCCCTCCGCACTCGGCGAGGCACCGGAACCGCACCGCACGGCACGCAAACTGAGCGCCCCGCACGGGGGTGGCGGGGCGCTCAGCATTTCCCCAGGAAGGCGGGGACTAGATGGCTGTCAGCCGGTCGGTCCGGTGGTCAGTGTGACACTCGCGCTCTGTCCCTGGCCGGACTGACCGATCCAGTGCACCGTGACCTTGTCGCCCGGGTGATATTCCTCGATTACCGTCTGCAGGTTGGAGTCTGACGTGATCTGGTGGCCGCCGACCGAGGTGATCACGTCGCCTTCGGACAGGCCAGTCCTGGCTGCCGCGGTGCCGGACACAACGCCCGCGATTTCGACGCCGTTAGTCGCCTCGCCAGAGCCGCTGCCGGAACCGTCGACCTCGACGCCAAGGAACGCCGTCGGCCCGATGTGCACAGTGGTCGAGGCCTTTCCCGCCTCGATCTGGTGAGTAAGCGACATTGCCTCGTCGATCGGTATCGAGAAAGCTTCCGTCGTCTGGTCGGCCGTCGTGCCGTAACCGCCCGAGCTACTGGTCGACGCTGCCGTGTCCATGCCCACGATCTGCCCCGACGAGTTGACCAGCGGGCCGCCAGAGTCGCCTGGCTCGATGTTGGCGTCGGTCTGGATCATCCCCTCCAGGTGCTCCTGGACGCCATCGCCATCGTCGACTGCAGTAATCGTGTTTCCAGTGCTGATCACCGCGCCCGTAACGACCGACGGCGTGCCGTCGCGGCCCTCGGCGTTGCCGATGGCGACGATCCGCTGGCCAGCTGCCACCGAGCTCGAGTTGCCGATCGAGACCGTCGCCAGGCCGGACGCGTCGGTCAGCTGCAGCACCGCGACATCCTTGGTGTCGCTGTACCCGACGACCTTCGCGGTGTAGGTACGGCCATCGCCGATGTCCCTGACCTTGATCGAGGTCGCGCCTGCCACGACGTGGTTGTTGGTGAGCACCTCGCCGGTCGAGGTCAGCACCATCCCGGTGCCCTCCGCCGTGGCGTGCTCGTAACCCAGCGTCGATATGACGTCCACCAGGCCCGGGTCGGTCCGGCTGACGATCGCGGACGTGCTGAGCGCGGCAGACGATGCCCCGACCGTGGCCCAGGCCGTTCCGCCGGCCAGTAGCACTGCGGTTACGCCGGATGCCAGGATCAGCGCCCGGCGCCGTGAGCGGCGCGGTGGTGCGGCGTGCTGGCCGCCCGGCGCGCCATAGCCACCAAGCCACATGGGCGGGGGCGGGGGCGGCGGGACTGCCCCGTAACCCAGGTGTCCGCTGAAGCCAGGCTGGCCAGGGTAACCAGGCTGGCCGGGGTAGCCAGCGTGTCCTCCGTAGCCCGGCTGGCCGGGGTAGCCAGCGTGTCCTCCGTAGCCCGGCTGGCCTGGGTAACCGCCCGGGTAGCCCGCTTGCCCCGGCTGGGCCGGGTAGCCAGCCTGGCCCGGGTGACCGGCTTGTGCGCCGTAACCGGGCTGCGCCCCGTAACCCCACTGCGGCCCTGAGGGAGCCTGGCCGCCCGACGTGTTCTCCGCGTCATCCCGATCGTCCTGGTGGTGCGAGCCATACGAGCTGTTCATCGCTAATCGTTCCCCTCGGAAACCTCTGCTGCTCGACCTCTACTGCCTCGTCGCCCGCTGCCGAGTCGCGGCGCTGGCCACTCACCTGCTCCGGCTGACGGCTTCTACTCCTTGATAATCGGGTCCTACGCTTAGCCGGCCCTCGCGGCAGCCTGACCGTCACCTCCCGATCGGTTGAGCGCATCCTGAACCTCATCTCTGCAAACCTGCGGGGCCATCAGCACCGGCCCCGTAGCAACCCGTAATAGGCTGAAAGGCGTGGTACTAGCACCCGAAGGCCGCCGCCTGCTCCGCCTCGAGGCACGCAACAGCCAGGTTCCGATCGAGCGCAAGCCGCCGTGGATCAAGACCCGCCTCCGTACTGGTCCTGAATACACCGAACTCAAGCAGCTTGTCCGGCGTGAGGGTTTGCACACGGTATGCGAAGAAGCTGGCTGTCCAAACATCTTCGAATGCTGGGAAGACCGCGAGGCGACTTTCCTGATCGGCGGCGACCAGTGCACCCGCCGGTGTGACTTCTGCCAGATCGCTACCGGCAAACCGGGGCCGCTCGATACTGACGAGCCGAGGCGGGTAGCCGAGTCGGTCGCTGCCATGGGCTTGCGGTACGCAACAGTGACCGGCGTCGCCCGCGACGACCTACCGGACGGCGGCTCCTGGCTGTATGCGGAGACCTGCCGCGAGATCCACCAGGCCGTTCCCGGCTGCGGCGTGGAACTGCTGATTCCCGACTTCAACGCCGACCCTGACCAGCTGGGCGAGGTCTTCTCGGCAAAGCCTGAGGTGCTCGCCCACAACTTGGAAACGGTGCCGAGGATCTTCCGCAGCATCCGGCCCGGCTTCAGGTACGAACGGTCGCTGCAAGTGCTCGAGCTCGCAAGGGCGGCCGGCCTGGTGACCAAGTCCAACCTGATCCTGGGCATGGGCGAGCGGCGGGACGAGATAAGCGAGGCCATGGCAGATCTCCGGAACGCGGGCTGCGAGCTGATCACGATCACCCAGTACCTGCGGCCGTCAGTGCGCCACCATCCGATCGACCGCTGGGTCCCGCCCGAGGAGTTCGACGAGCTTGCCGAAGAAGCGGCCGAGCTCGGTTTCGCGGGCGTCCAGTCCGGTCCCCTGGTCCGCTCGTCATACCGAGCAGGCCGGCTCTACCGCCAGGCCATGGAACGGCGTTCCCGACCGGTATCCTCGCCCTCATGGTGAAGAAGGCCGGCGCAGAGGCGCCAAATCCGGCCGATCCCACATCGATGGGGCGGATCAAGCAGATACGGATGGTCGCTGGCATCATCCGGAAGCAGGACCCGCGCGCGCTGCCGCTGGTCGCGCTGGCGGGCGTCGGCATTGCCGCTGTCGTCATCGTCATCGGTTACTTCGTCGGCCTGATCTGGGGCTTCCTCCCGCTCGGGATCGCTGCCGGGTTCCTCGGCGCGATGCTGCTGTTCGGCCGATTCGCCACGTCGGCGCAGTACAAAGCGCTTGAGGGCCAGCCGGCCGCCGCTGCGGCAGTCCTGCAGAGCCTCCGCGGCGGCTTCACCACGACGCCAGCCATCGCCGCCAACCGGAACATGGACGTCGTGCACAGGACCGTCGGCAAGCCCGGCGTGATCCTTGTCGGCGAGGGCTCCCCGACCCGCCTGCCGAGCTTGCTCGCTGCCGAAAAGAAGCGGATCGCGCGTATCGCAAACCAGATACCGATCTATGACTTCCAGGTCGGCGACGGCGAGGGACAGATCCCGATCAGGGAGCTGAACAAGAAGATCATGAAGTTGCCGCGCAATATCAAGGGCCAGGCGGTCGCAGAGCTCAACTTCCGCCTCAATGCGCTGCCTGCGCCGCTGCAGATGCCCAAGGGCCCGATGCCGCGATCGGCCCGGATGCCCAAGCCACCGCGGCCGCGAATCCGCTAAGTCGCCGGGCAGGCGCGCGGCAGGAAGACACTCCGGCCGATCAGGGGCGGGAACGCCCGCTTATGCGCGGATCACAACGGTGTTCGCGGCCTTGTCCTGAAACCCGCGAAGGTCCCGGTCCATCATCATGGCGGGCAGCACGAGCATCAGCAGCAACGTCCGGGCGAATGCCCTTGGCAACCCGACCGGCTGGCCGTCGAGTCGCGCGACCCGAAGCCCGACTAGCCGCTTACCGATAGTGAACCCGGTGAACGCCGTCAGGAGCCAGTCCTCGGCTCCGAACACGGCCAGAGTCCATAGCCTCGACTCGGTGAGGACGCTCGCGGTGTGACCCGCCTGCGGGTGATAAAAGAACGCGATGGCAATCACACTGCAGACGATCCAGTCGATGAGCAGGGCGCCTAGCCGCCTGCTCCAGCCCGCCACGGAGCCGCGGCCGAACTCCGGCAACCCGAATTGCTGGCCCGGATAGTATTCAGTGTCGGCAGTCTGCTGGTTCGATGCAGGCGCCTTCTGGTTGGTCACAGGCTTAACGGTAGCGGCTTCGCCGGGCCAGCGAGCCAGCGCGGCGGCGGTTCTGGCGCGCCGCATTCGCGCAAGGTGGCGCGCATTGCGTGGTCTGGCGCCTTGTTCCCGGTCCGCCTTTGGCGTAACACCAGCGAAACATAGGGGACATCGTCAGGAAACTGACCGGCGTTAACGTCCTAACCGGTCCCCGGGATGGCGGGGCAGCTCGCGCTGCATGACGCGATGCCGGGTGGCAGCAACCGGGAGGCGCCACCAACTGCGCCGGCGGGTAATCACCGTGGCGGCGCGTAAGGAGAGCTGATGTTCACAAGCGGCGACGAGGTACTGCGGTTTATCGAGTCCGAGGGGGTGCAGTTCGTCGACGTGCGCTTCTGCGACCTGCCTGGCACGTTGCAGCACTTCACCGTGCCTGCTGAGTCATTCGACGCGGGCGTCTTCACCGAGGGCAGGATGTTTGACGGCTCGTCGATCCGGGGCTTCCAGCAGATCCACGAATCAGACATGCTGCTCCTGCCGGACCCCGCCACGGCGGTGATTGACCCGTTCCGGACGCACAAGACGCTGAACCTGACCTTCTTCGTGCATGACCCGCTCACCGGCGAGCCGTACAGCCGGGACCCGCGCAACATAGCCCGCAAGGCCGAGGACTATCTGCGCGGCAGCGGCATCGCCGACACAGCGTACTTCGGTCCGGAGGCCGAGTTCTACATCTTCGACTCGGCGCGCTACGAGACCGGCCCGAACCAGGGCTACTACCACATCGACTCGATCGAGGGTGCCTGGAACACCGGCCGGGACGAGCCAGGCGGCAACCTCGGCGCCAAGCCGGCCTACAAGGGCGGCTACTTCCCGGTGCCGCCCATGGACCACTACACCGACCTGCGCTCGGAGATGGTGCGGAAGCTGATTGATGTCGGCATCAGCGTCGAGATGCAACATCACGAAGTCGGTACCGCCGGCCAGGCCGAGATCGACATCAGGTTCGACACCTTGCTCGCGATGGCTGACAACCTGATGCTCTATAAGTACGTGGTCAAGAGCGTCGCAAGGGCGGCCGGCAAGACCGTGACCTTCATGCCGAAGCCGCTGTTCGGCGATAACGGCTCGGGCATGCACTGCCACCAGAGCCTGTGGAAGGACGGCGCTCCGCTGTTCTACGACGAAGTCGGCTACGCAGGGCTGTCGGACATCGGCCGCTACTACGTCGGCGGCTTGCTCAAGCATGCGCCGTCGCTGCTCGCTTTCACCAACCCGACGATGAACTCTTACCACCGGCTAGTCCCCGGCTTCGAAGCGCCGGTGAACCTGGTCTACAGCCAGCGCAACCGGTCAGCTTGCATCCGTGTTCCGATCACCGGGCCGAACCCGAAGGCCAAGCGGCTGGAGTTCCGCGTCCCGGACCCGTCGGCTAACCCGTACCTGGCCTTCGCCGCCATGATGATGGCCGGGATCGACGGCATCAGGAACAAGATCGAGCCGCCGGAGCCGGTCGACAAGGACCTGTACGAGCTGCCGCCAGACGAGGCGAAGGCCATCCCGCAGGTACCGGGCTCGCTCGAGGCCGTTCTCAACAACCTGGAAGCCGACCACGAGTTCCTGCTCGAGGGCAACGTGTTCACCCCGGACCTGATCGAGACCTGGCTGGACTACAAGCGGTCCAACGAGATCGACGCGATCCGGCTGCGCCCGCACCCGCACGAGTTCGAGCTGTACTACGACGTATGACCGTTTCCGGGCCGCTGACCTGGTCATCCGGGTTGGCGGCCCGGCTGGGGCCCACAGCAAGCCCGCATGATCTTTCTTCAATCATGTCAGGCCACCTCTCCGCGATATTTCGCACTGTTTGCTGCCTATTGACCCCGCCCCGGCCCGGTCGTACTGTCGCCGAGCCGGGGGATGCGCCCTCACGACTCGCATCAGAACGGGAGAACCGCATGCAAGGGAAGATCAAGCTCGGAGTCGCGCTAGGACTCGCGTCGTTAGCCGCGGCCGTGATTGTCAGCCCGGCAATAGCCGGCGCGAGCTCAACCAGCCAGAAGCTGCCGTACTTCATCCAGTGGAAACCCGGCACGAAACTGCCCAGCGTCCCTCACGGGTGGAGGCTGATGGCGGAGCCGACACAGGCCGTGATGGCCAAGGTGAAGATCGGGCACCGTATCCCGTGGGTCACACCAGCTAAGGCGACACCGAACACGGCCGGGATCGTGAACCTGGAAGCGGCGCCGAAAATCTGCCCCCCGCCGATAGTGCGCAAGAGATGGCGCAAGAAGTACACCGACGTCGCCCAGTCATATGCGACCGTCAAAGGGATCACGCTCGGCTTCACCTACGGCAACGGGCAGTCGTCCAGCCTGGGGGTCGGGATCTCAACCACAGGGGCGGACGGGTCATTCACGGCGGACGGCACGAACAGCGTCTCAACCGACGGCAGCCAGACTTACCCCGCCAAACATGGCCCCAGCTTCGACCACTGGCAGACCCGATTCGCCTACGAGGAGCTTGAGCAGGATCCGTGCTCCTCCACTAAGCAGGGTTTGACGCTCTGGTACGTGCAGGCATACCAGTGGGATGCCGGGGAGAGGATCCTCCATCCGAGCGGAGCGCCAGGTACGCCGCACTGCGAGTACTACCCTGGGCATTCAACATTCACCAAGACAACAACCAAGGCGACAACGTTCAGCGCCGGCTTCTCGATCGGGTCGCCGGTCAGCTTCAACGGATCGGCCCAGACCGGCTACACCGCCACGGCCGCAGTCAGTTTCCACTTCAGAAAGCATGGCGAGCTATGCGGTGCGCACACTCAGCCTGGCGGCAAGGACCCCGGAGTCATCGTGGGAGCCGGGCCTAAATAGTGAGATCACGACTGATCCTGCTGGGAGCGCTGTCGGCGACGGCAGCGCTCCTGACGGCCGGCTGCTCCAGCTCCAGCGGCACCGGGCCGCTCGGCGGCAGCGGCGGCCAGGCGATCGAGTGCTTTCCCGCGCCCAGGGACCACACCGTCACACAGGGCTTCTACGTGCTCCAGAACGGCGGGAAGACCGATGTCACCGTGCGCAGCGTCAGGCTGGTCAAGCCCCGCGGAATAGTTATGGCGACGAAAGCATGGGTCGTCCCGCCCTGGTACTCCAAAGGCAGCCAGAACGCGCTCGGCGTGGGCTATCCCTACCCTCCGGTCACCTGGCCGACCTGGAAGGACCGCCGCCCGGCCGTGGGCGCGGTCGTCAAGCCGAACGAGACCCTGAACCTGGTGTTCGGCGTTGCGAGGACCGCGACGAAGGGCACGTCCGCGGCACCGGTGGTCACCTACACTGCGGGCGGGAACACCTACACCTGGCAGCAAGGGACAACCTTTGTCATGGTGGCCCGGAACTGCTCGTAGCCACGCTGAGAGGCCCTGGACTAGCCGGTTGGGGGCTGGCCAGAGGGGCTACCGCTGACCCGTCGGAACGGATGTCATCCCGCAGGCAGATAACGGCGGCTCGTGAACATGGCATCGCCCCCGCCGCGTCCATCACGGCGGGGGCGGTGCTTCATCTGGTACGCCTTCTGACTAGGTTGCCCCGCTGTGGCATGGCCGGGCACCGGCCGGACGAGATGAGGTCGCTAGGCGGTCGTCCTGGCCCAGTGGATGTGCGCTCCTGGCCGGTGCCCTGTGCGGATAGTCACCCGGTTCGCGGGGCCTGTCAAGGCCTGCATTATCCGTCGGCGGGCTGACTGCAATCCGCGCATAACCCTTTACACACCGTTATTGCGGGTGTAGGAACCGATTGTTGGCCCAGCCTCTCAACTCGTCAGTAAGGAGCAGGCAGCAATGTGGCGGCGCACGTTACGGCACAGCGAAGTGATCGAACAGCGGGCGGCGAAAGCTGAGCAGGAACGGCAGGACCTCAGGGAGACGCTCACCGCGTTCGAGGCCTTCGCCCGCGCCGCCGGGGTCCATCTGGGGTCTGCGGACCCTGACGTCGTCTCCGAGGTGCCGCCCTCTGTGATCGCTGCGGCATCGCCGCCAAGGCCAGGCGGCCTGCCAGTCGTAGTCGATGTTGGCGCCAGGCGTGTCGTCGCAGTTACCGGGCCCGCTGGAGACCCGAGAGAATGGATGCCGTCCATTGCGGCAACCGCATCCTTACCTACCCCCGCCGGGCAGGCCGCCAGGATCGAGCGGGCGCCGATGCCTGCCGGCCTCCTGGCCGCTGCGGCCATCCCGCGGTCCCGGCGCCCGGCCGTACGGTTAGCCGGCCGACTCAACGCTGCTGAACCTGCTCGGCGGCCTCGAGCGGCCCACCGACGGCAGCGCGGGGGGCGGCGTCTGCAAGACGGCCTGTATCGCGACACCCTCACCGCTGCCGGAGGCCTGGCGGTCCGGGTAGCCGACACGCTCACCGCGGCGCAGGCGCGTCAAGCCGCTATCGCAACCGTCAGGGCCGCGCGCCGCAACGGCTGGGACGCATCCCAGACCAGCGCGATCATCCCCGTGCTCGCCGCGGCCGCTGGATGGTACATCGCCGCGATTCCAGTCCGGGCAGCAATCTTCACCGGTATCGCTACGGTCACCGCAACCGCGGCGGGGGTGGCCATCTCGGTCCTGCCCGGCCACGCGGCGCCGCCAGTCCACGTTAGGTCACTGCCCGCAGCCGCGCTGCACTCGCAAGGGCATGCGCGCCACCACCACGGCAGGGAGCGCAAGAGAACTTCGCATCTTATTGCCGACACCGCGCCGGTTACGCCCACGGCTTCCCCGAGTGGCATACCCGCGCTGCGGCCGAAAGCGTCAGCAACGCCAGACCGGACTAGATCGGCACGGCCGCGGCGATCCGGGTCGCCGTCACCGCGGCCGACGGCGTCGTCTCCCTCGCCTTCACCGGCGCCGAGCCCGAGCCCGACCTCGTCGGGACCCGCCGGGGAGTGCATCGGCGTGGTCGTACTCAAAGTTTGCGTGATTTTGTGAGGCGGCGAGCATAGGCAGCTGAGAATGCCGCGGGTGATGACCGCCCCCGCGCCGCAGATCAGCGACCTCGCCCGCGGGCGTACCGGACCGTGCAGAGCGGGACGAAGATGGCTAGCAACAGCGCAGTCCAGCCAAGCGCCGCGGCAACCGGGTGTTCGAGCGGCCACGCGCCGTTAGCCGGCGTGGCCGGGGTGCCGAATAGTTGCCCGGCCGCTGCGGCAACGGCACTGATCGGATTCCAGTCAGCGATGATTCGCAGCCACGTGGGCATGCCTGAGGTTGGCACGAATACGTTGGACAGGCCGGTGACGGGAAACGTCAGGATCGAGGCCTGGGCGGCAGTTTCTTCCTTGCCAAGCCGCGGGCGAGTACGCACTGGACGAGCCGAGCACCGGTGATCCCGTCACCGACTTGCTGGCGCTAGCTCATCAGGTCCTTGCGGTCTACCGCAGGCATCCGTGGCTGACGGTCTACACACGCCTGCCGGCGTCGGCGTACAAGCACGAGAGCACGAAGAAGTCGTACTTCTACTTCGGTCTCAGGCTGTCGAAGACGGGGACACCCACGTTCCCCCGCTTTCTCTACCTCAAGAAGGCCAGCATCAGCAAGGCCCGCAGGGTCAGCTCCACGGAGTTCAAGAACACCATCAAGTGGTCATTCCGGGTTGGCAATGATGGCTACGCGTTCGCGATCAACTTCTGCTCCAAGAACTCGGAGTCCAAGGACGGAACTGGCCTTCCCGGCACCCACAGCTGCGGCGTGAAGAAGATCCGCAGCAACATTGCCTACCTGGGCTAGCGCCCAGAAGTCAGCTTGCCCGGCGCACCGGAGCCGGGCAAGCTGGCCGTCGTGACATCAAACCCGGACGCCGACGTCGCGCTGATCGAGCGGCAACTGCGCGAAGCCGACTCGCCGACGCGGGCCGCTAGCGAGCAGAACTACCTCAAGAGCAAGCTCGAGTTCACTGGCACCACGGTCCCGCAGACACGTGCGATCGTGAGAGCCTGGCGGCTCGACCACGCCGGACTGACGCGGCAGCGCCTCACCCAGGTCGCTGCCGCCCTCTGGGACATACCGGTCTACGAGTGCCAGCTCGCCGCCGTCCTGCTCCTCACCGACCGCCGTGCTCTACTGCATGCCGACGACGTGACGTTGGTCGAGCTCATGCTCCGCTCCGCTGGCACCTGGGCGCTTGTTGACGGCCTCGCCGCCGACGTCATGGGCAGCCTGGTCGCGCGATTCCCCGACGAGCTGCACCCCACCCTGGATCAGTGGGCGGTCGATGCTAACTTCTGGCTCCGGAGGTCCGCGTTGCTGGCGCTGCTCGTTCCTCTCCGGCGCGGTGACCCCGCCAACTTCCAGCGCTTCGCCGGCTACGCCGATGCGATGCTGGGCGAGCGGGAGTTCTTCATCCGCAAGGCAATCGGCTGGGTACTGCGCGAGACCGGCAAGCGCCAGCCTGGCCTGGTGACCGACTGGCTTGCGCCGCGGGCACACCGAGCGTCAGGCGTCACCATGCGGGAGGCAGTCAAGTGGCTGCCGGCCAGCCAGCAGGACGCGCTGATGGCCGCCTACCAGGCGGGTCACCGGAAGGCCGGGTAGAGCGGCAGCTCAGGCGCGTGCCAGCCAGCTGTCGCTGCCAGCAGGGACCTGACGAGCGCAGCGATCGCCGGGAGCTCTCCGGCAGGCTCCAGCACGGCCAGCAGCGACTGCCACCGGTAGCGCATGAGCTGGCGGGTGTGTGGCGAGGGCTGCTCGGAGTTCATCGGCACATCTGCCGCAAGCGATCGCCGCAACAGCCACGACGTTGACGACATCGTCCAGGCGGCCACCGCACGCCGCAGGCCCGGCTGCCAGACTGCGTCATTTGCCAGATCAGGCCACACCGCGCTGACTTGACCGCGGTAGGCAGCCTCGGCCTCGGCGCTCAGCTCCGGCGGGAACCGGAAGACACACCAGCAAGTGCTGAACGGCATCGTGATGTACGCGGCGTCGAGAAACACCGGGTGAAACCCGGCCTCCTCAAAGTCCAGAAACTTCACGCCGGCGCTCGTCAGCAGATTGTTGTCCGGGCAGATGTCGCCAGGCGAGAAGACCGGGTACTGGTCCGCCGCTGCGGCCGCGGCTACTTCGGCGAGTTCACCAGCGAGCCCGTCCGGCGCGGGAACGCCTATTTTTGCGGCGTTCTCCGGGGCGGAAAGTACCCGGCCGGGCAGGCCGGCCAGATGACTCTCGGTCGGCCGGCCAGCCAGGTAGCGAGCTGCCAGCGCATCGAATGCGGACCTGTGCGCGTTCGTCGCGACTGACAGCCGACCGCAGGCGGCGGCCCAGTCAACCAAGGCCGTTCTCGCCTCTGCTGCCGAGCCGGTCAGCAGCACGTCTGCCAGGCTGCGGCCGCCGCCGAGATCGGACATCACGACCACCTGCAGGCCAGCGTCAGCGCCCAGGAAAGCCGGCGCGAGCGCGCTGCCCCCAGCGACTTCAAGCCCGGCGGCCTCGGCCGCGAAACAGCTAGCACCGTCAGCCGTCTGCGGGTAAGTCTTCAGAACTACCGTGCCGCCGTCCGCCGCATCGCGGCAGCGCAGCACAACCGCCCACTCGCGACTCAGCTCGACGGGCTCGGTGAGCGGCCGGCCCAGCACTTCCGAGGCGGCAGCCACAATCTCAGCCACCTGCGGCTCTGGATCGTCAGCCACACCCGACTCATTCCGTTCCGGGCGGCTGCGAGACGCAACCGCTGCGTTACCTCTAAAAAACTCGTTGTACCGGCGGGTGATAGTAGACACCGAGCCGGATGAGCCAGACGTGTAGTACGACAGAACCTGCGGCCAGTTCCTCAGAACGCATGAGGACCGGCCGGTAGGCTGCCAGGTTCCTCAGCGCCGCAGGGAAGGATGCTGCGGACCCGTCGAACAGCAGCAGTTCGGCCGGGTGCCTTCGGCTGAACTTCTCGCGGTCAGCTCCGATGAGCTCAGGCGGCTGGCCGGGCAGCTCATTGACCTCGCCCCGCGCCACCACCCCCGGCATACTCGTCATAAGCATCCTTCTGACTGCTATGCCCCCACACCAGCAGCTGCTCGCCAGTGTAGGCAGGCTGGCCGACAAAGAACGGTAGCGCGGCGGCTACCTGGTAGCGATCAATGTAATTAGTCCCGCTGCCGCCAAGAGCCGAGGCATAGGGCGGGGCAGGCTCGATGGAGGGAGGGACCGTACCGGGCAGCTGCCGGTGATGCGGGACCGGCGCGACCGTGAGCACCAGTGTAGCGCCGGCGAGCGCAGCGAGCGTAAGTCCGGTTGCCGCTGCGGCAACCGACCGGTCACGGAATCTGGCACATCCGCGTGCGGCCGCCGCAATGACGACCGTGGCTATCGCCAGAGTGACCCCGAGCGGCGCCAACCCGAACGCTGGCACGTGCGGGTCGGCCTCATAGCCAAGCGGTACGGCGAGCAGCACCGCGGCGGGCAGCCACCGGGCGACCGGGCGGCCGGCCAGCGGCTTGGCCAGCTCTGCGACGGTGACCGCCAGCACCAGGCACACCGCCCCCCACAGCGCTGAGGAGGCGAAGTAATACTCGAGGGACTGGACGCTCCCGGCGAACTGCACCAAGGCGTAGATCGCCAGCTGGCCGGCGGCCGCGACTCCAACCACTAGCACCGGCGTTGGCACCGGGCGACCGCGGCGGGCGAACGCGACCGTGAAGGCGCCCAGCACGGCCGGGGGAACCAGCAGGTAGGGCACGTTAAGCACCCACCGCCAATTCGCCGAGTGCCACATCCGCGTCTGACCCGGCCGCGACAGGAAGCGGTAGGACTGCCAGGTAACGGCGATGAAGTTAGCGTGCCCGACCACCACTGCGGACGCCCCCACCAGAAGCGCGGTGACCACGATGCCTGCTCCCGCGAGTAGTGCCAGGTCACCGAGCAGCCGGTCCCGGTCTCGCCAGCCGGACGCCCAGGTAGCCGAGCAAGGTACCCCCCGCGAGCAGCACGCCAAACCCATCCGACCACACCGCCAGCGTGACCAGCACCCCAGCAGCAGCCAGCCACATGCGGCGCGAGCGGGGCCCGCACGGCATAGCCAGGCACGCCAGGAATCCGGCGGCATACGCGACAACTGCAGAATCCGGATAATCGGTGCCCCAGGCGGTAATTATCACCGGTGAGGAAACCACCGCCAAGATGCCCACGACCCCGGCGGGGCGCCCGTAGAGACGGCGCAGCAGCAAGTAAACGGGAACCACTGCGACGAGCGCGAACACATATCGGGTGACAAAGAAGCCAGGCACCGTTCCGAAGGC
>Ga0335075_10002750_pt1 | contig 28089 bp, 27 predicted proteins | sample Lox_Sample_24_FD_206723 | JGI IMG/M metagenome (GOLD analysis project Ga0335075, IMG submission 206723) | Soil microbial communities from Loxahatchee National Wildlife Refuge, Florida, United States - Lox_Sample_2.4 | ecosystem: Environmental > Terrestrial > Soil > Wetlands | place: USA...
GACGAACTGCGCATTGACCGGATCCATTGTCGTCCAATTTGCATTATATGCAATTGTATAACAATTAAACGTATTCCAAACTGATGGTCCTGCCATGTAACTTCCTTCAGATTGAGCCTCTTTCGAGATGTCGTGGGCGTTAGGCGCGAAGTTATGAGGACTCTGGGGAACAATATCGAAGTAGCCACCTGTGAGGTTAACACGCGGGTTAGTCCGATGATTCATTACTACTCAGGAAAATGTTGCCACAACGAGCTTTCAGCAGTTGCACGGCAGGTTCTGTTGATAATTGCGATTTCTCCAAAGTGACATGAAAGAATTATGAACATACTGGGCATGCTCAGATCATCTAGCAGTCTTTCACTGCTTAATGGTGAACCCCAAGGGGGGCTCATCTCGAGGATGCCATAATTTTCAGAGAACCCGGAGGCCATGGTGTCGGGACTAGATGACGGGAAGCTGTTAAGACTTCCATATGACCCGGGTTGGCTATCTGAAGGAGGATTATCATCGGGTTGGGAGCCCATGTAGCTGCTTGTTGGGGTGAAGACTTCCCCGGACTGCCAAGTGGCAGACTCTGGAGACGAATGCGACATGAGTCCATCACTTGCTTCCACGTACTGGAGTGCTAGATTAAAAGAAGAGGTATCCCTTGAGACAAGAGATGATGGAGGTACTGTAATTCCTATTTGGCCGGGATGCTCGTTAATTGTGGATTGAGACCACAATGTCATCGGCGTCGAGCCCCCAAGATCGAAGTAATTGAGATGGTCAAGAGGATCTCGTTGCGGTAACTGTTGTTGGTCTGTACCGCGCTGCCATGACGCGTTGGACGACGAGTCGGTCCCTGCAGATCCTGCTCTGTCCCGATAGTATGGTAAAGAGGAATTGCCATGGGTATTTCCGGAGGTCCTTCTTCTCCTTTCTGGCATTCGAGACCTGAAAGACCTATTACTGTGGAAAGTCATGTCGATCAAGATATGTCGTGCGCCATGGAGTGGCGATCTTACTGCTCATGTTTCGCCACTTCTGGGTTCTTATCAACTTTTCATCCGTGTTCTGATTTACTGTCTAGTACAGCTGCGGTTGCAAGGCGGGAAGAGCCTCCTTGCGGGGTCAATTGTACTCGGCGACTAGGGTGTTGCTGAATGTACTTATAGATGCATAAGCGTCGTTTAAAACCTTACTGCAAATCGATGCCGACCAACCACCTGGCAAATCGTGGTTTGCTGATAAGCCTTTTCTCGCTACCTGCATTATCGCATTATCACGCGATTTGTTCTCGCTTGGATATTCCTGTCCAATGTTGCTGAGCGGGAATAGTATCCAGACAATATGCGCTAATAAAGATGGCTGCTTGAGGGCCAGTTCAGCTGGAAGAGGGCAGTCTTAAAGATGAGATTAGGATGTACACCAAGCGGTACAAAATACGATGTCTTCAGTGGATCATTTATGCTTCGCCAGAGAAGTGTTTTAGGTCCATGTCGAGTCTTTGCTGTTCAGCATCGTTCTTTGAGAAACCCTTTCTCTAGAACCTCTCTGGGAGTACCGGGTGGGCAATTGTTGCCAATAGGCGACAGAGATATCGCATGCAGAAGGATTGCAAGGCAACAGCCAAGTTTGCTGACGATCAAGCGAGATATCTTGAAGGGAATCAGGATTGCGGCGCCGCCATAAGCAAGCCCCATGAATCTATTGGAAACATTGTTTGACTTGCAGGAAGGTGGAATGCATCCAGCGAAAGTGTTTGATTTGTCCGAAGTTTTCCGCGGGCATACCAATAAATTTCGGTTGTGTCTCTTGGTCCTGCAAGAGGCACGTTGTATACTGTTACCTATCAATTTGAGTCCCTTAGAGGTAAATGGTATTTGTTAATTATGACTTATGAGATTATCCTAAGTTCTAGAGATCCTATTGCCTAATCTTCTCCCCAGCACGTTCGATAAAAGCGCACGAACCAGTCAATTGCACGTTTCTCTCGCAATAAAATTAATATGGGCTTAATGAGACCTAGACGAGAAGCCCAGATACACACCAAAAGGGCGAAGATCAGCACTCGAGATATTTGCGGAGGGCCTTCAGGCGGGATATTTATTGTGTATATATATTACTGAAAATTCTTTTTGGTGATACTATTACTAGCAAACCTGTATCTTGAAGTAAATTGAAAGCTAAATATGTTAATTGAATCATTGCCATACCAATATAAGAGCCGCCTCATAACTATGTCTCCTTGTCTGCGAATACCATGTACTTCCTGAACAGAGCCTACTAGGATTCCTTACTACCATACATTAGCTCGTCAAGGCGTTCTGTATTCGACATCGACCTCATCCTTCCTTTTTACTTACCCTTGCACCCACCTCTCTGTGACATGTCAGCAGCATGCACCCGCTGCTTCCATGATCACCTCGTGCAATGTAAGAGCAGCTACAGCCGGGCAAACCGGGGATGGATGGCCGAGTACTATCCCTTGCTGCGGCCTGGCCCGCATCTAAAATCGTCTAGAAGCCCTCTAGAGCCGCGGGTATGGCGGTGAGATATGCATATAAAAAAAAAAAAAAAAATTGCGATTCACCATGTGAAAAGGCCTCCGCCCCACTTCGTAAAGCAGATGCGGGAACGCCATAGTTTGTTGGCGGCCTGGCTATGACAGCCGGAATTGGAAGGATTACACATTGGGCACTAATGGGATTGCTCCTTGCCTCAATTGACTTTCGTCCGAGCGGAATGTTAAAGTTAAAAAAAACAAAAATTACGGAATATAACCTTACAGCCAATCAAAATCAGCCTAGTAGTACCAGCCAATCAAGCCCGCCTAAATCCCTATCGTTGGTTCTTCCTCGGTTCCGCGACCGGTGATGTGAATAAAAACAATTGAAGATCGATTTCAAACCAGCATAACAGAACCAAAATATCTTCTTTGTCAACTAAATGCATCATTTTTGATTGCAAATCCCTCCCTATGTGAGTCTATAACTTTTTGAAATACCTCAGTCCGTAAATGCCGAATCTATCTAGTAAGAACATAAATTATAATTGTACAAGTCGTGAATGAGAACTTTTAGTAACACAATGAGCCATGCCAAATGCCAAAAAGGGGGTATATGCAACGCCAAATGTACCCCTTGTCCCATAACATGGCATCCCTATCATCAAATTGCCCGAAAACATTCGGACTCCACGTCCGCTGCCCTGCAGTAGCTCGGTGCCGGAGAGTGAAGTAACGCCCCAGAAAATCGTCTTGAAAAGCGCCAACGTCGTTCCCTATTAATTTGATACTAATAGTAGACGTAATAGCACGGTTCGGATAAAAGGTCTATTGTTAGGAAAAGATCTACGTGGGCCGGCCCCGCTCCTGCAAGGATGTTGGTTGTGTAACGGCCCCTGCGTGCTCCAAGTGTGAGATGACGTTTATAAAGTCGTGATGGCGAATACTGTCATTAGCTAGCACCGCCCTATCCCGCGCCGCAATTGTTGCTTGAAGAACGCTTGATCCCTTGGGATCATTGTCTGGCGAAAGTCAGTCAGCCCCAACCTAACTGGTGACACATGTACGAGGTGAGTCTTACTTAAGCGAGCATTCACGTTTGCACCAGCTTCAATGAGGCTTCGGACAGTATCCGACTGAGCTTGAATGGCTGCTTCATGGAGGGCGGTAGCCCCATTTCGACTCATCATGTTGACGTTGATATCGTTACGATCGCCATGTTTGCCACCTTTCCACAGCAGAATGTCAATATATTTGGCCATGGTGGCTCCTGTTTCGCTTCCTCGGAAATCTCGATTGCAGATAAAAGCTGCCAACGGATGGTGTCCATCACGATTGTGCCAGTTGAGGTTCACACCCTTCGTAACGAACTGCCGCAAGTCCTGGATGATGTCATTCTTCGGCATGGCTCCCTTTGATTGCACATTCACTCTCGACAGCGCGTGCATAACAGTATCTTTGGTTATGCTGTCAACATAATGCGGGTTTTTGTGAGCTTCTAAAAAGGTATTATAGGCGTTCATCTGCTTGAGGAGATTCCGCTGCCATTCAGACATCTCCGGCGAATCAAGCTCAGGAGGTGAAGTATTTATAGTGTTAAATGTATCCGCGGCAAACATTGTCTGGCCAGCCTTGTAGTTTGGAGGAGAGATGTCTTTTGCAGACTTCCCGAAACGATTAAGAACAGTAGGAGGGAAGCCGGAGTTGGTAAAACACCTATGTTAGAGGTCAGCACTAATCCAGCCATGTTTGTACCATAAGGCGCAATAAATATCCTCATGCTCTATTCTTTTCAGAATTGGCTAGATTTTGTTGGTTGGAAGGACGAGCAGGTTTGGCTGTAGGCATCTCGGCGAAGAAAGATATGCAATATAACTACCAGCATTTCTAATGTTCCACAGGCAATCTCATGACTGTTTATGACATCATGTTGGCTGGACTTGATGCTAAAGGCACGGAGACTCTTCGCGGGCCTGTGATAGTCACTTGACAAAGGGAGCAAATACAGAAACGTCCAAATTTTGGTAAAGGATGCCAACCATCTCCTCAATTCCAATAATCCCACAACTCGCCTACCTTTCAAGGTATTTATATATCCTCGTGACTAATAAAAAAAGGAGCAGGACCAAGGTCGACAAGAAGGTCAAAAATATATGAGATTGCACTGAATAACATACTTGAATGTTCTGTCCCTCAATTCTGGCTCTGTGATATAGGAAGCTAATACGTGAAGAACCGTTTGGCCGTCGTTATCTTGTTGACCGAAGGCGATTCTCGGCTCAATGAGATCCAATAACTTGATCAGGCCGAATTTGAAGCAGTTGACACTACAGCTTTTAGCTTCGGCATCACATGGCCGCAAGCAGTGAAGAAAATTCTGATTTACTGTGTTTCGGGCATAAAGGGGGGCACCTGCATCAATGAGAGCTCTTAAATGAGCATAGCTTGCTCCAGATATAGCCGCATAATGTAAAGCCGAATTCCCAGTCGCGTCGAGAGCCTGTATATCATCGGGTTCCTTTGACTTGAGTTCAATCTCGAATTCTTGGAGCTTAATATGATTTGCCGACCAAGCAAGGATGTGAATGCTAGAACAACCGCAAAAGTGACAAGGCTGTGTCTCCCTATGCTGATCGGGACGATCAGGCTCGTGGAGTGTATGGCAAGCAACTCTGTGCAATCCCTGAAACTCTGCCAATGACTCTGGACGCGACATAAGAGAATCTCTCAAGTGAAGCGTGGAAGGTGTTCTGCGACCACTTTGGTATCCTGAATCATTATCTGCAAACGGAGAGTTTTGCCTTGCTCGAGCCTTAGAAGCATTGCTCTTCATGTCGAACAAAGAGCGTATCTTCCTCATCGGATGAGCATGAGAAGCAGGGGTGGTGTCCTTGCCTGGCTGGCCACCTTGTGAGTTGACTTGGTTTGACAATTTTAGAAATGTTTGGAAGTCCGTCGCGGGGTCAGGTGCCTCTTTACTCCGTCGAGGCTTTGTACGTCCTCCACTGTGCTGTGGATCGCTTAGGAAGCCAGCCTTTCGCAGGTTCTGTATAAAAACTTCCTGTTCCGGCGTGTTTGAAGTATTTCGTCGTTTGCGTTGATGGGACGGGCCCATTTTTGACAGTGCTGGGGGCAGTTCCTTTGGTCGATGAGGTCCATTCGCAGAGGCCACCGAACCTAGCGATGTGCCAAATGTACGATTGTTCATAATTTCTCTTGTTGGACGTCTTAAGGAATTTAAGGCAATACGGGACGCCAAGTACTCATCAGCAACTTGGCCCGGGAGTGTTAATGACTCATTATAGCCATCTTTGCCTTCGTTCTCAAATCTCTGGGATGCCAGCGAAATTGCTTGCGTGCTCGACCCCGTAGTTGCTGTTATGTGTGTTTCATCCTCAAGCGGAACACATATTGCAGCTCTTGGCACATTGCTCTCCGCGCTTGACATGGGATGCGGCTGGCGGTATGTGGGCATGTCACTAGCCTCTGTAACACTAGGGGATTCTGCATGATGTGGTCTTGGAGCCCTATCATGATCTGTAGGACAGCCCATAGCCTTGAATTTGTCGTACACAGCACGTTGACTTGAAGATGTTAGCTTCTTCCTTTGCCTAAGATCAAGAGCTTACCATGGCCTGAAACCATTGCATTGTATTGCCTTGTGTATTTGGGTTATGGTCAGCCCACTATCGTAGAGCTCGTGCATCCGTTGGAGGTGAGGATCCCAATTCCATTTCGAATGTCGCGGGGTTGACATGACGGAAGAGATGATAATGATAATGATATTGCTGAAAGAAGATGGTGTTCAAGTCGGTGATGGAGAATAAATTCGATACACTGTACGAGCTTTCAAAAATTCCGCACAGAACTAACAAGGTCCGCCAACGATTAGATGGTTGAGGGATAAAAGCGTAGCATCGATATTGTGCCATTGGTTTGACCGCTGACGAATGACGCTCTTGGGAGCAGGGCTTGAGAAGAAGGTAGTTTGGAGAGGTGGTGATTTCTTCACGAGACAAAAAGATAGGCCTCGAACTGATTAGTGGCCGGAGAGGCACCTTAATTGCTGTTGCTGAAAGGTAGAGACAGAAGGAGGCAGAAGCCAAAAGTCCAACAAGACAAAGATAATGGGCGTAAAGAGGTACTTCCAAGCTGTCCAGAAGTAGAAAAACTCTACCAAACAGAAACGCTCTCTGCTGCGGACGTGGACAGTAGGCAATAATTAGGATGCACAGCACCTAGAAAGACATATTGACAGCCTTCGACCTGCATCTTACTTCTCGTAAGTATGAATGAAAGGCATGCTAATGAGAGTCTAGCAAGGAGACAGGTATAGTCACAACATCAAAGATGAGGATAAGAACATTTAAGAAACATCAGCTCTCGAGTTCGAAATTGCGACGGCAGCCTTGCTGATATTAGATAGAGCAAAGCAAAGTAGGCGCAGCGCAGGACAAGGGAAAGCATGTAGGGAATTACCAGACAAGGGTGGGCCTCCTGGGTTGTGACAACCGTGGGGGCCTTTGCATGATACAGGGATTCGTCGATTCGATGCGGAGCATGGGAGAAGGTTAGGCAGAAAAATGAAGAATATTACGAAGTAGTTAATGCCTCGTTATGATAGAAACGAGGTACGAGGTGTGGAGGAAAGTAGTGTCAGAAGGCGCTGCGTATCTCGTGCCACCTCCGGAAATGAGCCACCCATCTCGAGCACCCACTCGAAGCCACATCTATTTTGTCCTTCACATGCACAAATGCTAGGACCTCTCTGGCCTTTCTGGTGTGCAAATTCAAAAACCCAGAAAGAACTCATCTGTTGAGCTATGCGGACGCTGTCTTTTCATGAGCCTCGCTCCTCACCGCCTTCCGCTTGTGCTCCTCACCGTATCTGCTTTCCATGGGGCTAGGTCCCAGAAAGTGAATCCATGCCGAAAGGTTCCTGTCATTTTATGCATGCAATTCTAGTTGCGGACATGGTTGGGATAGCCTAGCCACTACGACGTTGACAACGCACATAAGGGGGCTTTAACCCTGGCTCGATTTGCAAAGAGGGGCTCCCCAGACTTCCTAGTACCGTGCGCTGCCTTCGAGAACATCACACAGCATTTTTGCTTGGCCACTTCATGGGGCAAGAAGCGCCAAGAGTGGTAAGGGGAAAGATTTTGTACCTGTTCAAGCCGAAGGAGGCGAGACTTGTCCGATCCGCCGTCCCTGCAGCAGAATGAGGTACCTTTCGGATGCCGGAACGTCAAACAATCTGTTGATCTGGCAGTTGACGGTACCAGGTATTTACAGTAGTTCCCGCAGTCCCGCAAGGGAAAAAGGAGATAAAATGGAGAACTAGAGACGCACTGGCCTGGGTGATGTGTGATTCCCCTGTAGGAGAAAAAAGAAAGTCGAGTATACGACGCTGTGAATAATGCCGAACGTGTTCATCTTTTCACTTGCCCGAAGGGGTCCGCACATAATCTTGCTGTAGTGTTCAATTTAGCGTTGCGGACTGCCAGGGCCACTGGGCAACAAGAATCCTTAGCGAAGGATTATCGCCTAGATTGCCCAATTTCATTGTCGATCACAACAACACGGTTTCGCGTCCTTTTCCGGCAATAATCAAGGCCGTTTTGAAACGACCTCCGAAACATCAACTGGTGTGGTCGGAAATGCGTATCGCTGTTCCTGTTGAGCTGGGCGCTAGAAAGTCTGCTGAGTCTGGTGTGTTTCACTATGGCGGCCTTCTGGTCAGTAGCTTTGTTCCTGAACGGAAGTAAGTCCGACATGCGAACCAGACGGCAACATTGTTATTTACAGCCCATCATAACTTCAGCTTGCACATCTCGACCCCCACATCATCCTTCAACGGTCATCTGCACCTTAGATAACCCAGTCACTGTGCCCCTTTAAACACACATCTGTCCTTGGGTGGGAGGCCACCTCAGGAGCCTCATTCGTTAGCTTATCGCAATTTCATAATGGCTTTCCCTTCCGGCACCAGACACAGTTCGTAAAACAACCATTCAACAGCATCTAATCTCATCTGGGATGATTCTTAGTGCTTCCCCTCCTGGTCCCTCGCCCGTAAACCTGGTGGTTAATATGTGACTCTGCACCATGTCACAGAACCCAGGGATGAGCGTCGATCCGATCACCACCTGGCATAATGCTTATATTTCGCCATTATGCATTATCGTGGCTGCCTTCTGCCGAAGATGGTCCAATGACAACGGATCTTGGACTCTGTAAGGCGACTAACGCAGCCTCGATTCCGGTTGGTCAATTTCTCGCAGGTTGTTAGTTTTGCAGTTTGCAAAGCTGGGGAGAGAGGCCTCCTAGCACATCAATGTTCACCTTTCTTTGCAGTTTGATAGATAACTAGGCTCTACGCCTACTTAAGATGCAATGGCTTCCCCCAAAAGTTGCTTCAATTGTGTAATTCAAGGAAGTCTAATATTGGCACCTCTTAGTCACGTGCCCGACCACTCAATTTTAGATTTCTTATATTACCTGTTTTGTTCAGATGTCTTCCAGTTTCTCATCGACTAAAGCATACCGCAGCTCAATCAAGAGGTATAATATTCTTTAATTCAACTTCTTATTATGGATTCATGATTGTCGGAGTCGACTTGTTTTATTATCCCAAGTATGACGAAGCTGAATAGAATCTTTACAGTTCATCCCAATCTTTAACGGAAAGCGGGTCTGGAGCTTCTAGTTCAGCAAGAAAGCATTCTGAAACCTCCCAACATTCGTCTAAGTCATCCTTGAAGGACTCGTCCAAGCCGTCTTCCAAAATCTCGGCAAAATCATCATCAAAGACCCCTTCCATAACGTCCTCAAAGCATTCTGCGAAGTCCCCGCCAAAGCATAAATCTATTTTCACACTCCATGGGATCAGCACCAATGGTCAGAGCCATGGAAAATCAACGCAACGGACGTCTCCAGCGATCAAACACTACGCCGCTTCCCCAATTCATTCAAACCCTCACTATACCTCTTCTACCTGCACAATGACCGAAGCCGAGTTTCAAGCGCGTATGCAGGCTCTTTTAGACGACATTGATATCCAAATGGACCTCAATGATGCCTCGGTGGACATCTATGGCACGCAGTGGGATCGCTATGATACCCAGCTAGATCTCGATGAGGACGATTTTGGAGAGAGCTAGAATCGAAAGTACATTATTGGGAGGAGATACTGGGAGCTTATCGGGAGAATGGTGGTTTTTCTTCTACAAATTGTACTTTTGACGAACATTTGGTTCTGGTTTGGAAGGAATCGGGTTTACTGAATCGGGGACGGGTTCTGGATTGGATGGGATGGTGCCGGCTTGGCTATAGAGGACGACAGAGATACCCTGTTCTCCAATGTTGTGGTTGTCAAAGTGCATAAAGTGCTTCTCCCCCAAATTCTTTATCCGGGTTTTTACTTCGTGGGCTATCCCAGCTGTACTTGATCGCAACACCTGGAGTCCGTCCCAGCAGCAGTTTTTTTACGTCACGGTGACCTCTTTCCGTCAAGAGATGCATGGCTATCCAATCTAGCAAAGTTTCTGCCATCCTAGGAGAGCTTCTGTCAGTTCAGGAACCCTCCGCAATCCCAGTAACCCTCTGCCGCCGTCTGCCACCCTGACTCGTCTAGAATTATGCAACATCCCAGTAAACGTCCGAGCCTTTTCTCTGGGCCCAATCCAAAATCGGAATCATGTGGGAAGGGAGACAGCCAAAAACTCCCCAAAACCAAGCTCACTAGGTAGGTACTGGGAGCAAGCATATGAAGTATGTCATATCAAAAAATTCCAAGAAATATCAAACATCGCGGCAATTCCCATGGACATCATGGCTAAAAAGAGGGAAGCTGTGAAACAAAGCAAGCTGACTTTACTACAAATGTAACCATTGGTGTAACATGCCAAAAAGGTATTGAATGCCAAGGCCTACTCCATACGATGCGAACAGCTAGCCCTCGGCGCAACATAGGTATCGAGGTCAAGGCGCAAGCTGCATCAAAAAGACCGAGAGATAGGGGGCCACAGGTGAGGGCGTAAGTACGCGCTTTTTGTGAAGCCCTTCCTTCCTTCACGGTTTGCAGCCGGTCAGTTTCATTGATTTGCTTTTTGCGATGACATGCGTGCTCAGTGCTTTGTGATCGCCGGAAGCTATATTAGGACTCACACTACAGTACGTATGTTACCAGGATAGTACCCGATTGCCGATCCCATCAATGGCAGCCTGCAGCCTCGCAGGGAAAGAGTGCCTTGCAGGAAAACAGTGCCTTGCAGTGAGTGGGCAGGTTCGTTTCGCTAGACTAAAAGGATCGGGGGTTCGACACACAGGGATTATCTGTTCGCAGCACGTGGGGGTCTGTGGGGAAGCGTGCGAGGCTGGCACTTCCTTTTTCCGGAAAAAGTAATTAGCAGGAGTTCTGTGGGGAAGCACAAGGGGTTTAGTAAAGGTGTTTGTGCTTTTTCCGGCGGAAGGCTTGTCCAGCCCCTGGGACGTGACAACGGCAGAGCATTTACGTGGGCTGTCAGCGACTGTTCAATTTAGGCGGTCTTTCTAGCTTTGTGCTATGATAGAAGTATCCCTTGTCATTCCATCTGTGACCACTATTTTACGTGGAAAAAATGGAGAGGAATAAGTTGTGGTAAACACTCGATCCATAACCTTGTATCAGGTGCTGTTGCTCGCAACATCACCTTCGCACAGGATGGAAATGTTATGCCTTTGCTAAATATGGTTTACGCGGTCCTTAGTCCATGTCTAGTCTATATAAATACACCGTCCAATGTGTAGAATAGCCTTATGAATGAGATTAGGCCTTCAGCCTTTCCCCTGCCATGTCATCCTGAGCGTCCTTGAGAAGAAAACTGTCATGTGCGCATTAGTATAGCTTGAGAGCAGAGGTCTGTAGCGCTTACTTATACCACAACACCGTAGGAGCCACAGTTCCCAGGTGCCACAAACTATGTGCATCCAAGCATCCCCATATTGGCGGAAAATCCAACAGCTCGAGACTCATTGCGACCAGAACCCATGCGACAACAAACCCGGGCCACGCTGCCCAAGTTCTCCTCAGTCGCCGGTATTTCTCCACACTGAACCAACTCCACAGAATGTTCTGGACGATACCAGCCGCGACATTTGCAGCCATATTGTAGGTGTAATCCCAGGAATAGCACTTTAGATAGGTGACGTGTGCGGCATAGGCTGCTATACACAGTACAGTCCAAAGTCGCAGGAGAGACTTAGTCTTCCGCCCTCCTTTATCCAGCCGAAATATTCTGATCGGAGTATAGTAGAGACCATAAAGCACGCTTGCACCTGCCGCAAAATAATCCAATTGCTCCGTAAACGTGAAATCTCTAGTGTGAAAGATCATGCTAAACACCCAACTCGTCATGCCGATATATGCCAACCAGATATAATACTTTCGTAAAGTGTAGGTCGGCGGAATGTTCTTCAGGATCTTCGAAAGCCCGTCCTGGTGGGCTAAAAAGTTGAAAAGGGAGAAGAGAACCGAGAAAGGCTCTTGCATGCCAAGAAAGCGGTAGAAAGGCCATTTGCCGTGGAACTGGACAATTGGTTCTGAGAAAGCTACACGCTGGTCGGTGATGATGTGTTGGCAGGTATAGTCACATTCGGAAGCGCAGTTCCATAGGAGAAGCTTGTGCAAGGTAGCTTGGGCATGTCAGACGTGTTCAACAAACTTATCACAGCGCATGGGAGCGAAACACATACGTAATGCAGGCTCGCCACTCGCACAGTTCTCATGCTTGCATACCTACAAATCGCGTTTTAGAGAGCCTTCATAAATAGGTCCTGGGAGCTTCAGAACTCACCTCCACGCATTCTCGAAACTCGGGCAATCGATCCCCATAAGATGCCTGTACGCCGGTTGCCAGGAGGCATACAAACAATATAAGCACGCATAGCCACAGCCTCATACATCTTCGAGGTTGCCTCAAGATCATCGCTGCAAGCCGATTCCTGCAAAAAGTGTTAACGCCCTAAGAGGTAAATAGACACGCGCCTTGTCCTAACAAATCAGGTCGTCAAACACTACGGCGTGCGACACCACCCAGACACGAAGTCGGGGTTCCTGGAAATTTAGCGCCCAACAGTGCGGCTCTACTCGCGAAAAGTTACTCGTTCCGAAAATTATTGAGAGTCCTTAGGTGTAGATTTCACGCTCATAGTCCATCTCTTCTACGTGGGACTTCAGCGTCAACTTCCTTACAGAATCTCCTAGTTCTTCACCTACCTTAAGACAGAACTGCCGCAAGGATCTGCACTGCCAAAGCCGCATCTCTAAGCCGCCAATATGGCGGAAGATAAGCTCAAGGGAATGGACCATTCGGAGGTTCATTACTTCAACAGGTACGCATATATCCATAATGTAATTATACCATAGGCTGTACTAACTCCATTCAGCTATAACCATCATGGTATGAGCAAACATCTATCCCTCCTCCTCACTTTGAGCAGCAGACTGATAAGATCTTATCAGGTATTCACGAGGAAATGTTGGTGTGTACCTGCATGAGTGCGTTCCAAACTTTGGATAGACTGAGCTAATATCATAATCTATAGAAAGATGAAGTTCGGACGAGATCATATATGAACGCTATTGTGCAAAATAAGCACCTGTTCAAAGACAAAATCGTACTGGACGTTGGTTGTGGGACAGCGATTCTGAGCATGTAAGCTGCGATGGAATCGGCTGTTCTACTCTCAATCCTAATCGAGTCTCACACAGGTTTGCCGTAAGGGCTGGAGCAAAGCACGTTGTCGGCGTCGATATGTCTACGATCATCGAGAAGGCAAGGGAAATTGTCGAAGTTAACGGCATGGCGGACAAGATAACCCTATTACAAGGGAAGATGGAAGAGGTTGAGATGCCCTTCCCAAAGGTCGATATTATTGTCTCGGAGTGGATGGGTTACTTCCTGCTTTATGAGAGCATGTTAGACACCGTCTTATATGCCAGAGACAAATATCTCGCACCAAATGGCCTGATATTCCCGGACAAGGCAACTATATTCATGGCTGGAATTGAAGATGGAGAATATAAGGATGAGAAGATTGGATGTACGTGCGCTACTCCAGTGAGGCTGATATGTGCTAATTGAGCTTACAGTTTGGGACAATGTTTATGGATTCGACTATTCTCCATTAAAGAACACCGCTCTGACTGAGCCACTCGTTGACACCGTCGAAATCAAAGCCGTAGTCACTGATCCAACCCCTGTTCTTACCCTCGACCTCTATACCTGCAAAACAACCGACCTCGCTTTCTCCTCTCCCTTCACTCTTGACGTCCGTAGAGATGATTTCATACATGCCCTGATTGCCTGGTTCGATATCGACTTCACAGCATGCCACAAACCCATCCGCTTCTCCACAGGCCCACATACCAAATATACGCATTGGAAACAAACCGTCTTCTACCTCCGAGAAGTCCTGACCGTGCAACAAGGAGAGCAAATATGCGGCGTCCTCATGAACAAGCCCAATGAGAAGAACAAGCGCGACCTCGACGTCAAGATCTCCTACCAGCTAATGACTGAAGATCCAATGCGCGCAGCAGAAGGCCAATGCGAGTACAAGATGTGCTAGTCGTTTTGAGATCATGTATGGGATCAGGATCCTTGCAGATTAGAGCGTGGACCTGAAAGGAATTAAAGTCTTTGTGCTCTGGAAAATGGGAGGGTATGCATGACAAATAGAGATGATATGGCGTTTCGAGCTTGAGTAGCAAGCATGGTGTATAGCTGCTACATATGATGCATATGACGTAACAGTATGTTTGGTTCATCTCGTGTCTTGTTCGTCTGAAGTGCTAGTGCTTGCAGCCTTCACCTTTGATGGGCTTCTTCGTCTAATCATTCATGGGAGTGTTTGGGGCAGCTTGGGTGGTAGATGTCTCAGCCCTCATTCGTGGAAAGCGAGTTAACGGCTTTCACATTCTTTCCTTCATGAGGTTCATGAGGTTCACAAGACTCGTCCTATTCATTGCCTTGCAGCCTAGGCGTGATAGCAAATCACTCAAACATGTGATATCATCATCTGTGATATCTACTTGTGGCCTCGATTCTAAGTTCTTGGCTCCTGAAGTGCTAGTGCTACCTTCATCCTTTGCGGGGCCTTTCATGCCGGCCTTTGGGGTGTCTTGGTGGTAGATGTCTCAGCCTCCTCTGACCTCTCCTTTTGCACTCGCTGCTGCACTAACTCCCACGCTGCCATGTGCCGCCACCGCGTCATGGAAACTCCCCTAATCTTCTTGGGCCAGCATCTTGTCTAGTTGGCCCTTGATCCAGCAGATTTTCCTCACTCGTTCATGACGGTTGCGTGGCAGGCCTTGGAAAAGCGGGACGAAGAGTCGGGGAATCTTGAATATCCGTCGCTCTTCCTCCAAGTCTTCTAGCGATACCTGGAGCTAGCAAGGCCAATCTGCATAAGCAGGCACTGTGGCGACTTGGTTACTGGTTTGACTGGAGGATGAAGTTATAAATTTGTGAGGATAAGATTTTGCTATTCGGCAGTCCAGCTACAGATACATATACCAGCTTGCCGCAACCCACCTACATCAACATGACGCTATCGAGAACACTCTTCTACCAAACCCATCTCACAAAAGGAAATCCACTATGCCACAAACACAATATACCTCCATCTCACACCTCGGCCCCAGCTCGCGCATACCATCCTAAAACCCGCAATCACTCCAACCGCATCCTCAGTCGCAACCTCTTCTGGCCGTTCCTGCTTCCTCGCTCCGCAGTTCAGACAAGCACTCCAACTCGTCCTCATGCTCTCCTTGAAACGCACGAAGACCTTTTGTGACCGAATGGTGTTGAGGTCGTCGACCATAGCCGACATAGCTCCGTAGCTCTTCGACATTGCCTGGTAAGTTTCGGCAGACATGACCATGGCAAGCAAAATCATGTCTTACCAGCCACGCCCACGCCCACTACACAAAACCTCCACAGCCAAAATACTCACGCCCACGCATAATATAACCACCACCGGACGGGAAAAATCCAGGCCCAACTTGCCTTCGCGAAAACGCCCTCTAGGAGCTGATTATTCCATTTGTCTTCCACCATCGTAATCTCCCCTGCAGAATTCGTGTGGATGTTCACGACGCTGTCGATGACTTATTCTTTGCCGATGCCTTTGATTTTATACTGGTTGTTAATGTCCATGGTTATAGGGTTGCCCGAGGAGGTCACGTGGAAAGAGAGTCGCTCGATTTCCGAGAAGGCAGCTTGCAGGCGGTATCGTTGTACTTTGTATTGTTTGCGGCCTTCGGCTTTGGTGAGGGGGTCGGCGAAGATGGCTGTCGTCCTGTTGGTGGGGTTGGTGGGTCGTTGAGAAGAGGGGTGGTTAGGTGTCCTTACTTCCTAGAGGGAGAGCTTCTCTAGGGAGGGCCGGCCTGCGAAGAGCTGGGATTTTTAGTACTCCACACTGTACTGATTAGGGAGTAGTTACATCCGGAATGCTACCAATGATGACCTTTTGTTCCGAGCTGAGCTCAACACCTGATGTAGTCCTGATATTGGTGTTCTCAATACCAAGGTCATTTGAAGGGCCACCTGCTGTTTGTTGGCTTTGGCTCTGCATATGAGCAGTCTCAGAAGGAATACCTGTAGATATATTGCGCGGAAAGGAGTATATGGGAGCTGTTTTGGCTGAAGTTGCCGTGCAAGTTCTAATACTTGATGATAATGATCTAAGAGTTGAAGAACACATGGAATTGCTCTAATTACAGGATAATAGGGAGCATATATAAGACACATCTATCCCACGGATTCATGTTAGCGCAGTTTCGTCACGACTTTGCTATTCTTCGTGGAGAAGCTCAAGGTCGTAATGACGCGGGTTGATATCATGACTTCGCGGGGCAACGCGAAATCACATGTTGATCGACTAGCCCTTGCCTCGACGTTGATTGGAGAGTAGGAGCTACAGACCTCATTGGTATCCAGTGCCCATGGCGCTATGCTAGCGTGTACATCTAGTGTGAGTGACTCGAACTTTTACCTTATTGTCACACCCGACCCTGCCCAGGGCAAATCAGCTTCTGTTCAGAGAGTCGAGCAGAGCTGCTTTACTGCCAGTGTTGGATAAGTCGGGGTATGCCGGTGTGATCTTCGTTATATGTGTTAAGCAGGGGACCTGTTCTGGCTCTTTGGCTGCAAATCCGACTGTCACCAAAATATTTGACAAGGATCCCTTGCTATGATATGGTTGGCCATGTTATCCGCTGTACAACCCGAGTGTGTGCAGTTGATTGGTTGCTTTCATGAATACAATCAAACTAATCAGTTGACGGAATATACATGTGACAAAGGTTCGAAAATATAGCCTTATACGCAAAGCATACGTCCACTGTGACGGTTCCATAACTTTTCATGTGACAAGGGGACCTGATACTTGGGAACAGTATATCTACGACGCGCTACGATGTTGGGAACATAGAGGCTTAAGGAATGCTCGATATATCAGTATTGCAAGGAGCCCACCCCTTATAGATGACGCCGTCCAGAAAGACACTCCTTAATAAAGCCCCTACTGATCCATATCTTTGGAAAACAACCCAGAGAATTGAGTACTTGTGAGATCATGTAAGCAACACCGGCTACACATTTGACGTATCACTACAAACCTTCTTTACACCAGATTGACCTTCAGGTGCAAAAACCCTCGTGGAACCACGTCAGCCTCTGAGTTATGATGGTCAGCATGTTCTCAAATAGAGGCCTCGATGAATCTGCACGATTAATTCAGTACGCCTTCAACCGCTCCGTTCTTGGTAGCCTCTGATAAGTACCGTTCTCCCCTCCAGACCGCCTTTCCGAAGGCCTTGGAAGCTGCGTTGATATATAGTTGCACGTGTTATAAGTGCTGATTAGAGAATTCATATGGATACGATGATGGATATGAACTGGCTGTGATAAAGAGGGATTGCATATTAATTTCGATTAGGAAGTCACCGTATATGGGTTCGCTCTTTCAAGCCAAAAATAGATATGCCCGTCCAGCCCTATACAAATTTGACAGGAAGTGCTGACGTATATCGCCATTCGACACGCTATTGGATGTATTCCTCGTCCGTTCGGCACGTTCTTTTTGACTGGTGCCACACCTAGCCGAGACCCCCCTCCATTAGTGAGCCGCTCTGTATTCTACTACCCCTTCCCTTAATCAAGCGATAAGAATATTCTGCTCATGTCTTATTTTCACTATCACTTGAGATGCCGTTATCCGACCTCTCTTGAGGCGCAATATCCGGAATTCTGAAGCTGTGCCTCATATACAATACCACTTGTCTCGATAATTGCGACAAGGCTGAGCTGTCGACGAGCAGAGGAAGAGGCGCAATACTTGTCGTCGTAAAACCTTTAAGTCGGAAGGTGTACCAGAAGGAATTAAACGCGACCCAGACGCATATACCCTACCGATAAATTCTCATTGTCACAAAAGTTCTCCTACTAGTAATATAGCGATGCCCAACGGCGGGCTACATAGCTTCCCACAATGACGAGCGCTCCTCGCGAAGAAGGAAATGAATACCAGTCCGTCAGCATCCAGGGACAGGCTCATGCGACCTTGGGTGAAGTTTACAATAATAGAGGTAGGTAAAATCCGTCTCTCTTGTGACTCTACCAGCGAGGTATTACACTAGGAAACGATATGTGTGAATGAATATCGTAGAAGGAACTATACCATTCAGCGAGAAAACTTCCAAATTAAGGATTATTTTATCTATTTTATTTCGTATGGGAATTTGCTTAGCTGACAAGCTTTTCATCAAAAGACGGGTCTTTATTTTCAGGAGACAATGTGCAAGTCTCATTTAATACTTTCAGTACGTGTGCCCAATATCCAAGCAAAAGAACGTGCTAATCTACTAGAAGTTACTAACAGTCCCCACTTCGATCACCCGCAGGGGCAAGCTGCAACCATTCCTCAACATCCGAACCAGTTAGATCATCTGAGGCAGAATGCTGCAACTGTTCCTCAACATCCCAATCAGTTCAATCTTCCATGGGGGCAAGCTGCAACCATTCCTCAATATCCGAATCCGTTCGATCATCTGTGGCAGAATGCTATAACCGTTCCAAATCAATTCGGTCATCAGTGGCGGAATGCTACCATTCCTCAACATCCGAATCCGTTTGATTATCTTTGGCAGAATGCAGCAAACATTCCTCAACATCCGAATCCGTTCGATCATCTGTGGTGGAGTGCTGCAACCATTCTTCGACATCAGTTCGATATATGGCGGAATGCTGCAAACATTCCTCAACATCCTAATCCATTCGATCATCTGTGGGGGCAAGCTGCAAACATTCCTCGGTATCCTAATCCGTTCGATTATCTGTGGTGGAATGCTGCAAACATTCCTCAATATCCTAATCCGTTCGATCATCTGTGGCAGAATGCAGCAAACATTCCTCAACATCCGAATCTGTTCGATTATTTGTGGGGGCAAGCTGCAAACATCCCTCGGTATCCTAATCCGTTCGATTATCTGTGGTGGAATGCTGCAAACATTCCTCAATATCCTAATCCGTTTGATCATCTGTGGCGGAATGCTGCAAACATTCCTCAACATCCCAATCCTCAACATCCCAATCCTCAACATCCCAATCCTCAACATCCTAATCAGTTCGATCATCTGCGGCAGAAAAATGCAACCATTCCTGAAGATTATGACGGCCCACCTGGTTTCCAGCTCCCTAATATCCAACCCCCGAATCCATAGTCCAGCAACCAACACTACAAAGAGACCTTCCAACACAGGCCACAAAACAGCATGATTCATGGTCCTGTTTCCTCCTCATCGAATCTCTATTTATCCCGGTTCTGACGTGTGTTATCTATCTCTCCTTGATTAGTGATACGCTTTTATCTGTATACAGCCTTGGCAAAATAAAGCGGTATCATAGAATGCATCAATCTAAAGCAAACAGCAAGTTTATTGGGTATAAAGACATGAATAGGGGTCGGAACCCGTGCGAAAACTCTGGCTAACAAGGACAAACGAGCTGTTATGTACATAAGTATCCAGTTCACCGTCTGCATGGCTGTGAAGAAGCGGTTTGCTTCGCCGTTAAATACAGAGGGAAGAAAGAAATTTATTCCATCAACTTTCGATGAGATGTAAGACGCACCCGTACCCATCTTTCTAGTAACTTTCCTGCAACGAAAGGAATCGTAGATCATTGCGACAAGAGCAAGATGCAATAGAACGCCGGCTGCACATGAGCCTCCTCTGTCAAATGCACATAACGCCCTATCTCTAGATTTTCATTCGAGATTGATGGCGTCCCAGAAATGATCTGCACAGGTATAAGGTCCACAGTCGATCCTTCTTTCACAGGTACTGTGGCAGGTTTCCGGAAACGTATGGCGGTGAGTCGAGTTTCGGCCGCAGAGGACTGCTCCAGAGAGAGGATTAGCCTGATGTGTGCGTCATACTATATTCGAAGGTGTTGTACCTTGATTGATGGTGTAAAACATGCGATGAATTCGCGAGCATTGTTAACCAGACCTTCATTGTCCTCACAGAGCTCGTAATTCTCGAAGGTCCGAAACCGTACCTGCCTACTAAGCCACTCCCCAAGGGGTATCAATGCGTTCCTGGCTTCCTCTGACAGCTCGATCTGAATGCTCTTTGTAGCCATTGCTCTTCCAAATGTTATGTCGCCGGACTGCCACTGATGGGTACTGCGTTTTATATAAATAAAAAGTGGAAAATTAGACAAAAGTCAACCAGAAACCGACTAGTGCGGTATGGCAGTGACAGCCGATAATGTCGCAGCTGACTTGTCACCTCTCGATACCGAAGATCTGCCTTATTCTAGGATGACTTGCCTTAGGATCAACCACACGGAGCTCCGCCGGTAAAAATGAACACTATAGACTGAGTTCAAACTCTTCTGTATGGTCTTTTATTTTCGCGACCCTCTGTTTTCTTCCGATCATCACCAGGCTGAGCGTTGACGAAATGCTGATTGTGATGGTGCCGCGTGGTGAAGAAGTGGGACTCCCAACCTATGCCGGCATGCCACATACAACAAGGCAGAAGCTGCTTGCTAGTACTGCATATCAGGCAGCGACATGGGTCCAAATAGCTTAAGTGATAGGTTCGAGGACCACACCGCTTTAATGCCCAATGTAAAATCTTCACCTACTCAGTATGTTAGCAAGTCCACGAGGCTGACAGAAAGTTTTCTGACTCTACCATACAATTTAGTCGAAGACTATCGTCCTTTTATATTGTGGACCTAGTACCACCGACTTTTCTTAGTGAAAAAAAAAGGGGGGGATTCAGAGGGAAGATAAAAGAAGCCAGAATACAATGTGATGAAGTGGGACGGCATTTCACTATGCAGTTTTCGAGTTGTAGAGATGGAGGAGAGACCTCGGTTTTGGAGTCTGAAAGTCTGCTGACAATAGCATGCATTTCGATGCATAAGGTGGCTTGGTTTAGAACCGAAATTCCGGAATTCTTCGTATTCTTGCTGGAGACAGATACTTTTCATATCAAACCATCTTCAGCTGTTTACCGAAGACCATGTCAGGCCTGGAGGCTTTGGGTGTTGCTGCGTCTGCATTGCAGGTCGTTGCTTACGGTATAAGTATTGCATCCACCATCGCAACGATTTGCGAAAGAGTAAGGAATGCTCCACAGCAATACCGCGAATACGCATGCCAAATCTCACTTCTTATTGACACGGCTCGATCTATAGAGCAGAATCCCGTCCTACAACAGATTGCAGACGTCAACTACCATCTTACAGCTACCTTGATCGAAGCTAAGGCCCTCAAATCACTCCTTGACGAAGCAGCTGTCGGTTTTGCGAAGAAGTCAGTCAAACAAAAGTACTGGAGCGTGATCAAAGGAAGCCAACAACGGAAAATATCACAACATTTCGAGAACCTTCAGCAGAAGAAGACGGCGCTTCTCTTGTGTATCAGTACAGCGCACGTAACCCAACTGTCCAGCGTGCAGGGAAGTGTTGATCAGCTTCTTGATATGACCGCTAGGCGCTACCAAAGAGCTTCATCAGAGACTGAGACAGTTGTACGTTTGCCAGAGTCTTCATGTTGATCATTTTGGGACTGATCTGAACTTGGTGCAAAAGTCGAGTACCTCAGAGGTAGACAGCATTTGCAAAACGTTTCAGGATTCCCTCGAAATCGAGAGCAAGTCCCTAGTACTAGCACACGACCGAGAAGATTCCCTCATTGCAGATCGCCGGGCTGAATTCTTTTGTTCCAGAAGTGGTACGTTGCTATATACCATACCTTGAGCTCTTGCAAGGGGAGTAGCATGCGAGGATATGGACTGAAATTGCTCTCAGTACCAATGCCTTCCCACACCTTCGGCATGATTGTAATCGGTGGCGACTCCACCGTGTCTAATGGGAACTCAATCCTGAACTCAGTCACCAATGAGCACGGGGTCACCCGAGCGGGAAATGTGCAACCGATTGGCAATAGCCATGAGTACAGAGATATTATTATCAACGGTCACGCGAAAGTTCACAATGGCAATAATGGTTTCTCGGTAGGACATAATTTCCAGCGCATTCAGGTCGGAGGTTGTGCTGTCGTGCGGAATGGGGATCAATTGTAGGTACTCTTCTACGTAGGCGTAAATAGCCCGAGCTCAAGTCTCTCTGTGTCGACTGGGAAGACCGGAAAGGCTTACTAGGTCATTCAGATAATGGCTTAACAAATGGCTGTAATGGTTCCATTGCAGAGGCTATAGGACAGCTGACACTGACGTACAATATACTCGAATTTTTAATCATGATACTGTCAAAGTTGTGTCTATGTCAGAATTATAGCTTCATATATTTTAGCATCTCCTGGGAAATCCGTCCATAGTTACTAGGGTCTAGGCAAACCTGGTCAGGCTAGGTCAGGGCGTGCTGCGGCGTGTTCCGGCGCGTCTCAGCCTCGCTCATCGTCTGCTTAGGGTAGCTCGTCCTTTAGCTCCGGTGGTAGCACCCAGTGCTCACGTTCAAGGACTAAGACAGAATCGATCAAAAAGGGGTTTTAAACATTGTCTATTATGGTATGGCTGTCTATTCCGTCTCACGAGAACAGCCAGTATTCAAAATTCTACGAGACATAATTCGTTTAGTTTAATCTACTAGAAACTGTTAGCAATTCCTCCTTTCCACAATTTTCATTACCCATAGCCAGACTCTAGCAATCAACAATGCCTCCGACTCCCATTAAATGCCTGGCCAGAACTCAAGATCCGTCCGCTAATATTGCTTAACCACAGCGGAGACTTTCGCCGCCAGATCATCAGCCTCGCTTCTAGTTGCAGCCTCAGCGTAAACCCTCATCGCATCCTCTGTTCCACTAGGCCTAGCGAAAGATCTGCCGTCCTTAAACTTTGCAACGAGAGCGTCAATTTGCGGCTGAATGCCGTGAGGGTCAGTAAGTCTTCGCTCGGCATCGGTGGTCTTGAAAATGTTCCTGTCACGGACTTCCACTCGGACAAGACGGTTGGGCAGGTCGGTATAGGTGAGGTCCCACTCCCGAGGAGTCCATGACTTGTGAGCTAGAATGGTCTCGACGAGAAGCATATCTGAAAGAGCATCGCCAACAGTTTGATTGATAAGATCCGTAAGAGCTTTAAGCGTGTCCAGAGCATTGCGTTGGGCGGGTGATTGGGGTTCTTTCGTATTGAAAATCTTCAGGGCTTGTTGCGAAAAGACCACAGTTCCATGACCATTAGCTTCAAAATAGACACCAACATCGAATTTTGTTGCGGCGTGATGCAGCCATTTCACACCAGTAGGTGTACATACGACCGGAAGCTTGAGTGTCTTGGTAATGTAGTTGGTGCTGGCCCCGTTGGCATATGCCGTTTGTACGACACCGACCTTCAGCTCGTCGGCAAGGCCAGCCTCACGAGCAAGGTCACCAATGAAGGATGCGGCGAGGGTTGCAATCCTGTCACCATCCAGAAGCCTGAAACCATGTTCTGGATCATTAAAATAGTAAATAAGTCTATCGGCGTCTCCGTCAAGAGAGCAACAACGCTCATTCGGCCCCGCTTTCGATGATGGTGGGGCACGTTGCTTAGTCTTCACATAATCTGCACCGCACTAAAAACATATTAGCGTTAGCAGTTGAAAAGACAGTAGTCAGTACTCACCTCGTAGTTCAGAACCTCTGCCTTCAGAATATCATCATTGATAATCTTGATGTCGATACCACCTTCATAGCCTTTTGGCAGGTACTTCATCAGCTCAGCCAACTTAGGTGCTCCAACACCATTTGCACAATCTACCGTGACCGGCCCAACAATCTTCTTGCCCTTTATGGCTCGCTTGAATGCCTCTGAGAGCTTCTCATAGTATCCTTTCTCACTGACATCTCCATAGGACTGGGGTGTACCCTCTGTATTTGTACATCGTGTAATATAGTGTAATTGAGGGGTGGTCATGAGCTTGTAATCGGTATACTCAGTACCAGTGGCCTCGAGAGCATCAACGAGGGCAGCGACAAGCTTTGGCCCTGACGGACGAGTATCCCTAGCAAACACAACGCGAGCTGGTATATCAGGGTTAATCTTCAAAGACGTCTCTAATTTTAAGTAGACCTGGATTAGTTCCTCGTCGGATTTCGCATTTGCTAGCTCTGTGGAATAAGCTTCCCAAGAGTTCTCCAGCATCTCGCCCATTGGATCAACAAGCTTCACGCCATTGTCTTCAGGTGGATTGTGACTCGCAGTGATCATCACCCCAATTGCCTGGCCCCCGAGCTTTCTCGATCGCAGGGCTGCAACCAAGCCGACGCGAAAGACCACAGAATCGAGAAGGCTCGCCTTCATTCGAAAGCCGGCGGTGCCATATTGGAATTCCCGACCAGCGGGCTTGGGATGTTTTTTCGAAGCAGCAAGGATTTTGTCGGTGGACGCCATTCTGGTGGAGGAGATGGAATGTACAGAGAGGTAAAGAGAGGTTTGTGGGGCTGAAGTGCGACGAGGGCACGCACTTGAGGGATATTTCAGTGCCGCTGAGGGACCTGCTAGAATGACCACATGCATAAGCCATGCGGCCGCATCCTAGCAAGCGCTGATCTAAGAAACAATCACGTGATCACGCGAGACTCTCCCGTCGGCCCGTCGCGTTCTGGAAATCACAAAATTGAGGTCCTGGCAGGGAAGGAATTGACGACACGAAAACACTTAACCTAGGTTCTGCTGCAGGCTAGAACTTCCTGTCTCTTTTCTCAGAGAGAATATCACGGGAATACTCTATTATCACACTTCACTACGGAGAATGCCATCTGAATGCGCCAACCCTCTCCTCCTGGGCTGGGTGAGCGAGTGGCTTGAGACAGCACGAGAACACAATTCCAAAGGCGTCACCGTTTATAAGAAAGCATACGACTCCCTTAAGTCATGCCCACTATCGTTCCAACACCCATCTGAGGCTCAGCAGCTGCATGGGTTCGGGCAGAAGCTGTGTGATAGGCTTACAGCAAAATTGGCAGCTTACTGCCGAGAAAATGGCCTGCCTATGCCAGAAGTGCCGGCCAAGAGGAAAAAGTCAGCGGGGAAGTCGGGCGAAACTGTGCAAGGAGACATTGTGGCACCAGCGAAGAAGACCAAAAAACCTAAAACATACGTGCCTACATACCGCTCAGGTCCTTATGCCATAATTCTTGCTCTATCTACAATTGACGAGGACGCGCCTTCAGGACTCACCAAGACTGAGACAATTGAGCTGGCCCAGCCGCACTGTGATTCGAACTTCAATGCACCCAGCGATCCCACGAAGTTCTATACTGCATGGAATAGTATCAAGACCCTCCTTGAAAAGGATCTTGTGTATGAGAGAGGCCGTCCACTGCGTAAGTACTCTTTGACAGAGGAAGGCTGGGAAGTAGCGAAACGGATCAGAAGTACAGCAGAACCTGGTCGAAGGGTGGTCGATGAGTTTGCCAATAAGGGCAAAGACGATGAAGATTCGGATTTTATGGAAATCACATCAAGTCCTGTTCGATCTGGACCATCTCGTCAACTGGACTTACACGTGCTAGAGGAACGCGTTACAGATGTTGTGCCAATAGGCGACCTCGTCTCTGATGAAACATCTCTACCCACATTTTCGCCAATCTCTCTTCCACCTTCGTCTTTCACCGTCCAACTTGTTCTAGATATTCGAGAGATTCGCGCGAAACAAGACAGGGATTACATGTCAGAGGAACTTGCTAAGAAGGGAGTGAAGCCCATCATGAGAGCTCTTGAACTCGGCGATGCTTTATGGGTGGCTAAATGCAATGATTCCAAAATGCTCTCTCAGAAAGGGGCTGAAGGAGATGAGATAGTCCTCGACTGGATAGTTGAGCGGAAACGCCTAGATGATCTAGTTGGGAGCATCAAGGATGGCCGTTTTCATGAGCAAAAGTTTCGATTGCGCAAGTCCGGCATCAAGAATGTCATATACATAATCGAGGAAATCTCGATGAATGCCGATCATTTTCAGAAGTACGAAGAAGCTGTGGAGTCTGCCATAGCTTCGACACAGGTTGTTAATGGTTATTTTGTGAAGAAGACACAGAAGATTGATGATACGATAAGGTATCTAGCACGAATGACGATGCTCCTGAAAAATATTTACGAGTTAAAGTCCTTGCACCTCATACCAACCAAGGTTTTGACAACACAAAATTATCTGCCTCTGCTTGCTCAGATTAAGGTGAAGCAACCGACTATGAACTTCAATATCACTTACCCGGCATTTTCTTCTCTAACGTCGAAGTCTGAAACATTAACATTGCGAGATATATATTTGAAGATGCTCATGTGCACAAGAGGTGTGACAGGCGAAAAGGCAATAGAGATCCAGCGCAGATGGAAGACACCGCAAGCCTTCATAAAAGCCTTTGATGCCTGTGGTTCAGGGGAAGAAGGGAAGAAGAGGAAGAGGGAATTGGTTAGTGGGGAAATGGGAGATTTAGTAGGAAGGAGAAAGATCGCCAGAACTTTGAGTCAGAAGATTGCTGAAGTGTGGGGGGATGTATGAGAATCGGACGGTGATAATGAGCTCCAAAATATATCATTTGGCCTTAAGACGCTCATCAACCATCCTCTCAACCATCTTTCGCAAAACATTGAAATCACCAGCAGTCCCTGAGCCTTCAAAATAACCCTGGACGCTCTTCTCTACGTATTTCCCCACCATATCAACCTCGACGTTGACATCTTCACCGGGCTTTTTCCTCGCCATAACAACCCTTTCTTGTGTATAAGCAATAAGCATGACTTCCCACCAGCCTTCCATATCGTCAACCTTTGTGATCGTCAAGCTCGCTCCATCAATCGTAATATAACCCTTCTCAACCACATATCTCAGTACACTCTTATCCCGTGGCTGCAATCTAAACGTCATGGCATTGCCATCTGGCGTTATGCTCAGAATAGTCGCAATTGTGTCGACATGGCCTTGCACAAAATGCCCTCCCATCCGCGTGCTAGCAGACACAGCGCGCTCGAGGTTAACTTTGCTAAGTTGCTTCAATGACCCAAGGTTCGTACGACGGAGCGTTTCGGGAGAGACACCAACAACAAACGAGTCTTTGTCGAAGGATGTGACTGTCAGACAGGTCCCATTGATGCTGATGCTGTCACCTAGGTGGCAGTCGCCTAGAATTTCGGAGGCGGAAGATATCGTGAGGGATGTGCCGCCAGTCTCATCGTGTGGATTGAGCTCGGAGACGGCTGTTATGCGTTAGTTTTGCGCAGATGTAAGTGCTGGAATACAGGTATACGCGTACTCCCGACTATTTCTACTATACCAGTGAACATCTTGCCTCTATTGACTTATACATCGTACTTTCCCACTTTCTGGATGTACAAGGTTCTGTCCCGCCGGAAGCCGGCATTTGACTTAATCCGTAGTCTACCCACCACGCTAACCAGATGTTGACACACGGTCTCAGATCGCGAGTCCAGTACGTTTACCCCCGGGGTAGGTTTACGGGGCACGTGCGTTCCCGATTGGGAATACACAACAACAAAAATACACGCCATTTATATGCGCATCGCAATACTCAGTAACAACATACAAGGCCCTTGACCAATGTGGCTTAAGTTGCCCCGTCTTTCTTCTTAATGTACACTGCAAGCTATGTAGTAATGATATTATAAAGAATAGGGAAGGCTTAATATTAAAAAGCGAGAGGAATCACTAAATGCGCTGTAGAATTAGTAGCCACTCCTTAGAAATTATTAACCTAAAATACCCTGAAAGTAAACAGCATCCTAAGCGTTTAGCGATCTTGATCCCTAAATTCAGCGAGGGTCTCCTGAAAATTTAGCGCAGCAGTCACTAAATCAAGGTACAAGATCGCTAAACCATTAGAAATTGCGATCCTTTGCACTTTTAGGGGATTAGGGGTTATAGTCGCTAAATTTCTAGGGAGTTGCTACTAATATTATAGTGCATTTAGTGATCGCATTTGCTACAGTCCCAATCCCAGTCCCAGTCCTAGTCCTAGTACTACACCCCGCTTGAGTTTACAACTCCTTTAATTCAATGGCCAGCTCAAAGAGT
>Ga0335075_10002751_pt1 | contig 28080 bp, 25 predicted proteins | sample Lox_Sample_24_FD_206723 | JGI IMG/M metagenome (GOLD analysis project Ga0335075, IMG submission 206723) | Soil microbial communities from Loxahatchee National Wildlife Refuge, Florida, United States - Lox_Sample_2.4 | ecosystem: Environmental > Terrestrial > Soil > Wetlands | place: USA...
GCCATGGCCGCGCTGGCCATGTCGGCGGCGCAGCGCAGGCTCAGCACCCCGGCCAGGACGCTCAGGCGCCGGTCGGTCAGGGTGGAGGGCAGCGTCACGCTCGCCGACGGGCAGGTGACCGTGGTGGACCAGCAGGCACTGCTGGCCCCGCTGGAAGGCGCCCTGCGGGCCATGTCCTGGAGCCTGGTGCTGCTCGCGGCCGCGCTCGCACTGGCCAGGCTGGGTTAGTCAGAGCGCCTCGCGGCGCTGCAGGTAGTTCAGCGCGGCCCAGCCGAGCGGCACGGGAAGCCAGAAGCTGGCGACCCGGAACAGCAGCACCGCGCTGATCGCGGCGGCGCTGTGCAGCCCGGCGGCCGTCAGGCCGGCCGCCAGGGCCGCCTCGACCGCGCCGATCCCGCCTGGCGTCGGCACGGCCGAGCCGATCGCGCTGCCGGTCAGGTACACCACGGCGATGGCGACGATCGGTACTGAGCCCCCGAACGCGCGGACCGACACGGCGAGGCAGGCGATGTACGCGGCCGCCACCAGCAGCGCGCCGCCGATGCCCTGGGCCAGCTTGGCCGGCCGCTGAGCGATGTCCAGCAGCCGCGGGATCACCTGGCTGATCGTGGAGGCCAGGCGGGACAGCAGCAGCTTGCGGCCGGCCGGCACCGCGAGCGCGGCCAGGATGGCGGCGAGCAGGACGGCCAGCGCGATGTACGCCCAGCCCGGCGGCCGGAACGCGAAGGCGTTCGAGGATCCGGCCAGCGCCGCGAAGATCCCTAGCAGGATCAGGTGCACCGCGCCCGCGATGACCTGCGAAACGCCCACGCTCGCCACCGCGTCGGCGGGCGCCACCTCGGCCCGGCGCAGATAGCGGATGTTGAGTGCCGCCACGCCGACCGCGGCGGGCGTGACCAGGCTCACGAACGAGCAGGCGACCTGGGTCAGAAACGTCCGGCCGAGCCTGAGCCGCTCGAGCACGAACCCGGACAGCTCCCAGGTGGCCCCGATATAGGTCAGCGAGGACAGGCCGAGCGCGGCCAGCGTCCAGCCCCAGTCAGCATGCCGGAGCACGTTGCCCATGCTCGTCCTGGCCAGCTCGCCGGCCAGGACGTAGGCCGCGAACACGGCGGCCACCAAGGTGAGCACGGTCCGCAGCCGGAAGCGTTCCACCTGGATCCCGGCCTCGGAGCCGGCCGCTGGCAGCAGGCGTTTCCTGAGCGCGGGCAGCACATCCTTGCGGCGGTGCAACTCGGCCCTGGTCGAGCGGTGCAGCACGACCGGCTGGATCAGCGGCGCGACCGCGGACAGCTCGGCACTGCTGATCTTGCCGCGTGCGCTGCCCGCTGCCCGCTCGGGCCCGACCAGAAGGGCCAGCTCGGCCAGAAGCTGGGCCAGGTCCAGGCGGAGCTGCAGGTCGGTCGCGGCCACATCGCCGTTACCGGGATCGAGCAGCATGACGTCGTTGTCGGCCACGCGCGGCCGGCCGCGGTCATGGGGCGATGGCCCGAGGCCGTTCGGCTGGCCGTCGGCGCTGGCGTGGGCGTGATCATCGCCGCCGGCCAGCAGGATCCGGTCGGCGGTCAGCGCCCGGTGCGTGATCCGGTGCCGGTGCAGCAGCAGCACCGCATCCCAGACGCGCGCGAGCTGGGCGTCGGTGGGCAGGCCGGGCAGCTCGGTCAGGGCCGTCCCGCCGTGGCTGTCGTTGACGAGCACCGCAGCCTCAGGGCCGACCTTGATCAGCGCGCGCAGCCGGGGGGTCAGGACGCCCGCGTCCTGCACCGCGTAGGTCAGCAGGGCGCGTCGTTCGACAGCCCGCTCCACGGTCAGCGGTGCGTTGCGCGACACCTGGGCGCGCAGCCGCAGCCTGCGGTAGAGCCGGTAGAACCAGTCGGCCGCCTGCTGATCACGGTCGAGGACGGTGACGTCCAGGCATACGCCGCCGCGGAGAGCCGCGGCGTACTTCCGGGTCTCCGCCCGCGCGTCCACGATCCGCCGCATGCTCACGACCGCCATGCCAACGGCGCCGAGCGCCTCGGCGATCTCCACGGCCGAGGGGCGCTCGGAGATCGACCCGACCAGGTAGCGCAGCCCGGACCCGCACGCGATGCCGACCAGCAAGGTGATCAGCAGCGAGAACACCGTCGTCTGCGTGTCGGCCAGGCTGGCCAGCCCGTAGAACGCGACGGCCAGCCAGAACACGGCCCGCCACCGCGGGCGCCCGGCCAGGCCGATGACCGTGACGTAGGCGGTGAGGCCGGACAGGTACCAGTCCAGGGCGGGCACACGGTCGCCCGGCGTGTGCACCGGGGTGAGCACGCTGTAGAGCCCCGCGGCGGCCGACAGCCTGAGCAGCAGGTTCGCGGCGAGCACCAGGCCCACCGTGAAGGCGCCCGCGCTCAGCGCCTCGGCCAGCCGGCGCGGCTGGCGGCGGACCAGGGCCCGGACCGCGAGGGCGACGGGCAGCAGGAGCAGCGCCGCGTGCGCAGCCAGGCCGAGGATCGGCAGCACCACCTTCAGGTGCTTGCTCGCCTGGACGATGTCGAACTCGGCGCCGTTCGCGGTCGCCCTGGCCAGCACGCCCAGCGCGGCCAGCAAGACGATCTCGGCCACGGCGATCACGCAGCGCAGCATGTCCGTGGGAATGCGGACGCGTGACTCGAGCTGGTCCTCGACCTGGATCGAGGCCGAGGAGGGGTCCGCGGCGGCTGGAGTTTCCGCGGCGGACGTTTCCGCGGCGGGGCGCACGGGAACCACCGGAGGGTGGGCGGCGCCGGCCGGCGGCGGGTCCTCCTGAGGCAGGGTCACCAAATCATGGTTTCACCTGCTTCTCACCATGCACAGAGCGCACCGGCCCGGACCTGCGTCGTTCCCTGTTGTCCCAGGTTATTGCGCTGCGGCCGACCCGGTCAGCGGTAGCTTCCGGCCCAGCCAGCCTGCGCCCGGTCGCCGCCGGTGAGCTGCTGGTAGAGCGCGACGGTCTCGGGATGGGGCTCGCCATCGGCGGCAATGTCGGTCATGGTGTCCAGGCAGCGGCTCCACGCCTCCCGTACCCCGGCGAGATTGCCCGCCGCGTGCTCGGCGCGCATCAGGGCCCGCCACAGCTGCTCGGCCGCGAGGTCACCGGCCAGGCCGGTTCGTGCCGCGCGCGCCGAGGCTGACGGATCTCCGGCCCGCAGCTCCAGTTCGGCGAGCAGTTCGGCCGTGTCGACGATCTGCGCGCGGACGTTCTCGGTGAAGGCCAGGTCCAGCCACCAGTGGTAGCAGCCGGTGAACGGCTTGCCGCGAATCAGCGCCAGGGCTTCCCGCAGGCAGCCGACGTCACGGTTGGCGATCCCGCGCTCGGCTAGCTCCTCGAAGTCGGCCCAGTCGAACTTCGCGTCCGGGTGCAGTGCGTACTGGCCGGCCCCGAGATGCTCGATCCATACCCGGCCGTCGGCGGCCCGGCCGAGCTGGCGGCGGGTGCGCACGATGAGCTGGCGCAGCGAGTCGCTCGGCTTCGGGTGATCCGGGTCGGCGCCAAGCAGGTAGCACAGCTGGGCATTGGACAGCCCGTCCCGCCCATTCAGGGCCAGCGCGAGAATCAGCTGGCTCTGCGCGGGCTGCAGCGCGGCGGGGGCGCCGTTGATCGTGAACGTCCCCATGACACCGATCAGCAGCCCTGGTTCCTGGTCCGGGTCGCCGCCGCGGCGCGGCGGGTCAGGCTGACCGGACGGAGCGCCAGGCGGTTCCCCGGCTGCGGGCGGCTCACCGGTCGCGGGCAGCTCCTCGCCGGCGGGTGGCTCCTGAAGGCCGAGGAGCCCCGGCGCCGGAGGCCACGAGGAGCCGTCGTAGGGCGGCTCATCGGCGGCGACGTCGTTCAGGTCGGCCGCGACCTGGAACAAGCTGGCCAGGGCCTGATAGTCGTCCCTGGTGAGCGGCTGCGGCCAGACGTCCAGGTGCAGCGGGGATACGTGGCCGACGATCCCGCCCACCCGGGCCGGGTCCGGGGCGAGCCGGAAGCTGGCCGGCGCCGGGTGCCCCTCCGGGGCCTCGGTACCGCCCGCCACCAGCGCCGCGATCCCTCCGGGGTCGCTGGCCAGGTCGGCCAGCATCGCCATCTGGTCAGGGGTCGGGGCGGTCCGGCTGACCAGCAGCGTCAGCGCCCAGTCCTCGTCGCCGGGATCGAGGAGCCGGCACCGGCGGACGCTGGCCCGGTCCGCGTCCCCCAGCCGGCGCCGCAGCGCCACCGCCCTGGAGGCCAGCAGGTCCAGGGCCTCGGCCAGGCTGGCGCAGCTGGTCGCCCGCCCCTCGACCGCTTCCAGCTCGGGGAAGCCGGCCAGGATCAGGTCATACCACCCGGCCAGCTCGCTGGTGGTCAGCTCCGCCGCCGCGGTCGCCAGGACCAGGTCGGCCAGGTCGGCGGGGCCGTCCACCGTCGTCACCCGCAGGTACTCCAGGTCGATCAGCACATACCCGCCATCGGTCGCGACGCCGGCGGTCAGCAGCCCGGGCAGCAGATCCCCGGCCCGCGAGGGACGCAGCGGCACCGGCGGCGCATGCCGGGGCAGCGCGAGCTGCCAGGCGGTGCCCTGCCGCCCTCCGGGCACGGCGAACGGCGGCGGGGGCGGCTCGCTGGCCGGGCTGGCCAGCAGCAGCTCCAGGCCCGACCGGTGCACCAAGGCCCCGGTGATATCCGGGATCTGCTGCCCGGCGGCGACCAGGCCGGACCCCAGTTCGCTCAGCGCGGCCCGCAGCGCGGTCGCGGGTGGCAGCGGCCCGGGGCCGGCCAGGCCGGGATGTGACAGCGGCTCGGCCTGGGGCCGGGTGCCCGGGTAGAACAGCGACTCCGGTTCCGGCACCGCGCCGTCATACACCAGCGGCCCGGACTCCGGTCCCGCGCCGTCATACAGCAACGAGCCGGAACCGGGCTCGGTGCCGTCGTACAGCAGCGAGCCCGAACCGGGCTCGGCGTCGTCATACAGCAGCGGCCCGGACACGGGGCCCCCGCCGTCATACAGCTGCTCCGCCTGCGACCCGGCGCCCGCATAGAACCGCGGCTCCGGCCCTGCCCCGGCGTACACCCGCTCAGGCTCGGCGCGATATGAGCGGTCCGCCGCGCGCAGGCGCTGCTCGGCCGCGATCACCGGGGCACTCGCGGGCACCGGGATGCGCCGGCCAAAGCGGCGGGCCTGCCGCTGGCGGCGGCGCATCCGGGCCAGGGCCATGCTCGCCCCGCCGACCAGCACCCCCGAAGCGAAGATGGCCAGCGGCGGGATCTGGGCCAGCTCGGAGACGTCCCGGGCATTCGTGCCCGGGTGCGCGGACACGCCCACGTGCGCAGGCGCTGGCGGCTGGGCCGTGGCCGGCGCGTCCGCGGTCGGCTGGCCAGCAGCCGCACCGGCGGGATCCGTGGCAGGCCCGCCCGCGGTCGCCGCCGGATGCGGGCGGCTGAAGCTCGGGTCACGCGAATCGTGCCCGGCGTGCGGGCTGGCTGGGTGACCGACCGGGGTGCTCAGCCCGGCCGACGACAGCCCGCTGGCCGGGCTCGCGGGCAGCTGCAGCACCCACCCAGGCCAGACAACCGACGGATCGGTGAACGTCTGGCCGTCGCCCATGTGGTGCCCAAGGTTGAGCTTGACGATCTCCGGATAGAGATCGCCGTCGCCGAGGTAACGCTGTGCGATCGACCACAGGCAATCGCCGCTACGGACAGTTACCATCTGGTAGAAGCCCATGCTCATCACCTGTGGGGCTGACGGATCGGCGGTCGCCGTCCCGGCCGGCCGGTCAGCAGACAGGCCAGCGGGACTGGCCGCCGGCGGACCGGACCGGACCGCCGAGACGGTCACGACTGAGGCAGGTGCCGTGCTGGCCAGCACGGCGACTGGCTGGCCGGTGACTGCGAGGGCGATCAGCGCGATCAGCCAGCTCGCGGTGCTCTGCATCCCGCCGAGCCGCAGCCGGGGGGCGCGGCGCCCGCGCAGCGCCGCCTGAGCCTCCGCGGCCACCGCGACGGTGAACGCGGCCCACGCTATCCAGCTGATATCGCGAACGGCGCCGAGGAACACCGCGCCGTTGTCGCGATGCAGCAGCAGCGTAGTGACGTGGTGCCAGGCGGGGATGTGCCGCGGCAGCGGGTCTCCGCCCAGCTTGTACAGGACCAGCGGCAGGCCGATCACCAGAGCGATCAGCGTCATCAGCGCGATGCTGCCGCGCACCGCCGTGGCCAGCCCGCGGCCCCGGGCCGCCCGGCCGGTCATGGCTGCGGTCCCGTCACGCCGGTGACGAGCGAGGCGGTCGCCGAGCCGGTCGAGCTCATCGAGTCGATGCCGATGATTGACAGCACCCGGGTCGGTGAGGTCACGGTGACGGTCACCTGGATCGAATCGGCCGTCGGCTGCGAGACCGTGCCCTGGTAGCCGGCGTTCGCCAGGTACTGCTTGGCCGCGGCGATCGCCTGGGCCGGGTCGACGGTGAACTTCCCGGTGGAGTACGCGTTCGCCTGGTTCACCATGCCCGCGCCGGCCCTGGCCGCTTCCTGGGCGATGGACGTGGCGTTCTCCGCCTGGTTCAGCTTGGCGCCGCCGTCGATCACGATCCCGGCCAGGGCGATGAGCGCCACGAACAGCGCCAGCAGCATCAGCGTGATCGATCCCTGATCGCCGGCACCTCGCTTACCCGGTAATCTCATCTGGCGTTTCCCGCCCTCCCTGCCCGCCCCGGCCCGCGGCCGAGTTTGCCCCTGCCGTGTGATAGTCACTGTGACCTCACCGTCCCCGGTACGGGTCGAGTGGCGACCTGAACGTCGCCCGGAGTGTCTTGCTCCCTGGCATGCCGGGCACCACCAGGCTGGACAGGGATACCCGGCAGGTGACTGTGGCCTGGACATCGGCCGGCTCGCCGACGGGCACCCCGAAACCGGATACGTTCACCTTGACGACCGGGTCGCAGTTCAGGCCGTCCTGGCCGAGCGCCGCCTGGGCGCTGGACAGGGCCGCGGTCTGGGCAGCGCTGGGTGTCAGCGAGATCGAGGCCTGCCTGGCCGCATCGCGAGCGGCCGCGGCGACCGAGCCCTGCGCTACTGAGGTCCGGCCGGCCGCGATCACCAGGCCGAGCAGGAACAGGATCACAGGCGCCAGGATGACCAGCTCGAGGGCGGCGTTGCCCGCGTCACGGTCGCGGCGGCTGGACTGGATCGGCACGAGTCTCCCGTTCTCCTCAGGGCGCGGCGAATTTCTCGACCGGTGCCTGAGCCGCCTCGGTGACCCTGACCACCAGGCCCGGCACGATCGATGGCACCTGGCCGGTGACCCTGATCTGGATCGTGGCCGCGGTGCTGCCCGCCCCAGTCGCCGACGGGCTGAGCAGGTAGCCGGAGGCGGCCGACCGGGCGAAGGCCACCGCCGCGTCCGGGCCCGCCCCCGGCAGCGCGCCAGTGACGCGCGCGGCGTTGGCGCCCTGACGCGCGGCGGCCAGAGCCGCCTGCCGGGCCAGGAACCACAGCGACGCCTGGGCGATGACCATCACGGCCATCAGGAACACCGGCACGATGATCACATAGCTCAGGGTCAGCGCTCCGGTGTCTGAGCCGCATTTCCCGCGGCGGCCAGCCAATCGCATCGGCTAGGGGATCTTGGTCTCGTACTGGTGGATCTTGCCGACGAAGAAGATGCCGGCGGCCACGGCCGCGGCGACCAGTATCCCGGCGATCACGATCCACTCCAGCGTGATCGCACCCGATTCGGGATGGCCGGCCCGCGCCGCCCGGGCGCGCCAGCGAGCCCGGTCGACCAGGTGAATGACTGCGAACCAGAGCGGGTTCATCATGGGCCTCCGTTTCTGGGACGCGGGCTAACCAGCGCCGAATGTGCGGTCAAGGATGGGGAAGATCATTAGCACGAGGAAACCGACTCCGAGCAGGGCGATCGGGATCACCATCGTGGTGCTCCGCGCGCCCGCCTTGGCCCGGTCGGCGGCCTGCGCCTGGGCTCGCATCGAGGCGGCCCGCGCGGCCAGGGTGTCCAGGATCTTGGCGCCCTCGTGCCCGGCGACCTCGGCGATGTCGGCCAGGTCCGCGAGCTCGCTGACCCCGGTCTCGCGGGCCAGCCGGGCCAGGGCCGTCCAGGGCGCCTCTCCGGAGCGGCGGGCCGCATCCAGGGCGGCCGCGATGCGCTGGAACGCCCAGCCGCCGCCGATCTCGGCGGCCGACTCGAGAGCCTCGGTCGGCCCGGCGCCGGCCCCCCGCTCGAGCGCGACCAGGTCCAGGTAACTGGTGAGCGCGTGCCGGAAGTCGCTCCGCCGCTCGGCCGCGTTGACCCTGGTGACCAGGTCAGGTGCGAAGAACAGGCCCACCCCGCAAGCCAGCGATGCGACCGTGGGCACCTGCCAGGCCACGCCGCCTCCGCGGAGCAATAGCAGTGCCGTCAGCCCGGGCGGCACCGCCAGCCCGATCAGGCCGCAGATCATCTTGCTGGCGAGCCAGGCATCGCGGTCCTGCCCGAGCAGGGCCAGGTCCACCGATGGCACCGGCAGCCAGGGCAGCTCCGCGGAGATGCGCTGCCCGAGCCGCGCCGGCACCGACGTCCGGCGCCCAGCCGGCGTGGCCGAGTCCAGCCGGGCCAGCGCGGCATCGAGCCGCGAGGGCGCGGGCGCCAGCTCGCGGACCGCCAGGAAGAGGCCGAGGCCGCCCAGGACGCCGGCGACGATCACCCACAGGCTCACTGTGACCTCCTTGCGTACGCAGGATCGGCCGGCACCCGGACGGTCGGCTCGGACTCATCAAGGAACCGGCCGGGAGCCGGCATCGCGCCGAGGTGGTGCAGCCAGCCCAGGCCGACGGCGTACAGCCCGGCGACGAGAGCGAGCACCAGTTCCCCGGCCAGCGTCCCGAACGGCGCCGAGTAGGACCGGTTCGCCGCGGCGAACGCGGTGAACGCCAGGATGAAGATCGCGATCCACCTGACCGTTGTCCGGTGCACCGCCCGCTCCGCCTCGATGTCGCGGCGGGCGGCGACGTCCCTGGCCAGCATCACGGCCAGCGCATTGAGCACTTCGCGCACTCCCCCGCCGCGATGGCCGGTCGCGATGATCAGGGCGGCCGCGATCCGGTCCGCCGCGGGGTCGGCGAGGTCATCGGCGAACGCCCGCAGCGCCGCCTCGGTGCCGGTGCGGGCCGACAGCCGGTGGGCGAGCGCCGTCACCGGCCCGGCGATCGCGGCGGGTGCCGTTCGGGCGCTGGCCTCCAGCGCTTCCTCGAGGCCCCGGCTGGCGGTCAGCATGTCGCTGAGCCGCCGGATCCACTGCTCCAGGCCTTCCAGCATCTCGGTGCGCCGCCGCTGCCCGCGAACGAAGCTCAGCCGGGGCAGGAAGATGACCGCTGCCGCCGTGGCGAGGCCGGCCACCGGCCACCGGGTGATCGCCAGTGCGGCCAGCCCGGCGGGTACCGCGAGCAGCATCCGCCACCGCTGCGGGGGCCTAAAGACCCGGGGCTTCCCGGGCCGCGGCGGACCGGGCGGCCGCGGGCGGCCGAACAGCTCCCGGGCGCCGAGCACCAGCCCGGCGGCGATCAGTCCCCCGGCCAGGGCGGCCAGCAGCGTCATCGCCAGCCCCCGCCCTGGGCCATGGCCCGGTGGGCGTCAAGCAGCCCGGGATCGAAGCCGGCCGCCGAGAGCCTGGCCAGCAGCCGCGGCGAGGGGGTGTGCGCGGGGATCGCCCGTCCGTCCGGCCCCTCGGGCAGGAACAGCCGGTTGACGGACGGACGCTCGGTGTCGCCTGGCGGCATCACCTCGAGGACTTCCGAAACGTACCGCACCGTCCGCCGGCCGTCGTGCCGCTTGCGCACGTGCACCACCAGGTCGATGGCCATGCCGACCAGGACGTGAATGGCGCGCTCGGCCAGGCTCAGGCCACCCCGCAGACCCAGGATCAGGATCCGGTCGAATACCTCACCTGGCGAGTTCGCGTGCAGGGTGCACATCGAGCCTTCCTGGCCCGAGTTCATCGCCTCCAGCATCGGCATGATCTCGCTCCGCCGGACCTCGCCGACCAGGATGCGGTTCGGGTTGTGCCGCAGCGCGTGCGCGATCAGGTCGTGCAGCGAGATGCCGCCCGCACCCTCGGAGTTCGGCTCCCGCGCCTCGAACGCGATCACGTCCGGGTGCTGCGGTGTGCCGTGCAGGAACAGCTCGTACTCCGACTCCAGGGTGGCCACTCGCTCGCCGGGCGGGATCTCCGCGGCCAGGCCGCGCAGCAGCGTCGTCTTGCCCGCGTTCACGCCGCCGGTCACGACGATGTTGCAGCGGCACCGCACCGCGGCGGCCAGGAAGCTGGCCAGCGTCGCGTCGACCGTGCCGAGCCGGATCAGCCGCTCCAGGGTCACGTCCAGCTGCCCGTGCCTGCGCAGCGACACGCATGGCCGGGGGGTGACCGACATCGTCGCCGTCAGCCGGGCGCCCCCGGTCAGCGCCACGCTGACCAGCGGCGAGGCGGCCGAGAAGTCCCGAGCGGTCTGCCCGCCGCGGGCGGCCCAGTTACGGATCATCGCGATCAGCTCATCGTCGCTCGCCGCCACCGGAGGCCCGATGACCCGCTCTCCGGTCGCGTAGGTGACCCACACGTCGTCGAAGCCGTTCAGGTCAACGTTCTCTACCTGCGGATCCCGCAGGTAACCGGCCAGCGGGCCGAGCCCGTAGCGCTGGTCATAGACCGCCTGGGCCAGAACGTCCCGGTCCGCGGGCGAAAGCACCGGAGCGCCCGCCCTGACCTGCCGCTCGGCCCAGGCCCGGACGGCTTCGCCGATCAGCGGCAGCGCCTCTTCCTCGGTGGCGCCGTCCGGCAGCCGGTCCGCGACCATGGCCAGGATTTCGGTCACGCCGCGGCGCAGCCGGGCGTCGCCGGGCCCCGACGGACCCCGCTGGGGCTGGCGCAGGTGCCGTGGGCCGTCACCCGGCGGGCGCGGCGCCCGGTCAGCTGGCGGGCGCGCCAGGCCGTCGGCCGGCTGCCGTGGCGGGCCGGGCACGGCCGGCTGCCGTGGTGGGCCGGGCACGGCCGGCCAGGGCGGGAGGGAGGACGACGACGGGACGAAGGGCCGGGTCAGCGGCGCGGGGTTGGAGGGCTCGGGGGTGCTGGGATGTGCGCCACCGGGCGGAGGCATGTTCGGTGGCGGGACGTTGGCATGTGCGGTGCTGGGCGGGAGCGAGCTGGGCGGGAGCGTGCTGGGCGGGAGGGTGGGATAGCTGTGCGTCATCGGCTCGCGTTCACCTCCCACGCCGGCGGCCCCGGTCGCGCCGGCGGCCCGGACGGCGAGCTGCCCGCTGCCTCGCGCAGCGCGCGGCCAGCCGGGCCTGCCGCCCGGATCAGCGGCCTGGCCTGCAGCCCGCGGCGGCTGCCGATGCCGTCCGACAGGAGCGCGGCGGCCTTGGCGTCATGCGGCAGCGTGGCCACCACCGGGAGACCCAGCGCCCGGCTGACCTCACGCGGTGAGTTCGTTCCCTCACCGACCAGGAGCAAGGCCATACGGCTCGATCCCCCGAGCGTCTGGGTCAGCATCTCGACCCTGGGCCGGGCCTTGCTGACCTGCCGCAGCGACGGGCGCAGGACCAGCACTACCAGGCTGGCCACGGTGAGCACGGGCTCCGGGCCTCCGCGAGTGTCGACACGTCCGCAGTCGGCGATGACATCCGCGGGCTGGGCCACGAGCGTGGCGGCCAGCATCGGCCAGGCTGGCGCGAGGGCGGTGCCCTGGCGCGGGTCGGAGATGCCAGCCAGCAGCAGCCGGCCGCGCTCGTCATCCAGCTCGATCAGCTGCGGCCACAGTGCCGCGGCGGCCGCATCCGGGCTCTGGCCGGCCTCGATGGCCAGCGCCAGCAGCCCGTTCCGCGCAGGCATGTGCCCGGCGAAGAGCCCGGCCAGGATGTCACCGCCGCTGGGATCGCATTCGGCGAGTATGACCTGCCCAGGCCAGCCCAGGGAAAGCGCAAGCGCCGCCGTGGTAACTCCGGGCGACCCGCCCGCCGACACAAGTGCGTACAAGCTCACGATGCCGTCCGGCTGGTGACGATCAGCGCGAACTGCCCGGTGGCCACCTGCTCGGCCACGGGCGGCCCGTTGCTCGATGCGACCAGCAGGTCCACGACGTCAAAGCCGTCTTGGTCAGGGACCGTGTTCACGGCGTCAACCACGGCGGCGACCGGACCGGTGAGCACGGGCGCCGCTCCCGATCCGGAACTGGAGGCCGCGCCGGGAGTGGCCACCACGAGCACCTGGTCGCCCGGTTCCAGGCCGCTGGCGGGCAGCCCGGACGGCTTGACCGCCACCGGGACCAGCACCTGGCCGCGGCCTGGCGGCAGCTTGCTGGTCAGCTCGGACGAGGCCAGCAGTGTCCCCGGCCGCAGGGACGTCGCGGCGACCAGGCCAACGACTTGCGACAGCTGGCTGGCCGGGATGACCTGCAGGCCGGGCCCGGCCGCCACGCTCGTGGTGCCGACGTCGGCCGATGTGATCACCGAGCCGACCGGCACCGCCGCGGTCACCATCAGCACCGGTACCTGATGGTCCTCCCGGTTGTACAGCGCGGCGCTGGCCAGGATCCCGGCGCCGACGAGCGCTGCGGCCAGAGCGATCATGCCTGGCCGCCGCTTCCGCGGCAGCCCGCGCAGCTGGCCGTGCGGTACCGCGGGGACCGGGCCATTCCTGGGCGGCTCGGGCTCGGGATGGTAGACGGTGCCGAAGCCATAGCCCGGATCGCTGCCGCTCATCCGCTGGTCACCAGTGCCTCTCCGGCCGCCACGGGGACCGTTATCGGGGTGCTTACCGCCCGGCCCGTGGCCACCGTGCCGCCGGCGCCGCCCGAGCCGACCCAGGACACGTTCCACAACACGGTTACCGACGCCGCGTAGGCATTGCCGGGCTGCCCGGTCGACGGCTGGTTGTAGGTGTAGGAGCAGTCGGTGTGCTGCGCACTCAGCGGCAGCTTCGGCTGGTAGGCCGTGCCCGGGCCCTGGCAGGTGACCCCAGCCAGCCCGCCGCCGGGATTGAAGATGATCTTTGTCGGCACCGCGGTCGCCTGGGCCCACACCGGGCCGGCCGTGATGACCGGACTCTTAGCCGCACCCCAGTTGAGGCCGGGTATCCAGAACCACTCCGGGAGCCCCACCAGGCCGTCATGGCCGCGCGGCGGAGCTGTCTGCGCATGCAGTTCCGGGATGATCAGGTCGCCGATCGCGATCTGGGCCAGGTCCGCCGGCGTGACCGCGGGTGCCCCGGTCGCGTTGTTGACCAGGGTCACCCCGCCGAACGCCTGCTTGCCCGGGCAGGTGATGGCGTCCCAGGAGTGGTTCTTGGGCGGCGGCCACTGCAAGCCCAGGAACGTGGCCTGCTGCTGTGACAGCGGGGTCAGCGTGCACGCCGACTTGCCGCCGCCGCCTCCTCCGGATCCAGGGCTGCCCCCGGTGACGCTGGTGTGCGAGCACACAAACTGGTACCCGCCGTTGATCAGCTGGTAGCTGCACCCCCCGGCCGGGCTCGCTGCCGCTGCCGAGGCGGCGGCAGCCGCGCTGGCCGCGGTAGCCGGGTACAGCACAGCGGGGAACAGGAGCCCAGCGGCCAGCAGCGTGGCAGCCAGGGCGATGCCACGCCGGACGCCGCGGCCGTGGATCGTGCCGCGTCCGACGACACGGTTCAGGGAACGCATGGCGACACCACCGGAACCTGGTTACTGACCAGCCACCGGTCGCCCGTGCGCACGAGCGTGCTGATCATGTTGACCCGGGAATTGCCCAGGCTGCCGACCACCTGGCCGGTCCTGGCGTTCTGCACGCCGGCGTGGCTGAAATCCGCGCAGTCGTGCACGGACGCATGGCCGCCGGTCATCTGCACGCTCAGAATGTGCGACACCGGCCCGCCGTACTGGATCTCGCCCTGCGCCCAGTCGGTCTCGAAGCCGTTGATCAGTGACGGGATGCTCGCCGGGGCGGCGTACAGAGCCAGGATCGTGCGCGCCCGCGCGGCGTTCCGGGTGTCCAGGGCCTGCCCGAGGGCCTGCCAGTAACCCGTGTAGGCGGCGACGACTTGCTGCCGCGGGCTCAGCGATGGATCGGCCAGTTCCGCGGGCACGGCGGCCGGCCCCGCTGACTTGTGCGGCAGGGCGACCGGCGATTGCTGGCCACCGCAACCAGTGACGGCCAGGGTCAAGGCCACCAGCAAGCCGAGGCATACGGGTTTGACGCATCGCTTCGCCACTCGCCGACGCAGTGCGTGCGCGGCGGGTAACGGGTGATGCGCGGCGGCGTCCTGAGACATAAGCCGTGCTCCCGCTGACGCAATTGTTAACCTGTGACCGCGGTGCCAGCATTGCGTACATCCGGTCATCCCACAAGCGGTACCGCGATGAAGGTTGCGGATCTTCCGGCCGATAGCCGCGGCAAGATAGGCGAGTTGGCCGGCCTAATCGGCTGCGCGTCCGGCCTGGCCGAATACGGCTAAGGGCGAATGTATGGATCGCCGGCCTGCTGCCGGAGCGCAATGGCATGCCGGTGGCGCCGGTGACTTAGCAGACCGGCAGGTCGCTCGTGGCCGGCCCGGGCGGCGCCCCGGTACCTGCCCCGCGCCCCGGCTGCTGCCCCGGTGCAGGCTCGGCCTGGCCGGCCAGTTCGCCAGGCAAAGCCGCAGGATTTCATTACCTGAGCTATACGAAACCGGGCATCCGGGCCTAGCATGCGCTCGTGGCCAGTGTCGGAGTGGTTAAGCGGTTGCTGGTCGGGCGGCCGATGCAGAGCGACAAGCTGGGCCACACCCTGCTGCCGAAGCGGATAGCGCTGCCGGTGTTCGCCAGCGACGCCCTGTCTTCCGTGGCCTACGCCACCGAAGAGATCCTGATCGTGCTGTCGGTCGGCGGCATCGCGCTGTTCACCGGCTACACCCCGTGGATCGCGCTCGCGGTCGGCGTGCTGATGCTGGTCGTGGTGGCCTCCTACCGGCAGAACGTGCACGCGTACCCATCCGGCGGCGGGGACTATGAGGTGTCCACCACCAACCTGGGACAGCGCGTGGGCCTGGCCGTCGCCAGCGCGCTGATGGTCGACTACACGCTGACCGTCGCGGTGTCGGTGTCCGCTGGCGTGGCCAACCTGGCCTCGGCGTTCCCCGCGCTGAACTCGCGCGCCACGATCATCGCGGTGATCGTCGTGGCGGCGATCGCGCTGATGAACCTGCGCGGCGTGCGCGAGTCAGGCACCGTGTTTGCGATCCCCACCTACTGCTTCATCGGCGTCGTGGTGCTGATGATCATCTGGGGCATGATCCGGCTCGGCCTCGGCCACCACCTGCGCGCGGAGAGCGCCGGCTACCAGATCCCCGAGGCGCACCAGTACACCGGCCTGCTGCTGGTGTTCCTGCTGCTGCGCGCGTTCTCCTCCGGCTGCACGGCACTGACCGGAGTCGAGGCGATCAGCAACGGGGTGCCCGCGTTCCGCAAGCCGAAGAGCAAGAACGCGGCGACCACGCTGGCCTTGCTTGGCATCATCGCGGTCTCGATGTTCGCGGGCGTGACCGCGCTGGCGCTGATCAGCCACGTGCACATCTGCCCGAGCCAGGCCAACTGCCTGCCGCACGTCCAGTACCAGACGACCGTGATCGCCCAGGTCGGGCAGGCGGTGTTCGGCCACGGCTCACTGCTGTTCTACTTCCTGCAGCTGGTCACGGCGCTGATCCTGGTGCTGGCGGCCAACACCGCGTTCAACGGGTTCCCGGTGCTGGCCTCGATCCTGGCCCGGGATGGGTTCCTGCCCCGCCAGCTGCGCACCCGGGGTGACCGGCTGGCCTACAGCAACGGAATCCTGCTGCTGTCCGGGTTCGCGATCCTGCTGATCGTGGTGTTCCAGGCGTCGCCGACCCGGCTGATCCAGCTGTACATCATCGGCGTTTTCGTGTCGTTCACCTGCAGCCAGACCGGGATGATCCGGCACTGGAACCGGCTGCTGCGAGGCGTCACCGACCGCGCCACCCGGCTGCACATGTACCGGTCACGGACGATCAACACGATCGGCGCCTGCTTCACTGGCGTGGTCCTGGTCATCGTGCTGATCAGCAAGTTCGCCAGCGGAGCCTGGATAGTGGTCGTGGCCATGCCGATCATCTGGCTCACCATGCGCGGCATCCGCCGGCACTACGACAGCGTGGCCCTGGAACTCGAGCCGCCCGCCGACGCGCCGGTCACGCTGCCCGCGAGCAACCGGGCGGTCGTGCTGGTGTCCAAGCTGCACCTGCCCACCCTGCGCGCGCTCGCTTACGCCCGGGCCACCCGGCCGAGTCACCTCGAGGCGATCACGGTGAACGTCGATGAGGCCGAGACCGAGCGGCTGCGCGAGGAATGGGAGCGCAACGAGATCCCGGTGCCGCTGACCGTGGTGGCCTCCCCCTACCGTGAGATCACCCGGCCGGTGGTGCAGTACGTGAAGCAGCTGCGCCGGGAGAGCCCGCGCGACATCGTCACCGTCTTCATCCCGGAATACGTGCTCGGCCACTGGTGGGAGCAGGTGCTGCACAACCAGTCCGCGCTCCGGCTCAAGGCGCGGCTGCTGCAGCAGCGCGGCGTGGTGGTGGCCAGCGTGCCCTACCAGCTGCGGTCCGCGACCCAGGCGGCCGCACCGGCCGGCCTGCCGTGGAAGGCGGCGCCGGCGCCGCGGGTGCGCAGGCTGACGACCGAGCGCGAGGCGCTGCATGCCGAGGAACTGCAGGCCGAGATCGAACGCCGGTCCACCACGCCGATCGGTGACTGCGGCGACCGTCAGGTGGCCAACGTCACAGGCATCCTGCGCAGCGTCACGCTGCGCCCGCGCGGCCCGAGCCTCACCATGCAGGCGGACCTGTGGGACGGGACCGGCCATGTCACGCTGGTGTGGCTGGGCCGGCGCGACATCCCCGGCATCCATCCCGGGCGCCGCATCGTGGTCCGCGGCCGGGTGGCCAGTATCAAGGGCGAGCGCACCATCTACAACCCGGCCTACGAGCTGCAGCCGGTTCCGGCCGCCGCGGCTGGGACGGAACCGGACAGCCCATCCTGACTCAGGGCCGGAACCGGTAGCCCATGCCGGGCTCGGTCACCAGGTACCGCGGCCGCGACGGGTCGGGCTCCAGCTTCCGGCGCAGCTGCGCCAGGTAGACCCGCAGGTAGTTGCCCTCGGTCTGGTACTCGGGGCCCCACACCTCCTGCAGCAACTGGCGCTGTGTGACCAGCCGGTCGGCGTTGCGGACCAGGACCTCGAGCAGCTGCCACTCGGTCGGCGTGAGCCGCACGTCGCCGCCGTCCCTAGTGACCCGCTTGTCCGCCAGGTCGACGGTGAAGTCGGCGGTGACGACCACCGGCTCGTCCGGCGCCGGGGATGCCCGGCGCACCGCGGCGCGCAGCCGGGCCAGCAGCTCGTCCATGCCGAACGGCTTGGTCACGTAGTCGTCGGCGCCCGCGTCGAGCGCCGCGACCTTCTGGCTCTCCTGGCCCCAGGCGGACAGCACGATGATCGGCGTGGACGTCCAGCCGCGGACTCCCCTGATCACCTCGGTGCCGTCCATGTCCGGCAGCCCGAGGTCGAGGATCAGCACGTCGGGCCGCTCCCGGGCCATCGCGGCCAGGCCCGAGGTCCCGTCGGTGGCCACCGCGACCTCGTACTGGCGGGCGGTCAGGTTGATCCGCAGTGCCCGCAGGATCGGCGCCTCGTCATCGATGACCAGCACCCGGGTCACGGATCGGCTGCCACAACCGCGCCGGGGATCCGGCTCGCGGCCGGCAGGGTCACCCGGATCGTCAGGCCGCCGCCCGGGGTGTCGGCGGCCGCGACCGAGCCGCCCATGGTGTCCAGGAAGCCCTTGACCACGGCCAGGCCCAGGCCGACTCCGTTCCCCATGGTGCGTGCCTCCCGCCTGCTGGTGTCGAGCCGCTCGAACGGCTCGAACATCCGCTCCTTGAGCGGGTCCGGCACCCCCGGGCCGTGATCGGTGATCTCCAGGATCACGCTCTGCCCCACCGGCCTGGCCCGCAGCGTCGGCGGCTGGTCCGGCGGCGAGTAGGCCAGGGCGTTCGCGAACAGGTTGGCGAGCACCCGCTCGAGCAGCCCGGGATCGGTGCGGACCAGCGGCAGCCGGTCGGGCACGCGCAGCCGCACGGTCCCGCCCGCGTCAAGACCGCGCAGCGCGACCGGCGCCACCTCGTCGATGGCGGTGGGGCGCAAGAACGGCTGCAGCGACCCGGTGGACAGGCGGCTCATGTCCAGCAGGTTCCCGATCAGCGCGTCGAGCCGGTCCGCGCCCTGCTCGATGGTGGCCAGCAGGGCCGCCTCGTCGGCTGGCGTCCACTGCACGTCGGTCTGGCGCAGCGAGGAGACGCTGGCCTTGATCGACGCCAGCGGGGTGCGCAGGTCATGGCTGACCGCGGCGAGCAGCGCGGTCCGCATCCGGTTGCCTTCCGCCAGTGCCTCGGCCTGCGCGGCCTGGGTCCGCAGCCGGTCCCGGTCCAGCGCCGCCGCGGCCTGTGCGGCGAAGCCGTCCAGCAGCCGCGCGGTCACCTGCGTGGACTGCGCGCTGATGATCAGGGCCAGCCCGGGCCGGGCTTCGACCCGGACCGCGGCGGCGCCCGGCGGCGCCGCGCCGCTGGCCGCAACCCTGACCCACTGACCGCCGGCCAGTTCGAGCAGTTCGGCCCGGCCGCCACAGGTGGCGGTCAGGTGGTCGAGGACGGCCGCCGGGGTGTCTGCGCCGCCCAGCACGGTCTGGGCCAGGGCCAGCAGCTCGGCCGCCTCGCCCGAGCTGCGCGCGGCCTGCTGGGCGCGGTGCGCGGCCAGGTGCACGACGCTGCTGACCGTGACCGCGACGGTCACGAACAGCAGCAGCGCCAGCAGGTTCTGCGGATCCGCGATCGTGAGCGTGTGCACCGGCCGGGTGAAGTACCAGTTGAGCAGCAGGCTGGAGGTGACAGCCGCGAGCACGGCGGGCCAGAACCCGCCTACCATGGCCACCGCGACCACGGCCACCAGGTAGATCAGCAGGTCGTCGGCGAGGCTGAGCTTGCGCTGCCCGGCGACGAGCGCGACGGTGAGCAGCGGCAGCCCGGCGACCAGGATGACACCGGCCAGCAGCCGCCGGCCGCCGATGCCGCTGTACAGGCCGGACACGGCCCGGGCCCAGCGCCGCGGCAGCCCTGGCTGTCCCGGCCGCCCTGGCCGCGGCACCGGCCGGCGCGGCAGCCCTGCCCTGGGGGGTGAGGGCGGGACTGCCGCGGTCGGCGCTGGCTGCCCGGTGGCAGCGTCCGGCCGCGCCTCGGGCGGCTCGGCGGCCAGGTCGGCCGGCGGCCAGCGGTCTTCGGGCACGTCCACAATCCATAGTGTGAACGATGAAGCGATCCGCCGCACCAGTGCACCGACGCCGGCACCGATCAGGGTGCCGGCACCGATCACGATCGCCGCCCGCGCGGCGATCAGCCCGGTCATGTGCAGCTGGGCGTAGGGGGCGCGGGAGAAGCCGACGACCGTGAGCCATCCGGTCGCCCCGAGCAGCGGCGCGACCGCGGGCTCGGCCGCCAGCGACCCGGCGGTCACGATGATGGCCGCGAGCACCAGCACCCAGGTGGCATCGACCCGGCCGCCGGTTCCGGCGGCCAGCGCCCCGACCACGAGCAGCGCGGCAAAACCGGCCGGCAGCGCCAGCGGCGCCGCGAGCCCTCGTCGCCTGCCGGTTGCCTTCATCTCAGGACCATTTCAACCGAGGGCCCGCGGCTTGCCAACGATCTTGACGCGATCCTAACGCCGCCGCCGCGAGCCTTGACGCGTCCTTAACGGCCCCGACGGCAGCGGCCCGGCCGGTCCCCGTCGGCTGCGTGCTCGGCCTGGCCGAATACATCTAACGGCGAATGTAAGGGAATCACGCCCAGTGGCAGCAGGCGCAGGCCGGCCTCCAGCGGGCCATCCCCCTGTGCGTCCTGGAAAAACTGCGCGGTGAAGAACACCGCAGAGGTGAGGGAGGCGCTCTGGGCGAAGATGGCGGCGTTGCCGGCGGAGAACGCGCCGTGGCCGAACAGCCGCAACGGGATCATGGGGTGGCTGGCCCGTAGTTGCCAGGCGAGGAGGGCTCCCAGCGCGATCAGGCCGATACCCAGCGCTCCGATGACCTCCCGGGCACCCCACCCCGCCGTCGCTGCCCGGATGACCCCCCACACGATGCCCAGCGTCGAGACGATTACCAGGACAAGCGCAAGCGGGTCGACGGGACGCCGCGCTCCCCGGCTGTCTTCGACGAAGCACAGGACCGCCCCGGCCGCGGCCAATCCGACCGGGACGTTGACCCAGAAGATCCAGTGCCACGAGAGCGCCTGGGTCAGCGCGCCGCCCAGGACCGGACCCAGCACCGTGCCTGCGCCGGTGATGGAGCCGTAGATGCCCATGGCCCAGCCACGTCGCTGGGGCGGAAACGCCGCGTTGAGCAACGCCAGCGCGAGCGGCATGATCGCCGCGGCGCTCGCGCCCTGAACAACGCGGCCCGCGAGCTGCGCCACGACGTTCGGTGCCAGCGCGCAACCCGCGGACGAGAGGGCGAAGACGGCCAGAGCCCAGCCGCGTAGAGGCTACGCCGCCCCCATCGGTCGCCGAGGGTGGCCGCGGTGACGAGCAAGACCGCGAAACTGAGGGTGTAGCTGTTGACCGTCCAGGCCAGCGTGGCGATAGAGGCATGCATGCCGGCCCGGATGCTCGGCAGGGCCGTGGAAACCGCGAAGAGATCGAGGACCACCATGAACGAGCCTGTCCCGGCTAGTCCGAGCGTCCATGCCTGAGTCCGGGTCAGCGAAGACCCGGCAGGCACGGGAACAGAGTGCATCGATGTTCCTCCGGTACGGTGACGAGCCCTGTACCTATGAAGGACGGACCAACGAGGCGAGGAAGCGATGATCACAGAGGAGCTGCTGGTACGCGCCCGGGCGGGCGACGCCGTGGCGTTCGAAGAGCTCACTGAGCCCTATCGCCGCGAGCTCCAGCTCCACTGCTACCGCATCCTGGGCACGGTTACCGACTCCGAGGATCTGGTGCAGGACACCCTGCTGTCGGCCTGGCGTGCCATGGCTGACTTCCGCGGGCACGCCTCGGTGCGTACCTGGCTCTACCGGATCGCGACGAACCGCTGCCTGAACGCCCGGCGCGACCGGGAGCGCCGCCCGGCGCCCGCAACAGCTCCGTCATCCGGTCTGACGCCGCCCGAGCCCAGCCGAGCCGGCGAGGTGATGTGGCTCGAGCCGTACCCGGACGTGCTCCTTAACCAGGTGGACGACCAGGTGCCCGGACCGGAAGCCCGGATCGAGAGCCGGGAAAGCATCTCTCTGGCCTTCATCAAGGCAGTTCAGACGCTGCCCCCTCGGCAGCGAGCCGTACTCGTGCTCCGCGACGTGCTCGGATACCGCGGGGCCGAGGTGGCCGGCCTGCTCGGCACCACCGAAGACGCCGTAGCCAGCGGGCTGAAGAGAGCCCGGGCCACACTCGCCGGGCGCACTCACCCCGAGCGCAGCCGTCGCCCCCCGCTCCCAGGTTCCAGCACCGAGCAGCGGGTCGTCACCGCGTTCGTGGAGGCATTCGAGAACGGCGACGTACCAGCCTTGATCAGCCTGCTCACCACCGACGCGTGGCTGACCATGCCGCCCGTGCCTCTCGAGTATCAAGGCCAGGCCACCATCGGGGCGTTCTTCGCCCACTTTGGGTTCATGGACGGGCAGCGCAGCTTCCGGCTCGTCCCCATGCGCGCCAACGGCCAGCCCGCCTTCGGGCGGTACGTGCGGGATCCCCAGGCCCGTATCGCCCACGCCCATGGGCTGACCGTCCTTTCGCTCGAGGGCGAGAAGATCGTCGAGATCGCCAGCTTCCTCGACAACAACCTGTTCGCCTGGTTCGGCCTGCCCCGCACCATCCCCGACTAGGCCGGTGCCACCGCACCGCACGGTCATGCTTCGCTGACCGGCGAAGCTTTGCGCTTCTAGGCTCGCCGGCATGCAGACGAGCAAAGACCTCGGTCCCGCCGTCGTGACCGACCCGGCTCAGGTCAGGGACGCCCTGGCTAACCCGGGTTACACGGTGCCTGATCCGGGCCGCGGAGCCCCGCCGCACACCATGCACTGGCTACGGCAGAACGTGGCCCGCTTCAGCAACGGCACCGACCACGCCCGGCGCCGGGAGCTGGCCGAGAGCCTCCTGCGCCCGCTCGACCCGGTCCGGCTCCGCGCCGCCGCCCGGGACCAGGCGAGCGCCGTCGTCGACCGGGCCCGCTGGCGCCCGTTCGACATGATGTCCCAGGTCGCTCGGCGCGTACCGGGACTGGTGCTGGCCGCCGCTCTAGGCTGCGCCGACCCGGAACTCCTCATCGGGCACCTGGCGCCGGTGGCTGCCGTGTACCAGCCCGGCCCGGCGGACCCGCGCACCGCCGACCGCAGCGTGGCCCGGCTGGCCGAACTGCTGCCAGGCGGACCCGACGAGCAGGTGGCAGCCCGCATCGGGCTGCTCATCCAGGCGTACGACGCCACCGCCGGGCTGATCGGCAACGCGGTCGTGGCCGGGATCCGGGCCGGCCGTCCCGGGCCAGCGGCTGAGCTGGTGGCCGAGGCACTGCGCGCCGACCCGCCGGCCCGGTCCACCCGGCGGGTCACCCCGTCCGGGGAGACCATCGCGCTTGACCTGACCGTCGCGGGCGACGACCCAGCCGGGCACCTGGCGTTCGGGTACGGACAGCGGCTCTGCCCCGGCGCCGCGCACGCCATCGCGCTAGCCGAGGGAGCCGTGCAGCCACTGCTGGCCCGCTGCCACTGGACCGGCGCGCCGATCGGCTACCCGGAGCCACCCGCGCTGCGCGCGCCCGAGCGCCTGGAACTGGCCGAGCGGTGACGGCCCGCCGCGGCCGGGCCGTGGTTACCCGGCGTCGGCAATGAGCACAATCTTGCCGCCGGCATGACGGCTCTCCAGGAGCCGATGCGCCTGCGCAGCGTCGGCCAGGGGCAGCCTGTGGGCGATGGGCGCGGTGAGGCTGCCGCTGGCCAGCAGGCCAGCCAGCGCCTGGGTCCGTCCGGCCGCATCGTCCAGCAGCACCCCGTGAAAGGTGACGTTGGCATCGACGAGGGCATCGAGATCGAGTTCGGGTGGCTCGATCGAGGCGATCTGCCCGCGGTCACGGAGCGCCGGGAGCCACGGCCCGGCCGCGGGCCCGCCCACCAGGTCGGCGATGGCGTCCACGCCGTCCAGGCCGTGGCGGCGCAGATCACCGGCGCCCGGCCGGTCCGTATAGTCGAGACAGTCCAGCGCCCCGAGGCGGCACAGCCGCTCGTGATGCTCACGCCGCCCTACCGCCACGGTCGCGATGCCCCGGAGAGCGGCCAGCTGCAGGAGGTAGGACCCTACGCCACCGCTGGCCCCGAGTACGAGCAGCCTGCTCCCCCGCCCCAGGCGCAGCCGGTCGAGGACCTCCCAGGCGGTGCCCCCGGCCACCGGGACCGTCGCCGCGGCGGCAAACGAGACCGAGCCGTCGATCGGAACGACGTCTCCCGCGGCGACCACGGCCAGTGTGGCGTAACCGCCGCCCCGTGCGCGGTAGCCGGTCATCGCCACGACGCGCTGGCCGGGCGGCCGGTTCCCGGAATCGGGCCCGGCGGATTCGACAACTCCGGCCACCTCGTAACCGGGAATCCAGGGCAGCTGGATCCCGGCCCACGTCCCATCGGCCCGGTTGCCGGCGTCTACCGGATTGGTCCCGGACGCGCGCACCGCGATTCTCACCTCGCCCGCGCCCGGCTCCGGGTCCGCGACCTCGTCGTACTCGAGGACGCCCGGGCCCCCGAACCTCCTGACGATGACTGCTTTCAACCTGATTCCTCCTGGCCGCCCTGGCTATCTGGGGTGCCCGGGGCAAAGTCAAGATCACGGCGGAACACGTCCTCGACGGTCTCGGCCCGCCGCACGACCGTGGCCACGGCGTCCCGGACCAGTACCGTCGCGGGGCGCGGCAAGGCGTTGAAGTTGCTCGCGTATGCCTCCTGATAGGCGCCGGTGTCCAGGAAGGCGACCACGTCCCCCGGCCCGACCTCGGGCACGGCCGCGTCAGGGACGATCGTGTCGAAGCCGCAGCTGGCCCCGACGAGATCGGCCTTGATGACCGCGGGCTGCGACGCCCGGCTGGCCACGACATGCGGCCAGCGACTGTGCTCGAGATGCGTGTCAAGCAGGAACGCCTCGCTGGTGTCGAGCTCCACGAAGCGAACCGGCGGGTGCGCCGTCTCGACCTTGACGTTGACGACGCGGCTCAGGTGGACACCGGCGTCGGCGTAACACGACCGCCCGGGCTCGATCTCAAGCGTTACTCCCGAGGCAGAAATGCCATGGCCGGCCAGTGACTCGGTGAGGCTCGCCGTGATGACCTCGGCGTAACGCTCCGCCGACGGCGGCGGGCTGGCGTCCGCGGCGACCCGTGGGATGGCCCGGCCGGTGGGGTCGCGGCCGGCCGGCAGGCCGCCCCCGATGTCGAGCTCGCGCGGCTGCCAGCCGCCCCACGCCTCGGACAGCTTCCCCACGGCGTCGCCGAAGGCCCGCATCATGGCGGCCCACACGTCGGCGCGCCGGGTGTGGCGGGAGAAGTGCGCGTGGACACCCAGGAGGTCAACCTGGCCGGCGGCGAGCGCTCGCCGGCCGAGGGGCAGCAGGTCGGCCATGGGGATACCGGGCTTGTAGCGGCGGGCGATCTCCGCGATCGAGTCGCCCTCGGGGCTGAAGTCGGAGGCAATCCCGCTCAGGCTGGCCAGATCCGGCCGTATCCGCACCCGGAGGCGTGCTGTCTGGCCCAGCCGGCGCGCGGCCGCCAGCGCGAGCTCGAATTCCCGGGGTGCGTCCAGCGTGATGCGGCAGCCGGTGGCGACCGCCTTCTCGATAAGCTCGGCCGATTTTCCGGTTCCGTTCACCGAGATCAGCGCGGGCGGCACACCGCAGGCCAGGGCGGCCCACAGCTCGGCCTGCCCGAAGGTGTCGCAGCCGAGGCCCTCGCTGGTCAGTATCCGGCGCAGCGCGAGCACGTGGTTGGCCTTGATTGACGGCAGCACACGGATTCCGCCCGGCCACTGGTCAGAGAAGGCCCGCACGAGGCGGCGGGCGTTCCGCCGCAGCTGGTTCTCCGAGACAACGTAGACCGGCGTGCCAAAGCGTGCGGCCAGCTCTACCGCGTCGCACCCCTCGATCCACAGATGGCCGTCCCGCACCGACAGGCACTCATCGGCCGGCGTCACTGCGGTAGTTCGATCAGCTCAATCGTGACCCGGTCGGGGTCGCGCAAGTAGACAACCGTGCAGCCCTGCCATACCCCTTCACCGTCGAGCCGTACGGTTTCGCCGATCGGCGTGACGCCGGCCGCCGCCAGGCCCGACAGCGCCGAGCGCAGGTTGCCGACCTGGAAGGACAGGTGACAGCTCCCGGCCGTGTGCGGGTCGCGGCCAGGTTCTCCTCGGCTCGCCGGATCGTACTCGGCCAGCTCAAGGATCTGGCCGTTCCCGGCGTCCAGGTCGGCAATCCGCGCCCGTGCCCCGGGTATGCCGACAATTGCGCCGATGTCCTCGTCGTCACTAATCCCGATAACGCGGAAGCCCAGCAGGTCGCGGTAGAAGGCGAGCGACCGCTCGAGCTGCGCCACGGTAACCCCGACGTGGTGAATGCGGAGCCTGCTCATGAAGCTAAAATACGGTACATATGTACCGTCAAGTCAAGGCCCAGGAGGCCTGCCCCATGGCTGGAGTGCGGAACGAGCAGCGCCGCCGGAGGATCCTGGATGCCACGGTCCAGATCATTGGCCGCGAGGGCCCCGGTGCGGTGACCCACCGGGCGGTCGCCGCCGAGGCGGGCGTGCCGCTGGCGGCGACCACGTACTACTTCGCATCCAAGGCGGCGCTGCTCGACGAGGCGCTGACCGTGTCCGTGGAATCAGATCTGGCCGAGCTTGAGGTCCTCGCTCGCTCGATGGCGCGATCGCCGGAGTCGGTCGACGGGTTCGCCCGGTCGATCGCCAGGTTCCTGGTCGCCCAGCTGCGCCACCGGCGAACAACGGTTGTCGCCCAGTATGAGCTGACCCTGGAGGCGACCCGCGATGCCGCTCTGGGCGCGGCGGCTCGCGCCTCAACAGAGGCTTACGTCGGCCTGTTCCAGGAGATGCTGGCGAAGATCGGCACGGCGGATCCGCCCGGAGACGCGCGCTTGCTGGTGGCGCTGATGGACGGCCTGCTGCTGGACCAGCTGTCCGCTCCCCGTTCCCCGCTGGCCGCCGGCACGTTCACCGGCCAGCTGCGCCGTTTCCTCGGTGGGCTGCTGACCTGATCGTCGCGGGACGAGCTGATCGGTACAGATGTACAAATGTGGCCGGGCAGGCCGCTGTAAGCTCCGCATCCGGCTCCACCGCGATGACGTAAAACCCGAGGTCAGGTGAGCAGGTGCCGTAGCAGTGCGGTTGCAGCCATTCCGCAGCCAACGGCGAGCAGCATGGGTGCCTTGAGTGCGCGGGCAAGACCCGCCGTGCCGACACCGAGCACTTGCTGCCAGTCGAGGTCGCTCCAGCCTGCGCCGCCGAGGTTGGTGATGATCAGGCCGGCGAGCAGCGCGGAGGCCATCAAGCTGATGACGTTCACGGCGCGAGGCGGAAGCCGCCGCTCACCGAGTGCCAGGGGCCCGCTGGCCTTCATCACCCAGTTCGCGGCGGTGACCGCGAACACCGATAGCCACAGCGTCATGGGTGTCCTTCGTGGACGCTGCGCTGGGGGCGGCGGCCGTGGACGGCGCCGATGAGGGCCGCTGCGGTGGCGCCCAGCAGCGCGTTACCGGGGCTGGTGACGAACAGCAGCGCCGCGGCGATGCTGGCCCCCAGGATCGCGGCAGCGATCGCTTGCCGGGATTTGCGGAGTTCGTCGAGGGCGAGCATCAGGAAGAAGGCCGGGAACACGACGTCGGCGCCGAAGGCGTGCATCAGCTGGGCTGAGGGCGCTGCGGCCAGGCCGACGGCGGTTCCGCTGACCCAGCCCGCCCATTGCGGGATGCTGGCCCCGGCCAGCCGCGCGACGTCGAACCGGCCTTCTCCGCGGTGTCCCACGGCAAACGACGCGTCAAGGAGCGCTTGAGCTTGCAGGGCTCGCCGCAGCCGGCCACCACGCAGGCTGTCGTTGAGCGCCACGCTCATGACCGCGTAGCGGGCGTTGATCAGGACGGCGGCGGCGACGGCGGCCACGGCGCCCCCGGCGGGCAGCACGGCCAGCAGCGTGAACTGGGCCGAGCCGGAACACGCGAGCATCGAGAAGACCAGGGGCAGTGCCCCGCCCCAGCCCGCGGCGCTCGCCGCGGCTCCGTACGCCAGTCCCAGCACGAACGTGGCCGCGCCCGGGCCAGTTCCCAGCCGCACCCCGTCGGTGAACGCCCCGCCTGTTGTGCGTGTGCTGCTCGATGCCAGGTTGCTCACGCGCATGACTCTAACAAGCTTTTTCTGATTAGACCGTTAGAATCGGTATGCGCCGAGCATCAGGAGGACGCAGATGAGCACCACCAGTACTCCCGCACCGGAGTTCGTCGGCGGTCACGTCGCGCTTGACCTGGTCAACACCGTCTCCTGGCGCCTGGACAAGGACCTCTGGCGCGACAGCCTGCATGACTATGGCGCGCTGGTTGGCTGGTGCCAGCAGGCCGGCCTGCTCGGCCCCGCCACGGCCCGCCAGCTGCTGGCCGGGGCGCCTGGCCACCGGCGGCTTGCCGAGCAGGCCGTGCACGATGCCCGCGCGCTCCGCGAGCACAGCCACGCGCTGCTCGCCGCGCTGGCCGACGACGGCGAACCCCCCCGCGCGGTGGTGACCGCGCCCGGCCTGCGTGCGCTGCTGCTCGACGCGCTCGCCCACAGCGACCTGACCGGGCCGCCGATGCGCTGGCAGCTCATCCCGCGCCAGCCTCCCGACATCCCACGGCTGCTCGCGCTCCAGGTGCTGGACCTGCTGCAGTCACCGCACCTGCCCCAGCTTCGCCAGTGCCACGGGCCCGGCTGCGGCTGGCTCTTCCTCGACCGCACCCGCAGCCACACCCGCCGCTGGTGCAGCTC
>Ga0335075_10002752_pt1 | contig 28062 bp, 28 predicted proteins | sample Lox_Sample_24_FD_206723 | JGI IMG/M metagenome (GOLD analysis project Ga0335075, IMG submission 206723) | Soil microbial communities from Loxahatchee National Wildlife Refuge, Florida, United States - Lox_Sample_2.4 | ecosystem: Environmental > Terrestrial > Soil > Wetlands | place: USA...
CCCCCCATCGTCCAGACTGTCACGCCGATCGGATACCGGATCGGAGACGGGACGTGACGCGCGCGCACACGCGCGCACGCGACGGCCTGCGCCACCCGCAGACGACCGTCCGCTGGCGGCTCACGCTGATCTACGGGGGCATGTTCCTGGTGTGCGGCGCGGCGTTGCTGGCGATCACCTATACGCTCGTCTCGCACGCCGCGACGGGGGGCGGCGTCATCGCCATCCAACCGGTCGGAGGAGTGGGCGCAGCCGCAAGATCACTCTCCAACCCCACGGCCAATCAATCGTTTTCCAGCGCCGGAGGCCCAATCCAGGTGCACGCGACGCCGAAGCGCGCCTTCACCGTCAAGGGCAAGCAGGTGAACGTGCCGCCCAGCGTTGGCCAGCTCCTGCGCTCATCCGCCGGTCCCGCCGCGGTGCGGTTCGTGGGCCGCCAGCAACGGATCGCCGACCTGCACCAGCTCGAGATCGAATCGGCGATCGCGCTCGCGATCATGGCGATCATCTCCGGACTGCTCGGCTGGTACATCGCCGGCCGGGTGCTGCGTCCGCTCCGCACGATCACCGCCGCCGCGCAACAGATCTCAGAGGCCAACCTCCATCGCCGGCTCGACCTGCCGGGCCCGCGCGACGAGCTCAGAACGCTGGCCGACACGATCGACGGTCTGCTCCAGCGGCTGGAGTCCGCGTTCGAGGCGCAGCGCCGCTTTGTGTCGAACGCGTCTCACGAGCTGCGTACCCCCCTGACCGCGGTCCGCGCCCTGCTGGAGATGGCGATCAGCGACCCCCACGCGACGGTCGAGACATTTCGCCAGACGTGCCGCGAGGCGCTCGAGGAAAGCGAGCAGCAGGAGCAGCTGATCGACGCCCTGCTGGCGCTCGCCCAGGGGCAGCGCGGACTTGACCGCCGCGACCCGACCGATCTCGCGGAGGTCGCCGACGAGGCGCTCGCGAGCCTCCGCCCCGACGCCGAAGAGCGCGATCTACGTCTGCATCTGGCACTCGAGCCCGTGACCGTGTCCGGGGATTCGCGGCTGATCGCGCGCCTGATGTCCAACCTGCTTCAGAACGCAATCCGCCATAACGTGCCCGGCGGTGAGGTCGACGTGCAGGTCGGCGTCCGCGACGGGCGGCCGTCCGTCACCATCGCCAACACCGGACCGGTCGTGCCGCCCGACGAGATCGAGCGACTGCTCCAACCCTTCCAGCGCCTCGCCGCGGATCGCCTCGGTCACCGCGACGGCTTCGGCCTCGGCCTCTCGATCGTGGCGGCGATCGCCGCCGCCCACGACGCCCAGATCGACATCCGTCCAGGCGAGCGTGGCGGGCTGCGCGTCGAGGTGATCTTCCCGGCCGCCGCGCCCGGCGTCGGCTCAGCCGGTGCGCGACCGGTTCTCGCGCCCGCCGGTCAACACTGAGGCGGCGAAGCGGAACAGCGTCGGGTGCAGTGCGCGCAAGCGATCAGAGACCTCGTCGGCCGGGCTCTCGAGAAGGCAGTGCTGCACGAGCTCGGCTATCCCACCCACCAGCCCGCGCAGGAACGCATCGGGCACCGCGGGCAGGTCGCGCTCCTCCGCGCGCGCACGCTCGCCGAGTCTCCGGTAGTGCTCGACGTACACGGCGAGCACGCGCTCGCGCGCCTCGAGCGCCTCGGGTCCGGCACCCAGCACGTCGATCAGCAGCACGCGGGCGAAGTGAGGCTCGGCCGCGAGGATCGCCAGGTAGGTCTCGAGCGAGACCGACAGCCGGGTGCGCCAATCGGGATCGTCGAGCTCGCGCAGCGAGGCGTCGATTTGGGCGATCCCGTTCTCACAGCCGGTGCGGTACGTCTCGAGGAAGCACTGCTCCTTGTCCTGGAAGTGCTCGTAGAACGTCCGGCGCGAGATGCGCGCAGCGGTCACGACGTCCTTCACGGTGACGGCCGCGTAGCCGCGCTCGGACACGGCGCCGGCCATCGCCTCGAAGATGCGCGCGCGGGTGATCGAGCTCGTCGTCTCGCTCAGGTCATCCCAGTCCTGCGGGGCGTGGACCGATTGGAGGAACAGCGAGGGTGCGCTAGCCACGGCGACACACCATAACAGCCCTGGTACGTGGCGGTACCGATCAGGATCCCTCACGTTCCTGTTTGGTACGAAAGTGTTTTGGGCATACGTCCGCCGAGCGTGCAGGGCGCTCGTGAAGCGGCGGACCGATCCAGGAACAGGGAGGAAACGTGCTGCATTGCAGGCGTGTGGTGACTGCGCTGGCAACCGTGGGCGCAGTGATCGCGCTCGCGGCGCCGGCGGCGCTGGCGGACGGGCTCCAGATCCAGGTGCTCTCGACGCGGGCCGACCTCGTATCCGGCGGCGAGGCGCTCACGCAGATCCAGCTGCCGGCGGGCACTGACCCGTCCACCGTCAACGTCGGGCTCAACGCGCTCGACGTGACCAATCAATTCGCCGAGCGGCCGAACGGTGAGTTCGAGGGTCTGCTGAGCGGCCTGGTGAACGGGTCCAACACCGTCACCGCGACGCTCGCGGACGGCACGTCGACGTCCGCCACCATCATCAACCACCCGATCGGCGGCCCGATCTTCGCCGGCCCGCAGGTCCAGCCGTGGGTGTGCCAGGCGGGCGCGACCGACGCGCAATGCGACGAGGCGCCGACGTACGCGTACTTCTACATGCCGGCCGTCGACCAGTCTCAGCTTGACTCGACCACCGGCCCGATGGACCTGAGCGACCTGTTCCAGTCCTATGACCCGTCTGACCCGCCGCCCTCTGCGGCAATCGCCACCACGACGACCGACAACGGCACGACGGTGCCGTACATTGTGCGCGTCGAGACCGGCTACCTCGACCGCGACCAGTACTCGATCGCGATGCTCTGGCAGCCCGGCCAGCCGTGGACGCCGTGGTCGCCGCAGCCGCAGTGGGATCACAAGCTCGTGATCACTCACGGTTCCAGCTGTGGGGCCGACCACGACACCGGCACCGCTCCGAGCACCGAGTACGACCCCGCGCTCCGGCGAGGGATGGCCGTGATGTCGACCGCCATGGACAACGCCGGCCACGACTGCAGCGTGGTGACCGAGGCCGAGTCGCTGATCATGGCCAAGGAGCACCTGATCGACGAGTACGGGACGCTGCGTTACACGATCGGCACGGGCTGCTCCGGCGGTTCGCTGGCTCAGCAGCAGGTCGCCAACGCCTACCCCGGCGTCTACCAGGGGATCCTGCCCCAGTGCTCGTTCCCGGACGCGTGGTCGACCGGTCAGGAGCTTCTGGACTACCAGCTCACCCGGAACTACTTCGAGAACCCGACCAAGTGGGGGACGGGGATCGCTTGGACTCCGGTGCAGATCGCGGCCGTCCAGGGCCATCCCAACTACGCCAACTCGGTCGAGCTCAGCACGCTGTACTGGCCGACGCTCGCCGATCCGGCCTACGACTGCGCCGGCGTTACCGCCGCGCAGCGTTGGAGCACGAGTAACCCGACCGGCACCCGGTGCGACCTCGAGGACTACATGATCAACCTGTTCGGGCCCTATCAGGGGAACAACCCGTACGGCTACGCCGGCATTCCACTGGACAACGTCGGCGTGCAGTACGGCCTGGATGCGCTCGAGGACGGGATCATCACCCCCGCGCAGTTCGTCGATCTCAACCAGAAGATCGGCGGCTACGACAACAACTACGACACCACGACCTCGCGCATGGTGGCCCAGGAGCCCGCGCTGGCCAACGACTACCGCGGCGGCGGGATCAACGAGACGAACAACCTCACCGACGTCGCGATCATCGACCTGCGCGGCCCCGACGCCGGCAGCTTCCATGACGCCTACCGGTCGTGGGCCATCCGGGCGCGTCTGGAGCAGGCCGAAGGCCACTTCCCCAAGAACGACGTGATCTGGTTCGGTGAGACGCCGCTGATCGGCGACCCCAACTACGCCGCCGAGGCCCTGGTGGCGATGGACGGCTGGCTGTCCGCCGTCGAGGCTGACCACCGGAGCCTCAGCCTCGAAGACAAGATTGCCGACGACCGGCCCGCGAGCGTGCACGACCAGTGTTCGGACATCCCCGACGTAGACCAGGTCGTCGTGCCCGGCGTCGGCGAGGTCTGCCAGTCGCCGCTTTTGCAGACCCGGTTCGCCACGCCGCGTATGGAGGCGGGCGAGAGCATCGCGACCGACCAGGAGAAGTGCCAGCTGAAGCCGTTGAGCCAGTCCGACTACTACCCGATCACGTTCAGCGACGCCGAATGGGCGGAGCTTCAGCAGATCTTCCCGAACGGCGTGTGCGACTGGTCAAAGCCCGGCGTCGACCAGCAGCCGACGATCCCGTGGCAGACCTACCAGACCGCCTCTGGGAGCGTGATCTACGGCGGCCAGCCGCTGGGGGCGGCGCCGGCCGGCTCCGGTGGCGGCTGGACCAGCTCGTCTTTCGACACCTGGCTGAGTCAGTAACGGCGGGAGGCGCCGACACGGCTCGCCACACCTCTGGGGCCCGCGCCGCCGCGTTGGTGCGGGCCTCAGAGTCCTATCTAATCGGGGCGCCGCGCGGCGTTGGCGTAGGCTGAGCGGCATGAGCGCCGAACCCGCCACCGCATACCGCAACCTCGTGGTCGAACCCGACCCGCCGGCCGCGCGCATCACCCTCAACCGCCCTGAGAAGCGCAACGCGCTGTCACTCGAGCTGATGCAGGAGCTGATCGCCGCGCTGCGCGAAGCCTCGAAACACCCGGAGACCCGCGCCATCGTGATCGACGCCGCCGGCCCCGCCTTCTCGGCCGGCCACGACCTATCGGAGATGATTGGCCGCGATCAGGCCTTCCTCGACGACCTGTTCGCCACCTGCACCACCATGATGGAGACGATCCACGACCTCCCCCAGCCGGTCATCGCCGAGGTGCACGGCATCGCCACCGCGGCCGGCTGCCAGCTGGTCGCGGCCTGCGACCTCGCGGTGGCGGCGCAGGGCACGCGCTTCGGCACCCCGGGCGTCAAGATCGGCTTGTTCTGCTCGACGCCGATGGTCCCGCTGTCGCGCGCGGTCGGCCGCAAGCGCGCGATGCAGATGCTCCTGACCGGCGAGCCGATCGACGCCGACACCGCCCTCGACTGGGGTCTGGTCAACCAGGTGGTCGCGCCCGACGACCTCGACGACGCAATACAGCGCCTGATCGCCGCGATCGCCCGCTCGAGCTCGTACACCGTGGCGACGGGCAAGCGCGCGTTCTACGACCAGATCGACCGCGCCGAGCACGACGCGTACGAGCACACCAAATCGGTGATGACCGAGAACGCGCTGGCCCGCGACGCGCAGGAGGGGATGAGCGCCTTCCTGGAGAAGCGCACACCCAGCTGGATCGGAAGCTAAAGCGCCGGCGACCGGTCAGCTCAGCCGCGCGGCCATCGTCCGCGCTGCCTCGACCATCTCCCGCGGGTCGAGCACGTCCATCGGCTCATCGAGCGTCGCCATCCAGACCAGGAACCCCCGCGACCACGCACCGCGAGAGGTGACGATGCACGCCTCCTCACCGTCGGCCTCGACCTCCGCCCAGCGGCTCGGGATCCGGTTCCGCGCCGCGGTCGCCGACACGGCCAGGCGAATCCGACCCGGGACCGCATCGACGACACCATCGCCCTCCCGCGTGCCCCTTAGCCGGTCGCGGACGAACGCGGCCGGATCGCCGCCGGGCACGACCCGGCGCCGGCCCCGCTCGCCGGCCCGGACCCGTCCCTTGATCCGGTCGATCCGGAACGTGCGCCAATCGTCGCGATCGAGGTCAAACGCGACCAGGTACCAGCGATGGCCGCTGTACACGACCGCGACCGGCTCGACGGCACGCTGCGTGGCCCGCTCGTCGCGCGCGATGTAAGGGAAGCGCAGCCGGACCTGGTCGCGGCAGGCGCCGGCCAGCGTGGCCAGCACCTCTGAGTCGATCCGCGGCCCCTCGATTCCGAATGCCGACGTCGCCTGGCTGAGTGCGTTCACGCGCCGGCGCAGCCGACCGGGGAGAACCTGCTCGAGCTTGGTCAGTGCGCGCACCGACGTCTCCTCGATCCCGGCGATTCCACCCGCCGCGGCCGTCCTCAACCCCACCGCTACCGCGACGGCCTCGGCGTCGTCGAGCAGGAGCGGCGGCAGCTCGCCGCCGTTGCCCAGCCGGTAGCCGCCGGCCACCCCGGGGGCGGCCTCGATCGGGTAGCCGAGGGAGCGGAGCTTGTCGACGTCGCGGCGGATCGTGCGGGGGCCGACCTCGAGTCGGTCGGCGAGCTCTTGACCGGTCCACTCACGGCGGACCTGGAGCAATGAGAGAAGGGCGAGGAGGCGTGCGGAGGTCTGGACCATGGTGACGCGCATCCTTACAGAGTTCGAGGACACAATCTGACCGCAATAGCCGCCGCGGCGACCTATTCCGGACAGAAAATGACCGCGTTTCCCGAAACGCTCCACCGCATGTCAACCACAACGCTGCACCCCTCAGAAGCCGCCTTTGCGCGAACCTCCAGCCGCGTCGCCTGGCTGGGCTTTGCCGTGGTCGTGGCCGCCCTGGTCATGGACCTGCTGGACTCGACGATCGCGCAGACCGCCGCCCCCGCGATCCGTCGTGACCTGGGCGGCTCCTACGCCGCGCTCGAGTGGATCTCGGCCGCCTACACGCTCGCTATGGCCGTGACTCTCCTGCTCGGGAGCCGTCTCGGTGATTTGCTGGGCCGGCGACAAATCCTCCTGGCCGGCATCGGCGGATTCGTACTCGCCTCGGCGCTTTGCTCTCTGGCCCCCACCCCCGACACGCTAATCGTCGCCCGCGCTTTTCAGGGAGCCGTCGCGGCGCTGATGGTGCCCCAGGGCTTTGGCCTGATCCGCGAGCTGTTCGGCGACGAGGGCCAGCAGAAGGCACTCGGCGTGGTCGGGCCGATCATGGGCCTCGCCGCGATCGCCGGCCCGCTCGTCGGGGGCGGCCTGATCAACCTCGACGTGCTCGGAACGGGCTGGCGGGCGATCTTCCTGGTCAACGTTCCCGTCGGGCTGCTCGCCCTGGCGGCAGGGCGACGGTTCCTGCCCGATCGGCCGGCGGTGGCGCCGAACGCCCGCCTCGACATTCCCAGCGTGGCGCTCGCGATGGCCGGCGGGTTCGCGCTCGTGTACCCGCTGATCGAAGGCCGCCAGCAGGGCTGGCCGGCCTGGTCGTTCGCCCTCCTGGCCGCCGGCATCGTCACGCTCGCCGGGTTCGCAAAGCTCCAGGCGCATCGCGCCCGCCGCGGACGGCCCCCGCTGGTCGAACCCTCGATCCTCCGCCGCCGCGCCTACGTCGCCGGCCTCGCCGTCGTGCTCGGCTTCATCGGTGCGATGGGCGGGATGATGATCGCGCTTAACGTCATGTTCCAGACCGGCCTCGGGCTGACCCCACTGGCCTGCGCCATCGCCACCGTGGCGATCCCGATTGCGGCCATCGGCGGGTCGATCACGTCCTCGACGCTGCTGCCGAGGATCGGCCGGCACACGATGCACATCGGCATCGTGGTCATGGCGGCCGGGCTGATCGTGGCCGACCTGGTCATGCGCTCGGCCGGCGGAGGCCTGACCGCCTTCGACCTGGCCGGACCGCTCACGATCGCCGGGTTCGGGATGGGCATGGTGTTCGTCCCGATGTTTGACGTCATCCTGGCCGGCGTCGCCCCGCATGAGATGGGGTCAGCGTCCGGATTGCTCGAGTCGATCCAGCAACTCGCGATGTCGATCGGGATCGCCGCCGTCGGCACGGTCCTGTTCGACCGGCTCGGCACTGGGCACGGAGCCGGGGCGTTCGTGGGCGCGTCAGACCACGCGCTGTTGGTGACGGTTGCCTTCCTGGCCGCCGCGTGCGTCGCGGTGTTCTGGCTGCCCAGGCACGCTCGGGCACAGAACGCTTAGTGGGGGCCTCGCTTCGCTCGGCGTCCATGGGGCCGTTCCGCCGGGCATCCCTGCCCGGCGGGCGAGCGGTCCGGTCGGGACCGCTACCAGGGCTGGCTCTTGAAGCGCGGCGAGGGGCCGATCCGGTTGTTGGCCCGCGACGCGTACGCGATCGCGATGTTCGGATCGAAGATCCCCGAGTTCGCGTAGTGCTTATTGCTCCCCGGGCACGTCGAGTTCGCGCTCTCGCCCGGCGTGGTCACCCACACGAAGCCGTCGAGGTAGGGCGAGTACATGCCGTAGGAGGTGCCGTTGCTCGCCCCGGGGATCGGACCCAGGCCGCGACCCGGCGGGTTGCACAGCACCTCGTTGCCATCCTTGACCGGGTTCTTGGTCTTCAGCGGGCCGTTCCCATCGCCGCGTGTGTCGACGACGAAGTGCAGGCCACCGGTCAGCTTCGCCACCTTGTTGCCGAACTGGATCTCCTTGTAGGCCCAGTTGAAGTGGGTGTCGTTGAGGAAGAAGCCGCGGATCTTGGACGCGTCGCTGGCGTTCAGGACGCGCGCCACCTGGCGCGGATTGTTCGCATCCGATGTGCCGCCCTCCACGTACAAGAGCGCGTGTGGCAGCTGCGACAGCGTGTCGATCTCGTACTTGAGGAGCTGCTCACGCTGCGAGACCACGGCCGGGTTGCGCCAGCAAATCGTGTCGATCGCGTCCTCCTCGACGAAGATCAGCGCCGGGAAGTTGCCGACCGCCTGCTTGACCGCGTCGACCTCGGCGTCGAAGTTCGGGTTGTTGCTCACCGTGCAATCCGAGCCGTGCTTGATGAAGTAGGTGGTGATCTCCGCATCCGCGCCGGGAGAGGTGCGCTGCATCCGGCACAGGTAGTTCTGCACCTGCGTGAAGATCGCCGGTCCTGATCCGCCCGCCGTGTACACGCTGAACTGGTGAGCCTGCGGGTACTCGCCGATCTTCTCGAGCATGCGAACCTTGTACGCGACGCTCTTGGACAGGTGCATCGAGTTCACCTTGGCCTCGAACTGGCTCCAGGGCATCGGCGTGCCGCTCTCCTCCCGGCTCATCCATCCCAGGCCGACGAGGTTCGCGATGGCGTCAGCCGCATCGCCACCGTACTGCCACGGGCTCTCGACGAACAGATTTGCGCCCGAGAGCGGGTCGGTGCCGGTGAACCCGGGCGTATCGAGCGGGTTGGCGGGGTTGCTGGGGGAAGTGTCACTCGAAGTGCACTGGGACGCCGCGTGTGCATTAGGGGACGCGCCGGAAGCGCTACTCAGCGCGGCCAGACCCGCAACAGCCAGAGCCCCAATAGTCACCATCAACACAAAGCGCCCGCGCCAGGTCATGCGATGCCTCCCTACCAGGTCGATTATCCGTGCAGGGAGAATTCTCCTGCGCAGACAAGGTTAGGCGATTCGCGGCGAGGCGAAACCTGGTGACACGATCAGATGGTGAGCGATCGGTAGGGATGCGCAGCGAAGGGCGCCCATTCGACACGGTGAAGGCGGCAATGTGCAAGGGGAGGCGCACGACGGGTGCGCCTCCCCCGATGTTTCCGCAGTCCTCTGATCCCGCCGCGCCCAGGCAGGCTCACCCCCGGTGGCGCGAGAGAGTCGGCCTCGCTCAGGCGAGCTTGGTCAGAGGAGCCCCCGCAGGGTTGCCCCCGTTGCGCTCGTGCGGTAGTGCCTTGATGTCCGCGATCAGGTCATCCCAGTTCACACCCGAGGGTCCGATCCCCTGCTTGCTCAGCATCTCCTGAGTAACCACGACGTGCGCCTCCTGCGCGTAGTCGGAGTGGAACGGGACGGTGAGCAGCAGCTCGGCGCCCCACGTGATGCACGCGAAGGTCTCCGCGTCGTACTCCCGGTAGGGGATGCCGTGGCCGCCCCATGAGCCGGGTGCCGATTTACCGGTCTTGCCGTCCCCTACCACGGTCCACTCGGTCTGACCCTGCGCGCTGAGAGGCAGGGCGATCCCGATCTGGAGGTCGACGAACTCGTCGATCGCGATCCGGCATTCGGTGAGATCGCTTGGATCGACGGCGACGGTGGCGACGATCGTGTGCGCCGCCCCTTCTGCGGTCAGTCCCGGGTGCTCCCAATAACGCATGGCGACGCTCTCGTCCGTCCCCTTGTCCGTGCTCGGGTCGCCGGGCACGTACCCCGTGATTGCCGAGTAGATCGAGATTGCATCCTGGTTGGTGAACGGCGGCACCGGGGTGCCCGCATCCAGATGGAAGTCCTCGATCGAGTGGAGCATCATCGCGATCACGCAGTCGCCGATCGTGTCGTTGGCGAGCATGCCCCACTGGAACCCGGGATGGGGTCGCGACACGGCGGCGGGAGGACTGGCCAGCTCCGGGTGGATGTAGTCGGCCAGCTTGAGCGTCGGCCGGACGAGTGTCTCGAGGTTCAGACCAGTCTTCGGCGCGGCCGGCAGCGACGGCGGCGTGTGGTGGTCTCGCAGCCGGAAAGAGGGATCGTCGATGCGCGTCATTTGTTGCTGCTTTCTTCGGGTGGACGGTGTCTGGCAGCCAAGATATGGCGCCGGGGCGCCGCCGCCCAGCCACCCAAGGTGACGGCTCGCACACCTCCGCGGCCGCTCCCCGCCGCGGAGGCGGAGCGGACCCGGCTCGCCAGTTCGGCTGCATCGCGACGACTTTCCACAAGTTTTCGGCGGATCTGCCGAATGACCGACGGACGGCTGAAGTTAGAAGACCCTTATGGGATCCACTCCGAATCACACCGGGCGATGAACGGCGACTACCTGGGCGCGCGCATGCGCGCGTCCTTTCCGCCGAGCCGGCGCGCGCAGGATCGCACCCCCGCGCTGATCTGGCCGCTGTACGCCGTGCTGTCAGCGCTCGCGATCGGCTATATGGTCACCCAGCTCCTGAACCTCAACTGGGATTGGGTGAACGGCTGGGGAGTTGACGGCTTCGAAATCGTCGTCAGCGGCCTCTGCGTCCTGAAGGCGATCACCATGCGTCGCGGCCGCGCGATCCCCGTGCTGCTCGGCATCGGTCTGTTGTGCTGGGCCACCGGGGACATCGTCCTGACGATCCAATCGCTGGGTGGCGCGACGCCGCCGTCGCCTTCGCTGGCCGACGCGTTCTACCTCACGTTCTATCCCGTCACCTACGCCGCGTTGATGCTCCTGCTCCGCAGCCAGGTCAAGCGGTTCAGCCTGGCTAGCTGGCTCGACGGCGCGGTCGCCGGGTTCGGTGCTGCGGCGCTGTGCGCCACGTTCGCGTTCACGTCCGTGCTGCGTCACGATGGCGGCAACTCTCTCGGCGTCGCGGTCAACCTGGCCTATCCGGTCGGCGACGTGCTGCTGCTCGGCTTCGTCGTCGGCGGCGCCGCGATCGTGTCCGGCCGCCGCCGCCTGCCCTGGATCGTGCTCGCGGCTGGTTACGCGCTGATCACGGTCGGTGACATCTTCAACGCGCTGAACTCCACTTCGTTCGTGGGAACGGTCTTCAACGACATCGCGTGGCCGCTGTCGATCCTGCTCGTCTCGCTGGCGGTGTGGATCAGGACGCCAGCCCCCCGGCCGACGGTGGCAGAGGAGCCGCCAGGCTTCGTGCTCCCGGCGCTGGCCGCTGCCGGAGCACTCGCGATCCTTCTCGTCGGGTCGCTTAACCATGTGGGCCGCGTCTCGCTGGGTCTTGCCGTGGCCACGCTCTTGGTCGCCGGCGTCCGCTCCGCTCTGTCGCTGGTCGGCCTGCGCAACCTGACCGACCAGCGCCGGCGCGAGGCCGCCACCGACCAGCTGACCGGACTTGGCAATCGCCGCGCGCTGTTTCACCTGCTCGATGCGTTCATGGCCGAGCAGCGCGACCCCGACGCTCCCGCCCGCAACCTGGCCTTCATGTTCGTCGACCTCGACCGCTTCAAAGAGGTCAACGACTCCTTCGGTCACGGCACCGGTGACGAGCTGCTCCGGCAGCTCGGAGCCCGGCTCCAGGGCTCGTTGCGCGAGTCCGATCTGGTGGTCCGGCTGGGTGGCGACGAGTTCGCGGTGGCCCTGCTCGACAGCGACGCCGACTACGCCGCCACCGTCGCCGGCCGCCTGACGAGCCGGATCGAAGAGCCGTTCGCGCTCGACGCGGTGCGCGCGCAGATCAGCGCAAGCATCGGCATCGCGTTGTTCCCGGACGACGCCCTCGACGCTGCCGATCTCGTCCGCTGCGCCGACCTCGCGATGTACCGCGCCAAGGTCGAGGGCAAGCGGTTCGCGATCTACCAAGAGGACCTGGACGGCGCGGCCAACCGGATCCAGCTGGTTGAAGAGCTGCGGACCGCGATCGACGAGCGCCAGCTCGAGCTCCACTACCAGCCGCAGGTCGACCTCACCAACGGAGAGATCACCGCGGTTGAAGCGCTCGTGCGGTGGATTCATCCGCGCCTGGGATTCATCCCGCCGCTCGAGTTCATCGCACTGGCCGAGGACGCCGGACTGATGGGCTCGCTGACCGCGCTGGTCCTCGACGAGGCGCTCTTCCAGTGCGCCTCCTGGCACTCCGCCGGCAAGAACCTGACCGTTTCGGTCAACATCTCGGCCTCGGACCTGCTCAACCCGGACTTCCCGGAGCTCGTCTCTCGCCTGCTGGCGGGCTATGGCCTCGGGCCCGAGACGCTCGTGCTCGAGATGACCGAGACGACCGCCATCGCCGACTTCGAGCGCTCCCAGCAGGCGATCCAGAAGCTGCACGACCTCGGTCTCGTCGTGTCCGTCGACGACTTCGGCGCCGGCTTCACCTCGCTCGCGTACCTGGGTAGCCTGGCCGTCGGGGAGCTCAAGCTCGACCGCAGCTTCATCACCCGCCTGAGCGAGACCACCGAGGGCCGCGACCTGGCCCTCGTGCGCGCGACCGTCGATCTGGCCCACGCGCTTGGACTGAGGGTCGTGGCCGAAGGCGTCGAGGATGACCAGTGCCTCGGGCTGCTCACCGGACTTCGCTGCGACCTCGTGCAGGGCTACGTGATCTCAAAGCCCAAGCCGGCCGACCAACTCGAGCTCGCGCCCCGCACGCTCCCGGCCGTCGCTCCCCGCCGCGCGGCCGCCGCTTAGAGGCTGCCATCGGGCCGGCCGGCCAGCCCGGCCATCCGGAGGACGTCGGCCTGCTCCGGGCCGGCGTCCCGAGAGGTAGCAATTACGGCTCATTTAGTTGACGCACAATCGATTGCGCGGCAAAGTTCCACCCTCGGGGGAAGCCCGTAGGCGGGTCGGGCGTCCTCCATCGAGAACGCGAGGGAGTAAGAACGAACACAGGAGGTGTGAGTTGATCTTGATCGGTGCCTCCACCGGTTGGATCATCGGACTCGTGCTCGGCGTCGTCGTGGCGGTGGTCGCCGCGGCCATCGTGATCACGATCGTGATGCTGGCGAGGAGGATCGCCGGCCAGGCGCGTACCGCTGTGGGCGGCGTAGAGAAGGTCCGGGCCCAGACCGAGGGGCTTGCCGGAATCGCGCGTATCAACGACTCCGGGGTCAGGATCCTGCATTCGGCGCGCGCCCTGCGCAAGGTGGCGGTCGGGAAATGATCGCGTACGGTGCCTTCACCAACCATGACGCGTGGGCGGTCGCGCTCGTGATCGGACTCATCGTGGCGCTCGCGGTCGCCGGCCTGCTGCTGGTCCTGGTCAGAACCGTCGCCGACATCAGGAAGTCGGCCGGTGCCCTGCTCGACGTGGCCGGCAAGGTCGCCGGCAATACGGCAAACATTCCCCAGCTGAACGCGACCGCGCCCGTGCTGGGACTGATCGTGGAGGAAGCCGTGATCCAGGACGGGTACATGAACGCGCTCACCGACGGGTTCGGCAGCGGGAACGGTGGTGGCGAATGACCGCGCTGATCATCCTCAGCGTCGTGCTCGCCGTGGTCATCATCGCGGTCGTCGCCGCGGCGTTGATCAAGGTTCGCCAGGACCTCGAGGCGACCTCGGCGGACCTCGCCACCCTCGCCGGAGCCCTGAGCATGGTCGAGTCGGAGCACCTCCAGCCGCTCGAACCCGCGGTCAAGGCGATCAACGGCCAGTTCGACATCATTATTGGTGCGTTTCCGGGTATCGCCCGGAAGGCGAAGATCGTGGCCGAGAGGAGGCCCACATGACCCTCGAATGGATCGGCGACGCGTTGCTCCTGCTCGTCGTCCTACCGGTCGTCGTGTACCTGCTCCGCGGCGTGCTGAACGCCGCAAACGGCATCGTCCCGAGCGCCCAGCAGATCGCGACGGCCGCGGCCGCCGGGTCGAAGGACCTCGACGCGACCGCGCTCCTGCTCACCACGCAGGACCAGGTGAAGAAGACGATCGAGGTCGCCGCCGACTACGGCGGGTCGCTCGACGTGATCCTCGACGACGCCTCATAGGAGGACGGGCAAGATGCCAGCAGCTGGTGTAGTCATGTTCTTCGCGGCGGTGCTGATCGTCCTCGCGGTCGTCTACTACCTCGTCTCGACAATTAACGCCCTGCAGACGATCACCCAGGCGCTCGACGAGGCAATCACAGGCGTGGTCGGGATCATTGAGAAGAGCGCGCCCGTCGACGACGTCGTCACCTCGATCAACACGAACCTCGACGCGGGCGTCGACCTGCTCGAGGGCCTGCTCGTCAAGAAGGCTGGGATGTCGGACGCGGTCGGTCTGGTCGCGGGGCTATACCCGGGCGCGGCCGGAGAGGGCTTCCGGAACTTCCCGGAGAGCAAAGAGACGACGGCCCCGCGGATCAGCGAGGTGTACACGAAGGGCACGCTGACGCTGGCCCGGCTCGGGCGCGAGGCGCCGATCGCAGCCGCCAGCCCGAACGGCCCGGCACTCCGCAACCCGTCGTATGGCAGCACGGCCGCCCGCGGGCTCTATCCGGAGGTCAGGCAGACGCGACCAAGCTCGATGCCCCGCTCGCCGATCATCGGCACCGACTCGCCCGTCCAGTACGAACCCAGCGAGTCGCCCGGAGTACGCAAGCGGATGCCGGTGCCGGTCGGCGCCGCTCCACCGAGCGAGGCGACCGCCACCGAGGGCGGGATCGTGAAATCCGGGCTGGCCTTCCTGCGCCGGCTGAGAAACGAAGACGCTGAGGCGCCGCCGTCAGGCGCCGCCGACCAAGATTAATCACAGTGAGGAGAAGGGATGCAGACTCCAGCGCCGTTTGACTACGAGCGCGCGACCACCGTGGACGGCGCGATCGCATCGCTCGCCGAGCATGGTCCCGAAGCCCGGTTGATCGCCGGCGGTCACAGCCTCCTGCCGATGATGAAGCTGCGCCTCGCGAGCCCCGAGTACCTGATCGACATCAACGACCTCGAGGAGCTCTCCTACATCGACGAGCGCATCACCGAGATCCGTATCGGAGCACTGACGCGTCATGCCGAGCTGCTCGAGTCCGAGCTGCTCGCGCGCCGTGCCCCGGTGTTCCGCGACGCCGAGGAGATGATCGCCGACCCGGTCGTGCGCAACCGGGGCACGATCGGCGGATCGCTGTGCCAGGCCGACGCCGCCGAGGACCTGTCCGCGGTGTGCGCAGCCCTGAAAGCAAGCGTCGTAATTAAAGGTCCCGCCCACCACCCCGACAACCCAAGCGGCGAGCGCACCGTCGGCATGGACGGCTTCTACCTCGGGCCCTTCACGACCACCGTGGGCGCCGATGAGATGCTCACCGAGGTCCGGATCCCGTTGCGGGGCGGGGCGGGCAGCGCGCACGAGAAGGTGGAGCGACGCGCCGGCGACTTCGCGATCGCCGCGGTCTCGGCCGCCGTGTGGATCGAGGGCGGCACGATCGTCGACGCGGGGATCGCGCTCGCCGCGCTCGGTCCGAGCACGGTCATCGTCACTCGCGCCGAGGAGGCCATGAAGGGCAAGGCGCCCTCGGATGAGCTGTTCGCGCAGGCGGGCGAGATCGCCAAGGAGGACTGCATGCCGGTGCCCGACGGACGCGGGCCAGTCGACTACAAGCGTCACCTCGCGAGCGTCCTGACCGTCCGCGCGCTACGGCGCGCCGCTACCCGCGCCCTGCAACAGGAGGCCTAGGAACATGGAAGTGACGATCACGATCAACGGACAGAAGGTCTCGCGGGACGTCGAGGCGCGCACACTGCTCGTCCACTTCATCCGCGATACGCCGGGGCTGACGGGCACGCACTGGGGCTGCGACACCTCCAACTGCGGCGCTTGCGTGGTGCTCATGGACGGACAGCCGATCAAGTCGTGCACGACGCTCGCGGCGATGGCGGAGGGACACGAGATCCGGACCGTTGAATCGCTCGAGCGGGACGGACGGCTCGACCCGATCCAGATGGGCTTCCACGAGAAGCACGGGCTGCACTGCGGGTTCTGCACGCCGGGGATGCTGATGACCACCCGCGCGCTGCTGGACCAGAACCCGAACCCGACGGAACAAGAGATCAGGACCGCGATCTCGGGCGCGATCTGTCGCTGTACGGGCTACAAGAACATCGTCAGCGCGGTGCGCTGGGCGGCCGAGCACGAGGCCGCGATGAAACAGGAGGCGTAAGCATGGCCACGATGGACACCGCCACGACCGAACGCCCCATCGGCTTCGGCCGCCTGAAGCGCAAGGAGGACGCGCGGTTCATCCGCGGCCAGGGGACCTACCTGGACGACATCCGCCTGCCCGGGATGGTGCACGGCGTGATGCTCCGTAGCCCCTACGCCCACGCGAGGATCGTCTCGATAGATACCTCGAAGGCGCTCGCGCACCCGGGAGTGGCGGCGGTCGTGACGGCCAAGGACCTCGAGACGCTCGGGCTCGCCTGGATGCCGACGATCTCCTACGACACGCAGGCCGTGCTCGCGGGCGACAAGGTCCGCTTCCAGGGGCAGGAGGTTGCGTTCGTGATCGCCGTCGACGAGTACACAGCGCGCGACGCGCTCGCGCTGATCGACGTCGAGTACGAGCCGCTGCCCGCGGTCGTCAACGCCCGCAAGGCGCTCGACTCCGACGCGCCTCTGATCCGCGACGACAAGGACGGCCTCCTCGACAACCTGGCCAGCCCGCTGTGGGAGGCCGGCGACTCGGAGGCGACCGATCGTGCCTTCGCCGAGGCCGACACGATCGTCACGCGCGACATCATCTACCCGCGCTGCCACCCGGCGCCGCTCGAGACGTGCGGGATGATCGCCGACTTCAACCCGAACACCGGCCAGCTCGACATCTACAACGGCAACCAGGCCCCCAACGCGCACCGCACGGTGTACGCGCACGTGGCCGGCCTGGCCGAGCACATGATCCGGATCCGCTGCAACGACATCGGCGGCGGCTTCGGCAACAAGGTTCCGGTGTATCCCGGCTACGTGTGCGCGATCGCCGGGTCGATCGTCGCCGGCGTACCGGTGAAATGGATCGAGGATCGCTCCGAGAACCTGATGTCGACCGGCTTCGCGCGGGACTACGTCATGCACGCCGAGATGTGCTCGAAGAACGGCAAGATCACCGGCCTGCGCGTCGACGTGATCGCCGACCATGGCGCGTTCGATTCGACTGCGCAGCCGACCAAGTTCCCGGCCGGTTTCTTCCACATCGTGTGCGGCTCCTACGACCTCGAGGCCGCGCACGTGCAGGTGAAGGCGGTCTACACGAACAAGGCGCCGGGCGGCGTGGCCTACCGGTGCTCGTTCCGGATCACCGAGGCCGTGTACCTGGTCGAGCGGATGGTCGACGCACTCGCGCTCGAGATGAAGGTCGACCCGATCGACCTGAGGATGAACAGCTTCATCGCCCCCGAGCAGTTCCCGTACGAGACGACGACCGGGTGGACGTACGACTCGGGCAATTACGCCGCGACGATGCGCGAGGCAATGCGCATCGCCGGGTATGACGAGCTGCGAAAGGAGCAGGCGCAGAAGCGCGCTCGCGGCGAGCTGATGGGCATCGGCACCTCGTTCTTCACCGAAGGCGTCGGCGCCGGGCCACGCAAGCACATGGACATCCTGGGACTGGCCATGAACGACGGCGCCGATCTGCGCGTGCATCCGTCCGGGAAGGCGATGGTCAGCATCTCCGCGCAGACGCAGGGCCAGGGCCACGAGACGACGTTCGCGCAGATCGTCGCCGAGGAGCTCGGGATCCCGCCCGAGGACGTCCAGGTGCGCCACGGCGACACCGACCGCACGCCATACGGGCTGGGCACGTACGGAAGCCGCTCCACCCCCGTCTCCGGCGCCGCCGTGGCGGTGGTGTCAAGAAAGGTCCGCGACCGGGCCCGCCTGATCGCCGCCACCATGCTCGAGACGCGAGCCGAGGACCTGGCCTGGGAGAAGGGCCGCTGGTACGTCAAGGGCGACCCCGAGAAGGGCGCGATGATCGAGGAGATCGCGGCGTACGCCTACAGCGGCGAGCCGATGCCCGAGGGGCTGGAGGGCGGCCTCGACGCGCAGGTGATCTACGACCCGCCCAACCTGACCTATCCGTGCGGCGCGTACATCTGCGTCGTCGACGTCGACCCCGACACCGCGGCGGTCAAGGTCAGGCGCTTCATCGCGGTCGACGACTGCGGCGTGCGGATCAACCCGATGATCGTGGAGGGGCAGATTCACGGCGGCCTGGCCGAGGGCGTCGGGATCGCGCTGATGGAGGTGATCACGTTCGACGACGAGGGCAACTGCCTGAACGGGTCCTTCATGGACTATCTGATCCCGACCTCGCTCGAGTGCCCCGACTTCGAGCTCGGCGAGACCGTCACCCCGTGCCCACACCATCCCCTCGGGGCCAAGGGCGTCGGCGAGTCTCCCAACGTCGGCTCGCCGCCCGCGATCGTGAACGCCGTGATCGACGCGCTGCACGCCACCCACGGCGTCGACCACATCGACATGCCGTGCACGCCGGCGCGGGTGTGGGCGGCGATGCAGGGACGCGCGGAGCCGCCGCAGTGATCGTGGGCGGGGCACTCAGTTCCCGGGCGCAAGAGCTGATCGCCCAGGGAGCGGTGTTCGTGACCGCCACCGTCGTCCGGGTCGAGCATCCGACGAGCTCAAAGCCAGGGAACGTCGCGCTCGTGCACGAGGACGGCCGGATCGAGGGATTCGTCGGCGGCGTGTGCGCGCAGAACAGCGTGCGGCTGTACTCGCTCAAGGCGATTGAGCGCGGCGAGCCGTTGCTGCTACGCATCCTGCCCGACGCGCTCGGAACCGACGCCATGGCCAAGAACGCGGCCAACGTCGACGCGGGACAGGTCGATCCCGGCCACGAGGTCGCGCACGACGAGGGCTCGGTCACGGTGCAGAACCCATGCCTGTCGGGCGGGGCGATCGAGGTGTTCCTCGAGCCGTTCCTGCCCCCGCCGCGAGTGATCGTCGCGGGCGACACGCCGATCGCCGCAGCGCTGCTGCGTCTCGGACCGCAGCTCGCGCTCGACGCGGTGGATTCACGCGGCGGGGACAGTGGCGCGATCGTGCCGTCGATCGACGACCTGGCGTTGGTCGTTGCCGCCCACGGACGCGATGAGCTCGCCATCCTGCGCACAGCGCTCGAGGCGGAGGTCAAGTATGTCGGGCTGGTGGCCAGTCGTAAGCGGGGCGCCGGCGTCCTCGACGAGCTGCGCGGTGAGGGCGTTCCCGAGGAGCTGCTGGACCGGATCGACACGCCCGCCGGCCTCGATATCGGCGCCCGCACGCCATCCGAGGTCGCGCTTTCGATCCTGGCCTCGATCATCGAGGTTCGCCGCCGCACGAGCACGGCGCCGCGGTCTTGGGCCGCCGCCCCGCCGACGGCGGTCGATCCGATCTGCGGCATGACGGTGGTGGTCAGCGCCGACGCGCTGTCGGTTCAGTACGCCGGCGACACGCATTACTTCTGCGGCGAGGGCTGTTTCCGCGCGTTCGAGCGCCAGCACGCGCCGGCATGACGCCGCCGGGCGTGACCGGCGAGGCGCCGGACGAGGTCCGGCGCGTTGTCCCCGACGTGGAAACGCTCGCGGTCCGTCTGGCCTCGGTCGACTACCTGGTCGACGAGGCGCTCGCCACCTCGATGTTCCTCAGCCTGCGCCTTCCCCAGCCACTGCTCCTGGAGGGCGAGGCCGGCGTGGGCAAGACCGAAGCCGGCAAGGCGCTCGCCGCCGCGCTCGACACGCCGTTGGTACGCCTCCAGTGCTACGACGGGATCGACGCGGCCGAGGCCCTGTATGAGTGGAACTACCCGCGGCAGCTGCTGAGCATCCGGCTCGCGGAGTCGCAGGGTGCGGAGCTGAACGAACAGGACCTGTTCGCGCGTGAGTACCTGATCCGCCGCCCGCTGCTGCGCGCACTCGAGCATCCGGGGCCCCGGCCGGCGGTTCTGCTCGTGGACGAGATCGACCGTGCCGACGACGACTTCGAGGCCTTCCTGCTCGAGCTGCTCGCCGAGGCCGCGGTCACGATCCCCGAGCTGGGCACGATCCGCGCTACCCATCCGCCGATCATCGTCCTGACCTCGAACCGTACGCGAGACCTGCACGACGCGGTCAAGCGTCGCTGTCTGTACCAGTGGATCGACTACCCGAGCGCTGATCGCGAGGTCGAGATCATCCGGCGTCGCGTCCCGGGTTCATCAGCACGGCTCGCCGTACAAGTGGCGGACGCGGTCTCCCGGATGCGCGACAGCGACGTGCAAAAGCCGCCGGGCGTGGCCGAGGCGATCGACTGGGTGGCCGCGCTGGCGGTGCTCGGCGTCGCCGAATTGGACGTGGACGCGATCGAGCGCACGCTCGGGTCGGTGCTCAAATACGCTGAGGACCAGGAGGTCGTGCGGGCAGCCGGGCTGGACGAGCTGGTGGTCCCTCGATGACCGAGCCCTTCCGGGTCCGAACCCTGGCGCTCGACCTCCCGGCGGTGGCCGGTGCGTTCAGCCGCCGGCTTCACGACGCCGGCGTGCCGGTGACGGTGGAGCGCGCCAGCTGGTTCGCCCAGGCGCTGGCGGTGGTCGAGCCGATCTCGCGCCGGCGCCTGTACTGGACCGCGCGGGCCGCCCTCGTGTCCGATCGCATGCACGTGGGTGCCTTCGACGAGGTGTTCTTCGGTGTTTTCGGTTCGGCGCCGGTGGAGGATCCGACCGGCCCCGTTCCCGCCGTCCCCGAAACCGAGCCGGCGCCGGCGAACGAGCGGCGGCGGAGCGCCGGGGGCCTCGATTCGCCCCCGTCGGGCGCGACGCGCTCGGACGCATCCTCCGGGCAGCCGGCCGATCTCACGCACGACGAGCCGATTCCCGTGCTTGCCAGCGCCGATGAGGTACTCCGCTCCAAGCGGTTCGACGCGCTCGAGCCCGACGAGCTGGCCCGGCTCTACCGACTGATGTCGCGCCTGCGCATCGCCACGCCGGTGCGGAGGACTCGACGCGCGGATCGCGCCCGCCGTGGCGAGCGCGTCGACATGCGCCGGACGCTGCGCGGCAGCCTGCGTACGGCCGGCGACCCGATCCGACTCGCCCAGCGCCGCCGGCGGGTGGTCCGAAGGCGACTCGTGATGCTGTGCGACATCTCCGGCTCGATGGAGCCCTACGCGCGCGCGTATCTCCAGTTCCTCACCTGTGCGGCCGGAGCGGGCGGTGGGGGGCGGGCGGGCGGGACCCAAAGCGAAGCGTTCGTGTTCGCGACGCGCCTGACTCGACTGACGCGCGCGCTGTCCTCGCGCAATCCCGAGCGCGCGATCCAACGCGCGGCGGCCACGGCGCCGGACTGGTCAAGCGGCACCCGGATCGGCGATGCGCTGAAGACGTTCAACGATCGCCACGGCCGGCGCGGGATGGCCCGCGGTGCGGTCGTGGTGATCCTGTCCGACGGCTGGGAACGCGGTGAGCCGGCGCTGGTCGCGCGCGAGATGGAGCGGCTGCGCCGGCTGGCATACCGGATCGTGTGGGTCAACCCCCGTATCAGCGCCCGCGGCTTCGAGGCGCGAGCCGGCGGACTCGTGGCGGCCCTGCCCCACTGCGACGCGCTCGTGAGCGGCCACAGCCTCGAGGCGCTGGGCGAGGTGGCCGACGCGATTGGGGCAGCGCGGTCCAACCATCGACCGCTCGCGACCGGGGTCGAGATCCCCGAGCCCGAGCCAGGGGACGAACCGTGGCCGAGCGCCACCCCCGTGCCCGGCAGCTCGGTAGCGATGCCCAGCGGCTATGGGCCGAGCCGCGGCAAGACCACGCCGGGATGGTCACTCGGGACATGAGCGAAAAGACGTGCATCTATCCCGGCTGCGATCGCCCGGCCGTGCCGCCGCACCCGCTCGGCGGGCCGCAGCCGAGCTTCTGCGATCTCGAGGGGCACAACGCCTTGACCGCGCACCTCGAGCGCCAGCGCCTGGCGCGCGAGGACGCGTCAGATCAATCGACACAGGAGGATCAGTGAATGGCCGACGAGGCATACCGGGCGGTGTTCCTGCGCGTGCACCCCACCGGCAAGATGGTGCTCAGCCTGACGACCGAGTCCGACGGCGAGGAGCTCCGGTACGCGCGGCTCGTCGCCGATCACCTCGGCGTGCCGGCGCTCGACGTGAAAGTCGTCCCGGCCGACACGGACCGTTTCGGTGAGGGCCATGGCTACAACACGAGCCCGTCGGCACAGACGCCGGGGGCGATCGAGAGCGCCACGGGCAAGATCCTCGACAAGGCGCGGCTGCTCGCGGGCGCGGCGCTCGAGACCCCACCCGACTCGCTGACCTGGGCCAACGGCGCGTTCTTCAGCACGAGCGACCCGTCACAGGCCAAGACGATCGCCGACGTCGCGCTCTATGCGCACGGCACGGGCGTGCTGCCCGCGGGCGTGGAGGGCGGGCTCGACGCGCAGACCGTCTACAAGGAGTCTTAGTTCGCTTTGGTCTCGATCTCGACCTGGACCTCGTCGGCGACCTTCAAAGCGCCAAATAGGGCGGAGTACGGCTTCATCCCGTGCGCGGTTTGCGTCACCTTGGCGGTGCCGGTCACGTGGCCGGCGTCACCGATCGCGAGGTCGAACTCCACCGGCGCGTGCTTGCCGTGGATGGACACCTCGCCGCGCACGCGCAAGCCGCCGGAGACTTCCTGGAGCTCGCTCGAGCGGAACTCGATCTGCGTTCCCTTCAGCACTTCCTTGTCGATCGTCTTCTTGATCTCCGCCTTGTCGTTCTCGCTGAGGGACTTGAGGCCGCCGGTGCCCTCGAGCACGCGCAGGGAGCTCGAGTCGGCGGTAAGCGTAAGCGCCGGCTGCGCTTCCGGGTCGAGCGTGGCCTGCCAGGACCCGACCTCGATGAGCAGGTCGTGGCCGGCCTTGGCGGCGCCGCCGGTCCGGCGCGTTCTGATTCTCAGACTCGCGTTGTCTGGTCCGAATTGCTGCGACATACGAGCAACCCTAACCGAGGAGATCAATCGTGGTTGAACTCGATCACCCGTTCTCGACCGGCAAGCCGATCGACGACAACTGGCAGGCGATCCTCGACCTCGAGCGCCTGGTTCCCTGCGTCGAGGGCGGCAGCGTGCTCGAAAGGACCGGCCCGGACAGCGTAAAGGCCGAGATCAAGATCAAGATGGGCGCGATGTCGCTGACCTACGCCGGCACCGTCACCGTCATCGAGCAGGACCCCGAACAGCATCGGGCTGTGCTTCAGGTCAAATCGCGTGAGACCAAGGGACAGGGGCACGCCAACGCCGACGTGACCTTCTCGCTGTCGGACGGCGGGGGGACGATCCACACCGCCGCGCAGATCACTGGCAAGGCGGCCTCGATGGGCGAGGGCGTGATGGTCAGCGTGCTGGACGCGTTGATCAGGAGCTTCACCGAGAACCTGGCCTCGATCTAATGTCGGAGGACTAGGCTCGTCGCCGTGGGCCAGATCCCGATGAGACGCGCCGAGCCGGGCGAGGTCCCGCCCGACGGCGGCACCGCCGTGCAAATGCACCCGGATCGCCCCGTCTTCTCCGGCCACGGACCCGATGACTACGTCTGCGTCGAGTGCGGGAACGTGCTCGCGGTGGCGATGGCGCCCGAGTACATGAACCGGAAGCTGCGGATCCGCTGCGCCCGGTGCCGGACGCTGAACGTCGCGATCGAGGTCGAGGGAGTCGACTACCGCTCGGCGTTCAAGGGTTCACGACCCTAGGCGCCCGGGCTGACCGCGCCGGCGGCGTCGCGCTCATAGTCGAGCTCGGTGCGCACCCCGAGCTCGTGCAGCGCATCGTTGGCGTCCTCCAGGCTGCCCGCCTGCGCCACCGCCTTGGCCAGGCGCCCGACGGCGCTGATCGTGATGTCGACGTCGAGATAGAACGTCAGCGCGGCAACCGCGCTCAGTTCGAGCGTCCTGGTGCCGCCGCGAATCGTCGTCAGCCCCGAGGCGCCGCGGAAGGCGCGCACCGCCTGAGCGCTGGCCTCGGTCCTGACGAGCTCCATCGCCGCCTCCATCCGGTCCGCCACCGCGCCGGTCAGGCCGCGGCCGCCACACAGCCCACCGGCGCCCGCCACCACGGCGAGCTGCGCCAGCACCTCGTCGGGCGTGAGCTCGGCGTCGCACCCGATCCCGAACACGCCGAGCAGGACGGGCTGTCCGCTCGTGCTCAGACGCCCGCCGGCGGCCAACATGATCGCGTCGCACAGCGGGCTGCGCAGCCCCGGCTCATCGCCGCTCGCGATCACGTCCCCGCCCACGTCGACGAGCACGAGCAGATCGCACTTGAGCGCGGCGATCGCCGAGGCGAGACCGTCCGCCACGCTCTCCGGTCCGGCCGTTGGGTCCACCAGCACGGTGGGCTGGGCGAGGAACTCGGCCATGCGCGATTCGGCGAACACGACGTCGCGCCCGCGCACGCCGGTCTCGGGACCGGCCAGAAGAACGCCCGGCGCCAGCTCCTCCGCGCCCTCGATCTCCGACGTGGTCCGTGGGCCCGGAACCGGGTCATACGGTCGGCGCTCCCAAGAGAGCCCGCCGAGCACCGGTTCGGCGTTGTCATACAACCGGGCCGGCTCAGCGGTGGCGAGCGCTCCGACGACGTCGCCCCCGCCGCCCATGCCAATCACCAGCGGGCGTCTTGACCCCCGCAGCAGCAGCTCAGCATCGCGCATCTCAATAGTTGTAGCGGGCGCGTGATGACGCCGGTGTTACCAATCAACCCCCGGTGTCAGGGTTTTGGCACTTCGCCGTGCGGGAAGCCATGAACTGATAGTCGAGCCGCCGGAGGAGGGGAGCATGAGCGCCGAGCCCGACGCCACCGCAGATCGAGCGCCCGACGCCACCGGAGATCGAGCGCCGGACGTCGCCGAGGATCGAGCGCCCCGCGCTCCCATACGACTGCCGCGAGGCGCGTGGCGGGGCGTGTTCTCGAGGACGCTGCGGGAGTTCAAGGCCGACAACCTGACCGATTGGGCGGCGGCGCTCACCTACTACGGGGTGCTGGCCATCTTCCCGGCGGTGATCGCGCTGATCTCGATCGTCGGGCTCATCGGCCACTCCGCCACAGGGCCCCTGATCGACCACCTCGGCAAGCTCGCCCCCGGGACCGCGCGGCAGGTCTTCACGAGCGCGATCCAGGGCCTTCAAAAAAGTCGCGGCGCCGCCGGCGTGCTGTTCGTCGTCGGCATCCTCGGCGCGCTGTGGTCGGCATCCGGATACGTGGGCGCATTCATGCGCGCATCGAACGCGATCTACGACATCGAGGAGGGCCGCCCGTTCTGGATGACGGCCCCCGTGCGGCTCGCGGTCACGATCGTGATGGTGCTGCTGCTGACCGCCGGCGCGCTGGCCGTGGTGATCACCGGCGGCCTCGCCGGCCAGGTCGGCAAGCTGCTCGGCGTCGGCAACAGCGCGGTCACCGTGTGGGACATCGCCAAGTGGCCGGTGCTGCTGCTCGTCGTCGGGATCATGTTCTCGATCCTGTACTGGGCCTCGCCCAACGTGAAGCAGCCGGGCTTCAGCTGGCTGACTCCGGGCGGTCTTCTCGCGGTCGCGGTGTGGGTGCTCGCCTCGGCCCTGTTCGCCCTTTACGTGGCCAACTTCGGCTCCTACAACAAGTCCTACGGGACGCTGGCCGGCGTGATCATCTTTCTCGTCTGGCTGTGGATCTCCAACGTCGCGATCCTGCTCGGGGCCGAGCTCAACGCCGAGCTCGAGCGGGCGCGGGTGATCGAGGCCGGCCATCCCGCCGACGTCGAGCCGTTCGTCGAGCCGCGCCGCACGCCCAAGCCGGCGCGCAGCTGACGCGGCGACGACCTCGTCGGCTGAGTGGGGCTCGAGCTGATGTACTGAGCGGCCGTGGCCGAGGTAACCCTCACGAGCGAGGAGCTGAAGCAGGTCTGCGTAGAGCTGCTCCGCGCCGTCGGCACGCCCGACGATCTCGCCGTGGTCGTCGCCGAGGGGCTGCGCGACGCGAACCTGGCCGGGCACGACTCGCACGGCCTGGTCCGGCTGCCGCAGTACCTGCAGCGGGCGCGCGAGGGCACGGTCGTTCCTGCGGCCCGCGCCGAGATGGTCCGCCGGCGGGGCGCCACGGCGTGCGTCTCGGCCCGACGCGGATGGGGCCAGCCCGCCGCCCGGCTGGCGGCGTCGACCGCGGCGGGGATCGCCGGCGAGCTCGGGGTCGGCGCGGTGGTTCTGCAGGACGCCCCTCACGTCGGGCGCATGGCCGACTACGTCGAGTCGATCGCCGCGAGCGGACACATCGGCATGACCGTGACCAACGCGACCCCCAACGTGGCGCCGTTCGGGGGGCGCGACCGGCGCTTGGGAACCGATCCGATCGCGTTCGCCATCCCCCGCCCGGAAGGACGACCCCCGATCGTCGTCGACTTCGCCACCTCGGTTCGGGCCGAAGGCAAGGTGCGTGTGGCGCGCGCCGCCGGCCGCATGGTGCCGCCGGGCACGCTGATCGATCGAGACGGCCGTCCCAGCGACGATCCCGAGGACTTCTACGCGGGCGGAGCGCTCCTGCCGGCCGAGGGCCACAAGGGCTACGCGCTCGCCGTGGCGATCGAGGCGCTGGGCGGCATCCTGTCGGGCATGGGACCGGCGATGATCCCCGACTACGGCGCCGGCAACGGAATGTTCGTGCTCGCGCTCGAGATCGAGGCGTTCATCTCGGTCGAGCGGTTCATGGGTCAGGTGGAGGAGATGGCCCGCGCGCTCGAGACCGCTCCCACGGCACCGGGCGTCGCACAGGTGCTGCTGCCCGGCGAGCCCGAGCGCCGCACCGCCGCGCTTCGGCTCCGTGATGGGATCCCGGTGGCGGAGTCCACGTGGCGGGAGGTGTCCGAGTTCGCCGCTGAGCTCGGCGCCGGGACGCGTAAGGTCTAGCGCGCACCCCGCGACTCAGCCCACCGGCGCATCGCGTAGCGGAACCAGGCGTCGCCGAACGGGAAGTACAAGCGAACCGGGATGCCGCGCGCCACCAGGGAGGACTGGTCGGCCGGCCGGACGCCCAGCAGCATCTCCACGGTGACGCCCGGCATCGCGGGCAGCAGCGCCTCGCGCAGGACGGGGTCGTGGGTGGCCAGTGAGAGCTCGGCGCCGGCGCGGTGAAGCGCGTGCGCGAGCTCGGCGAACGCCACATCGGTCGCGTCTCCCCATGGATGTGCGAGTGCGGGCGACTCGACGTAGGCGCCCTTGACCAGTCGGATCGGGACGCCCGCCTGCACCAGCACCTCCGCGTCGCGGGCGCTGCGGCGCAGGTTCGCCTGCACGGTGGCGGACACCGACCGATCCGACACGCCGGCGCGGGCGACGGTGATCACCGCATCGAGGATCCGGTCGGTGCGGGCCGCCTGCTCGGCACCGACCTGCACCCGCGACCCGCCGGGCACTGCGCGGGCGATCCGCTCGAGGCGCCGCGCGACCGCCGCGGCCGGTCCGTCCACACCGATGTGCGATAGGTCCACCGACAGAGACGTCCCCGGTGGCGCGCCGGCCAGGCGGGCGGCGAGACCGACGTACTCGTCGGTCACCCGGTCCGCCTCGACCGGGTCGCTCACGTTCTCGCCGAAGAAGTCGATCGAGCTGCCAACGCCGCGCGCCGCCAGCTCGGCGGCGGTGGCCAGCGCGTCGTCGGCGCTCACGCCGGCAACATATGGCGACGCTAACCGGTAGGCCAGCGCGCCGCCGCCGGGGATGGCCCGTACGACCTGCTCGAACCGCTCGCTCGTGGCGAGCTTGAACAACGCGTGGCGAGGAAGCGGGAGCACGGCGGGCAAGCGGACGATAGTCCGACGCCCACCGCGGCTGGT
>Ga0335075_10002753_pt1 | contig 28055 bp, 20 predicted proteins | sample Lox_Sample_24_FD_206723 | JGI IMG/M metagenome (GOLD analysis project Ga0335075, IMG submission 206723) | Soil microbial communities from Loxahatchee National Wildlife Refuge, Florida, United States - Lox_Sample_2.4 | ecosystem: Environmental > Terrestrial > Soil > Wetlands | place: USA...
CGACTGCTCGTCAGGAAACCACGCGCGAAACTGCTGCCAAGTGCCTGGATAATCAGGCTGCTTCGCGACTTCAGGCGTGCGAACCACAATATCTTGAGTCTACTGTATTAAGGCAGCTACCCCACTACGATAATATGTCACTCCCCGTCCGCAGCGTCCGATGATCAGAATCCCTCGGAATTCGTGGATTGGTGCACAGCGGCGGATGCAACGGATCCGTCCTGCGGCGCCTGACGCATGACAAGGCAAGCCTCCGAAAATGCCTCAAAGGCATCTTCCGGTTTCGCCGCGTCAGCGGAAAACGCATGGTGCAGCGGCCGGTAAGCCACGACAATCGCCACCAGGGCGAGAATCAATCCCTTGGCGCTGCTGCAGCGCAGCTCGCCCCGTTCCACCCACGGCTCCAGATAGCGGGCCACCACTTCCACCAGTTCGCCCAGATGCCGACGCAGCAGCAGATCCAGATCCGCTTTCAGCTCCAGCGAACTGTACAACACCAGCCGCGGCAGCTCGGGCTTCCGCATCACCGTGGTAGCGATCAGTTCATAAGTGCGTGTCAGCGCCCTGCGGGCATCAGACGCCTGAGCGATCTCAGCCAGCAGATCGCCCCTGAGGCTCACCCGTCCCAGCTCCGTAGCCAGCACTGCCACATACAGGTCGCGCTTCCGCGGGTAATGGCGGTAAATGGTGACTTCATTCACCTCAGCCGCGGACGCAATGTCGCGCGTGCTGACACCGTTGTACCCCAGTTGGCTGAAGAGAGTGGTCGCGGCGGCGAGGATGCGCTCTCCCGTTGCGGATTTCCCGTGACCCGAAGTTTCCGTTTTCTCCATGGTGTCAACTTCTCGCCTGTCAATACCTGTTCGCGCACCCTGTACGGCAGCGGAACGGCTCAGGAGGGATTTCGGGGGATTGTCTCAAGCAGGGATACGCTTGATGCGTGTTCCAGGCCGCGGAACGCTGCCCGCGTGTGGCCGGGTCGAAGGGTGAGTAGTCAAGGCTTCGCCAGCCTCACCTGGGTGGGGTATTTTCCACAGCGGGGATGTCGGCAGAAGCGAAACCAGTGCCCGTTCGGCAATGCCCATGAAAGCAGTCGCTTTCATGCAGCGGAGTATTGAATGGAGACGAAATTACTATAGCAGCAATGCTCGATGGGTCAAGATAAAATTGGAATGAAAAACCCCGGGGTGCGGATATTACCTTTTCGTCCGCGGCCATCCCGCAAGTAATTTTGTACTCCCCGCGGTCACTTATCTCGCATCCATGGAGAGGAATGCCTGCAAGTCGTTATCGACATCAGACCCTTTGGATTCGGAGCGATGCGCACCACTGTGACGTGGCTGGAGATTCGCTGTCATTCTGTTCCGTTTTGCTCTTCAGCCGGAATGTCCGCGGCCCCAGGGGCTTTCGGCCGCCGAACTGTGAAAAGCCAGTAAACGACAGCCGCGAGATAGACTCCCGACTGTGCATAGGCGGCTGCCGCCCAGGCAGATGCATCGCGGTGCACGGCCGCATGGCTGCGCAGCAGAGTGGCGACAACAGCCACGAGGCCGTATGCGGCCAGGCCCTCGACGATTCGCCGGACGGTCCCGCGGGTGCCCGCGATCAGCGTCCACGGAAGAAGCAGCAGCATGAGCAGCGCAGTAAACACGGAACCCCGATCGACGAGAAGGGGGCCACGGGAAGGCAGCTCAGCAGCGAGAGCGACGCTTGCGGCGATGGTGGCAAAGGCAGCCAGCCCGGCTTTCAGTCCCCGCAAACGGGACCAGAGACCGCTGCCGCGCAGGATGCCGGCGGCTATTTCCGCAAGGACCAGAAGCTGCAAAGCGAGATCCGCCCAGGACAGGACGCGGTACAGATCGCCGTATGCGGCCCACCCGATGTGGCCGGCCAGGAAATACAGCAGAACCGACCGTGCCATGTAGAAGGCAATCAGCAGCGAGAACAGGGGAAAGCGGCGAACCATTCCGCGCAAAAACAGGCCAACGAGCAGTGCGGCCTGAAGCGCCACGCCGACCGACCAGAGGAGCAGGTTTACGGTTTTCAATGTGTCGGTTCCCCGGGTTCTCGTGGATGATTTCCGGCCGCCACGCCAGGCTCAAAGCCGGAGTTAGCTCCCTGGGACAGGCCCGGGGTTGAGAAGAATGCCCGGCTAATCATCGTCCGGCGGCTGATCGGACGGCTTCTCCCTGAGAAAACTGTTTGGACCATGCTGCACGGGAATCTGAACGTAAGGCTGCGGTGTCTGAGTGAAATCGAAGCAGTCGGAGAGGTCGTCGGAGATCGCATCGCGCGTGCCGAGGCTGGGAAGGTTGAACACCTCTTCCGTGAAACGGAGAAAGCTGCCGAAATCATGGACCCGGTGGGAGATGTGGCCGTGCTTCGCCCACGGCGAAACGACGATGAGCGGAACGCGGAAGCCCAGACCCATCTCATCGACCTGCGGCGGGGCGACATGATCGTACCAGCCGCCCCAGTCATCCCAGGAGACGAGGATGACCGTCGAGTCCCAGAACCTGCTGGCTCCGATGGCGTTGACGATGTCGGTGACCCAGTCGGGGCCCTCCGCGGTCGCACCGGGGCCGGCGTGGTCGGAGTAGGGGTAGTCGGGAACGATCCATGTGACCTGGGCAAGCCGGCCCTGCCGGATATCGGTCAGGACGCGGGTATTGGGCGAAATGACGTCGCTGCTCCAGTCGGGTCCATAACGGATATGGCGAATCGCATCAAAGGCGGACCAGACGTATCCGGGTTTGACTGGGGCGGGCGCGTAATATCGCCATGAAATCCCTGCCGTATCGAGCAGGTCCGCAATCGTCTGGTAATCGAAGCACGGGTAAGGGCCAGGCAGATCCGTACCGTTGGGGCCGATCAACGTGACCCGTGCCCCCGCAGGCGAATCGCATCCCCATTCGTTCGATGTGCCCGTACCGGTCGGATCCTCGTCGGCGTCCGCGGACTGACCGGCGATCATGTACTGGTGGGCGATGAAGCTGGGGCCGGTATTGGATTGAAACATCCGGTCGGCGAGGGTGTAGCGGCTGGCGAGCGTCCAGTACGGGACCGTTTCGCTCCGCGGCACATAGGCGTAGGGGTAGGTCGGATTCGGATATTTGACTCCGGGGTGCACGAACCCGTCCATCTTCCCATTGTCCCAGTCGGCCCACCAGCCGGTGTGAGTGTGGTCAAGATCGGTACCATCTTCCAGAGTCACAGCCTGCAGCGGAACGGTCGTGCCGTTGTCGTCTCCGGACTGTACCGTATCCGCGCCTGGAAACCCATTGAAGAGGTTGTCGAATGACCGGTTCTCCTGCATGATCACGACAATGTGCTGGATTTTCGCCGCCCTGAAACTGTGCGACGATGCGAATCTTTCACAACCGGCCAGGGGAAGAAGCAGGGAAAGCAACACAACCGAACGAAGGGGAAGCATTCCGGACCTCCTGCCAGCTGCCAGCGTGCAGATTTTCCCTTGACTGTACATGTCAGTGTTCTCTTTGCCGCGAGTCCCTGAAGTTCGTGTACAGCCCCGCAAGCATATTTCGTCCGATTTTCATACAACGTACTCCCCTGCACCTCTCCTTCATTTCTATTGAACTCCCGGCGGCCGAAGGGCCCGTGCTCTCCCGCTCCCGGCGCCGCGGTTCAGACGTATGCGGACTGAACTCTTTAACTGGAATCCCCCTTGTTGGCGGGCCAATCGCGACCAGTGTACCCCGGCCGCCTCGCGACGGAGCAATGCAGCTCCTGGAGGTCGCCAGAAGTCGGCCCGGCGCTGCTTCATCAAGTCAATCGGACAAAAAAGCTGTTCATCAAGTCAATCGGACAAAAAAGCTGAGTTTTCAAGCGGTTTCGTTGACACCTCTCCGAGCCTCCTTACTATTCCCCTGATTTCCTTTGTCATATCGTCAGCTCGCTATCCGATGGGCAGTGGCAGTGCCTCAATTCGCCGCACCATGCTGGCGAACGGTCGCGCCCTGGACGAGGTGGTGCGCATGACCGGGAGGCGGCGAAGGTCCGCTACGGCAGGCGTCGATCAGCGGTCAGAACGAGGTGGACGATTACCTGGTTCCGGCAGGCGCGAACTTCGAGGCGGACATGCGGGGTACGACCGCGGTTGACGAGAGCGCGTATGAAGCTCAGGTGCGGAATCCCGTGTCCCACCACCACCATTACAAGGCGGCGAAGAAAGCCGCAACGAGGCAGACAGAAGAACACGAACGAGTAGAGGGCTGGCCCTCATTTTTTCCCGGCTTCCCGGAATCCGCGGCCTTCAGCTCCTGAACCTCCCGGATGCGCGCGCAGAGGAAAGTGGTTCCGGGGGAAAGTGTGCATCGGCCTGCCCTCTTGTGATATCTCTTCGCGCACCGGAGTGTCGCGCTCATCCTGTGCTCCGAGCAGGCATCGGAGTCGCCTCCGCGCGCCTGAAGCCGGCGCAGGGATCCGTTTGACATTCGGATTTCGCCGCGTCAAGCTGGATACGAACTGCCGATCCTCAACCGTTTGCCAGCACGAAGTGGGCCAGCCCGCCGAGGTGAGATTGAAATCCTTCCGGATGCTCTCCGCAGCGCTGTTGTCCGGCGCGCTTTTATCGCCGGCCCAGGGCCAAACCACACACCCGGGTTCATCGCCGACACAGGGCGGTCAGACGACGCAGCCGTTTCCTTCCAGTTATCAGCCGGCGGCCCAGGTCATCGTCACCAGCGCGGAAGGATCGACCTATGTGCCCATGGATAGCTGGATGTATCCGGCGCTGGACCGTCTGCACTCGCTGGGGTATCTGAACACCGCGTTCCTGGGGCTGAGGCCGTGGACGAGGCTGAGCATCGCGCACATGCTGGAGCAGAGCGCGGACGCGATCGACAACAGCAACGACGAGCAAGCGAAGGAGATTTATCTGGCGGTGCTCAACGAGGTGCAGCCGGACATCGACAACGCGACGGAGCTGACCCATCCCGGTGCGGAACTGAACAGCGTTTACCAGGATTTTCGCGGCATCGACGGCACCCCGCTGCGGGACAGCTTCCACCTGGGCCAGACGATTATCGACGACTACGGAAGGCCCTACGAAGGCGGATTCAATAACTACACCGGCTTCAGCGTGCGGGCCGAGGCGGGACGATTCTCGCTCTATTACCGCGGCGAATACCAGCACTCCCCGAGTGCGGCGGGCTATTCACCCGCCCTCGCAGCGTATCTTTCTGACACCATCGACAATATTCCGTTTGCCAGCAATCCGAATCAGGCCACCATACCCGAGGGCCCGATCGCAGCCGCGGACAATGCGCGCGTACTGGAAGCCACGATCTCGTATCACCTGCTGGGTCATGAAGTTTCCTTTGGCAAGAGCGACCACTGGATGGGGCCCGATCAGGGTGCCAGCATGCTGTGGAGCGACAACGCTCAGGACATTTACCAGTTCCAGATCGACCGGGTTGAGCCATTGCGGATTCCCCTGCTGTCGCGGCTCACGGGTCCGTTCCGCTACGACTTTTTCGTTGGCAGCCTGAAGGGACATACCGATCCGAACGATCCGTGGGTGCATGTGGAAAAAGTCAGCTTCAAACCGACTCGGAATCTCGAATTCGGTTTCAGCCGTATGGTGATCTGGGGCGGCAAGGATCACGAGCCGATCACACTGCATACATTCCTGAAGAGCTTTTTCAGCTTCTCAGCCCCGTCACCTTCGGTGAAACATTCCCCCAACGACCCGGGCGCGCGGTTCGGCACATTCGATTTCGACTACCGGCTGCCGTATCTGGAGCACTGGCTGACGCTGTACGCCGATTCGGAAGTGCACGACGACGTGAGTCCGATCGACGCGCCGCGTCGCGCCGCGGTGCATCCGGGGATCTATCTGGCGCGCTTTCCCGGTCTCCAGAAGCTGGACCTGCGTGTGGAAGGCGCCAGCACCGACGCCGGGCCGGTGGGCTCGCGCGATGTTCTTGGTCAGTTCTTCTACTGGGAGACTGTCCAGAAGCAGGGCCCCACCAACGAGGGCTTTCTGGTGGGAGACTGGATTGGACGCCAGGACAAGGGCGGCCAGGCGTGGCTGACCTACCACCTGTCAGCGAAGGACTGCGTTCAGTTCATGTACCGGCGAGCGAAGGCGTCGAATAAGTTCTTTCCTGGCGGGACAACGCAGAACGACTTTGCGGGCTCGGTCCAGAAGTGGGTTGGGCGGAACATCGAAGTCCAGGGGCGAGTTCAGTACGAAGGCTGGAAGGCGCCCATTCTCACGTATCCGGTATTTACCAGCACCCTGCACAACGACACCACCGTGGCTGTGCGGATCACCTGGTTCCCGCACGAGGGTGGCCACTGATCACGCCGGAGCTTGCAGTGCCTTTTCGCTTTTGGAACCGGTGGCATGAGGAAGAAGCTGCGCTCTGTGGGGCGATCGGCACTGTGCCCGACAGATCAGGGAGCGCGAGCGGCGCCCAGCTGTTTTCAGGTCGCCAGGACATTTGAAATCGGGTTCAGCAATGGCGATACCCGGCTGCCTGGCCCGGTCGGCCCTGGCGGACGATTGCAGAACGCCTTTATTGGCCACGTGAACGAATCTGTGAGGCACCTCTTCGGATTTCGTCCCCTTGAGGCCACGCCATGGCGAAACTTCCCGATGGCCGACCCGCTGCGTGTTCTGCCAAGTTCAGCAGGAACGCTAACTCAACCGCTGGTTGAAACTCGAGAGGGCAGAGAATGCCTTTCAGGGCTCATACGCGGGGTGCGGCCGGCCAAGTTGATAACTGATGCCGGCGTTCCAGTTCATCTCGTCCAGGCCCGGATTGCTGGGCACAACAAAGCCATTGGACTGGTGGAAGACGCCAAAACCGGTGCGGAAGCCGATGCGGCCGCTGAGGCGGTATTCCATGCCGACGCTCTGATCCAGCGCGAAGTTCTCATAAGCGGCGAATTGAGAGAAAGCCTTCCTGGTGTAGCCGGTCATTCCGGCTTTTATCAGGTAATAGGGTTCAAGGCGTTTGCCGTCCAGCCAGAGGAGGCGCATGCCAATCGGCAGGATGCCCACGCCGGGGACGATTTCAAAGGTATTGCTTCGACGATTGCCCCAGATATCCGTCCTGCTCGGCTGGCGAAGGATCACAACAGGCAGAATTTCCGCCGAATAATCCACGCGCGCACCGATGAAGCTGCCCCATGAATGGCGGTCGTACTCGATGCCGCCGGAGGAGAGATAGCTCCACCAGGAGTTGGCAAAAATATGGAAATGGCCGAGAGACTGAAAGCCCTCGAAGATGAGCTCGCTCTCGACCGGGATGCGTGCGGCTGGCCGGACCGACGAACCCAGACGCGGCAGCCAGACCATGCCCACCGAGAAGCGACCGAAGTAGTTGGGAATGCCGTCAAGATGATATGGCTGAGAGCGTGGGTCCGGCTCGATGGGGTCAAAATTAGAGTGCTGCACGCCTCCTTCAATACGGATCGCAGCGTGACGGGCAACCGGCGTGTCGATGCCTCCACCGAGGTATTCGGCGAAGGACGCGATCATACCGGTATTGCCGTTCTTATAGCCGTCAGAGTTTGCTTTGAACCAGGTGCCGTTCAGGCCCCCTTCGCCGACGAGGGCCTGGGCGAAGAAGCGCTCGCGGTGAAGGGCCACCCCGTATTGCCCACCGCCCAGGAGGAAGAAGGCGTGCTGGGGGGCGCCGAGGTTCGTTCCACGGTACATGGAATAGTCAAGCTTGAAACGCAGATGATGCCATTGCTGAAAAGCAACTCCGGCATTCCAGCCGTTCAGCGGCTGGCGGGCACCCGGCACACCATTGAAGGAGTTGGAAAGCCAGGAGTATCCGGCGTAGACCTGCAACGGCGGGGAAGGCCGGGTTTGGGCGACACCACCAGCAGACGCCGAGAACAGCGCAAGGAGCAGGAGAGATTGAGTTCGCATAGGCTCCGGAGGACTCCATGAGCGGAGAAATTCGATCAAGGGCTGCGTAAGATGCGAAAAAGGAAATGAAAACCGGGATTCTCTTTTTTTACCCGAAGAGCCGCCGGACGCCATGCGTTGCCAGCCCGGCAGCCAGGGAGCAGGGATGCCCCCACGAATTTTGTGGTGGTCTGTGATTGCGGATCGTCTCCGTGCTTCTCTCATGGGCAATCCCCCCTCCCGCGATCAGCTCCGACCACCGGCAGCTCAGGGCGACGCTCAATCAGCGCCCAACTGCTGATGAGGTTAACAGCCAGAACTGCCGGGTGATCGGCAATGCAGAAATAAAGCGTCAGCAAACACAGAGCCAAACTGTTTTACCGGTCGTTACTACTTGCGTGGCCGACCCCACGGCCATCTGGGGCGGAGACGTTTCCCAGGTTCGAAAGATTCCCCGGGGTAGCCAGGCTTCTGCGTCGTCCGACCAGCCGTGGTCAGAGCTGCACCGGCAGCCGTCGTTGCGATCAGGAAAGTTGGGGAAGTTCGTTCGGCAGAAGTCCCGTTCTGCTGGGAAGTCGAAGACTGCATGGGCGTGGCCGCTAATCAGGAGTGCGCATTTCATCCTATCCTCGGACCAGACAATTGAGAGCACGGAGGGCCGGTTCCGATCCGTCACTTTCGCGATGTTGTAGATCGGACTGCATCGAGAACTCGGTTTTCGAGACGGGTGAGGTCGACCGCATAGAAGTAACCTGTCTCGGCGTCATCCTCGAAAAACACGCCATACCGGTATCCTGGATCGTCGCTGGCGACGAATGCATGATCGCCGGGCCGGGTGGGATGCTGCGCCATCTCGCCAATTGTCAGATGGGCTTCTCTTGCCTGCCGAGGTGATAGCTGAATCCGGCGCTGTAGGACATCGAGTCGAAACCCGGATTGCTGGGCACAACAAAGGCGTTGGAAAAGTGGAAGTAGAGGGCCCCTGCGCGAAACTCCCACCTGTTATTGAGCCTGCATTGAAGACCGAGACTGAACTGGAGAGTGAAATTTTCGTAGGCAGCGGTTGGCGACAGCGCCTTTTTTGAAAACCCGATCATCCCGCCTTTCGCGAATGCGTACGGCTTGACACGCTTGCCCTCCCTCCACAGCATGCGCAGGCCGACCGGCGTGAGCGCCAGGCCCGCAACATGCTCCATCTTCGTGGAGCGCGGGTTGCCCCAAACGTCGGCCTCGGTTGGCTGGGTCAGGACCGCAACGGGCAGCGCCTCTGCAACGTAATCCATGCGTGCACCAAGGAACTGGCCCCAGGAATTGCGGTCATATTCAAGGCCGCTGGCATGGAAGTCTGCTTTCACCCCGGAACTGGTAAAGAGATGATAATGGCCGATGCTTCCAAGATCCTCAAATACCAATTCGCTTTTGACCGGTTGGCGTCCGACGCGGCTGCGCCCGATCTCTTCGGCTTGGTGTGTTTTCGGAGGCGGAGTCCAGACCAGGCCGGCGGAGATGCGAGCGAAGTTCTTCGGATAACCCGGTAACTGGTACGGATACTTATCGGTTACGCTTTTGTACAAGGCGAAATTCGTGTGTTGATAGCCGCCTTCGAATCGCACCGCCAGGTGCCTGGACACCGGAGTATCGACGCCTCCGCCGAGCAATGTGGCAAATGAGGCCGAACTTCCCGGCGATTGACCGGGACCCCAGTTTCCATTGAGTCCGCAATCACCGAAGAGCGCTTCGGCGAACAGTCTCTCCATGCGGAGATGGTAGTCGTACTGCCCTCCGGCGAGGATGAAGTATGGGTGCTGTGGTGCGCCCAGATTGTTGCCCAGGTAACCAGAGTAATCGATCCTGAAACGCAGATTCCGCCATGCGGGCGTAGCCACGGAAGCCTCCCAGCCGTTCAGCGGCTGGCGGGCACCCGGCACACCATTGAAGGAGTTGGAAAGCCAGGAGTATCCGGCGTAGACCTGCAACGGCGGGGAAGGCCGGGTTTGTGCGACAGCACCGGCGGACGCCGAGAACAGCGCAAGGAGCAGGAGAGATTGAGTTCGCATAGGCTCCGGAGGACTCCATGAGCGGAGAATTTCGATCAAGTGCTGCGTAAGATGCGAAAAAGGAAATGAAAACCGGGATTCTCTTTTTTTACCCGAAGAGCCGCCGGACGCCATGCGTTGCCAGCCCGGCAGCCAGGGAGCAGGGATGCCCCCACGAATTTTGTGGTGGTCTGTGATTGCGGATCGTCTCCGTGCTTCTCCCATGGGCAATCCCCCCTCCCGCGATCAGCTCCGACCACCGGCAGCTCAGGGCGACGCTCAATCAGCGCCCAACTGCTGATCAGCTTAGGTTACTAAACCGTGAATTGCGCCATGGCGCTCGGCAACAGCCGCATCTGGTACACCTCCGTTTACGGTACACCGGGTACGACGGTGGGCTCTCGCCGCACACCGTCTGGTGCGGTCGCGGGTGACAGTTGTTCATCCATGCGTATCCGGGAATTTTTGGCCTGTCGAGCGCATTCCCAAAGCCGCCATTAAGGTTGAGCACGCCCCTGAGGATTGGGAAGTCGCGATTGACAGATCCGCGAACCGCCCCCTGGCTCTCCGCAAAGCGCATTTCCATCCATGCGCGCTCCCGTTTCGTGGTGCCCGAGAACAGCGTCAGCGCCTTGCGATACCCGGCTTCTCCCTGTGCCGGTTCGTTCAGAAAAAATGGACTCCGCGCAACCCGGCGCGGCGTGGGCCATGGCGAATCCGGGATCCGCCGCCGGCGCATTCTCTCAGGAGCGGCCGCGGTTGCCGTTGGGGCTTCCACGGCTCCGGCAGGAATTTCGCCCGCTGCCCGGCATCCCATTCGTCCCGGCTTCATCTCCGCAGAAACCGCCGCCGGCGATCGGCTCCATTTCCGCGAGCAGCCGATATCTCCGCCCGCGCACCGTCTCAATGGACCGGGGACTTTGCGGGTCATCGCCCAGCGCCTCGCGCAGTTCGCGCATGGCTGTATTCAGGCCCTCTTCGAAATCGACAAAGGTAACTTCCGGCCAGAGCCGCTCGCGACCGCTTTGCCCGGGCGCTCCGCGAGCGCTCGGCCCACAGCCTGCGAGGGCTGTCCTGCAGGCGAACGCGGCGACCATTGCGGATGAGTTCGCCGGAGCGGAGGTCCAGCGCGAATGGACCAAAGCGATAACCGGACACCAGGAAAGAGGTCGCCATCGCTGCGCCTGACCAGGCGGATTTCCAAGGGTTTCTGAACCGTACTCAACCTGAAACTGCCATAACCATTGCACAGTCTCTGCGTTCCGGCTTGTCCTTTTCAGGTTAAATCGCGGCAAACAAACAGGATTTCTGTTCAGACAAAGTTCAGACAGAAGTCAGCCTCTGTCCATTGACGTTGGCGCCGCACCTGCTTATTGTCGCGGGAACTGGTGCGGTTCCCCTCCAGACTCCCGCGCCACGCAGGAGAAAAATCATGCGCGTGTCTGCGGATGTCGCTTGCCCCCGCCGCCGAATCGCCGGCCCGGTCGTCTTCAAGTCTGCCTTCCTTGCCTTGTTCTCCGTTGTGATCCTTTCAGCGCCGCTCGCGGCGCATAGCCAGGCTGGGGCAGTCGCCGCCAGGCCTGCGGTTGCACTCAAGGGCCAGGCCAGCACCGCCGTCCCCACGCCGGCGACTGCTGCGCCGGGCCAGGTGCGAGCGGCAAGACCCGGCGGAGGGATATCCCAGAGCATCAAGGTGCATGGCCACTGGGTCATCGAGGTGAGAAACCCGGACGGCAGTTTGGTGAGGCACGTCGAGTTTGAAAACTCGCTCGATCCCGGATTCTCACTTCCCATTGGAGGGACAACCTACCACTTTCCTGGGGGCTCCGACTATCTGGCGGCACTGCTGAACGGTCAGGCAACGTCGGGGGGCCTGGGCACGTGGATGATCTTCCTCGCCGGGACTTCCGCGGGGCTGAGCGATCTCGAGAATACGACCAACGCGCCGTGCGACCCCTCGATTCCGTTCGGCTACAATTACCACACTTATCTGTCAACAACGGTCGGCGCTTGCGCAATCTTCTTTGATACAACGACTACTCAGCAAGTCTTTGGATGCCCTGCATCTTCAGTTTCGGCTTCCGGGGTCATAACCTACAGCGGCACTCCTCCCGCCGGGACCTCTTGTAACCTCGCACTAGGTAGTGGAACGCTTGCGGCGGTCACCACATTTCAGTACCCTTATAATCCCGTCCAACTGTCGGGCTCGGTCGTCGCGACCCTGAGCGGGCAGGTCGCCACTGTGGCCACTCTGCTTCAGGAGCCATGCGTCAACAGGGGCAACGGGACACTCGCTCCCGGCATGTTTGAGGTCATCACTGGCAACTGTCTTCTCCAACCCTATGCAACAGCTCCCGGAATCAGTCCGACCGTAGTAAGTTTCACCAGCAGCACCAGCTTTCCGGGCGCTCCAATCGCTGTGTCCCCAGGCCAGGCCATCAACGTTACCGTCACCATCAGCTTCCAGTAACTCGAGCGAACGGCAGCCGTGCGGCGCGCGATGAGGCGAGGAGGAAGCGGGATGGGCAGGCGGCCAGCGACAATTCGGTTTGCGCAAGGGGTGATGTACGAATGCCCCGGCGTGCCTGGGCGGCGGCGCAAGATGTGCCGCCCGGGGTTGTTGACCGTGTCCCTGGCGGGCCTTATCTGCACCTGCTCAATGCACGCGCAATCCGGCGTGATCACCACCGTCGTGGGTCCGGGACTGCGCGGCACCGGCCTCAACAGCCCATCGCTCTCGCTGCCCACGGGCGTCGCCGTCTCCGGCTCGGGGCCAGGCGCGACGATCTATACCGCCGACGCCAACAACTGCGTCGTTTGGCAGACGCAAAACGGCCAAACCAGCATTTACGCCGGCATTCTGGCCACTACCCAGGGCGTCTGCGGTTACGCCCCACCCGCACCCTCGCCTACCGACACCTTCCTCCCCTATCCGGTCTCGCTGGCACTGTGCAATGGCAACCTCTTCATCGCCACGCACGGAATCGATCCGGTCATTCCTCAATTCTCGTCGCAGACCGCGACGGCGGGAACCGTGGACGAGGTGGATTCCGGCGGAACGCTCTCCGCGCTGCCGCTGCCGGGTGGATCCGACGGTCCTCTCTATCCGGTCGCCGTGGCCTGCGATGCGCAGGGCAACGTCTACGTCAGCTCCAATACGGACCTCGCGGACGGAGGAAATGCGGCAGAAGTCAACGAGTTCTCCCCGGTGACCAACGGAAGCGGCTGGACCACGACGACCCTGCTGACCCCCTCGCAGGTCTTCGATCAGGCCTATTCGGCGCTGGCCGTGGATCCCACCAGCGGCGATCTGTTTGGAATCCTTGCGGGCCAGGTGGGGAGTGACTGGCTGGGCACGCCGCTTATGGGTGGGGGCGACAAGATCGAGAACATCACGACCGGCGCAGACGCCGTCTCCGCCAACAATTTATTCTTCGACGCCTCCGGACTCGCCATCAACGGAAGCGGTGACTTTCTCATCTCCGCGGCCTCACTGCCGGACGAATACAGCTCCTCAGTGGAGCTGGTAACGCCCGAAGGAAGTGTAACCCAGGTAGCCGGCAACGGCTCGCCAGGTTACAGCGGCGACGGCGGCCTCGGAACCAGCGCCCAGGTGAACGGCGTCGACCAGCTTGTGCTCGATTCCGCCGGCTACCTCTACATGGCCGACTCGGAAAACCAGCGCATCCGCAGAATTCACCCCCTGACTCCCGGGCCCGCGGCGCTCAACCTCGTCACCCTCCTCGTATCCCAAAGCTCCGGCGCGCAGTTCGGCTCCCTGCAGGGGGTTCTGAATCCAACCACCGGCGACTTTTACTACGTCGTCGGCGCGAACACCGTCAACGTCATCAACGCCGGTGCCAGCATCACCTGCCCCGACTGCGAGCGCATCTTTGCAGCCATTCCCGTCGGAGCGAACAATGGCGGCTCCACCTCAACCCTGACCATGGTCGTCGACCCCACACGCAACCTGGTCTACGTGAGCAACACGGCCGACGGCAATCTCTACGTTATCGATGGATCTCCGGGAAGCTCCACTTCGTACAGCGTCCTGAACCCCGATGGTCTGCCCCTTGCGAACTCAGGCGCAAGTCTGCTGGCCATCGACACGGGGCTCAATGAAGTCTATGCGGCAGGACCTTCCTCGACGAGCGTCAGCGCGGTGCAGGGAGGGAGAACGCCGTCCTTGATCGGCAACAGCACAGGTCTGGATGCGCCGATCCAGTCCCTGAGCGTGAACACGGCCACCCACACCGTCTATGCCATGGGTGTACTGGCAGAGGGATATGGCGGCGATTATCCGCTGCTCTACACTATGACGCCCGCCTCCGGCGGCGGCCCGCTGACCGTTACCACAACTCAAATCGCCGCGGTAGGCCAGGCGTTGCCGACAGGCAACTTCATCACCAACTCCATCGCTTCGGACCCGCAATCCGGCGGCCTGATCGTATCCGGAGGCAGCTACTACAACGAGACTGTGGACGATTACGTTGCCTTTGACATCTTCACGTTTTCACCGTTCACGAGTGAGGCGCCCCTCCCGTATCCGTGGCAACCCTTCACCACGTCGCTCGACGTTCCCAATCGCGCCTTCTATATCACCGACTTCGATGGCAATCTCAGTGATTCTTCCTCTAACGCTGCCATGGTCATTGGCATGGACAGCGTCGCGATCGGGGATAACACCCTCGCCTCCACGGAGATCCCCGTCTTCGGAGGAACGGTGTCTTCGCCTCAGACGGCGCCTTCACCCCATGTGTACGACATCGAACCGGACACCTCCAGCTACCAGGCCTGGATTTCGGGTTCCGATGCCACCGACGGCGGCTTTGTGAAGCTGTGGGACTCCAGCACCCAGACGGTCACGCTTTCGGCCGCAATTGCCGATTTCGGGGGCGGACACCTGGTTGTCGATTCCGCTAATCATGCAGCCTATTTAATGGACGATGTCAACGGCTGGCTCTGGCTCATCAACAAGCCGCAATGGACCGGAACGGCTGCGCCGGGGTTGTCGCAGTTGCCCGGAGGCGCGTTCGTCTCCATCGCCGTCCCCGATCCTGCCAACACGATCTACTACACCACCGATGGAACTCCGCCAGGGCCTGGCCTCAGCCCCACCACCGTCTCGTGCACTTCTCCCTGCACCGTGAACCTCACGGAGGGAGTCTTTACCGACATCAGCGCCATTGACGTGGCGACCATCAACGGAACGCCGATTGCCAGCAATGTAGCCCAGGGGACGTTTACCGCCATCGCGCCCACTTCCCTTTCTCTGGATGTCACCCCCTCTCCGGCAACGACAGGTGAATCCATCGACGCAACCGCGACCCTCACGGTAGCTCCCGAGATCAGCACGGTCACCGGCACCGTTAACTTCACTGCAGCGGTGAGCGGCGTTCCGACGACGGTATGTACTGATGTGTCTCCGGTGCTGAACGCGGGCAGCTGGCAGGCCTCCTGTTCCTTCACTGAAGATGTGGCCGGCTCCTACACCATCAGCGCCGCGTTCAGCGGCGATTCGATGAACGGACCCAGCACCAGCAGCAGCGTGCCGCTCCAGGTCAACCAGGGCAGCAATCCCGTGGTGGCCACTGTTCCGGGTGCGGCCGAAGCCCTCGCCATCAACACCAACAACTCGGGGCTGAGCTACAGCGCCGTCCTCAACACTGATTCCTCCGTCAGCCTGGTGGAGAACAGCTCACTGCTTTCCGGCGAAGGTTGCCCCGCCTTTTCCGGGCTCAGCGGCGGTACCGTGACGAGCGGCGTCATCTACCTGGGCGGAACTGACGACACCATTTATCTTGCCATGATCTCCGGCGGCACGCTCTATGCCGCCTACGAAACTCTCGATTCGCAGGGCGACTGCACGCAGGGATCGCTGCTGACGCTGAGCACCGTGCCGAACCAGCTTCTGGAGATCAACGTCGATCCTGCGCAGGGCAACCTGTACGTCGCCAACACCTTTGGCGCCAACCTTGACGAACTTTATATCGTGCCCACCGCGCCCTGGAACCCCTCCGCGCTTCCCGTACCGTCCCAGGTTAATCTGGATTACTCCGCGACCTACGGCCCCATCGTCATCGATCCGTCAAACCATCAGGTCTATATCAACGACCTGGGTGACTCCGCCTCCGGCTCCGCCGGCACTTACAGCACATCTGGCTTCTTCGTCTACGATCCCCTCCACAGCGCCACGCCCGCCAATAATCTCCAGTGGGTCGCCGGCTACATCAGCGGCGCCGGGACCACACAGTTCAACGTGGCTACATTGCTCAACGACGGCGCGGGTCATGTGATCCTCGTCAACGAGAACCCCAGTTACCCCACATTGAAGCTCTCCGTCCCCGTCACCGTCCTCGATACCTCGAAGTTCAGTTTCTTTACTAATACCCAAAGTGCAGCCACTTACAACAGCAGCGTAGACATCACCCCGGGAGCCGGGCTCACGAATATCTCTGCGACCGCGCAGTACAGCGCTATCGGCTCGGCCGACATCAACACCTCCGCCGGCGTGGTCTATGCGTATGCTTTTAATGCCAATGACACCACAGAGCCCGGCATGCTGCTGTCCTACAACCTCTCTCCGTCCTCCACTACCCCCGAGACGGTCCTCAGCAGCAGCATGGCCATGCCGGCCATCTACGACTCCCAATCGCCCTGGAGCCAGATGAATTACAACCCGGAATCGACGGAACTGGCGCTCTCCGCTGAAGAGTATGGCTCGGGTGCTCTCGGCCTCACCTCACCGCTCTGCGCCGGCGCTCCCACCCTGACCCAGCTGATCGGCAGCGCAGGTACGCCTACCACTCTCGACCTGCCCGCGATCAATGCCATCTCCGGCTACGTTTATGCCATTCAGCCGGCGGGCGGTTACCCTCCCGAACCGGGCGCGCTCTACGATGTAGCGCCTCCGCCCAGCCCCTGCTCCGCCTCGCAGCCAGTGCCCGCCGCCATTGCCGTTGTCTCCGGCGGCGGCCAGAGCGCGGTGATCGGCCAGGCCTTCACCAATCCCCTCGTCGTCAGGGTCACCGACGCGAGCAATGATCCCGTTTCCGGAGCACTCGTTACGTTCAGCGTGCCGACTTCCGGGGCAAGCGCGAGCCTGAGTGGCGCCACGGCCACCACAGGCAGCGACGGAACGGCCAGCGTGACGGCCACGGCCAACGGGATCGCCAGTTCGACCGCATACACCGTGAGCGCATCGGTCTCCGGTGTCACTACTCCGGCCACGTTTTCGCTCACGAACACGCAGGCCGTCACGACGCTGGCGGTCACGCCTTCGGCCCTGTCGCTCGACTACGGACAGATGGTGACGATCGCCGCCTCCATCAGCCCTTCCGGTGTGGATGGCTCTGTCCCCACCGGCTCCGTCACTTTCTACGACGGAACCACCGCACTATCGCCGAATGCGACGGTATCCAGTTCGGCGGCCAGCTACACCGTGAATGTGCCCACGGTCGGCAGCCACACCTACGCGGCCGAGTATCTGGGTGACTCGAATTTCGCGCAGAGCGCGCTGACCAGCGCGACTTCGACGGTAACCGTGAGCAAAGCAGGCGTAACGCTGGCTGGACCGGCCACGCAGCCGGTGCGCATCGCAGCCGGCCAGTCCGGGTCGATTCCCGTTTCCATCGCCGGCCAGTATTCGGGCAGCGGCATCGCCGCCCCCAGCGGGGGCCTGAGTTACAGCGTAAGCGGCAGCGCCTTCGGCCCCGGAACACTCGTGGTCGCGAACGGATCGGCGAGCGTCCCCGTTCCCGGCACCGTCGCAGCGGGCAGCTATACGGTGACAGTCAGTTATGCCGGCGACAGTAATTACAGCGCTGGCTCGATCCAGATCGACCTCGTTATCTATCAGCCGCTGACCATCACCCCGGCTACCCTGCCGGCGGGAATTGTGGGAACCGCGTATGCGCAGACGCTTTCCGCGACCGGCGGCAGCGGGACGGGATACAGCTGGACCGTCACTTCCGGTACGGCACTCTCCGCGGTTGGCCTCACCTTGTCGCCCTCCGGCGTGATCTCCGGCGATCCCACTGAACCCGAGACCGGCGCAGCCTTTACCGTCGAGGCTACCGACTCACTGGGCGATCTTGCCTCCCAAACTTACGACCTCACCATTTATTCGGCCCTCAGCATTTCACCCGCCGCGCTGCCCGCCGGTGTCGTCGGTCGCAGCTACTCGCAAACACTCACCGCAACCGGAGGCAGCGGATCGGGCTATCAGTGGGGTGTTACTTCGGGGACGGGTCTCTCCGCTGTCGGGCTAACCCTGTCGTCCGGAGGCGTCATCTCCGGCACTCCCACAGGGGCCGAGAGCGCAGCGGCTTTCACAGTCGACGTGGCTGATTCTCTCGGAGACGCCACGACGATGACGTACCATCTCACGATCAATCCTGTGCTCTCGATCACTCCTGCCACGGTGCCCACGGGAATAGCGGGCAAAGCATACTCGCAGCAGCTCTCGGCAACCGGCGGCAGCGGCAGCGGATACACCTGGTCGATCACCGTGGGAGGGTCGAGCCTGGCAGGTCTCGGCCTGAGCTTCTCGGCTGGTGGCCTGATCAGCGGGACGCAGCCCACGGCCGGTCAGGCGAGTTTCACGGTGCAGCTCGCCGACTCGCTCGGCGATACCGCAACTCAGACGTATGCGCTCACAATCTATCCCATGCTCTCGATCACTCCAACGGTCTTGCCCGCGGGAACAGCGGGCACCGCATACTCGCAACAGCTCTCGGCAACCGGCGGCAGCGGCGCCGGCTACACCTGGTCGATCGTCGCGGGAGCTTCAGGCCTGACAGGCCTCGGCCTGAGCTTCTCCGCCGGTGGCCTGATCAGCGGCACGCAGCCCACGGCGGGCCAGTCAAGTTTCACGGTGCAGCTCGCTGACTCGGCTGGCAATTCCACAACGCAAGCCTATGTGCTCACGATCAGCACCGCTCCGACAGGATCGAACTGCCCCACCGGATCGATCTGCGTCAACGACCCCGAAACCGTTACGGTGAACGACAGCAATTCCCAGGTCCGGCTCATTGACGTGAGCGACCCGGAAACCATCCACGTGAATGATACGTACAGCGTTAAGGTTGGCCCGCTACCGACCAGCATCCATCTGTCGGGTCCGTCCGGTGCAACGGTCAACCAGACGATCACGTTCACGGCAACGGTTGAGCATCCCGGGACCGCTCTGGTGCCCACCGGCTCCGTGAACTTCGCTGCCGGCGGCGATGCGCCGGTCTCCGCGGCGCTGAATTCCGCTGGAGTGGCCACCTGGACCACAAACGCGCTGGCAGCCGGGAGTTACACGGTCGTTGCAGCCTATGCCGGCACGCCCGGCTTCAGCGGTTCCAGCGCCAGCACCAGTATCAGGGTCACGCCGTCCTCCACAACGGTAACTCTGGCCGCTTTGGCCACCAGCGTCATGGCGAACAGCCCTGTAACCTTTGCAGCGACGGTGTCGGGGTCCAGCGGCCCCGTCCCGTTGTCCGGCAAGGTCACGTTCAACTTGAAGGGAGCGGCCATCTCCGGCTGCTCCGCGGTTGCGGTGAACGCGGCCACTGGAATTGCCGCCTGCACCACCAGCGCGCTGCCAGCCGGCCACGATTCGATTACCGCCGCCTACACCGGCGATCCGAATTTCCTGCCCTCCACTTCGCCTGCGGTCACGGTGACGGTGATCGATTTTGACCTGAATCTGTCAGCGCCTCCGAATCTCGATCTTTTTCCCGGTCAAAGCGTGAGTTTTCCCTTCACAGTGTCGCCGGCAAATGGGGTCTTCAGCGGCACGATCGGCTTCTCCATGAGCGGACTCCCTCCTGACGTAACGGCAACCTTCGACCCGTCTACGGTGACGCTGGGAAATACTTTGCAAACCGTTACGGTGACGCTGACCGCCGCTGCACTTGCGGCGCTGGAGCGGCCTGACCTGGGATCGAAGGCAAGCGCGCCGTTCCTGGTGGCGCTGCTGCTGCCGCTCCTGGGTCTTGGCGGGGTGCGCCGCAGACTGGGCCGCGGGAGCCGGCTCGCATTGATACTCCTGCTTTCGCTGACCGCCATCGCCGGCCTGACGGCCTGCGGCAACGGCGGCTTCTTCAATCACCCCCCAAAAACTTACAAGGTGACGCTGACAGCGACCAGTGGAACCGCCACGCACTCGACGACGTTCAATCTCACCGTGGAATAGGAGAGGCAATGAAGCTGCGATGCGCCGCCGTGCTGGCAGGTATCGCACAGGCGTAGCCCCCAGGTGATCTCTCGGTTCCCCCTGAAGTCACCCTGGCCCGGAGCGCCGATCGCACCAGCAGGGTCGTGGGCGGCTGCGGCTGCTTCCGGATGCAGGGCGTTAAGGCTGAGGCTAACGCTATTGTGGCTCCACGAATCCGGCCGGGAACCCCTGAGCCCTCTTCGTGCGGAAAGTACATAGCTGACCACTGATCTGGCGCTGTTGGTATGCATCGTTGCCCCGGCAGAAAGCTATGTGTTCATCCCAGTGGCCTTTCCCGCAGTCGCGGTCGCTCCAGGCAGTGGGATTGCTGGGAAGATATCTCATCAAGATCAGAGGAAGATACTGCGGGTGATGACGAGGCTTTCTGTCGGCAATGCGGAAGTATCGTGAAATTCGGCCTCCCCATTTCGTCCCAGCCTGATTCCCCCCCCTCGGTGTCATTGTGAGTTGCGCAAACAGGTGCCAGAATTCCCGCATCCGAGCGAACCTCAGCACCCCACCTGTCACGCCGCTCGGCATGCGGGGCAGGAACGGTGCCGCTTACGCTGACAATCCGCCCAGGGTGTGGGGTTCTCGGCGATTATGAGTGCAAGGCGGACAGCGCAGCTTTGCTGCGCCTGCTTCGAGCACAGGCCGCCATGCCAGGTACCCTGCCGAAGACGAGTCCGTACAGGTTTCGCCGGATCCTCCAGGTTGCGAATGGCGCCTTTGGACGCGGATTCTCGCGTTACTGAGTAAGCGCGATCTTTTCAATCCGGAGGTCGATCCGTCTGAGGAGAACGAAATGAAAAAGCCATTTGTGTTGATGTTCGCGGTTGCAGGTCTGGCCACCAGCCTGATTTTGACTGGTTCGGGCTGCGCTATGGGTGGCGGAGGCAATTGCAGCGGCAACTGCACGCTCACCGGAACATGGTCAGCCTATGAACAAGTCAGTTGTGCTTCCAGTGTGCCGTCCTGCGCTGTGGGCGTCGTGGATGCAAAGGGAAACCTTCCCACCATACAGTTACCCACGAATTATGGTGTGCTTTCAAACGCAACTTCCGGCGAGGGTGCCGGTATAGCCGCAGTTGTCACCATAAGCGTAACTAACGTCGAGGCAGGTTCTGTCGTTTCCGTGATTTCCAACAGCTGTCCGAAACTGTACAGCGACTCCGGCTCGGTGGTATTTTTCCAGCTGACTCAGGTAAATCCGCCGCAGACCTGCAGCATCACCCTGGGAAGCAATAACTCAGCCGGACAAGCCACGGGACAATCCGTGAGCATCGCTTACAGCGGGCCGGATTAAACCTGCTCCGTCCCCGTTTGAGAGGTGGCAGCTAACTATGGGAACGGCACGGTCGCGGAGCTTCCAGCTGATGGCGGAAGCGCCAGGGTATTTAGTCAAATCCTCGCTAATCCTGGCGGATTGGCCGTTGAATGGCTGCGCTAGGTGCTGGCCCGCATAGCCGACCATCCCCTCAACCGAATCCAGGAACTGGTTCCCTGGAACCTGGCTGCTGAACTTGAGCCCGCCACCGCACTCTCTTAATCCCATCTCGGAAGTATCCCTTTAAAAATCAGCGGACACTTCCGTGATGCGGAAACCGCATATGCCCATGCACTGCTCACTGAGCGGGAACGTCCCGAAAGGAGCCGACCATACGCTTACCAAAAAGCTGGTGGACACTTCGATACAGTAGACGCATACGCGCTGACCAGAACTATGCCGAATCCAGTGGAGCCAAATTCGCCGGTTTTCTCCGTTCTTGATGTGATCGCAGCGATCTTGACCTTGGCCGGCTTATTGCCCACGGCTGGCGGGCTACCATCAATAGCTCCGGCTGCCGTACCTCTCGCTGATGCAATGTGGTTCACAGCGAATCTGACCGGTCCTGCGATTCTCTTAGCTGCCGGTCTGCGGCTGCTCCTACGGCGGCTGCCCAGGTACTTATACCTCTCCGGTTATACTCTCCTGCTGCTGATCGCCGGCGAACTGCGGCTCTTTGCAATTGGATTCCGCCGGTTAGCCCTGGACTGGCTGGTCACGGCACTCTGCATAACCCTTTTGCTGCTCCTGTTTCGACATGTCTGGGTGTGGGGAGCCGTCGGTGGCCTCTGGAGCGGAGCGCTACTGGGCGTCTGGGTCATCGGCGGCCTGATGGCATACTCTTCGGCAACTACGGCTCTGTTCCCCGCCCTGCTTGCCATTCAGATTGTTGGCGCGATCACGGCTCTTGTCGTGGGCGTCCTGCATTTGAGGCTCCGACCTCGGTTGCAGCCGAATTAACCACACCGTTGCGCAGGCGGCCTACCGCAGATTCGGCTTTGCCTTTCACCAATTGACATCCAGTCGATCCCCGCATCATCCCCTTCGGATTGCCGGATGGGATGACCACACGCTTACCGTCCTGCCGCCGCTGACCATCGCGCAAGTCTACGAGAAGCGCTGGGACGTCGAGCTTTTCTTTGGTTGGGTCGAAATGCACTTCCGCATCAAGGCCTTCTACGGAACCAGCGAGAACGCAGTCAAAACCCGGATTTGGATCGCGGTCTCGGTCTGCGTGCTGGTGGCCATCTTGCGCAAACGCCTCGGCCTGACGGCCAGCCTCTGCCAGCTTCTACAGATTTTGAGTATGACCCTCTTCGAGAAAACGCCCATTTCACGGTACTTCAGAGAGATGACTCCCGGGATGGGTTATACGGCTCCGGCAACCAACTGATTCTGGTCGAGTTTTAACCGGACGGCCGTGAGTTGATCACTATTAATTGATATGCTCCTTAAGTTGAATACGGAGCCATGAACGGGCCATGGTCCATTCACGTTCAACGGTACGAGCAGAGATGCCCAGAGCCTCGGCAGTTTCCTCTGACGTCAGACCGCCAAAAAAACGCATCTCGACAATTTGCTCCTGGCGTGAATCCAGCGATTCAAGCTTTTGTAAAGCTTCATCGATCGCGAGAATTCTGTCCGGAGTATCTGTGCTCAGTTCGAACACCTCCTCCAGCGGAATCGGATTTCGCTGTCCGCCGCGCTTCGAACTAAGCCTGGCTCGGGCATGATCGATCAGGATGCGGCGCATCAGCTGCGCGGCTAAGGCCATGAAATGAGCGCGATTTCTGAAGGTGGCGCCCCTCTGTTCAACCAGTTTGAGATAGGTCTCGTGTACGAGAGCCGTCGGTTGCAGCGTGTGGCCGGGCCGTTCCCGACGCATATAGACGGTGGCGCGCCGGTGCAGCTCGTCATAGATCAAAGGCATTAATCGAGCGATGACGGTTTTGTCGCCCCTGGAAAATTGTCTCAACAGGGCCGTCACTTCTGAGGGTGCTGAATTCATATGCAACGTGTCCAGACGCCCCCGTCCCGCTCACTCGTCCGCAAGTGCAGGGTTCACTGTAACGTACTGTATTCGATGTGGGCTCGCGTTATCGGGCTAAGGTGCCGGTCGGCATTCTTCCAGAGGGAAAAAAGATCCTGATAGGCCGTGCGACTGTCTGAGATGTCTTTGCTGAGCATGAGCGATCTGGCCAGGCCAAGCTGAGAGAGCGAGCCTGTAGGGCAGTTGAAGACCACTCCTCGATGGCTGATTATCTCTCGAAAATCCACAGCCGCCTGCGACCCATGGCCCATAGCCAGATGCGCCTGCCCACGCACATAGACCGAATACATGCAGGGAAGAGGGTTGAAGATCCCCGTCTCATACGGGGTGGTGCTGTCCAAAACATAGGCGGCGAGTTGCGGCTTATCCTGATGCAGGGCAATCCGAGCCTGAACAACCGGAAGCCAGTACTGGTTAAGCATCGTGTCGAGAGGATACTCTCGTTTCAGTGCGTCAGTCATGGACTGAGCGGTGCGCTCTTCGCCGATTGTGGCCAAAGTCAGCGCAGCAACAATTTGAGCATCTTCGCTTTTCTGGTGAGCGACTTCAGCAAGAGCATGAGAGACATCCGTCCTTGCAGCACGATCCTGACCGAATTCAGCTTCCCAGAGCCCTTCGTCGGCCAGGCTTATTGCGGCCATCTCGGATTCACCAGACTCCGAAGTCTCCTTCAGCATCTTGCGTTCCAGCTCCCGCGAAGCATGCAGGCGGCCCTGATAAGCGTCCGTCTTCATTTCCTGAAGCATTAACGTTTCCTGAAGTCCAGGGTATGCCGTCGCGTGCGAGAGCACCTGATTCATGCCGGCCGTGTCGTTGTCGTAGAAAGCCAGCCAGTACCGGGCCCAATCCATGTTGATCTCATGGAGATGCCCATGATCGGCTTCCGTAAGGATCGCACGCGCTTCATCGGGACGGTCACGGTTAAGATAATTGATAGCCAGGTTGCCGTATGCGGCCGCGGATTCCGGATTGTCGCTGATCTCCAGACGCAGCATTTGCGCTGACTTCTGATACTGCCCAAGAAAGGAATAGTCGACCGCGAGCTGAAGTGGCCAGTGAGCGTCCCGGGGATACACCCTGGCCCATTCCTCATAGGTCTGCATCTCTTTCTTCAGCTCGCCTGTCGCAATGGCGTAATAGGAAGACAGAATGTAGAAACGCTCCCACTGCGTCACTCGGCCACGGCGGGCATACCCCTGAATCGCAGTCTGTCGCGCGCGATCGATATCCCCCCGATTCCAATAGGTTTGGGCTAATCGAACATACGCGATAGCGAAGTTGGGGTCAATTTCTACTGCACGGAGAAAGTAGGGTTCGGCAGCGTACTCGCCCTGCTCCTCGCTCACGGTCAGGCCCTGAGAGTAGGCGGTCAGAGCTGCCATTGACGAGGTAGACGCGTCTGCCAGGGAGACATTATATCTTCGAATAGATTCCGAAGATTCACCCAAATCCTTACGCGTCAAATCTGCCAGGTGATCCAGCGCCGTAAGGACTGAATCGCGATTGTTGGCGGAAGTCAACTCACGGGCAATGCTCTTCCCCGATGTGCAGGCAAAGCTTCCAAGCAGAAGATCATAGCCTCCGCTCCCGGGAGCAATGGTTCCCTGCAGGGCTATCTGCCCACGTTCACGCTCACAGACCTGCATAGCCAAATCTCTCGTAAGAGGCGTGGTGGCAGGCAGGCCCATATAGCGCAGCGCCATGTGGATCCTGCCTTCGGGCATGAGATTTATGAACGGAGACTGCTGTAGCTTACGTTCAAGCGCAACATTCAAGGTGCGGTCGAAAGAGGGATCGCCCGTCGTATTAACGAAATCGGCCAGCACAATGGTCAGACTGTTCTCGGCACCGGTTTTGCGCCGGCGAAAGGGAAAGAACATGTAGGCTCCCGTCATGACGACACTGATGCAGACTAGAGAAGTGACAAGTTCCCAGCGGCGGGCAGACCAGGCTTGCCTGGCTGTAACAGAATGGATATTCCAGTATCTCCGTGCAGGGAGCTCCGTCAAGTGACCGAGAGCATCGCGAAGTTGTTGCGCGGAGGAGAACCTTCGCGCGGGGTCGGGATCGAGGCAGCGTGAAACCAGCGAATCCCAGCGAGTGCCAAGTTCAGGAGCGACCCGGCTGGGCAAGGGCGGAGACTCTTTCAGCCGCCGGAGAGCGGAAAACAGGGGCGTTTCATTGCCGAAGGCTCTGATTCCGGTAATCATCTGGTAGATCACGAGACCCAGAGAGTAGATATCAGAAGCTGGTGTCAGGCTCCTGCCTTCGATCTGCTCGGGGGACATATACTCGGGGGTGCCGAATGCAAATTGCCCACTTCCTGTTGGGGGCGCTCCCGGAGAGGAATCCAGACTCCAGGCCATGCCAAAGTCAGTAATCACAGCGCGAATGCCGCCATCCGGTTGCGGTTCCAGCACAATGTTGGACGGCTTCAGATCGCGATGCAAAATCCCTGAGGCGTGAATGACTCCCAGCGCCGGAACAATCTGGCGAAGAATGATCAGGACTTCCCTTGGACTCATACGACCGGCTTGCCTGATCCGCTCGGCCAGCGTCTGACCGTTCAATAGCTCCATGCTCACAAACAAGATGTCGTTCCCCGGGTCAAACGAACCTCGGTGCCGGAACAGATCGAAGATGCGGCACACATTTGGGTGCGTTACGTTCCTGGCAAGGTGGACTTCCCGTTTGAAGCGCGCCAGTACCTGCGGAGAACTGCCGATCGCCGGGCGAATGGTCTTGAGGGCCACTCTGGCCTGCAGCTCCAGATCCTGGGCTTCATACACTTCTCCCATGCCGCCCTGGGCGATAAAGCGAAGAATCCGAAAGCGATCCAGCAGCACGCTGCCGATCTCCAGGCAGTTCTGACCGGTGCCCGAAGAAGGATTCTCAGCGAAGACCGCAGCGAGATGAAAAAGGGAATCAGCTTGTTCGTGGGCAAGCAGCAATTCTTCTACCGCATGACACAGATCCGAGGGTTCGCCGCTCTGCTCAAGGAAGCGGCAGCGAGAGGCCCGCTCTATATCGAGCGCGGCAAGGAACAACTCTTTAACGCGCTGCCAGTCCTCAGCCTTGATCTCCATGGCGACCAGTTGCGGGGGAAAAGGTCCGAAATCACTACATCGCACCGGATTCCCTTTGTCAACAGGAATTTAGGCTGAGGCTTTTCCGGCAACAGAAGTGCACTGCTTGCTCCATCCTGCGCATGAAATGGCGGACTCCCCACCGAATTCTCGCGTTATCAACCAAGTACAGGTCTATCGATCGGCGTCAACCGGAGGCAGCTTTTGAAACCAATCACAGGTTGTACGGCGATTATTTTGTTCTCTTTGGGGACTTCGGCGCTAATGGCGCAAACGATGCTTTCTGCGATCAACCCCACCGACGGTCCATGCGTGTCGGTGTTCAACGACGCCGAGGCCAGCGCCTTCCCTGCCGCCGGGAATTCCGTTACAACAGATGCCGCTTCCCTGGAGCCGTTTTCGCGAATTGCCGTTGGCGGTGGAGTTTCACTAATGGGCGTCAATTTGCAAGCCGCCTTTAACTTGAACCGGTATATGAATTTGCGCGTTTCCGGCAATGTCTTCCATTACTCGGTGAACAACATCAGCACGAACGGTTTTACCTTAGACGGAAATCTGAACCTGGCTGCTGTTGGCGTCTCGCTGGATTACTTCCCGTTCCCGAATCACGGGTTCCGTGTGAGTCCCGGTCTCCTTGTCTACAACCAGAACGGCGTCAGCGCCAGCGCGACGGTGGCGGGCGGAACCTCGTTCACGCTGAACAACGTCAACTACGATTCCTCCACGGCAAGTCCGGTGGTGGGAACGGCCAGTCTGGATCTCAACTCCCGTAAACCCGCCTTCACCATCACCACCGGGTGGGGCAACATGATCTCGCGCCGCGGCGGCCACTGGTCGTTTCCGTTCGAGATCGGCGCTGCCTTCGTCGGGTCTCCCACGGTAAACGTCGCATTCACCGGGGGACAGGTCTGCTCCGGTCCCGACGGCACGGGACAATGCACGAACGCAGTCGGCGACACGTCACTGAACATCAACCTGCAGGCGCAGATCAGCAAATGGGAAAGCGACCTGCAACCGCTCCAGTTTTACCCCATCCTTTCCTTCGGCGTGGCATATGACTTCGGCATTCGCTGACGCGCAGACATTGGGCAGAGGCACACAGGAACAGGCAGGGCTGAATGCTCCATTCGCAGGCAGCGGCTGTTTTGAAACGCACCGGGCGTTGAGCCGGATTGCGACTTTCTTTTCCTGGCACACGGCGTCTGTGCGGCGTGCTTGCGCCAGGTATCTGCGCTTGATCCTCCTGACCGGCCTCGCATCCGCGGTGTTCCTGGGCTCTGTGGGAGTGCCCGCGTCGGCCCAAACCACTGCGACTGAAAGCATCCTTTACGGCCTCGTCAGCAGAATCTGTGGGTAGTTTCCGGTTCTGGAAGTCGTGCAAGAGTGTGATACATGGCGATTTTCATTGCCTCGCAGGTGCGAAAACCGTAGGAACGTCTGGTAATCACTCGTAGTTTGTTGTTC